>CAAGKR010002789.1_pt1 | contig 11890 bp, 8 predicted proteins | sample 2556971 | NCBI WGS metagenome assembly CAAGKR01 (sample SAMEA5207829, study PRJEB30636) | soil metagenome | biome: forest; feature: boreal; material: soil | place: USA | collected 2011-09 | depth 1 m
CCGGCTCGCGGTCAGGCCAGCCGATGAGATGGTCGATGCCCGACGCAGCCGAGAGGTTGTGACCCCAGGTGCGATACGACCGGTACGGGCCTTCGGAGCCGAACGCGGGCAGGGTGAGGTAGACGACGTCGGGCTTGAGCGCCCGGATGTCCTCGTACCCGATGCCGAGCTCTCCGAGCGCGTCTTCGCTGATGTTCGTCACGACGACGTCGGCCGCCGCGACCAGTTGCTCGAACACCGCGCGTCCTTCGGCGCGGTCGATCTCGAGCCCGATACTGCGCTTTTCAGCGCACGAGAAGTTCAGCGACGGAATCGTGTCGCGTCGCACCGACTGGTCGAACTGGGCCGGGAGCCATCCCGCACCGCCCATGCGCAACGAGTCGGGCCGTCGCGCCGACTCCACCCGGATGACGTCGGCGCCGAACTGTGCGAGGTTGCGCGCCGCGACCGGCGCGGCGATGCCGTAACCGAGTTCGAGGACGCGGACGCCCTCGAGGGGCAGCCGCGCCCCGCCGGGATCGCTCATGCGCGCGGCACGCTACTCTCCCGCCCGCGACGACCTCTTTGGGATGTGTCCAATGACAAATGTGCCCGACATCGGTGATCTTCCCGACGTCCTGGCGCTCGAGAACCTCGGTGAGCACCGGTACCGCGCACCGTTCGAGCCTCGCGACGACGTTGTGCGCGACGTCGTGTTCGGCGGCCAGATCCTGGCCCAGATGATCATCGCGTCCGCTTTGGACGACGACTCCGGCAAGGAGGTGAAGTCGATCCACGCGATCTTCGCCCGCGCCGCCGACTTCGCAACCGCGCTCGAGTACGACGTCGACTCGATGCACGCGGGGCGAACCTTCCGGAGCGACACCGTCACGTGCGTCCAGCGGGGGCGCGTCATGTCACGCGGGTTGCTCCTGCTCAGCAGCGACGAGCCCGACCTCATCCGGCACGCGTCCGCCGAGATGCCCGATGTCGCCGGACCCGAGGATCCCGCGGGCCGCTCGGACTTCCGCGTGTTCCCCGGAGCCGTTGGCCTCATCGTCGACGGCGTGAACACGTGGAGCGACGACGAACCGCTGAGGCCTCCGGTCCAGTACGTGTGGACCCGGTATCCCCGGGCGTTCGAATCGACGCTGGTGAACCAGGCGATCCTGTCGTGGGCAACCGACGGCTACCTCATCGGCACCGCGATGCTCCCGCATCCGGGCGTCAACGAGGGACATGCCCACCGTGCGATCTCCACGGGCGTGGTGAGCCACACCATCAACTTCCACGACCGGTTCGACGTGTCGGATTGGCTGCTGTTGGCGAACCAGAGCGTGTGGGCAGGGCGCGGGCGCAGCTACGGGCTCTGCAACATCTTCACGCGCGACGGGAAGCTCGTCGCGACGTACACGCAGGACAACATGGTGCGCGCCTTCGCCGACGGTGGCGACCACTCCGGCGACTACCAGCGCATCATGTGATCTGAAGCGAGACATCCACCGAGCGCACGCCGGCGAGCAGCAAGGACGCGCGGAAGCGCAGCGCCGACGCGAGATCGGACTCCCGATCACCGATCCAGGCGTGGACGGCGCCCATGGTCAACGACGAGAGCATCTCGCCGAGGTTCCGCGCGTCCGTGAACGACGGAAGCTGGCCGGTCTCCTGCGCGTGGAAGAACACGACGGCGAACGAACGCTGGAACCCGAAGTGCTCGCCTGCGATATCGCGCCCGCGATCGGGCCGGCGGTAGAACTCAGCGAGCGTTCGCGCTACCGCCGCACGCGGGGTGGCGGAGATTCTGCGGGCGAGCAACACGAGGAGCTCGTCGAGCACGTCGTCGACCGACCGGTCGGTGGCGAGCGCCTTGGTGGCGTCCTTGAAGAGTGCTTCGGATGTGCCCCAGCCCACCTCGAGGAGGATGTCTTCCTTGTGCGCGAAGTGAAAGTAGAACGTGCCCTTCGTGACGCCGGCGGCCTGCACGATCTCCTCGACCGTCGTCTCCTCGACTCCCTGTTCGAAGCCGCGCTCGCTCCACAGTTGCACTGCGGCATCGACGAGTTGCTGGCGGGTGCGGCGGGAACGTTCCTGCACAAGGCCCGAGCGGCGCGGTCCTGACGAGTTGCCGTTGGTCGGCGCTGCGTCGGATTCTTGCCTCGACGTGGATGCGCTCGCGCGTGCCACGGTGCTCCCTCGCTCGACGTCCGGATAGCCGAAACCATCGGCATGCTCGCGAAACGCAGCATGCTAGGCGAAATCGGAATGACGTTCTACGAACGCCCGCAAGCCGCGCCAAGTTGGACCCCGTTCAACCCCCGCGGTTAACTGTCGGCGCAAGGAAGCAAAGGAGCTCTGTCATGGCGATCGCGATCTCCGACGCGCACCGCGAGCTGGGCTCGGTAGCCCGCTCGTTCTTGGAGAACAACAAGGCGCGAGCCGCGGCGCGGGCGTTGCTCGACTCACCCGACGAGGGACTTCCGACGTTCTGGGACGACCTCGCCCAGCTCGGCTGGCTCGGCCTGCACGTCCCCGAGGAGTTCGGCGGGTCCGGCTACGGCTTGTCCGAGCTCGCCGTGGTGCTCGAGGAGCTCGGGCGTTCGGTCGCGCCGGGCCCGTTCCTCGGCACCGTCATGGCGTCGGCGCTCATCGACCGCGCGGGCGACGATGCGCAGCGTTTGCGCTTCCTTCCTTCACTCGTCGACGGTTCGCAGACCGCCGCGGTGGGACTCGGCGGTTCGTTGCAACTCGACGCCGACGGCAACCTCACGGGTGACGGCGGGCTCGTGCTCGGGGCCGGGATCGCCGACGTACTGGTGCTCCGCGCCGGCAGCGACATGGTGGTAGTCGTTGCATCCGCCGCCGGCGTCGACATTTCGGTGCAACCCGGGCTCGACCCCACGCGTCGCGTCGGCCAGGTGACGATCGCGGGTGCCCGCGTCGAGCCGAACGCGGTGCTCCGCGGCGCGTTCCCACTCGCGCAACAAATCGCGTGGACACTCGCCGCAGCCGAAGCCGCCGGAGGCGCGCAAGAGTGCGTCGAAACTGCGAGCGCGTACGCGAAGGACCGTCTGCAATTCGGCCGGCCGATCGCGATGTTCCAAGCCGTGAAGCACCACTGCGCCAACATGCTCGTTGCCGCCGAGCTCGCGACCGCGGCCGTGTGGGACGCGGGGCGCGCCGCGAATGGCGACCCCGAGCACTTCGAGCTCGCCGCCGCCACGGCGGCCGCGCTTGCCCTTCCCGCGTTCTACCGGAACGCGCAGTTGAACATCCAGGTGCACGGAGGGATCGGCTTCACCTGGGAACACGACGGCCACCTCTTGCTGCGCCGCGCGACTGCGCTGGCCGCGCTCTTCGACGCCGGTGAGGCCGCAGAGACGGTCACGCGGTCCTCGCTGGCCGGGGTGACGCGCGACCACGGATTCGAGTTGCCGCCCGAGGCCGAGCAGTACCGAGAGGCGACGCGTGCAGCTGCTACCGAGCTCGCCGCGCTCGAAGGCAAAGCCCAGCTCACGCGGCTCATCGATACCGGTTACGTCCAGCCGCACTGGCCCACGCCGTGGGGACGCGCGGCCCAGGCGTTGGAGCAGCTCGTCATCGACGAGGAATTCGCGCGCGCCGGCGTGCGGCGTCAGGAGTACGGCATCACAGGCTGGATCATCCTCACCCTGATCCAACACGCAAATGAGGACCAGGTCGAGCGTTGGGTACGGCCAACGCTCGAACGAAAGTTCACATGGTGCCAACTCTTCAGCGAGCCCGACGCCGGTTCCGACGCGGCTGGGATCCGAACGCGCGCGACCCGTGTCGACGGCGGTTGGGAGATCACCGGGCAGAAGGTGTGGACGAGCGGTGCTCAGCACAGCCAGCGCGGGCTCGCGACGGTGCGCACGAATCCGGACGCGCCGAAGCACGCCGGCATCACGACTGTCGTCATCGACATGCAAGCGGAAGGCGTGGAAGTGCGCCCGTTGCGCGAGGCCACCGGCGCGTCGATGTTCAACGAGGTCTTCTTCGACCGCGTCTTCGTGTCGGACGACGACGTCGTCGGAGCGGTGGACAACGGCTGGAGCGTCGCCCGCTCGACACTCGGCAACGAGCGAGTGAGCATCGGTGGCGGGAGCGGAGGCGGGTGGAGTGTCGACGTCGTCGACATCTTGCGCCGTCACCACGGCGACAACCACATCAGGCGCGGAGTGGGCGAGCACGTTGCCGAGGGAGCCGCGATGCGGGCGCTCAACCTCCGGCGCGTCGAGCGGGCGGTCGTCGGTGGCGAGCCCGGGCCCGAAGGCAACGTCACCAAGCTGCTCTCCGCCGAGCACGCGCAACGGGCGGCCGACCTCGCCCTCGAACTGCTCGGGCCTGCCGCGGTGATCCCCAACGAGGACGGCCAAGCCGTCGGTCAGGCCGTGATCTTCACCCGTGCGCTTTCCATCGCGGGCGGCACGTCGGAGATCACCCGCAACCAGATCGGCGAGCGAATCCTCGGCCTCCCCCGCGACCCCCTCATCAACTAACTCCGACACACAACTTGCGTCAGCTGCGGGGCCTATACACCGTTTGTTGACGCAGGTTCGCTGTCAGTCGCCAGGGTCGCCGCGAGGGTGCGGCGGTCGACTTTGCCGCTCTCGAGCCAGGGCAGTTCGTCGTCGTCGAGCACGACGACGCGGCGCGGCACCTTGTAGGGCGCGAGTTGCTCACGCGCCGTCGCGAGCACTGCCGGGACGTCGATGTCGGCGCCGCGCGCGGGTACGAGCACGGCGACGACGGCGGTGCCGCGCTGCGCGTCGGGCACGCCCACAACATGAGCCTGCTTCACCCCGTCGTCGAGCTCGAGCGCAATCTCGACTTCGCGCGGCGAGACGTTCGCACCCGCAGTCTTGATCATGTCGTCGAGACGGCCGGTGAAGATCAAATGTCCGTCGCGGAAGGTGCCACGGTCGCCGGTGTGGTACCAACCGTCGGCGTCGAACACGACGCTCCGCTCGCGCTTGTACATGCCCAGCATCAGGCTGTAGCCCCGCACGCAGACCTCGCCCCGCTCTCCGTCACCGAGCACCGCTCCGGTTGCAGGGTCGACGATGCGGTGTTCGGTTCCCGGTACCTCCACCCCGAACGATCCGCGCAACTCCTCGGGTAACTCCGTGATCGACGTGTCCGGCCACGTGTGCGGACCGTTGGTTTCGGTCATGCCGAGCGAGTTCTGGCGCAGGCCCGGGTCGCTGACGGGAGCGGCAAGACCCCAGTTGCGAAGCGTTGACAGGTCGCGGCTCGAGTACGACGAATCCTGCATGATCGCGGAGAGCTGCGGAGCCCACCCGAGCAGGCGAGTCGCGCGTTCGCGCTCGGCCAAGTCGAGGGCGCTCGCGGCAGCGAACCGTGCCTGTACGAGCGTGGCCCCGCCGACATGGATACCGGCGAGCAGCACGACCACCAAGCCGCCCACCCAGAACAACGGCATCGACGTGTAACAGCGGTCATCGCTCGCGGTCCCGTTGTGTATCGCCACGCTGTGCGCGTGGCGGATCATCGGTCCGTGCGCGTGCACGACGCCCTTCGGCTCGCCGGTGACACCCGACGTGTAGATGAGCACGATCCGGTCCGACGGATACACGGCGCGCTCCGCGGCAACGAGCAACTCCGGCGGCGCGGTCTCGCCGGCGTTCCACGAACGCGCCCACCCCACTCGCCCGACTTCACCGACGACCAGCACGGCGCGCAGGAACGGCATGCTCTCGAGCTCGAGCGCAGGACTGCTCACGTCGCGCAGCTCCGGAACCGCGCCTTCGAGGCGTTCGAGGTAGTCGAACGAACCGATCGCGTCGACCATCACGAGCACCGAGACGTCGGCGTGTTCCAGCGTCCGGCGCAACTCAGCCGCGGGCGAGTACGTGTTGAGGCAGATGGCGACCGCGCCCATGCGAGTGATCGCGAAGAACGCCACCACCCAGTCGCAGCCGTTCGGGAGCAGGATGCCGACGTGCGTGCCCTTTCCCACCCCCATCGCCAGTAGCCGGCGGGCGAGGTCGGCCGACTCCCGGTCGAGGTCCCGGTAGCGGACACGCCTCCCCTCGTCGGCCACTGCCAGCGAGTCCCCGAAGTTGTCAACGGCGTTGAGGAGGAGGGCGGGCGACGTGACGGGCGTGGGCATCGTCGGGAGAATATGGCCTCTGCCCATAGCGCGTTGTTGGTCGACGCGCGAGACTCCCGCCCATGCCCGGGATCGACGTCGACAGCTACGAGCACGTCCGGCTGCGGAAAGAGGGCCCGATCCTGCGGGCCACCATCACCAACCCGGCGAAGAAGAACGCCGTCAACGCGGGCGTCGCGGGCGACCTGAACCGCCTCTGGCGCGACATCGACGCCGACGTCGACATCCGCGTCGTCGTCCTCGCCGGGGAAGGGGGCGCCTTTTGCTCGGGCCTCGACCTCAGCTCGCTCGCCGAACGCGACACACCCGGAACGATGCCCGGCCGATCGAAGGGCTCGGCCAAAGGCATCCGCGACCGGATCTGGGACATTCTCGACTGCGAGACACCGACGATCGCCAAGGTGCGCGGCCCCGCTTACGGGATGGGTGTGAACATCGCGCTCGCGTGCGACTTCGTGGTCGCCGCCGACGACGCCCGCTTCTGCGACAGTCACGTGAAGAACGGCATCACCGCCGGCGACGGTGGCGTGCCGCTCTTTCCACTCCTCATTGGTTTCCGACGCGCGAAAGAAATGCTGATGCTCGGCGACCCGATCAGCGGTCAGGAAGCGGCCGAGATCGGTTTGATCAACCGGAGCGTCCCCGGTGAGGAGCTCGACCAGGTGGTGGACGAGCTCGCCCAGAGACTGGCCGACGGCCCACCGCTGGCGCTCGCGTGGACGAAACTGTCACTGAACGCGATGCTCAAGCAACTCACGCTCGGCGCGTTCGAAACGTCGATCGCCTACGACCTTCTTTCACTGCGAACCGACGACGTGCGCGAGGGCAACGAGGCGTTCTTCGAGAAGCGCATACCGAAGTTCACGGGAAGGTGACGACCACGCCACTCGTCGCTACAGTCGGACGTCGAGACATCCAGGGGGGATGACAACAACATGTTGCAGTTCGTGATCGTCGGACTCGTGTTGGGAAGCATCTACGCCCTCGCCGCGTCCGGCCTCGTCATCACCTACGTGTCAACCGGCGTCCTGAACTTCGCGTTCGGTTCTCTGGCCTACTTCATCGCTCGCACCTACTACTGGATGCACATCGAGAAGGGCTGGGGGATCCTTGTCTCGGCCGGGCTCTGCCTCTTCGTGATCTCCCCGCTGCTGGGCCTGGTGCTCTATCTCGGGATCTTCCGTTTCCTCCGCTTGTCGTCGCAGCTCATCAAGGTCGTCGTCACGATCGGTCTGTTCGTGGCGGTCCCCCAGATCAGCAACATCATCTTCGGTCAGGTCGAGATCTTCTTCACGCCCGGCCTCGCGCCGGAGCCGGTCCACGTCTACCCGTTCTTCGGCACGGTCGTGACGCTCAACCAGGTGATCACCTACGCGTGCGTGATCGCGATCGTCGTGCTCGGCGCGCTGGTGCTCCGTTTCACCGAAGCTGGGCTCAGCGTGCGGGCGATGGTCGACTCGGAGGCGATGACGTCGCTGTCGGGCAGTGACCCGTCGCGGATCGCGGCCGGCGTGTGGATGGTCGCAATGTTCCTGGCGGGGTTGTCGGGGATCCTGGCTGCGCCGGTCATCGGCCTCGACGCCGGCAAGTTCACGTTGCTCACCGCGGCCGCGTTCGCAGCCGTCATCGCCGCCCGCCTGCGGAGTCTGCCCGTCGCGGTCATCGTCGCGCTGCTCATGGGCGTCGCCGGCTCGCTCGTCCAGTTCTACCTGCCGACCGACAGCAAGTTCACCGCCGCGGTCATCCCGAGCATCCCGTTCGTCTTCATCGTGATCTCGCTCGTGATCAACATCCTGCGGCTGGGACGCGTCAACGAGGAAGAGGGCGTGGGCGGCGCGCTCGATCGGGCCATCACCCCGCACGGCGGGAGCCGGCTGGCCGCATCGGTCGACGTCGACGAGCCGTACGCGCGGCTGAATTTCTTCTTCCCCGTCTTTGTATTCGCGGTCGTCTGCGTGGTCGGCCTGATCCTCAAGCCGTTCTGGCTCGGACAGCTCGGCGCGGCGGCGGCGCTCGCCATCGTGTTCTTGTCGTTCACGCTCGTGACCGGCGAGGGCGGCATGCTCTGGCTCTGCCAGATTGCCTTTGCCGGCCTCGGCGCGCTCTGGACTGCCTGGTTCGCGACCAATTGGGGCGTGCCGGTCCTGCTCGCCATCGTCATGGGCGGGCTCGTCGCGGGCGCGGTTGGCCTAGTCATCGGCCTCCTCACGATCCGACTCGGCAACCTGTACGTCGCGCTGGTGACCCTCACGTTCGGTCTGCTGATGGAGCGATTGGTGTTCACCCTGGACACGTTCGCCCAGAACGGCATCGGTCGCCAGATTGCGCGGCCGGAGTTCGTGGCCTCGGATCGCAGCTTCCTCTACCTCACCCTCGCGGTCTTCGCGATCTTCGCCATCCTCATCGTCAACCTCCGGCGGTCGACGACCGGACTTGCGCTCAACGCGGTGCGCTGGAGCGAGACCGCGTCGCGCACGATGGGTCTGAGCGTGCTCCGGATGAAGTTGCTGGTGTCGGGCTTGGCCGCCTTCGTCGCCGGTGTGGGCGGAGGCTTCTACGCGACCGAGCAGAAGGCGGCGGTGCCGTCGCTGTACGCGACCCTTCTGGGCCTGGCATGGCTGGCGGTGCTGGTCACGTTCGGGGTGCGCTCCAACATCGCCGCGCTCCTCGCCGCCATCGGTTTCACGATCACGCCGGCCCTGCTCCTCAGCTACACCACTCCCACGTGGGCGCAACTGCCGGTGCTCCTCTTCGGCATCGGCGCGATCCTGCTCGCCAAGAACCCCGAGGGAACCGTCCACATGCAAGCGATGCAGTTCCAGCACGCGCTCCGCCGCATGAGTGGTGTTCGTGCCGTCCCGGCGGCCACCGCGATCGCGGGGCGCTCCGACCCACGGCTCACGAGCCCGGACCAGAAACCGGACCCTGACCACGAGGCCGCCAGTACCGACCACGCAGCCGAGGGCACGCGACCGTGAGCTTGATCGAAGCCGCCGACGTGGGCGGCGCCGTCGAGCAAATCCCTGTGCTCGAAGCCAAGAGCGTCACCGTTCGCTTCGGTGGTCTCGTCGCGTTGGCCGACGTGAGCATCTCGGTGCCCGCGGCAACGATCGTCGGTCTGGTGGGCCCCAACGGGGCGGGCAAGACGACCCTGTTCGGAGTGGTCTCCGGACTCCTTCGCCCGAACGTTGGCGAAGTGTTCCTGGCCGGCCGACGAATCACGAACTCCACGCCGGCCAAACGCGCGCGTCTCGGGCTCGCCCGGACCTTCCAACAGCTCGAGCTGTTCATGGGCCTGACCGTACGGGAACACGTCGTGCTGGGGTACCGGATCCGCAACGAACGCAACCGGCTCTGGAGCGATCTGTTCACCGCGGGCGCGTTGCACCGCGAATCGCGCGAGGAGAAGGAGCGAGTCGACTATCTCGTCGACCTGCTCGGGCTCTCGAGTGTCGCCAAGACGCCCGCCGCATCGCTCCCACTGGGAACGGCGCGCCGGGTGGAGGTCGCACGGGCGCTCGCCACGGGACCGTCGGTGGTGCTCCTCGACGAGCCGTCGTCGGGTCTCGATGCGCACGAGACCGCCCAGCTCGGCGCCGCGCTGCGTCGCGTCGTCGAGGAAGAGAAGGTCTCGATGCTCCTCGTCGAACACGACGTCGCCATGGTGCTCGGCCTGTCGAGCTTCGTGGCGGTGCTCGACTTCGGCATCTGCATCGCGCAGGGCACACCGGACAAGATCCGGAACGACCCGGCCGTCCGCAGTGCGTATCTGGGCGACGACGAGGCCGTGGAAGGTACCGGCACCGACGACAACCGCGAGGTCAGCAAGACATGAGTGATTCGCTGCTGTCGGTCGAGGGACTCAACGTGCGGTACGCGTCGGTGCAGGCTCTGTTCAACGTGTCGATCGACGTACCGGAGGGCGCGGTCGTGGCGGTGCTCGGCGCGAACGGCGCGGGGAAGAGCACGCTGGCGCGCACGGTCTCGGGCTTGGTGCCCCCATTCGAGGGGAAGGTCACCTTCGGCGGCCACGACATCACCAAATGGCACCCGCACAAGATTCGCCGCGAGGGTCTCGTCCACATCCCGGAGGGCCGGGGGATCTTTCCCGGGCTGTCGGTGCAGGAGAACCTGCGGATGGCGGTCCGCAGGGTCGGGAGCGCCGATCAGCGCAAGTCCGCGATGACACACGCGTACGAGATGTTTCCCGTGCTCGCCGATCGACGCGGCCAGCGCGCGGGCACGCTGTCAGGTGGCGAGCAACAGATGCTCGCGCTCGCCCGCGCGTTGGCGGTACCACCACGCCTGATCATTGCCGACGAGATGTCGCTCGGGCTCGCTCCCCTCGTCGTCGACTTCGTCTTCGAGAGCATCGAACGGGCGAGCAAGAGCGGCGTCACCATCGTGCTCATCGAGCAGTTCATCCACCGCGCGCTGTCGCTCGCCAGCGAGTGCGTGATCCTGCGGCAGGGAAGCGTGGCCTGGACCGGTCCCGCCGACCAGGCTCGGCAGGAGGTGCTCGACCGCTATCTCGGCGAAGCGGCCGACGCGATGAGCTGAGCCTGGAGCTCCCCGCGGTGACAACCGGGCGAGCTTGCGGTACGGTGCGCTCAAAGATTGGGCGAAGCCCAAGGGCGTATTTTCGGACCTAGGGGGGTTCCCGGTGCGTAACGTGAGAAATCGACTGATGACTCTGGTGGCCCTCGCCGCCGTGGTCGGTGCGCTGGCGACGACGGGTCTGAGCAGCGCAGGTGCCGCTGCCGCTCTCGACGAAGGCGTCAGCGCGAAGAGCATCGACATCGGCTACATCTTCTCGAAGACCGGCGTGGCGGGATCCACGTTCCTGAACGCCGACAAGGGCTGCCAAGCCCGCATCGACCGCCAGAACGCCGAAGGTGGCGTGAACAAGCGGAAGATCAACGTGGAGATGGTCGACGACCAGTCGTCGGGAGCGAACAAGACGGCCGCTCAGGACCTGGTGCAGAACAAGCACGTGTTCATGGTGGTGAACAACTCCTCCTTCGCGTTCCTCACGTACCAGTTCCTCCTCGATAACAACATCCCGCAGGTCAACGGCGGCTACGACGGCACCTACTACGGCGTGAAGGGGAACGAGAACGTCATCTCCGCGTTGGGCAACGTCGTCGCAGCGAACGGTGTTACCTACGACGGCCTGCCGAAGGTGATGAAGGCGATGGGCGCTTCGAAGGTCGCCGCACTCGCCTACGGCATCTCCGCGTCGTCGACCGCCGCGGCCGAGAACCTGCAGAAGTTCGCCGTCCCCGCAGTCGGCCTCAAAGCCGTCTACACCAACACCACGGTCGACTTCGGCAGCACCGACGTCGGCCCGCAGGTACTCGGCATCAAGAACGCCGGCGCCGACGCCGTCTACCTTCCGCTGGTAGCCGGGTCCAACATTGCGGTCGTGCAGGGCCTCGCCCAGAACGGCGTGAAGATGAAGTCGACGGTGCTGGCCACCGGGTACGGGCAGCCGCTGCTCGACCAGCCCGTCTCCAAGACCTTCGGCCCCGAGGTCGTCATGGCCACCGGTTTCGCACCGGTGGAGCTGAAGACCAAGGCGACCAAGCAGTTCCAGGCCGACCTCAAGAAGTACGCCGGCTACACCGGCGTGCCCGACTTCGGCATGTACACCGGCTACATCACCTGCGACCTGGCGGTCGTGGGGCTGGAGAACGCCGGCAACCCGCCCACCCGCGCTGCGCTCGCCCCCAACCTCCGCAAGCTGGGCACCTACGACCA
>CAAGKR010185945.1_pt1 | contig 11889 bp, 7 predicted proteins | sample 2556971 | NCBI WGS metagenome assembly CAAGKR01 (sample SAMEA5207829, study PRJEB30636) | soil metagenome | biome: forest; feature: boreal; material: soil | place: USA | collected 2011-09 | depth 1 m
AGGACCTCTCGGGTAGTGGGTCAGTTTAGAGTTCAAGCTTTAGCTTGCGCTTGTAATCAGCAACCTAAAGGTTGAACTCTGAACGCAAACTGAAAGAAGGATGTTATGAGTGAGGAAGATCAAGTCTCAGTAAAAACTGACGAGGTCAAACAACTCGTTGACCTCCTGCAATACCAGGCTGCCTCTATCGTCAGCCGAGTGCTGCTGAAGAATAAAGGCGGCACGGTCACGCTGTTTGCCTTCGATGAGGGCGAAGGCCTTAGCGAGCATACTGCGCCGTTCGACGCGCTCGTTGTTGTTCTTGATGGAGACGCGGACATTGAGATTGCAGGCGAGAGTTTCAAGGTGCGGCAGGGAGAAACCATCACCCTGCCCGCGAATCGGCCTCATGCACTGAAGGCTGCTGCCAGGTTCAAAATGCTGCTCATCATGATCCGCGCGTAACGTGCGGGCTGTTTCTAGCCCCTGCCTTTGAACAGAAGGCTTTGGTCGGTCAACGTCTGGATTGCGTAGCATCCTATTGCCGAGAGAGGAGCTTCTCGATCGCTTGACGCATGAACTTAGAGAGATCGCATACGCTGACGGGTCAGTAAGCACGCCGCAGTTGATTTTGCGCCACACAATTACCCCACTACCGCGGCAATTTGCTGAGGGGCTGCAAGGCTAACTCGGCTTTGCGCATGTTCCGCCCACTCTTTCTTTATGCGGCAACTGCCCACTTACCCTTTACTGTGAGCGATTTCCTGATTACTATTTCCCGGCTACTTACTTTCAACGATGAACACGACCACCAGAAAAAGGATCTCCGTCGTTTGTCTCGTCTTCGCGATTCTTTGGTTCGTCATGATCGGTCTGTTTGAAGCGCACTATGTGAGGAATGTGATTCGGCAGAAAGACACTCTCCACCATATTCTGGGAACCATCTACGAAGAGCAAATCGAAGGCATTAACTTTGTGGTTCTTGTTATTTATCTGGTTCCGGGTGTCTTTGGGTTGTTTATGCACCTAAGGTTCCGGCGAGAAAACTGACCGAAATCGGGCCTTCGCGAATTGCGCATCTTTCGGGATGCGCATCCAGTCATTCTTCTCCCTTTCAAACCGGGAGCATCGCCGCCTCCGGTCAACACACCAACACGCTTTGTTTCGGAAGTCATTTCACGCAATGGCCCCTCAATCAGATTAGCTTCCGTTTGGAGCGCGCACCTTTGCGCCGATGAGATCAAAATGAGCTTTCTCAGAGCCAGTGGCATCCTACTTCACCCAACATCCCTTCCGGGCCGTTTCGGCATCGGCGATCTGGGCGATGAGGCGTATGGCTTCGCGGATTTTCTCGCCGCCAGTGGTCAGAGTCTGTGGCAGGTCATGCCGCTCGGTCCAACCGGCTACGGTGATTCGCCGTATGCATGCTATTCCGCGTTTGCCGGCAACACCCTGCTCATCAGTCCCGAAAGACTTTTCGAGGAAGGACTGCTGGCGAAAAATGACCTGGATGAGATCCCTTCGCTGCCAACTGAGCAGGTGGACTTTGAGCGAGTTCATCAGAGCAAGGACATCATCCTGGATAAAGCGTTTGCGCGTTATCGGCGAGGGACCGACACCGAACTGCGCAGCGCCTTCGAGACATTCGCCGAGCAGAACGCTTCATGGCTTAGCGATTACGCCCTCTTTCGCGCCCTCAGGAGCGCGCACGGTGGCACGTCATGGCACGAATGGGAGCGTGCGCTGGTCCGGCGCGAATCGGCCGCCATGGCCCGCGCGCGGCGGGAATTCCACGACCAGATCGAAGCGCACAAGTTCTTTCAGTTTCTATTCTTCAAGCAGTGGTTTGAGCTCAAGACCTATTGCAACGAACGCGACATCAGCTTGATCGGCGACATTCCGATCTTTGTGGCCCAGGATTCGGCCGACGTCTGGGCTAATCCTGATCAGTTCAAGCTTGATCAAGATGGACGGCCGATAGTTGTCGCCGGCGTGCCGCCGGACTATTTCAGCGCGACCGGACAATTCTGGGGTAACCCGCTTTACAATTGGGAACGCATGCTTGCCGATGGTTTCAGGTGGTGGATTGAACGCGTGCGCGCAACCTTGCAGACCGTCGATATCGCGCGCGTCGATCACTTTCGCGGATTTGCTGCCTGCTGGGAGATTCCCGGGGGCGACAAAACGGCCGAGCGCGGCCGGTGGGTTGAAGCGCCGGGCCGGGAACTGTTCACTGCTATTCGAGGAGCGCTCGGCGAAATTCCGATCATCGCTGAAGATCTGGGTGTGATTACGCCTGACGTTGAGCAGCTGCGGGACGACTTCGGTTTTCCCGGCATGCGCATCCTGCAGTTTGCTTTTAGCGGCGACCCGAAGAATGTCGATCTGCCGCACAGCTATCACAGAAACGTCGTGGTCTACACCGGCACGCACGACAATGACACGACGGTCGGCTGGTTCAATAGTGTCGCCGGCGCGGGCTCCACGCGAACCGAGGCGCAGATCAGCTCAGAAAGAAATTTCTGCCTGGAATACCTGAATACCAATGGCCAGGAGATCCACTGGGACTTTATTCGCGCTGTGCTGGCTTCGGTGGCCGACACGGCAATTGTGCCATTGCAGGATTTGCTCGGACTGGGAACTGAGGCGCGCATGAATCTGCCCAACAGTACTAAAGGCAATTGGACCTGGCGATTTCAGGGAGCGGCATTGACTGAAGCTCAGACCGATCGACTCAGACATATGACGGATATTTATGGTCGAATCCGCTCTGCGCGCCATGAAGGATAAATATAGTGATCGCGCGGAATGATATCTCGAGGTATTGTTAATTGCCTTACGTGCGGCCAAGCCCATCTTATTCAATAATGCCTGCTTAGCACGACAGCGCAATCCGATATTCGCTCGCTAATTAGGCCTGCTGTTCGGCTTACGTGGCAGCTTTTCGTCCTTCATGGCGGTGTTGTAAAGAAAGGCGGCCATGATTGTCGCTGCCTGTTTCAGGTCGTCTCCCTGAATGCGATCGAAGACGTCTTGATTGGAGTGGTGGGTGCGTGTGCCGTATTCGATCTCGTCCTGGATAAACTGAAATGCCGGCAGGCCAATCGCATCGAACGACGTGTGATCGGTCGCTCCCGTATTCGAAATCGACAGCGTTTCAGCTCCCATATCCCGAAACGGCGCCAACCATTGGCGAAAGAGCGAGCGTACCGCTTCGTTGCCTTGCAGGTAAACACCGCGTATCTTGCCCGTGCCGTTGTCGAGATTGAAATAGGCGGAAAGTTTGTCGTACTCCGGCCCGCGGGTGATATTCCGAGCAGTGCCACCGTCGAGCATGCGTGCAAGGTTCGCGTCCGGCGAGTCCTCCACCTTGCCAAAATGCTGGCCGACATAAGCTTCCGAGCCCAATATGCCTTGCTCTTCACCGCTCCACAACGCGACCCGAATAGTCCGCCGCGGTTTCAAATTCAGCGCCTCCAGAATACGCACCGCTTCCATCGCCACAGCGACACCTGCGCCGTTGTCGGTAGCGCCCGTGCCGGCGTGCCACGAGTCCATGTGTCCGCCAACCATCACGAGCTCATCTTTCTTGTCCGTGCCGGGAATTTCGGCAACGGTGTTGTAAGCCATCAAATCGTTGTCGTTGAACTGGATCGCCAGATTGACCTTCATTTGTACTTTATCGCCCGCTTGAATCATGCGCGCCAGGCGATTGTAATGTTCGACGGCGACGACAATTTGAGGGACGATCTGCGGCGCGTTCTTGTCATAGGGATGGACTTTGCCCAGGAACAAACTCCGGACTGTGGCCAGCGGCGAAGACAGATCCAACTCTTGCGGCACGTCGGCGCCGGAAACGAAAAGCGTGCCGCCATCGCCCTGGCTTGCGTCGATCAACAGGGCCGCCCCTTCGTCGCTGAAGAACTGTAATTTCTTCGCGGCGAAAAGCTGGTTCCTGATGAGAGCTTGAAACTGCGGATTGTCCAATAAGCGACGCGCGCCTGGCCCGCCCGGCTCGGGGGCGTCGGCGAGTTCAAGCAAGGCCTTTTCCGACAGACGTGTTCCCAACGCTTCAAAGTGCGCTTTGACTTCGCGCATCGAACTTGTCAAAACAATCTTGCCGCGCAAGTTGCCATTGAATCGCCGCAATTCGTTGTCATCCTTCGCATCAACATAAACGACGTCGCCGTTTGTGATATTGACACCGGGCGACCACGCTTTCGGATAAGCGATGAGCGGAATAGTTTGCGGCGCGATTACCTCCGCCGAAAAATCTTTCAATACCCAACCGCGGCCAAACGGGCCCCATGATTCAAGATGAGCGTTTTGCAGGCCCCACTTAGCCAACTGATCGCGCGTCCATTCGTTCGCTCGCTTCATATTGGGCGACCCCGTTAGCCGTGGGCCAATGACATCGGACAAATAACTCAGTGTATCCATTACGTGCGAGCGGTGGAGCCCTTCGTCTTTGATGCGCACTATCGCATCGTTTGGATCGAGCTTCGCAGTCGGTTGTTGCGCACGTTGCGCTTGCTTAGTAGGCCGGGTCGCTGGTTGAGTCTTTGGCTTCGCTGCCGACCATCTGGCAAAGGTTGCGCCTGGCGTAAGCAAAGAAAAAACAAGCAGCACGACTGCCGCATAACGTGCTCGCATCATATGGTTCTCCTGTTCTAGTTTAGATAGGAATCAAGACCCAAGAGTTCATGCAGGTTCTCCGCGTACTTCAGCGGCAGGTTATCAAGAAGCCTTTTATTACCGCCGTCTCATCAATACTGCTTTTTCACGCGGCTCAACCGCACATTTCGAACCGCCACGCTCCAGCGAATTCTGGGCAATAATATACTTTGATCTCAACCGTCCTCACATAGATTCTTCTGTTCAGACAGTAAGGCTTTAGCTCTTCACTCCTCCAGGAACTTCCCGCCGAATAAGGGCTGCCCGCCCAGCGAGGTGTAGAAGCCATAGAACGCTATCGCGGCCATCAGCAGAATCCCGGCCAGGCTGATGCCTGCATACCACGCAGACTCTTGGGTCGTCAGGGGAAAGTTCGACAGGAGACCGGCGAACCCGGATGCAACCACCAACCACAGCAAGCCGAGGCGTCTCAGCAGAAACACAGTCACAACATTCAAGATCAGAGTACGCACCAGGGCAAGGAGAACATACTCGCTCCCTACTGCGAATAAGACCGAGAAGAAAAGAACCCATGCGAGGCTTGCCGCCCACTCCTTGCGCAACAAGGCCCGGAAAAGGAACAGGACAAACAGAAATGCAAGCGGCCGAAGAAGCGCACCGAAGATCAAGTTGTTCGATATAAATGCAATGGTCGCGCGCGCGTCGGCAGGAAACAGCCAATCTGAGCCCGAAAGTGGTCGCGCAGGAGGATAGCCGAGCCAAGAGGGAATAAACCACCACAGTCTTCCAAGAGCGATCAAAAACGCCCCCCAAAGACAACCGGCAAGCACATCACGTCCCACCAGTGGATCCCGAAAGCCTCCCGCCAGCAATCGGCTCCAGGAGACCAGCGTGGCGGGCCAGCGGCGGCGCACATAGGGTTCCATGGCAATGTAGAGAACCCAGAAGAAAGCGGAGAAGAAGAGCCCGGCTTGTAAACCGTTCACGAAGAGCCCGAATTCGTCAATAGTCAGGACGTGATGCCCGGCAAAGAGCCACCCCACGGTCCAAGCCGCAAAGACAAAAGCTGCCAGACGAAAAGCTCCCCGGCGATCGCCCCGGCCAAGGCGCAGGTTCCGCCGAGCAAGCATGGCGCCGACCACCAGCATTGAAAGCAAGAGAACGATGCCAATCACCAGGATTGCCCGTTGGCTCGCGATCGGCTGATACGGCTGCATGCGTTCGGGACGCGTCCACGGGCCAATCAACTCGAAGTAAACAGGCTTGCCCCGGTATGCCGCAGCCTCGATCCGCATCGGGATATCGGGGCGCTCGACCAGCGATCCTGTCCACGCAGCGCGCGCGTCACTATAAACAGGAGGTGTCCACATCACCTGCCCCATTGTCCACTTCGACGGATCGAGCCCCGCGGCAGAGAACAGCGGCGCCCAGTCTGGTGCCCCATGAGGTGAAGGCTCGGCGTCTGCCGGCTTCTCAACCTGAGGAGGAACCACGATGAGCTGAGTCAGGTGGCCGAGCGGATTGAGCCTGACCAGCGTCATCCCGGACACATCGAGCGGCGGGTCGTCAGTCCATACTGTTCCCCCTGGGGGTGCATCCGAGAAGCTGTTTCCACCCCTGAGCGGCCGAGGGCTGCCGCGATACCAAAACACAAACGCCCCGGTCTCGAGGTTGTCCCAGCGGGTTTTCGACTTGTCATGTTCCGCGATATAGCGTAGAAACTCGCTCCCCTCGTAGAATCCAACCGCACTGTCCGCCGGCGGTTCGGAATAGCCGGTACTCTGCAGAATATCCCGCGCGCGCGTGGCAAGCTCCTCCGGCGGTTTTTCGAGCGGCACACGCCGGTAGAGCATGGTTTGCGCACTCAACAAAACCGCAGCGGTGACTAATAAAATGCCTCCTGCCAGCAAACCCCAAGCTACCACGGGGCGCAGGCCTTCGGATTCTCCCGAAGCCGCGACCATCTCCGGCGATGGTGTCTCGCCCGCCGCCAAGGCTGCCGCCAGTGGATCGCCACCAGGAAGCGCGGCTGCGACTTGCAATGCGGATGAGGGTCTTTGCGCCGGATCTTTTTTAATACAGCGATCGATTACTTTCTCGATTATCGGATCGAGATCTTTGACGATCGAAGTTGGGGTGGTTGGCGTCGTGTCGCTGCGGCGCAACTTGATCAGATCGCCGAAGGTCGCAGCCTCAAATGCTTTCTTGCCCGTGAAGAGTTCATAGAGCACCAGACCAAGTGAGTAGATGTCGGTCCGAACTGTCTGTTCTTTTCCTTCCAATTGTTCCGGCGCCATGTAGGCGGGTGTGCCTGCGGCCAGTTCGTCGGCGCCAAACTCTTCCGCCAAGCCGGCGAGGCCAAAATCGGTGATGCGCGCATTGCCGTGTTCGTCGATCATCACATTCGACGGTTTCAGGTCGCGATGCAGCACCCCGACGTCATGAGCGGCAGCAAGGCCGGCGCAAATCTGCCGGGCAATCTGAATCGCTTTGTCGCTTGGTAGTCGCCCAATGCGGTGCAAGAGCGACGAAAGTTCTTCGCCCTTGATGAATTCCATCGAGAGAAAGTGGCGTCCGTCGACTTCGCCAATGTCGTAAACGCGGCAGACATTTTTGTGGCTCACTTGTCTGGCCACGCGCACTTCGCGATGAAAGCGCGCCAGCGCCGCGCCGTCGCTCAGAAGATGATCGGGAAGAAACTTTAGCGCGACGGGCTGGCCCAGTTTCAGATCATCAGCCCGATAGACTTCGCCCATGCCGCCTTTGCCCAGCAAGCCCACGATGCGATAACGTTCGGCGAGCATTGTGCCCGGCACAAAGCGCGCATCGTCGATTGAGTCGAAGGATGACGAGGACCTTGATTCTTTTTCAGGTGGTTTGTCTGCTGGAGATTTGTTTGATTCCAGACGGCGCGTCGCCTCAGTAAACGAGAAGCCGCACGACGGACAGGAAGACGCATCGGCGGGCATCTCTTTGTGACAACGGGGACAGTTCATTGGCGGCGGATTGTATCACTTGGCCTGGTTTGCTCCACAGGTTTTCGGTTCTCTCAATGATTCGCAGCCCGCGAGAATGGAGAATGGGTCGCGGTTGTTGAAATAGCGTGCGGGTGGCCGCACTCGTGTAACAAGGCGGGTCCCGCTTCGAGTGGTGTCCAGTTGATTCATAACGATGCTGGTAGCCACCCGGTGAAGAGATTTTTGTGAGCTGCGCGCCCATCGCAGGATTGAACGTAGGCTCCGGATCGCTCTACGATTAAGATAGGAACCAATTCTCTGGATACAGGACTGATGCGCACAACCCTCGCGAGCTACGTCGACGATTTTCTGTCCCGCGATAATGAGCCTGCGTTCGCGCACAGGCACGGACTACGAGTAAAGCGCTGGTCGTACAGCCAGATTGCAAGGACGGCACTCCGGTTTGCCAGGGAGCTGGAAGCGCGAGGGATTGAAAAAGGCGATCGCGTTTTGCTCTGGGCCAGAAACAGTCCGGAGTGGGTTTCAGCCTTCTTTGGATGTCTTCTTCGCGGGGTGATCGTCGTGCCTCTTGATCTTCAGAGTGAACCTGGATTCGTTAAACGAGTTCAAGAGCAGGTTGGGGCAAAGCTGGCGCTCTGCGACACGACGACTTCCGGATTAGTTGAACAAACACTGCCTGCGATCGAGCTCGACGAACTGAACTCGCAGATCGCACATCGTTCATCAAAACCATATTCGATAACAGACATCGGACAGGACGATACGGTAGAGATCGTCTTTACATCCGGAACGACCGCTGAGCCTAAAGGCGTCGTCATTACTCACCGTAATCTCATGGCGAATCTGACGCCCCTCGAACGCGAAATTAAACGGTATCTGAAATGGGAACGCCTGGTTCACCCCGTTCGTTTTCTCAATCTACTGCCGTTGAGCCACGTCTTCGGACAATTCATGGGCATCTTCGTGCCGCAATTGCTCGGTGGCGAGGTTCTCTTCCAAGAGTCTCTGAGCCCATCACAGATCGTGGAAACGGTCAAACGCGAGCGAATCTCCGTCGTCATCACCGTGCCGCGCATTCTCGATGCCCTGAGAGAGAAGATCGAGAACGACTACGCAGCACGTGGGAAAATGGACAGATTTCGCAGCGCGATTGTCTCGTCAGACGGTCGACATTTTCTGCGGCGCTGGTGGACGTTTCGCGCGATTCATAACATGTTCGGTTGGAAGTTTTGGGTCTTCGTCTCGGGTGGCGCAACGCTCAATCCTGATACCGAGGAGTTCTGGCAGCGGCTCGGATTCGCCGTGATTCAGGGCTACGGCATGACTGAGACGGCTGCGCTCATAAGCGTTAACCACCCGTTCAAGCGGGGGCGCGGTTCCATCGGCAAAGTACTGCGGGGTCAGGAAGTGAAACTGGCCGAAGACGGCGAAATCCTGGTGCGCGGAGAGAACGTTTCGCCTGGATACTGGAAGGAAGACGGGCAACCGGGAGCTGTGGAGAATAGCTGGTTTCCTACCGGCGATGTAGGCTCGATTGGCGCTGAAGGCAACCTCTACTTCAAAGGCCGAAAAAGAGAGGTCATCGTCACCTCAGCCGGTGTGAACATTTACCCGGCAGACATTGAGCTCGTGCTGGCTCGCCAACCTGAGATAAAGGCCGGTGTGGTCATCGAAATCAAAGGCCCCCATGGGCCGGAACCGCTCGCGGTGCTGATACTCCGCGACGATCACGCTAACGTAGAAGCTGCGGTCAGCCGGGTGAATGAATTACTGGCGCCGCACCAGCAAATCCGTCACTGGTCTATTTGGCCTGGCGAAGATTTTCCGCGGACCACAACGCAAAAGGTCCGCAAACAGGTTGTCGGAGAAGTCGTGAGAGCTGAGTTAGCGCAAGCAGCTAAGATCTCTGGCCCTGCGGCCGCCTCTGTAGCCAGCCACTCGAACGATCTCGTTGAGATCATCGCGCGCATCAGCAAGGACGTACTAGCAACACTTGATCCATCTGCAAAGCTCGGAGCGGATTTAAAGCTTGATTCGCTCGGCCGCGTCGAGTTGTTGAGCGCGATCGAGGATCGCTACCAATTAGAGATCGATGAAGCTGCTTTCACAGATGCAACCACGCTAGCCGAAGTTGAAGAGATAATTCGGAAAGGCAGGCACGATGAAACAGCGTATTATCCCTATCCAAAATGGCAACAGCGTTGGCCGTTGAGCTGGTTGCGAATTGCGCTGCTTTACCTGATTGTGCTGCCGGCCACGCGCATCATGGGTTGGCCCAGAATCAACGGCAAGGAACACTTGCGCAACGTGCATGGGCCATTAGTGTTTATCTGCAACCACGTTACGATGGTGGACCACGCGTTGGTTCTGTTGGCGCTTCCGGGAAGATTCCGAACCAGAATGGCGATCGCCATGGACGGAGAGCAACTGCGAGAATGGCTTCATCCACAACCTGGAACGGGCCTGTTAACTCGCCTGCGCTGTCTGCTCAAGTATGTGTCCGTCGTTTTCTTCTTCAATGTCTTTTCGATGCCGCAAAAGAGCGGCTTTCGACGGAGCTTTATATTTGCCGGTGAAATGATGGACCAGGGTTCTAGTCTGCTGGTGTTTCCCGAAGGGCAACGCACAAAACATGGAGCACTGAATCCTTTCATGCCCGGCACTGGTTTGTTAATTCAGAAACTAGGGGCGCCGGTGGTGCCGATGCGAATTGACGGATTGTGGAAACTGAAAAGAGCAAAGAGGCATTTTGCCTGGCCGGGTGAGGTCTCTGTGATCATCGGCAAGCCAGTCACTTACTCGCCCCAACAGGATCCGCAAGCAATTGCCGCGGATTTGGCAGAACACGTAACAGGATTATGACTGCCTTGTTACTTTGACAGCCCAACAGCACTAACTCTTGGCCAAATGCTAGCGAAGTATTCGACATTACTTCTTCTGGTTCTGTTTTCGGTGGTTGCGTGCGTCGGCACGCTTGCTCAATCGGGAGACGACAAGAAAGGACCGGCTGCTGTTAGTCCGCGGCTTGAGGAGCTGCAAGAGAAGGGGTCTGAAGCTATTTTCAATCTTGACTATGACGTTGCGCGACAGAGGTTTAAGGAGATGGGCCGATTGTATCCGGACGATCCAACAGGGCCACAGATGCTGGCCACGACGCTCTGGCTGGAGACGTTGAATCAAGCACGCCGCTTGCAGTCGGCCATCTACAGCACACAGTCATTCTACGCGGGGACAGAAGACAAACCCGATCCGCGGGTGGTCCAGTACTTTCGCGATCTCACGCGCCAGGCAACGCAACTTGCAAAGGCCAGATTGCAGCGCAACCCTCGCGATTCGCAGGCGCTCTATGTGCTCGGAGCCACCGAATCTTTGAGAGCCGCGTTTGCAGCGACGGTGGAGCGACGTTTCATAGCCGCCCTGACTTCCGGCTCAAGCGGAGTTGAAACGCAGCGTGATGTGTTAAAGCTGGATCCGAAGTTCCATGATGCTGAGTTGACTATCGGCATGTACGACTACATCGTGGGCACACTGCCGTTGCCCGTAAGAATGCTGGCAAGTATCGCCGGAGCACATGGTTCAAAGAAGCGCGGGATTCAGACACTCGAGCGCGTCGCGAAGGAGGGTCAGTGGGCGCGCGATGATGCCAAGGTCCTGCTCATTGCCATTTACAAAAAGGAGAAGCGTTTCCCGGAGGCGTTAGCGCTGTCGCGAGAACTCCAGGAGAAGTATCCCCGCAACTATCTATTCAGACTGGAAACTGCGGACAGTCTGGTTTCGCAGGCAGCGATTGCTCGCCAAGCAAGCAAGACTAAGGAGGCAGAGGCGATGGAGAGTGAAGCCGTGAGCACTTTCGAGACGATGTTACACGAGCGCCCTACGGCAGGCGCCGCACCACGCGCTCTGGACCAGATACACTTTCGCTATGGTGAAGCTCTGCTCCTGATGGGGCAGGCCGAGCGCGCTGCCAGAGAGTTTCTGGCAGCAACGACCGTGAGTGAGGCAGACGCTGGCACGGTCTCAAGGGCCCACCTCCGAGCGGCTCAAGCCTTCGACCTTGCGGGCAAGCGAAGCGAAGCGTTGGCTGAGTATCGCGTGGTGCTTTCGCGTCCAAATATCTACGATTCGTATGACCAGGCACGCCGCGGGCAAAAGGAACCATATCGAAAGAATTAACGGCTCAGGGGTTCTGAAACCGCGATAGAATAAGTAGTTCTAAGCCACTTCATTCCAATACTCTGATTCGTATTTCTGCGCCATTTGTCCGGATCTCCGGAACGTACATCGCGTGACCCAGCAC
>CAAGKR010017275.1_pt1 | contig 11888 bp, 11 predicted proteins | sample 2556971 | NCBI WGS metagenome assembly CAAGKR01 (sample SAMEA5207829, study PRJEB30636) | soil metagenome | biome: forest; feature: boreal; material: soil | place: USA | collected 2011-09 | depth 1 m
AACCGCCATAGGCGTCGGTGCGGCGGTTGTATTCCGGCAGCAGAAATTCATAGGGCAGATAGCCCATGCCGGCGTAAACGTAGATGATGTCGAAGCCCGCCTGCATGGCGCGACGCGCACCCGCGGCCTGCCAGCGCAGCAAATCCTGGATGTCGGCCGTGTCCATGGCTCGCGGGCGCAGATTGCCCATGAATCCCAAATGGGTCGACAGCCAGGGCATGCCCGAGGGCGACAGGGGCGCCATTCGGCTGGTGCGGTTCAACGTGCATGCGCCGCCATGCCACAGTTCGACTCCGGCCAACGCCCCGTGCCGGTGCACGGCATCGGTCATCAAGGCGTGGGAACGGATGTCCCGGTCGTCCCACAGGATGGCAAAGGGCAGTGGCGAGTCGTCCGAGCTCTGATGGATCGACACTGCGCCGGTGCAGACCACGCCCCAACCGCCTTCCGCCTTGGTCTCGCGGAAGCTTGCGCGCACCTGCGGCAGCGAATTGGTCATGCCACTCGCGTGCGGCACCTGATAGAAGCGATTGGGCGCCGTCACGGGTCCGATGCGTACCGGTTCGAATAAGACATCAAAGCGCGGATTGCGCGCCATGGCGGATCCCTTGCATGCTGCGGCTCGAAGAGTGTGCGCAGAGTAATTGATCGATCGTACAGTAGCAACCGGTGCCCATAATCGCGGGGCTACGCGGCGGCGCGCGCGGGCGGACGCAGTGCGCCAAGGATGGCGCGCCTAAGGATCGCGCGTCAGGCGGCGCGGAACGCGCGGAAGTCCAGACCGAGCGCGCTCGCCACCGCCTCGTGGGTCAATTGACCGGCGTGGACATTGAGGCCGCGAGCGAGGCCGGGATCGTTCGCGATCGCTTGCCGCCAGCCATGGTCGGCCAGCGCCCTCACGTACGGCAACGTGGCGTTGGTCAGGGCGAACGTCGACGTGCGCGGCACTGCGCCCGGCATATTGGTGACGCAATAGTGAATTACCCCGTCGAGCACGTAGGTCGGCTCGGCATGCGTGGTGGGTCGGCTGGTTTCGAAACAACCGCCCTGATCGATGGCGATATCGACCAGCACTGCGCCGGGCTTCATGGTTTTGACCATTGCGCGGGTCACGAGCTTCGGCGCCGCGGCGCCGGCAATCAGCACCGCGCCGATGACGAGGTCCGCATCGCGAACGAGTTCTTCGATCGCGTGCGCGGTCGAGTACACGGTTTTCAATTGGCTGCCGAAGATGGATGACAGCTCGCGCAGCCGTTTGACGGATCGGTCGACCACGGTGACGTCGGCGCGCATGCCGACGGCCATTTCCGCCGCGTGCGTCCCGGAAACGCCGCCGCCCAGCACTACGACCTTTGCGGGGGCCACGCCCGGCACTCCGCCGAGCAGGACTCCGAATCCGCCATTGGCCTTCTGCAGGCTGTTGGCCCCTACCTGCACGGACATGCGGCCGGCAACTTCGCTCATCGGCGTGAGCAGAGGCAACGAGCCGTCAGGCGCGGTGACGGTCTCGTAGGCGATCGCGGTTGCGCCCGAGGCCAGCAGGGCCTGCGCTTGGACCAGATCCGCCGCCAGATGCAGATAGGTGAACAGGGTCTGCCCGCTGCGCAGCTGCCGGCATTCGGCGATTTGCGGCTCCTTGACCTTCACGATGAGATCGCTGCCCGCGAAAATGTCTTGCGCACCTTGTGCGATCAGTGCGCCCGCCGCTTGATAGTGCGCATCCTCGAAGCCGATACCCGAACCGGCGCCGCTCTGCACGAGCACCTGATGTCCCGAATCGACGAGCTCACGAACGCCCGCCGGCACCAGTCCAACACGATACTCGTGAATCTTGATCTCTTTGGGGACGCCGATTTTCATGAGTTGCTCCGTTCGCTGCGGCAAAGTTTAAGTACCGCTAGGGTACGTAAGCCCGTAACCGGAAAATTGCAAAAACTGGTTCCAGAACAGGGGAAAATGGCAGAATAAGGCGGCCAATGGCCATCTCGTGCAAGAAACTGCCGAAACCGCGGAGGGACATCAAATGAAATTGGATCGCTACGATCGGGCCATCGTGCGCGCCCTGCAGCTCGACGGCCGAATCACCAACAGTCTATTGGCCGAAGGCGTCAACTTGTCGGAGTCCGCCACCTTGAGACGGGTTCGCGCCCTCGAGGAGTCGGGCTTCATCGAGGGGTACACCGCTTTGATCAGTCAGCAGAAGGCCGGCTGTCCCGTGAACGTGTTCGTCAACATTACCTTGGAGCGCCAGGAGCAGGCGCATCTGCACGCGTTTGAGGAGGCGGCCCGCAAGGTCCCCGAGGTCATGGAGTGCTATCTCATGTCGGGCGAATATGACTACTTGTTGCGGGTCGTGTTGGCCGACACCGCCGATTTCGAACGGCTGCACAGTCAGCATCTCACGCGATTGCCGAACGTCGCCCGGGTGCAATCGAGTTTCGCGCTGCGCACGGTGCAGCACTCGCGCGAGTTGCCGGTGCGCTAGATCTTAGGTGTCTAGTTATTGGGCTTCAGCGCCAGAACGAAACTTATTTTCACCGCGTCAGCCACCCACTCGGTGCTCTTCCAGTCGCCTTGTCCCGCACCGAAATCCAGACGCTTTAGTTTGGCGCTCCCCTCCAGCCTCGCGCCCGTGCCAGCCTGAGTGAACTGAAATTCGATCGGTACGTCCTTCGTCACGCCGCGCAGGGTCAGCGCTCCCACCGCCGTATAACCGGTCGCGGTCTTGGCGAAGCTGCGAGTGACGTAGTGCGCCGTCGGAAAGTGCGCCACGTCGAAAATGTCGGCACCGCGGATGGTCGTATCGCGATCCTTGTCCATGGTATCCGCTGAATTCAGATCGATTTGCACGTCGAAGTGCGAGTTCGCGAGTGCCTCCGGCGCGAACTCGATGTCCGCGGTGAATTTATGGAAAACACCTTTGAATTCGGCACCGGCCTGCACGCCGACGAATTCCAGGCGGCTTTGGTGCGGGTCGGCCGAATAGCCGGTCGCGGCACCGGCCGCGGAAGACGCGGCCCAGACAGTTGCGGCGGCGAGCAATGCAATCGATGCGGCGCGGCGTCCCCTCATGATCGGTCCTCCGATTTGGCCCTATCCAATTTGACGAACGGCAGCATGCGCAACAGCACATCGTCCTTATTCCAGAAATGATGCTTGAGCGCGGCCAGGATGTGCAATACCGCAATGACGAAAAGAACGTCTCCCAAAATGTGATGCGTCGAACGCAGCAGGTCGAACGCCGCTTCGTTCTTGGCGATCAGATTCGGCCACGTGAACAGCCCGAACCAGCTGACCGAGTAGTTCTTCGCCGACGACATCAGCCATCCCGTCATCGGCATCGCGAACAGCAGCACATAGAACGCGACGTGACTGATCCGGGCGAGCACCCGCTCCAAGTGCGTCATACCGGCAGGCAGTTCGGGAGGCGGATTCTTGAGCCGCCATAGCAGGCGCAAGATTGCCAGCATCAGCACCGTCATGCCGAAACTCTTGTGGCGGGCGAGCAGCGCCAATTTGTGCGCCCCGATCGGCAAATCGTCCGCCGAAATCGCCAGCACGAACTGCGTCACGATCAGCCCGGCGATGAGCCAATGAAATGTTTGCGCGACCGCGGTGTAGCGCCCCGATGAGGTCCGAATTGGCATGCCGTTGCCTCCGCGCGCAAACTTGCGCGACTCAGTTTAGCAAGACAGCGGGGCCCTGCTCGTGTTCAAAATCGTTGGGATCGGGGTTCTGGCATTGTCGTTGGCTGCCTGCGGCGCGCTCAAGGGCCGCCACGCCGCGCCGCCAAGCCCCGGACCCGCTCCGAGTCTCGAGCTGCCGCTGCCGGGCCAGGCCTACCAAATCGATGAAAATCGATCTGAACTCCGCATCCTGGTGTTCCGCGCCGGCCCTCTGGCGCGCTTCGGGCACAACCACGTCATGGTCAATCGCAGAGTTCACGGAGCGGTGAACCTTGCACAGAAGGGCGCCTCGGCGTTTTGGCTGCGTGTACCGGTCGCCGAATTCATCGTCGACGAGCTGCAAGCGCGCCGCGAAGAAGGGCCGGATTTCGCCGCCGAAGTTCCTGACGATGCCAGATCGGGAACTCTGCACAATATGCTGAGCGCGGCGGTTCTCGACGCCGCCGAGTATCCCGACATCGGCATCAACGGCATCGCCGCCGCCGGTCCGCCGGACTCGGGCGCCGCCCCGCTGGTTGCGACTCTCACGATCGGCGTTGCGGGACATGAATCGAAGATCGAGGTGCCTTTCGTTCTTGAAAGCGACTCGGGGCGCTTGTCGGCAAGCGGGTCTTTCGAATTGCGCCAAACCGCCCTCGGGCTCACTCCGTACAGCTTGATGCTCGGCGCGTTGCAAGTTCAGGATGCGATGACGGTCAAGTTCCGAATAGTCGCCACCTCAAATTAGCAGACGCTCGGCGCTCACCTTTCAGCTGCTTCGGTCAGCAGAATCGGAGTCCCCTCCGGGGCGGTCAAAACCGCAGCGGGAATTTGGCGCAGCGGCGCCGGTATTTCGCCGGTCGGCGATATGCCGATGTCGGCGAGGCGCGCCAAGGTTCCTCCGACATCGTCGACTTCGAACCGTAGCGTCGAGCGGCGCAGATGCGCCGGGTTATACAATCCAAGGTCGACGTAGTCGCTGGTGCACGATACGTGGGGCAGACGGTCTTGCGTCTCGTCGATCCCGACAAAACCGAATTGTTCCCAGTAGGCCTTCGCCGCTTCGAGGTTGGGCGTGGGCAGGGCGATTTCCAGGAAATAGCCGCACCGCGACGTGTCATTGCCGTCGCGCTTGCTCGGCGAAAAGGTGCGCGCCTCGATCAGTCTCACCAGCTGACCGGAAGGATCGAACCAGCCGACTTCGTTGAACACGTCGTTGCCGAGACGACGGAATTCGAACTCCATTCCCAAGCCCTCGAGCGTCCCCAGGTACTTGAGCAATCCCGGCCTGACGAAAGTCACCGAGGGCGCCGCCATCGGCTCTTGATGCAGCCCGAGACAAATCCTGCCGTCGGTCACGACCGCGTAGGGATGGAACCAGGCTTCGCCGACTGCCGCTTGGGAGAATCCGAGCCTCGTGTAGAAATCCAAGGATGCCTGAATGTCCGGCGTCGCGAGCGAGAATTCGAGGAACCGTCCGAGCACGGGTCTGCTAACTCACTCCGCCGACGCATACGTACTTCAGCTCGGTGTAGTCGAGGATCCCGTACTTCGAGCCCTCGCGGCCGATTCCCGATTCCTTCACGCCGCCGAACGGCGCCACTTCGGTGGAAATGATGCCGGTGTTGAGCCCAACGATTCCATATTCGATGGCTTCCGTCACCCGCCAACTCCGCGCCAGATCGCGCGTATATAAATATGCCGCCAGGCCGAATTCCGTGTCGTTGGCCATGGAAATTGCCTCGGCTTCCGTTTGGAATTTGAACAGCGGCGCCACCGGACCGAAGGTTTCTTCGCGCGCCACCAGCATGTTGGCGGTCACCCCGGTGAGTATGGTGGGTTCGAAGAACGTCCCCCCCAGAGCGTGCCGTTTGCCGCCCAACTTGACGGATGCACCCTTGGCCACGGCGTCCGCGATATGTTCTTCGATTTTGGCGATCGCCTTGGCGTCGATCAGAGGGCCCTGGTCGGTGACGCCGGCCAGTCCGTCGCCGACGCGCAATTTGCCGACGGCTTCGTAAAGTTTGCGCGCAAACTCGTCATACACGCCGGCCTGCACCAACAGTCGATTGGCGCAAACACAGGTCTGACCCGTGTTCCGATACTTGCTGGCGATGGCTCCCTGCACCGCCGCGTCCAGATCGGCGTCGTCGAAGACGATGAACGGCGCGTTTCCGCCGAGTTCAAGCGATATCTTCTTTACCGTAGCGGCGCATTGCGCCATCAATTTCTTGCCGATTTCCGTAGATCCGGTGAAGGTCAGCTTACGGACGGCGGGATTCGAGGTCATCTCGCCGCCGATCGCGGTCGCAGAACCCGTGATGACGTTGAATACCCCCTTCGGGATGCCGGCCCGATGGCTGAGCTCCGCCAATGCCAGGGCGGAGTAGGGCGTCTGGGTGGCCGGCTTGCAGACCATCGTGCATCCCGCCGCCAGCGCTGGCCCGGCCTTGCGTGTGATCATCGCAGCCGGAAAGTTCCATGGGGTGATGGCCGCAACCACGCCCACCGGCTGCCGCAGCACGAGAATCCGCTTGTCGGGTTGATGACCGGGGATGATATCGCCGTACAGGCGCTTGGCTTCTTCCGCAAACCACTCGATGAAAGAAGCGGCGTAGACGATTTCGCCTTTGGACTCGGCCAATGGCTTTCCCTGCTCCGCGGTCATGAGTATGGCGAGGTCCTCCTGATGCACGAGCATCAGCTCGAACCAGCGCCGCAGTGCCGTGGCGCGATCCTTGGCGGTGCGGGCCGCCCAGGCAGGCAGGGCAGCGGCAGCGGCAGCGATCGCACGGCGACACTCGGTGGCGCCCATGTTCGGTATGAGCCCGATTTTTTCGGCCGTGGCGGGGTTGTGCACGGCCAGCGTGCCGCGGTTTTCCGCGCCCACCCAGGCGCCGTCGATGAAGCACATCTCGCGCAGCAGAAGAGGATCTTTGAGTTGCATAGTCAGCAGGATAACGCGTTCAGCAAACTCGTCAACGCTCGAGAATGGCGGTGACGCCCATGCCGCCCGCCGTGCAGATCGAGATCAGGCCGCGCCTGGCCTGATGCTCATCGAGAATCTTGGCGAGAGTGGCGACGATGCGCGTGCCGGTCGCGGCAAAGGGGTGGCCTATCGCAAGGCTGCCGCCTTTCACGTTGAGCTTGGATCGATCGATGCTGCCGAGTGCGCCGGGCAGTCTTAGCTTGTCGCGGCAGAATACCGGGTCCGCCCAGGCCTTGAGCGTGCACAGCACCTGACCGGCGAACGCCTCGTGGATCTCGTAAAAGTCGAAGTCCTGCAGTGCAAGCTGCGCGTCGCTCAGCATTCGCGGTACGGCGTAAGCCGGCGCCATCAGCAGGCCCTCTTTTTTATCGATGTAATCGACCGCCGCCACTTTGCCGTAACTCAAGTACGCCAGCACCGGCAGGTTGCGCTCGCGCGCCCATGCTTCGCACGCGAGCAACACCGCCGACGCGCCATCGGTCATCGGTGTCGAATTGCCCGCCGTCAAGGTACCGGCTCCCGATGCGTCGAATACCGGCTTTAGCTTGGCGAGTTTTTCGAGACTCGTGTCGGGGCGAATATTGTTGTCCTGGGCGACGCCGAGGTAGTCGCGCACCAATTCCTTGTAGAATCCGGAGGCGTAGGCGGCGGCGGCCTTTTGATGGCTTTCGAGCGCCAATTGGTCCTGCTCGGCGCGCGTGATGCCCCAGGTCTTGACCATGAGTTCGGTACTTTCGCCCATCGACAATCCGGTTCGCGGCTCGGCGACGCCCGGCAGCACGGGGCGCAGATTTTTCGGCCGCAAACCGAACCAAGGACGCGCGCGTTCGCCGAACGTCCTGCCTCGGAAACTTCGCAGCAACAGCTGCTGAAAACTCCTCGGGTAGACCACGGGAGGATCGCTCACGGTATCGACGCCCGCCGCAATCGCGCAGTCGATCTGGCCGAGCGCGATCTTGTTGCCGAGCGAAATCGCCGCTTCCAGGCTGGTACCGCAGGCGCGCTGCAAATCGAACCCCGGCGTTTCCGCAGCGAGTCCGGACCCGAGCACCGATTCGCGCGTCAGATTCCATTGGCTCGAATGTTTCATGACCGCCCCGGCGGCGACGTCGTCGAGCCGCTGTCCCTGCAGCCCGTAGCGCTCCACCACGCCGCGCAACGCGGCGGTCAGCATGTCTTGATTGCCTACGTGAGCGTAGGCGCCGTTGCCGCGGACAAACGGAATGCGCACACCGCCGATGATTGCGACGCGCCGCGGACTTGTTCCGACCAACATAGGGCTCTCCCGCACATACCGGAAACCTAAGCGTCGATTATGAACCTACCTGCCGGCTTATAATCATTGGATGACTCGCTTTTCGCCGCTGAGTTCGCTCGCACTCGCCTTTTTGGGGCTCGCCGCCTGCGGCAGAGCCCCTGCGCCGCCGCCCTCCCGGGCGGCGAACGCGGTGGCGCCGCACGAGAACTTGAACAGGATCGTGGAGCGATATTGGGACGAACGCGCGCCCGCCGGGGTTTCGATAGCGCCGCAATTCCTGGCGGATTCCCTGAGCCTGGAACGGCGTTTTCTTGCCGAAGTGCTCGCCGTGCCGCGCGCCACGCTGGATGCCGATGCAGCTCTGACGTACGACATTTTCAAGAGACAGCGCGAATTGACCATCGAAGGCTTCACCTATCCGAGCGAGCTCTTGCCGGTCAATCCCTTCGATTCAATGCCGCTTGAGTTCGCACGCGCGGCTGCGAGGTTCGGCCAGCAGCCCCGCAAGACCGACGAGGAATTGGCCCATTGGCAGCTGCGGATCGATGACTACGTCCGCTGGACCGAACAGGCGACCGCGAATATGCGCGAGGGAATGCGCCGCGGTTACACCTCGCCGCGGGTACTGATGGAGCGGATGCTGCCGCTGCTGCAAGGCCTCGGCGAAGATGCTCCGGGCAACGTGTTCTATACCACGAGGCTCGAAGGCGCGGTGAAGGGCAAGCTGCTGCCCGCCTATCGCGAGCTGCACGATTTCATTCGAACCGAATACCTGCCGCGTGCGCGGGCCAGCGTCGATTTGTCGGCGCTGCCGCTGGGGGCGTCCTGGTACGCCATGTTGGTGAAGCGCGCGACCGGCAGCCAGTTGCGGCCGAACGAGATCCACGACATCGGCGTGACGGAAGTCGACCGCATCCGGGCGCGCCTGCTCGCGTTGCCCGCGGGCACGCCGGCCGCCGGCGCCGGCAACCTGCTGGATGCGTATCAGGAGCTGAAGATGCAAACGCTGGCGGCGATGCCGAGCTTGTTTTCAAGCCCGCCGCCGACTGACTTCGAAATTCTGGCACTCGGCGCGTCGAGCGAGGCAGCGGCTGCGCTCGCCTATCGGCCCGCCGCCCCGCAGGGAGGGGCGCCCGCCATCCTGTACGTGAATGCCGCTCCGCCCTCGGGCAGGCCCGCGACCTTGGAGAGCGCAGGTTTTCTCGGCGAAGCAATTCCAGGGCGCCATTATCAATCCGCGCTTCAGCAGGCGCGCCGCGACTTACCCGGATTCCGCCGCTTCGGCACCGAGCCGGCTTTTGTCGACGGCTGGGCCCTGTATGCGGCGTCCCTGGGCGAGGAAATGGGCCTGTACCGCGACGATGAAGCCCGCCGAGGCGCTCTCTCGGGCCAATTGAAATGTGCGGTCGCGCTGGTCGTCGATACGGGCCTGCACGCGCAGGGCTGGACGCACGCGCAAGCGGCCGCGTATCTGCGCGCGCAGCTCATGCTCGACGATGCCGATGCCAATTTGATGACCGACCGCTTCGTGGCATTGCCGGGTGACGCGTTGGCGTGCAAGATGGGCGAACTCAAGATCCAGGCGCTGCTCACCCGAGCGCGACAGTTGCTGGGTCCACGCTTCGATATCCGCGAATTTCATTCCGAGGTCCTCAAGGACGGTGCCATGCCGCTCGACATTCTCGAGGCAAAAATGCAGCTCTGGCTGGAGGCTCGCCGCTGATGCATGCGCTTTCGAACAACCGCCAGGCGGCGATATCCGTCGAACCGTATGGACCGGTAGGAGTCAGACTAACTCGTGCGCTCGTCACTCATCATCGTCTTGCTCTGCTTCGCGGCCCGTGCGGCGCCCGCCGCGAACCTCGCACAGGAGTCCGCGCAGCATGGCGACATCGAGGTGACCGTGTCGCTGGATGCCGCGGAACAGAGCGGCAGTGCCAGCGCATCGGTCAGGATTCATGCGCGGCGCGAGGTGGTGTGGTCTCTGATCACGAGCTGCGCAGAGGCGGTGCATTTGGTTCCGGGCCTCATCGCCTGTGACGTGATTGAAACGGCGCCGGACCGCACATGGCAGCGGATTCGGCATGTGATGGACTACTCCTGGTACGCGCCCAAACTGACCTATGAAATTCGTGCATCCTATGATCGGCCCTCCCGCGTGTCGATCGAACGCATCTCGGGCGACCTGCGCGTCTTGCGCGGATCGTGGGCATTGCAGAGCGACGGCGAGCAGACGGTCGCGCACTATGCCGTGGATCTGGCGCCGGGTTTTTGGGTGCCGCGATGGATCGTGCGGGCCGCCCTGCGGCGCGACTTGCCGAAGATGTTGCGTGCGCTGCGCACGCGTGCCGAGTTCCTCGAAAATCAGAAACCGCAGTAGCGAACCTAAGCTGGGCCGGTGGCTCCTGCTGGTGTGGACCGCGTCGGCGCTCGGGATCAGCGCCTGCGAGCGTGAGCCGGAACCGCCGCCGCCGCGGGTCAAACAGGTATTCCATTTGAATCCCTACGAGAAGGACTTCGGTTATTCCCAGGCCGTGCTGATCGACAAAACGCTGTATATTTCCGGCTCGGTGGCCGCGGATGAGACAGGGCGGTTGGTGGCGCCGGGTGATATGAACGGGCAACTGCGCGCCGCCTACGGCAATGTCCGTCGCACGCTCGCCGCGCACGGGGCCGGGTTCGGCGAGGTCGTCAAAGAGACGATCTATACCACCAACATGGACGCCTTGGTGAAAGCATCCGACTTGAGGTTCGAGTATTACGACAAGGAGCGCCTGCCGACGACCTCCTGGGTACAGGTGCAGCGTTTGGTCGACCCGGGGTTCCTCGTTGAAATCGAGGTGATTGCAGAGCTGCCATAGAGGATCGAGGTATTGCGTAACGTGGTCGATAAGCAATTCGAGCGCCGCCTCGCGGGGCTCATCAATTCGGGTGAACGAGGGGTGTTGCGCGGCGGCCGCAAGGGCGTGGAGAAGGAGTCGCTGCGCGTCTCGCCGGCCGGCGACATCGTGCAGACACGGCATCCCGAGGCTCTCGGCGCTCCGCTCACCAACGAGCACATCACCACGGATTTTTCCGAGTCGCTCATCGAGCTGGTCACGCCGCCGTTCGGCGAAACCTGGGAGCTGCTGCAGTATTTGTGCGACATCCACCAATTCGTTTATCGCCATTTGAACGACGAATTGCTGTGGGCGACCAGCATGCCGTGTGCTCTCGGGGGCGACGCCAGCATTCCGCTTGCACAATTCGGCAGCTCCAACGTCGGCCGCATGAAGACCGTATATCGGCACGGTCTGGGAGTCCGCTACGGGCGCATCATGCAGGCGATTTCCGGCGTGCATTTCAATTATTCCTTTTCTGCCCGCTTGTGGGGCGTGCTGGAGGACATCAACCAGTCCAAACAGGAGCGGCAAAGCTTCGTGTCCGAGCAGTACTTCGGTGTGTTGCGCAACTATCGGCGCTACGGCTGGCTCGTCCTGTACCTGTTCGGGACCTCGCCCGCGGTGTCGAAGAGCTTTTTTGCCGGACGCGACAGCACCATCGCTCAGTTCGATGCGGACACTTTCTACGAGCCGTACGGCACGTCGCTGCGCATGAGCGACATCGGTTATCGCAACAAGAATCAAGCGACGGTGAGCGTGTCGGTCAACAGCCTGGAGGAGTACGTGCGCAATCTGTCGCGCGCGATGGCTACCCCCTATCCGCCGTACGAGAAAATCGGCGTCAAGGTGGACGGCGAGTACCGGCAACTCAATGCCAACATCCTGCAGATAGAGAACGAATACTACAGCTTCATCCGGCCAAAGCGGGTCGCGCGCTCGGGCGAGCGGCCCACCAAGGCATTGCAACGGGCCGGGGTGGAGTACGTCGAAGTGCGTGCGCTGGACGTGAGCGCATTCGATCCGGTAGGCGTCAATCAGAACAAATTGCGTTTCCTGGAAGCCTTCCTCGCGCTTTGCCTGCTGCGCGAGAGCGC
>CAAGKR010048310.1_pt1 | contig 11887 bp, 8 predicted proteins | sample 2556971 | NCBI WGS metagenome assembly CAAGKR01 (sample SAMEA5207829, study PRJEB30636) | soil metagenome | biome: forest; feature: boreal; material: soil | place: USA | collected 2011-09 | depth 1 m
CGGAACGTGGAACCCGGAACCCGGAACCCCGTTCACGCCGGCACTTCCGGCGCCCACACAATCAAGTACTTCGTCACCTCGATGTCGTTCGAGGAGATGACCGATTCCTCGATGTCGCGCGCTTTGGCCGTCAGCTCGTCGCGGCGGGAGTCCAGCTCCTTGTCCCAGGCGCGCTGGATCTGGGCGATGTTTTCCATGTAGTCGACCTCGCGCATCGACTGCGGCGCGTCGCTGGTGGCCGGCTTTCCCGTGGTGATGTTGTAGAGCGCCTGTCCCCAGGCCACTCCCACATCCTGCTGCTGCTCGTCGGAGGACGACGGCTCCTTGTCCGCCATCTCGCGGTTCTCGCGATGCGATCGCTCCCGAAGCTGGTCCATCCGCCGCCGGAACGTGCTCTCCAGCCGTTCGGACTGTTCGGCCAGACGGCGCTTCGCCTCATCCATGCAGCGGGCCAGGAAAGCGTCGCGAGACTCCTGCGCTTCCGAGGTCATGGCGAACGCGGCGTTGTGGAAGACGTGCACCTTCTCGGTCTCCGTCAGATGCTGGCGCAAGGCCTCTTCTGCTTGAATCGCTCCCTGCATGAGCGCTTCCGGGGAGGCCGTCAGGTCAAAGGCCCGCCGGGAATCGGGAGTGGCGCGAAGGTCGAGCGACTCACCGGTCGTCTGTTTCGAATCCGACCACGACACCCTGCCGTCGTGCGGATCGATCGGTGCGAGAAGGCAACGCGCGGTCTCCTGATGTACTCCGCTCCGCCCGTCGTGATGTGTCACGATGGCCTCGGCGAAAAGGAAGGGCTTGTAGTCGCCGTTGCCCGTGTTGAGGTAGAGCTGCTCGAGCGACTGGTCCTCCGGGCGCGCCCGAACGCGGGTACGCGCGAACGTGAAGCTCGACTGGTTATCGTCCGGCTCCTCGATGGTCAGGCCATAGGGAACGGGAACCGCGTCCAGCGTGCGGCCGGGCACCTTCGCCAGCGCCCGGACGATGGCCTCGCGCTTGTCGGCCGGGAAGAGGAAGACGATGCATCCACCGCCGCCGGCGCCGCAGACCTTGCCGCCCCACGCTCCCGCCTTCCTGGCCGCATCGATCGCCGCGTCGATCTCCGGATTGGAGATGCCTTTGATCAGCTCCTTGCGGTTCTTCCACTCCAGCGCCAGGGCGGCGCCGGCTGCCTTGAGGTTGCCTTCCTGCAGCGCCTTCTCCATCGCCTGCGCGGACTTCGCGATCTTCTCGAATCCGCGGTGGACTTTCTTCATCCCGTCGATCTGTCGCTTGTACATCTGCCAGTTGTTCGTCCCCGAGAAGTGGGCGATGCCGGTGTAGTGAAGCAGGAAGTGGGGAGCGAGGTCGCTGACTGGAATCGGCAGCGGAACCCGGATGACCTTGCCCGGCTCGAGGTGCAGCGCAGCCAGACCGCCGTACACCGGCGGGTAGTAATCCTGGATCCCGGCCGGCACGCGAAGCAGCCGCGTCTCCAGATCGCGGACCAGCGCGATGAGATCCTCCCCCTCGATCGGATTGCCGGCCATGTGCGACAGGGCGCGCACCAGCGTCACGGCCAGCGCTGACGACCCGCCCAGTCCCGAGCCGCGCGGAGCGTCGGTGTGGGTGGTGATGCGGATTCCGGTCAGACCGAAGTGCTCCACCAGGCGGAAGATGAGCTGGGCGTTCTGATCGGCGCCAAGCTCCGCCAGAGTCTCGTAGCGGCGGCGGTACTGCTGGTCGGTCAGATCGATCTCGATGGCCTTGTCGCCCGTTTCCACGATGGTGGAAGTGGCGTGGTACGAGATGGCCACGTTCACCGTCCGCGACCCGGGGTGAAACAGGTACAGTGGCCAGAGGTCGAGCGTTCCCCCGGCAAGATCGGCGCGCACCGGCGCGCGAACGACAATCTTCTTCATTTGGGACTTCCCGGTTGCTAGAAAAGTGCCCGGGCGCGAGTGGCGTTTGCTGTGAGGTTCCTCGGCGTCTGATCCAGTCGAGGGAGCAGACGGCCGACCGAAGCGCGAAACTGCCTGAGGGCCGCGCCGTGCATCGGATCGGGAGTGATGGACTTGAGGGTCAGCGGGTCGAGCCACTTGCCGCCGTCGGAGACACGGTAGTCGAGATGCGGTCCGGTGGCCAGGCCCGTCGCCCCGACGTACCCGATCACCTGCCCCTGCTGCACTTTCGCGCCACGGCGGATGTTTTTGGCGAATCGCGAGAGATGCAGGTACGAAGTCTCGATGCGCGAGCTGTGGCGGATCTGCACGAAGTTTCCTTCGCCGCGATTCCGCGAAGCCTGGACGACCACGCCATCTGCTGTGGACATGACCGGCGTCCCCACCGGCGCGCCGTAGTCCACGCCGTGATGCGGACGGAAGCAGTGGAGGATCGGATGGAAGCGGCTCAGGGAGAACTTCGAGGTGATGCGCGTGAACTGGAGCGGGGCGCGAAGGAACTGCTTCTTGAGCGGCGCGCCGGTCCGGCTGTAGTAGCCGGCGTGGTCGTCGGGCAATTCCTGACGGAACGCCTCGAACACCTGGCCGCTGTGAACGAATCGGGCCGCTTCGATCGGCCCGTAGCCGACCGCGTCGGCGCCGGCGAATTTCCTCTTCACCACCAGGCTGAAGGAGTCGCCTTTCTGAAGAGCGAAGAAGTCGATGTCCCACTGGAACACATCGACGAGCTGCTGCACGAGTTGGGGACCTTCGCCGGCGTTGCTCAGCGCGGTGTAGAGCGAGCTGTCGATCGACGCGGCCACGGTCATGTCGACGGCCTGCTGGCGTGCTTGCTGACTGGTCACCGTGAAGCCGGTCTCATCGCGCAGCGCGTCGATCTCGCCCCAGCCGACGATCTTCATCTGCACGCTGTCGACCTGGTCGCCCTCTCCGTAATGGAATCGGATCAGGTTCCCCGGCTTGAGCCGCTGCAGATCGAAGGACTTGGAGAACTCACGGGCAAGCCTGGCCGTTTCTTCCGGGGAGACGCCGCCATCCTGGAGAACGCTGGCCAGCGTGTCCCCATCGTTGATCTCGAGGATCACTGAATGCTGGGGGAGAGGGTTGGGAACCGAGACTCTCAGATCGTCGTAGCGGACGACGGGTGGGGTCGCGATCAGCAGGGCCGATGACGCCGTCGTGGAAATAGGAGCCGTGCCGACGGTGCCGAGAATGAAGGGAATGGCGATCGGCGTCAGCGCAACGAAGGCTCGCGGCCACCGGATACGCCCACCCAAGCGTCTACCCCTTGCGAGCAGTCTCTTCATCACTGCGAGAGGCCGGAACCGATCGACCTTCGGGCGATGGTAGCAACAGGGGCAGGCCTGCCGCAAGTTCGACACAGGCTATTGACTAACGGTTGGTTCCATCGAAAGCACGTGGACGGGCGTGGCCTGCTCGCCTTTGATGGAAGAGTCCTCGCGGTGGTAGGTCGCTGGAATCTTGAAGACGTCCGCGTTCACGTCTCGCGAATGGATCGAGGTGATGGTCATGTCGGAAACCTGTTTTCGCGAGTCGTTGATCTTGAGCGCGGAGGTCGGAAGATGCGGGCTGTCGTTGCGCGTGACGATCTGTACCACCTGCCGCAGCGCCATCCCTTTGAACTTCGTGGTCTCCAGGTCCATCATCTGATCGATGTCCGGATTGCCCGTGCGGAAGGAGTTGGCCCCCAGGAATGTGTCGGAGATGTCGCCGAAGGCCAGGGTGGTGTACTTGTCGATGGTGGTGTTGACGGCCTGCTTGAGGGCGATGGTCCCGAAGCGCATGGTCACCTCGTAGGTGAGCGTCAGGCGATTGTGATCGGTCGGCAAGCCTGCCACGACCGGATGATCGGGCATCGTCTCGGCGCGTGTCTTCACATTCTCCACGGTGATGTTGGCTGCGCCGATCGAGGCGATGGCCGCTCCGAGGGAGATCTCAGCGTAGGACTTGCGGACGGGATCGACGAAGACGAGGTTGCGCGAGCCGTCGGTGGAGATCACATAGCTTCCCGGCGTGTATCCGTTGCCGCTGAGGAAGTCGACGCGCGACTTCTGCCCTTCGATGACCGCGCGTCCGCCCACGTCGAAATTCGGCACGGCGCGGACTTCGGACTGCCGCGTCTGGTGGAACTCGTACTCCACCCCCGCGCGCGCCCGTCCCGCGAACATGGCGAAGACCAGTAGAACCAGTGGTGTTCGTCGATGCATCTCGTTTTCCCCCATCCCTTACGGTCCAGCAGGCAGTCCGCAGCAGGCAGCAGGCAGTAGAGATATCGGGTGACTAGGATCCACCGGCTAACTGCCGACCACCTACTGCCTGCTGCGATCTGCCTACTAGAAATAATTGTACATCGGCTGAGCTCGTCGCGAGTCCGAAACCGATGAAAACACCGCAGATTCATGAAATTTTCAGTTCTTGGCGAGGCGTTCCGCAGCGCATGGCACCAACACGACTTCTGGCTCTGGCAGCGCTCTGCCTGGCCGCCGCCCTGCCTGCCGCTGCTCAGTCCTCCCTCGCCGGAACGGGTGAGCTCGAGACCGTGGTCAAGAAAGTCATGCAGCTGCAGAAGAAGACCAGCACGCTCGAGGCCGAGTTCAGGCAGGAAAAGGAAATGGCCCTTCTGGCCAAGCCGGAAGTCTCGACCGGCAACTTCGTTTACTCCAAGCCGAACCAGGTCCTCTGGAATTACGATTCGCCGAAGCGCGTCACCGTGCTGATCTCCGGGGGAACGCTGACGACCTACTATCCGGACCTCAACAAGGCCGAGCAGGTCGAGGTCAAGCGCTACCAGGACCGCATCTTCAAGTACATGGGTGCCAGCAACGGGATCGATGAGCTTTCCCGTTTCTTCGACTTCACCTTCACCAACAACGCGGCCAATCCCGCCTACGTGCTGGATCTCACGCCGAAGAGCAAGCTCGTGGCGAAAAGGGCGCGCCACATCCGGATCTGGATCGACAAGGCCAGCTACCTGACCTCGAAGTTCGAATATGTCGAAGGGGACGGCGACACCACACGCTACGAGTTCTCCAACATCAAGATCAACCAGCCCGTCTCGGCCGGCCGGTTTGCGCTCAACCTGCCGCCGACGGTGCGGCTGGAGCAGATGAAGATCAACTGACATCCGTCGGCAGTACGCAGTCGGCAGTAGGCAGTGCGACTGCAGCTGGCTCCGACCTGCGTGTTGCGGACTGCCTACTGCAAACTGCCTACTGATGTTCCGCCTTCTGCACACCGATGGAGCCGCCCGGCGCGGCCAGCTCACCACCCGCCACGGCACCATTCAGACGCCTGTCTTCATGCCTGTCGGCACGGCCGCCTCGGTCAAGAGTCTGACCACCGAGCAGCTTGCAGCGCTCGCTCCCGAGATCATTCTCTCGAACACCTATCACCTCATGCTGAGGCCGGGGGTGGATCTGATCGAACAACTCGGCGGCGTGCATCGATTCATGTCGTGGTCCGGCGCGGTCCTCAGCGATTCCGGCGGGTATCAGGTCTTCTCGCTGGCCTCCACGCGGAAGATCCGCGAAGAAGGGGTGGAGTTTCAGAGCCACATCGACGGGTCGCGTCACTTTCTCAGCCCCGAGCGCTCGATCGAGATCCAGAGCCGGATGGGCGTGGACATCGCCATGGCCTTCGACGAGTGTCCGGGCAGCGACCGCGGGCGCGCCGATGTGGAGCAGTCGATGGAGCTGACGCACCGCTGGGCGCGGCGCTGCCTGGCTGCGCGCACGGGCGAGGCGGCGCTCTTCGGCATCGTCCAGGGGGGCCTCTTTCCGGACCTGCGCAAGCGGAGCGTGGAAGAGATCGGCGGCATGGACTTCGAGGGGCTGGCTGTCGGCGGGCTCTCGGTGGGGGAGCCGAACGAGCAGATGCTGGACATCCTTCGTTACACCGCCCCGCTGTTGCCGGCCGATCGCCCGCGCTATCTGATGGGAGTGGGGACGCCGGAGGACCTGCTGGACGGGGTGGCCGCCGGAATCGACATGTTCGACTGCGTGATGCCCACCCGGAATGCCCGGAACGGGACTCTGTTCACCAGCCAGGGGAAGATAGCGATCAAGAACGCGCGTTACACCGCGGACCCGGGACCACTCGATCCGGCGTGCTCATGCATGACCTGCCGGACGGTATCGAGAGGCTATCTGCGGCACCTTTTCGTGAGCGGAGAGATCGCCGCCCTGGTTTACAACACGGTGCATAACGTCTCGTTTTACCTTGACTTGATGAGAGGGATTCGGCATTCTATTGCGTCCAATTCTTTCGCGGCTTTTCGCGAAACCTTCCTTTCACGGATAGCGAGCGCTGATGTGGTTTCGGACGCTGCTCGCAACTGAAAATAAGGGTCGATCAGGGTAGTTTTCCCTAAAAAAACGCTACACGTACGGTTCGAATGATGACTGCCATTGCTCTGCTCCAATCCGCCGGCTCCACCGCCCTCATCCTGCAGGTGCTGCCGATCGTGGCCATCGGCGCGATCTTTTACTTTCTGGTCATCGCGCCGGCGAACAAGCAGCGGCGGCAGACTCAGACCATGCTCGAGGCATTGAAAAAAGGGGATCGCGTCCTGACCAGCGGCGGCATCTACGGAACGATTCAGGGAGTGGAAAAAGACGTTGTCTTCCTGAAGATCGCCGAGAACGTGAAGGTCAAGCTGGCGCGCAGCGCAGTTTCCAGCGTCGTTTCGGGAGAAGGCGCGGAATAGGTTTCCGGAGGAACAACTGTGAACACAGGTTTGTGGTGGAAGATCGGTCTGATCCTGGGGATTCTCGTGATCTTCACGATCGCGATCATCCCGACGAAAAACAATCCCGAGCCGATCCGGCGCGGACTCGACCTCAAGGGCGGCACGCATCTGGTTATGCGGGTGAACACCGTCGACGCCGTCCGCCTGGACGTCGATCAGGCTTCCGAGCTTTTCAAGACTCAGGTGGTCAAGCAGAACCTGCCGGCCGTGACTACTACGCGCCGGACCAACGACTCCACGTTCGTGGCCATTCTGCCGGCCAGCGCGAACCCGACCGACTACGAGCGCATCGCCAAGGACTGGCTCGGCTCGTACGAGATGTCGCGCACGGCTGAGGGCGCGCTGCAGTTCCGCATGAAGCCGCAGGCCGCCACCGCGCTCGAGCGCGATACGGTGGCCCAGGCCGTGGAGACCATCCGCAACCGAATCGACGCACTCGGCGTGACCGAACCGCTGATCGCTCCCGAATCGGGCAATCGCATCGTCATCCAGCTTCCGGGCGTGGACGATCCGGCCCGGGTGAAGGACATCATCAAGACCACCGCGCAGCTGCAGTTCCGCATGGTGGAGCCCGACGCCAGCGGCAGCCCGATCATCGGCCCGGACGCCAAGTCGGTCCAGGACCGCATCCCGGCCAATCGGCGCGAGGACGTCGAGGTCCTTCCCGGAACGAAGGAGGACCAGTACGGCCGCGCCGTGGGAACCGAGTACTACGCCATTCAGAAGACCGTTCCGGTCACCGGCCGCGATCTCAAGTCGGCGCGCGTGGTGAAGGGACAGCTGGGGCAGCCGAACGTCGGCTTTTCTCTAACTCCGGAAGGGGCCCACAAGTTCGGTGAGCTCACCGGAGCCAACGTCGGAAAGCCGCTGGCCATCGTCCTGGACAACAAGGTCGTTTCCGCGCCGAACATCCGCTCGCGCATCGACGACTCGGGCGTGATCGAAGGCACCTACACCGCGCAGTCGGCGGGCGATCTGGCCCTGGTTCTGCGTAGCGGATCGCTTCCCGCGTCGCTCACGACGCTCGAAGAGCGCACCGTCGGCCCGTCGCTGGGACGCGACTCCATCCGCCAGGGCCTCCGCGCCTCGGCCATCGGATTCGTCCTCCTGGTGCTGGCGGTCATCTTCTATTACCGCCGCGCCGGCATCAACGCGGTGCTGGCCCTGCTGCTCAACCTCGTGATCCTGCTCGGCATGATGGCCTACTTCCACGCCACGCTCACCCTGCCGGGCATCGCCGGAATCATCCTGACCCTCGGCATGGCCGTGGACTCCAACGTGCTGGTCTTCGAGCGAATCCGCGAAGAGCTGCGCGAAGGGAAGGCTGTCCGCGCGGCCATCGAGAACGGCTTCACCCGGGCCTTCGGAACGATCATCGACACGCACATGACGACGATCATCTCGGCGCTATTCCTGTTTCAGTTCGGCACCGGCCCGATCAAGGGATTCGCCGTCACCCTTCTGATCGGTCTCGGCGCATCCGTGTACACGGCGTTCTTCGTCTCGCGCGTGATCTTCGACATCGAATACCCGGCCACCAAGCGGCCCAGCGAGATGAGCATTTAAGGGCCCGGAGACAATCATGCAGATTTTCGTCAACACTCATTACGACTTCATCAAGTGGCGATACCGCGCCGTGATTTTCTCTCTCGTCTTCATCCTGGCCGGCGCCGGCCTCTATCTGAAGAACGGCGTCAACTGGGGAATCGACTTCGCCGGCGGCGCGAGCATCGTGCTCAAGTTCACGGAGAATCCGCCCGTCGACACCTTGCGCGGGTTGCTCAAGGACGCCACGATCCAGCAGTACGGCAAGCCGGAAGAGCGCTCCATCCTGATCCGCCTGCCGGAGCAGAAGAAAGAGAGCGACTACGCCGGATCGATCGTGGCCATGCTCAATCGCACCTTCAATCCGGAGTCGGCCTCGAAGCTCGACCTCAACTTCCAGGGGCGCGACACGCTGGCCAGCGTCCTTCTGGCCAACGATCCCGATCACAAGGGCACCGGCCTGGACGGCAAGAGCTGGTATGAGGGCCTTGCCGAGAAGATCATCAGTCACCGTTCCGAGCTCGGCATCTTCACGAGCATGTCCCAGGTCACCAGTGTCCCCGGCGTCACCAGCGCCGACGCCAGCGTCCTGAGCCAGAAGGTCTTTCTCGGAAAATTCAACGTCCTGAACCAGGAGACGGTCGGCCCGCAGGTCGGCAAAGAGCTGCAGCAGAAAGCCGTCTGGGCCGTCATCCTCTCGACCCTGGCCATGGGCGCCTACATCTGGATCCGCTTCGATCTCATGTTCGGCTTCAGCGCCATCGTCTGCATCGTGCACGACGTCTGCGTGGCACTGGCCTTCCTGGGCATGATCAACGGCGAGTTCTCGCTCAACATCGTGGCGGCGCTGCTGCTGATCGTCGGTTACTCGATCAACGACACGGTCGTGACGTACGACCGCGTGCGCGAGAACTCGAGAAAGAGCAAGGGCAGGGTCCCTCTGGCCGATCAGCTCAACCTCGGCATGAACCAGACGCTCTCCAGGACGATCCTGACTTCCGGCTCGGTCGTCCTCGTGCTGATTGCCCTGATCCTGTTCGGCGGCAAGGTCATCCACGAGTTCGCCTGGATTCTGCTCATCGGTGTCCTGGCCGGCACGTACTCCACGGTCACCATCGTCCCGGCAGTTTCCCTGGCGTGGGACAAGGCGCTGGGCAAGAAAGAGCGCGGCAACCCCTCGCGCGCCCGAGTCGAGCCGGTGCGCAGTCCCGAGCCGGCCCCCGCGGTCCGCGCCAAGTCGGGAAAGCGCGCGAAGGGGTAGCTCGCGCAGCGCGACGCCGAGCGCGCGCACAAGTCATCCTGAGTGAGCTGGAGTGGGTGGGTGTGAGCGAAGGATCTCACGATGCGGGGATTGGGGCTCTGGCCCCAGCCCGCGCATTTTGAGATCCTTCGTCGCCCGTCGCTCCTCAGGATGACGTCGTCGCCCGTCGCCCCTCAGGATGACGTCGTTCGTCCCGAAATCGCCAATCATTTCCCTCACTTTTGCGCGTGGTAGACTCCGGCCCCGCTGCGCGTGGCGGCGCTTGAGGAGGCTGATTCGAGATGGCGGACAACGATCAGGACGAGGCTCTGGAGTATCACTACGGAGGCCGGCCGGGAAAGATCGAAGTCGTTCCGACCAAGCCCACGGCCACCCAGCGCGATCTGGCGCTGGCCTACACCCCGGGAGTGGCCAAGCCCTGTCTGGCCATCGCCAAAGATCCCGCCGACGTCTACAAGTACACAGCCAAGGGAAATCTCGTCGCCGTCATTACCAACGGCACCGCCGTGCTCGGCCTGGGCAACATCGGACCGGCCGCCAGCAAGCCGGTCATGGAAGGGAAGGCCGTTCTCTTCAAGCGCTTCGCCGACATCGATGTTTTCGATCTCGAGCTGGACACGCGCGACACCGAACAGTTCATCAACGCCGTGAAACTGCTCGAGCCGACCTTCGGGGGCATCAACCTCGAGGACATCGCCTCGCCGGAATGCTTCGAGATCGAGGAGCGCCTGAAGGCCGTGATGAAGATCCCGGTTTTTCACGACGACCAGCACGGCACCGCCATTATCTCCTCCGCCGCTCTGACCAACGCGCTGGAAGTCGCCGGGAAGAAGATCGAAGACGTCCGCATCGTCATCTCCGGCGCCGGCGCGGCGGCCATGGCCTGTCTTCGTCTCTACGTGAAGTTGGGGCTGCGCAAAGAAAACGCCATCCTCGCCGACAGCAAGGGTGTGATCTACAAGGGCCGCACGGTGGCCATGACGCCCTACAAGGAAGAATTTGCGGCGGATACGAAAGCCCGCACGCTGGCCGAAGCGATGCGCGGCGCGAATGTCTTCATCGGGCTCTCCGTCGGGGGAATCGTCACCCAGGACATGGTGCGGTCGATGGCCCCCGATCCGATCGTCTTCGCTCTGGCCAATCCCGACCCGGAGATCACCTACGACGACGCCAGGGCCGCCCGCCCTGACGCCATCGTGGCCACCGGCAGATCCGATTTTCCCAACCAGGTGAACAACGTCCTCGGCTTTCCGTTCATCTTCCGCGGCGCCCTCGATTGCCGGGCCACGGCCATTAACGACGAGATGAAGCTGGCCGCGGCGAACGCCCTGGCCACGCTGGCCAAGGAAGACGTTCCTGACTCGGTCCTGCGCGCGTACGGGCAGGAGAAGTTTACGTTCGGGCGCGATTACCTGATCCCCAAGCCGTTCGATTATCGCGTGCTGCTCTGGGTGCCCGTGGCCGTAGCCAGGGCGGCGGCAGAGACGGGCGTGGCGCAGCATCCGATCAAGGACTACGACGCTTATCGCCGCCAGCTCGAGAATCTTCTGGGGCGGACGCGCGGCCTGATGCATGGAATTTACGATCAGGCCAAGAAGAGCCCGAAGCGCATCGTCTTTCCGGAGGGCGATCAGGAGAAGATCGTTCGCGCCGCTCGCATCCTCATCGAGGAAGGGATGGCCCATCCGATCCTGCTGACGCGCCGGGAGACTGTCGAGCCACTGCTCAGGAAAGTCGGCATCGACCCCGACAAGGTCACGATGATCGACATCGAGAAGTCGCCCAGTTTCGAAGAGTATGCCGCGAAGCTTCATGAAATTCGCAAGAGAAAGGGCTTGACCATCGCGGACGCCCGCCGGATTCTGATGAGCCGGAACTACTTCGCCATGATGATGATGGAGTCGGGCGACGCAGACGGCGTGATCTCCGGTCTCCACGCGTACTATCCGGCCACGGTCAAGCCGGCCCTGCAGATCATCAAGACGCGGCCCGGCGTGCACAGAGTCTCGGGCGCATACCTGCTGATGTTCAAGGGTCGGATGCTGCTGCTGGCCGATACGACCGTCAACATCGACCCGACTGCCGAGGAGCTGGCGGAGATCGCCGGTCTCACTGCCGAGACAGCCAGACGTTTCGGCGTCGAGCCAAAGGTGGCCATGATCTCGTTCTCGAATTTCGGGTCGACCAAGCATCCGTATTCCGAGAAGGTGCAGCGTGCCGTGCAGATCCTGAAGGAGCGGCGCCCGGACCTCATCGTCGATGGTGAAATGCAGGCCGATACGGCGGTCATGCCTGACGTTGCCCGGGTCGATTACCCCTGGAGCGTCATACAGGGCGACGCGAACGTCCTGATTTTTCCGAACCTCGATTCTGCCA
>CAAGKR010078474.1_pt1 | contig 11885 bp, 11 predicted proteins | sample 2556971 | NCBI WGS metagenome assembly CAAGKR01 (sample SAMEA5207829, study PRJEB30636) | soil metagenome | biome: forest; feature: boreal; material: soil | place: USA | collected 2011-09 | depth 1 m
TCTGATGCTGGCGCTGTCGGTATTCCATGCCATCCGGGATGCCTGTGCGGCCTGCGGGCCGGCCGGCTGCCTGCCGGATCTGCCGGCACCCGCGACGCCCGAAGCGGTGTTGCGCACGATCGACGCGCTGAATCCGTCGCGGGCCGCATGAACGCGCCGCATGAAAAGTCCGGCGGCCACGCGGCATCCCCTAACGGCGGCGCGTGGCTCAACCCCCTCGCCGGTCATTGGATCGACGGCGCTTGCGCGCACCTAACCCAGCATGCGGCGCTGGTGCGCGTCACGGTGGTGGCGCTGCGCGGCTCCGCGCCGCGCGAGCCCGGCGCGAGCATGCTCATCGACGACTCCGGCATGCTGGGCACGATTGGCGGCGGTCGGCTGGAATGGCATGCCGCACGCGCCGCGCGTCAATTGTTGTGCGCGAACGATTCGCCCCCCGTGCAGATCGACGATTTGATCTTGGGCCCGGAGCTGGGTCAATGCTGCGGCGGCCGCGTCCAGCTCTGGCTCGAACGCCTGACTCGTCAGGATCTTCCCTGGCTGCAGGCGGCATCGCAGAGCGCGCGCAATGGCGGCGCCAATGCCGTGGAGACCCGATTCGCGGCCGGGATCGTCACCCACAGCCTGCGTTCGTTGCGCGACGCTGCCCCGGTGACGCTGTGGCGCAATGCGGCCGGGGAGACCCTGCTCGAAAGGCTTGGACCGCGGCGTTCGCCGCTGTGGGTTTTCGGCGCCGGCCATGTAGGTCAGGCATTGGTGCGTCTGCTCGCGGAGCTCGCGCTGTTCGACATTCACTGGATCGATCCGCGGCCCGAACTCCTCCCTGCCGGGTTGCCCGACGGGGTCATCACCCAAGCGTGCGCGGCACCGGTCGATCTGGTCGGCGCGGCGGCGGCGGCTACCCGCTACGTGGTGCTGACGCACGATCACGCGCTCGACTATGAATTATGCCGCTCGATATTAAAGCGCGGCGACGCCGCCTGGCTGGGTCTGATCGGATCGGCGAGCAAGGCGGCGCGTTTCCGTGCGCGGCTGCGGCGCGACGGCATTGACCCCACGGGCCTGACCTGCCCGATTGGCGTCTCAGGGATAGTGAGCAAGTTGCCCACGGCCATCGCCATCGCCGTCGCCGCGCAGCTGTTGCAACTGGGCGCCCCCGCTCCGGTCGCCAACGCCGCTCCGGCGATCGAGGCCGGCGCCGCCGCTCCGCATGCCTGCGACGGCGCCTGCGAGATCTGCGGGCAGCGTCGCAACGACATATGATCGAGCATGCGCCGCGACCGGTACCCCTACCGCGCTTGGTTCTGCGCGGCATCACCAAGCGCTACCCCATCGTGCTCGCCAACGATGGTATCGACCTGCACGTCGATGTCGGCGAAATTCATGCGGTGATCGGCGAGAACGGCGCCGGCAAGAGTACGTTGATGAAAGTCATCTACGGCGTCACCCGCCCGGACGCGGGCAGCATCGAATGGGAAGGCCGCCCCACCGTCATCGAGAATCCCGCGGCGGCGCGCCGCCTAGGGATCGGGATGGTATTTCAGCACTTTGCGCTGTTCGAAACCTTGAGCGTTGCGGAAAACATCGCCCTGGCGTTGGACGAACGCGTGGCGCCTGCGGCATTGGCGCCGCGCATCCGCGCGGTGGCGGAGCGGTACGGGCTCCCCGTCGATCCCGGGCGGCTGGTCCACAGCATGTCGGTGGGCGAGCGCCAACGCGTGGAGATCGTCCGCTGTCTCCTGCAGTCGCCCAAGCTTCTCATCATGGATGAGCCCACCTCCGTGCTCACGCCGCAGGCGGTGCAACAGCTCTTCGCGACACTGCGCCGGCTTGCGGGCGAGGGCATGAGCATCCTTTATATTAGTCACAAGCTCGAGGAGATTCGCGCCCTGTGTGACTCCGCCACGGTGCTGCGCGCCGGGAGAGTCAGCGGCACGGCCCGGCCGCGCGAAGAATCGGCCGCGAGTCTCGCGCGGCTGATGGTGGGCGATGACCTGCACGATGCGCCCCTCACGGCGCGCGAACCTGGCGAGGTTCGCCTCGAGCTCAAGGGCTATTCCATGGCCTCGCGCGACCCCTTCGGCACCGCGCTTCGCGAGATCGACCTCGCGGTGCGCGGCGGCGAAATCGTTGGCATCGCCGGCGTGTCGGGCAATGGTCAGAAAGAACTGCTTGCGGCGCTCTCCGGGGAGACCATCGGCGCCCACGACGGCGCGGTCAGCCTGTGCGGGGTGCGAGTCGATGACATGGGTGCGGCGGCTCGCCGCGCCTTGGGATTGGGATTCGTACCGGAAGAGCGTTTGGGGCGCGGCGCCGTGCCGGCGATGACTCTCGCTGACAATGCGCTGCTCACCGGGTCGCGCGCGGGGATGGTACAGCACGGCCTCATCAAGCATCGTGCGGCGCGCCTGTTCGCCCGCGCGACCATCACGGAATTCAAGGTCAAGGGCGCCGGCGAATTATCCGCCGCCGAGCGGCTCTCCGGCGGCAATCTGCAGAAGTTCATCGTCGGCCGCGAGATTCGGCTCGCCCCCAGGGTCTTGCTGGCCGCTCAGCCCACCTGGGGCGTCGACGTCGGTGCCGCACTGTTGATTCATCAAGCGCTCATTGGCCTGCGCGATGCGGGCGCGGCGGTACTGGTGATTTCCGAGGAACTCGACGAGCTGTTCGCCATCTGCGATCGAATCGCCGTGCTGACCGCAGGAAGCCTGTCCGCCGTGCAGCTGCGCGCCGGCCTTAACGTCGAAGCGGTCGGATTGCTGATGGCGGGCGCCGCGCCCAATGCGGTGTCAAAGCCCTCGCCTGCGGAGGCGCTGCGTGCTTGAATTTCCGTGGCGTCTCGAGAAGCGTGCTGCCGCCTCCGCGTGGATGCGCGTCGCCGCGCCGCTGATCGCCGCGGCGGCCATGCTCGCGACCGGCTTCATGATCTTTGCCCTGCTCGGCAAGCAACCTTGGAACGCCCTCGACGTGTTCTTCGTGCAGCCGCTCAGCTCGCTCTACGGATGGGGAGAACTGCTGCTCAAGGCCACACCGCTCGCACTCTGTGCCTTGGGACTCGCGTTGGGATTCAGCGCGAACGTTTGGAACATCGGCGCGGAAGGCCAGCTCATCCTCGGCGCCATCTGCGGCGGCGGCGTCGCCTTGTTCGGCAGCGCCGCGCTCGGCCGGTGGGCCTTGCCCGTGATCTTGCTGGCAGGGATCGTCGGCGGTGCCGCCTGGGCCGCCATTCCCGCCGTGCTGCGCACGCGCTTCAATACCAGCGAGATTCTCGTGAGCCTGATGCTGGTGTACATCGCCCAGTTGCTGCTGGGCTTTCTGTTGCATGGCGCCTTGCGCGATCCGGAAGGATTCAACTTCCCGCAGTCGAAGGCGTTCGACGAGCGGCTCATTCTACCGGTGCTCATCGAGGGACAACGTGCCACGATCGCGTTTCTCTTCATGCTCGGGCTCGCCGCCTTGTCCTGGCTGTTCTCGAGTCACCTGTTTGCGGGCTACCGAATGCGCGTGTCGGGACAGGCGCCTGCCGCCGCAGCCTATGCGGGCTTTGGCGAGAGCCGCAATATCTGGATCGCGCTTCTGATCGGCGGTGGCGCGGCAGGCCTCGCCGGGGTGTGCGAAGTCGTGGGTCCGATCGGCCGGCTGCAGGCGGACATCTCCCCGGGGTATGGCTTTGCCGCCATCATCGTCGCCTTCGTCGGCCGGCTGCATCCGCTGGGGATCGTGCTCGCGGCTTTGCTCATGTCGCTGCTATATCTCGGCGGTGAATCGGTGCAGCTCGGGCTGCAGTTGCCGGCGGCGGTCACGGGCTTGTTCCAGGGACTGCTGCTGTTTTATTTGCTGGCGGCGGATCTGTTCGTCGGTTTCCGTTTGCGCCGCCGAGCCCCGAGGAGTCAGCCCCACGCATGAACGCCGACTTGAGTATCGCCATCGTTACCGGCACCGTCGTCGCGGCGACGCCCCTCATTTATGCATCGCTCGGCGAACTCGTGGCGGAGCGCGCCGGCGTCTTGAACTTGGGGGTCGAGGGCATGATGCTCGTCGGTGCGCTCGCCGCGTTCGCGGTCGGCGTCGGCACGGGCAGCCTCATCGCAGGCTTCGCGGCAGCGGTGTGCGCATCGATGTTGCTGGCGCTGGTGTTCGCCTTCCTCACCTTGAGCCTGCAGACCAACCAGGTGGCGACGGGACTCGCGCTCACGCTGTTCGGACTGGGCCTCTCCGCCTTCGCCGGTCGCCGCTTCGCCGGCCTGCCGATCGAGGGTCTGCATTCGCTGCCGATTCCCTGGCTCAAGGACCTGCCGGTCCTGGGGCCCTTGCTGTTTCGTTTCGATGCCGCCGTCTATGGCTCGATCCTGTTGTACTTCGTGGTGGACCGCGTGCTGACTCGCACCCACGCCGGCTTGCAGCTGCGCGCCGTCGGCGAGTCGCCGGCCATCGCCCATGCGCTCGGCCAGCCGGTGCTACGCACGCGCTATCTCGCGGTGCTGTTCGGCGGCGCAATGAGCGGGATTGCCGGCGCCTACCTCTCCACCGCACTCACCCCCATGTGGGTGGAGGGCATGAGCGCCGGACGCGGCTGGATCGCGCTCGCGCTCGTGGTATTCGCCACCTGGAAACCGCTGCGAATCCTGCTCGGCGCCTACCTGTTCGGCGGCGCGACCATCCTGCAATTGCACGCGCAGGGGTTGGGACTGCGCGTGCCGAGCGAAATCCTTTCCATGCTGCCCTACGCCGCGACCATCCTCGTGCTGGTCATCATCTGCCGCGACCCCAAGACCATCCTGCTGAATCAGCCGGCCTCCTTGGGAAAGAGCTTCTACCCCGATGCATGAGCCGCCGCCATCATGAGCGCCTACGTATTCGACTGGCTGGGCCTGCTGGGCCGCTGGGTACACCTCATCACCGGCATTGCCTGGATCGGCGCCTCGTTCTATTTCGTGTGGCTGGATAATCACCTGCTGCCACCCACGGATGAGTCGCTCGCGCGCAAGGGCGTCGGCGGGGAGCTCTGGGCGGTGCACGGCGGCGGTTTCTACAACGCCCAGAAATACCGCGTGGCACCGCAGACGCTGCCGCATCCCTTGCATTGGTTCTACTGGGAAGCCTATTCGACTTGGGTCTCGGGCTTTTTTCTGCTTGCGCTCCTTTACTACGCGAAGGCGCCCGTCTATCTCATCGACTCGCGCGTCGCCGCGCTCAGCCCCCTTACGGCCATTGTCTCGAGTCTCGCCTTCCTCATCGGCGGCTGGGTGGTGTACGACGCGCTCTGCCGCAGCCCTCTCGCCCGCCGCGGCGCGTGGCTCGGCGCGGTCTTGGTGCTGCTGCTCGGCGCCGCCGCCTTCGCCATGTGCCACCTCTACAGCGGCCGCGGCGCCTTCATTCAATTCGGGGCCACGCTCGGCACCCTGATGGCGGCAAACGTGTTCTTCGTCATCATTCCCGGCCAGCGCGAAATGGTGCGCGCCAAGCAAGAAGGACGCGAGCCTGACGCGCAAGCTGGGTCGCGCGGCAAGCAGCGTTCGGTACACAACACCTACTTGACGCTGCCCGTGCTCTTCACCATGATCAGCAACCACTACGCCCTGACCTTCGGTGCGCGGCGCAACTGGCTGGCGCTGATCGCAATCTCCGCGGCGGGCCTTCTGATCCGGGTGTACTTCGTCGCGCGCCACAAGCGCCACGAACGGGGCGGCAGGACATCCCTTTGGCCGGTCGTGCTCGGTCTCATGATCCTCGCCGCCGCTGCGGCGGCCCTCGCGCCCCAATCGCTGCCGTGGCTCGCGACAGCAGATTCTCCGGCCGCACAGTTCGCCGCGATTCAAGGGATCGTGGCCGCGCGCTGTGTTCCATGCCACGCCGCCGCGCCGACCCAGCCGGGATTCGCCGCGGCGCCGCAGGGCCTGCGGCTCGACACGCCGGAGGCGATCGTGACGCACGCCGCCGCCATGGGCGCGCAGGTGCAAGCCGGGGCCATGCCCATCGGCAACCTCACCGGCATGACCGACGCAGAACGCACCCATCTCCTCGACTGGATTCGCCATGGCGCACTTCACTGACGCCGCCGGTCCGGCCGTGCACCGCGGCCAGCTCTTGAGCTTCGTGTCGGACCCGGGCGACAGCGAGGACCCCGCGAGCTACCGCTTTTTTCCGGATGGCGTCCTCGTCGTCGAGGGCGGTCGGATCGCGGCGCTGGGTCCCGCCGACAGCATCCTCGCGACGCTGCCCGCCGGCATTCCAGTCATCGATCATGGTCGACACCTGATCCTGCCCGGGTTCATTGACACCCACATCCACTATCCCCAGTCGGATGTCATTGCCGCGGGCGGTAGACAGCTCCTCGATTGGCTCGAGAACTACACCTTCGTCGAAGAGCAGCGCTTCGCCGATCCAGAGCATGCGGCCGAGGTGGCGGAGTTCTTCCTCGATGAGCTCGCTCGCAACGGCACCACCACCGCCCTGGTCTTTTGCACCGTGCACGCGGTCTCGGTGGACGCCTTCTTCGCGGCCGCTGCCCGGCGCCGCCTGCGCATGATGGCGGGCAAGGTCCTGATGGATCGCAATGCACCGCCCGCGTTGTGCGATTCGCCGGCCCGCGCCGATGCCGAGTCGCGCGCGCTGCTCGAGCGCTGGCATGGCCGCGACCGGCTGCTCTACGCCATCACCCCGCGTTTCGCACCCACCTCCTCCGAAACGCAGCTGCGGGTGGCGGAACAACTGGCGCGAGAGTTTCCGGACGCCTTCATTCACAGCCACCTCGCGGAGAACCACGAGGAGATCCGCTGGGTGCGCGAACTCTTCCCGGCATCGCGCAGCTACCTGGACGTCTATGATCGTTTCGGACTGCTGCGCGAGCGCGCGGTCTACGCCCATTGCCTCTATCTCGACGCGGCGGACCGCCGGCGCCTGGCGCAAAGCGGCGCAGCCGCGGCCTTCTGTCCGACGTCGAATCTGTATCTCGGCAGCGGGCTGTTCGACATCGCCGCCGCCGACGCTGCCGGCATGCGCTTCTCGACGGCGACGGACGTGGGCGGCGGCACCAGCTTCAGCATGCTGCGCACCCTGGACGAAGCCCGCAAAGTGGCTCGGCTGCAAGGCCAGGAGTTATCGCCGCTGCGTGCGCTGTATCTCGCCACACTCGGCGCGGCGCGCTGCCTCAAGGTTGACGATCGCATCGGCCACCTCGAAGTGGGAGCCGAAGCCGATTTCATCGTGCTCGATCTCGGGGCCACCGCCCTCATGGCGCGGCGCGGCGCCGCCGCAGCGACCTTGAGCGACGCCCTGCGAATTCTGATCACGCTGGGCGATGACCGCGCGATCGCCGCCACCTACATTCTCGGCCGTCAGGTTCACGGAAACCCACCCCTCGTCCAACCACTGTCCTGGCGGAGGCCCCCGGCATGACCTATCCCCGCGACCTCCGCGGCTATGGCCCGAACCCCCCGCATCCACGCTGGCCGGACGGCGCTCGGATCGCGGTGCAGTTCGTGCTGAATCACGAGGAAGGCGCCGAGAATTGCGTGCTCGACGGCGATCCCAGCTCCGAGACCTTCCTGTCGGAGATCATCGGCGCGCCGGCATTCCCGATGCGCCACATGAGCATGGAATCTTTGTTCGAGTACGGCTCGCGCGCCGGACTCTGGCGCGTGCTGCGCGCCTTCGAGCGGCGCCGCTTGCCGCTCACTGTGTTCGGCGTCGCCCGGGCGCTCGAGCGCCACCCCGAGGCCGTGGCAGCGTACCGCGAACTCGGCCACGAGATCGCAGCGCACGGCTTGCGCTGGATTAGCTACCAAACGGTGGACGAGGCCGTCGAACGCGAACACGTGGCCGAAGCGGTCGCGATCTTGAAAACGCTGACCGGCGCCGCCCCCTTGGGTTGGTATACGGGTCGCGACAGCCCCAATACGCGGCGCCTCGTGATCGAGCACGGCGGCTTTCTTTACGATTCGGATTCCTACTCCGACGACTTACCTTACTGGATTCGGCTGGCGGGCGCGCGCTCGCCACAGCACCTCGTCATTCCCTATGCCCTCGACAGCAACGACATGCGCTTCGCCACCGCGCAAGGCTTTAATTCCGGCACACAGTTCTTCGACTACCTGAAGGACTCCTTCGACACGTTGTATCGCGAAGGCGATCCTTCGGGACTCGACGCGCCGAAGATGCTGTCCGTCGGCCTGCATGCCCGGCTGTGCGGCCGGCCGGGTCGCATCGCCGCGCTGGAGCGGTTTCTCGACTATGTCGGCGGACACGAGCGCGTCTGGATCTGCCGGCGCATCGACATCGCCCGGCACTGGATCGCCGCGCATCCCGCGCCCGCGGCGGACGGCCACCTCGCGCCATGATCGACCTGAAGACGCTCAACCAGATGTCCGCTCAGGAGTTCGTGGCCGCACTCGCCTCGATCTTCGAACACTCGCCCTGGGTCGCGCAGCGAGTGGCGGAACTCCGGCCCTTCGACAGCAGCATCGCCTTGCACCGCGCCCTGTGCGAGGCGGTCATGCAGGCGGGAGAGGCGCAGCAGCTCGCCTTGATCCGCGCGCACCCGGAACTCGCGGGTCGCGCCGCGATCCGTGGCGATCTCACCGCGGCCTCCACCGGCGAGCAGCGGCGCGCGGGTCTCGCGAACTGCACACCGGAGGAGCTGCAGCGCCTGGACTCACTGAACGCTGCCTACTCGAGCCGCTTCGGCTTCCCGTTCGTGCTGGCGGTCCGAGGGCACACGCCGGATACCGTGATCGCCGCCATGGAGCGGCGCGTGACCCACGATCTCAGCCAGGAACTGGAAGAGGCGCTGCGCGAGATTTTCACCATCGCCCGCTTTCGTCTGGGGATACCCGCATGACCACCAAGCGCTGCTGTTTCGCGACAATTCTGCTCGCCGTCCTGGTCGCGGCCCACGCCGCAGCCGGCGAGCACAGGCGGCGCGTCATCATCGATCAGGACGCCTTCGGCCCGGCCGGCTCCAACTTGCAGGCCATCCTGATGCTGCTGCAGGCACCCGATGTCGAGGTGCTCGGCATCACCATCGTGAGCGGCGACGGCTGGCGAGACGAAGAGGTCGATCACACGCTGCGCCTGCTGGAAATCGCCGGCCGTACCGATGTGCCCGTGATTCCCGGTGCGGTGCTGCCCCTGGTGAACTCCGCGGCGCGCACCAAGGTTTGGGAAAGCGCCTACGGCAAACTTTTCTACAAGGGAGCTTGGACCGAGCAGTGGCCCGACCAAGGCGTCGCGCGGCGCGCACCGCACCCGATGAACCCGTACCTCGTCCCGCCGTCGCCCGCGGGGGCGCCGCACATCAAGGCCGCGGACGACGTCGCCGCCAATTTTCTGGTGCGCGAAGTGCGGCGCTATCCCGGAGAAGTGACCCTGATCGCGGCGGGACCCTTGACCAACGTCGCCCTCGCCGCGCGGCTCGACCCGAAGTTCAGCAGCCAGGTTCTGCAGCTGGTCGTGATGGGCGGCAGTTTCAATCCAACCGCCGCGCAAAACGCCTTTGCCGCGGAGTACGTGAACTCGCCACGGCGCGAGTTCAATATGCGCTTTGACCCCGAGGCGGCCTCCCTCGTGCTGCACGAACCCTGGCCCAAGATCACCGAGGTGCCCATCGATCCCACGACCAGGACTTATTTTACTGCCGAGATGCGCGCACACATCGCGCACGGCCAGGCCCCTTTTGCCGCCTACATCGGCGAGTTCGGCCAAAGCTATCCCATGTGGGATGAACTCGCAGTCGCCGTGTGGCTCGACCCGTCGATCGTCACGCGCAGCGAACGGCTGCTGGTCGATGTCGATACCAGTTTCACCGCGGGCTACGGCAACACCTTGAGCTGGCCGATCGGCGAAGGCCCCGGCCTCGGAGAACAGCCGGTTCAGGTGGTGCAGGACATCGATCTGAAGAAATTCGAGGCGCTGGCGCTCGAGCTCCTCAGCCGGCCGGCGTCCAAGAAATGACCCGCATCCAGTTGAGTTGGGTGCTCGCTCTTGCCCTGCTGCAGCCCTCCGCACGTGCTGCCGAGCGCTGGTTCGAGGAAGTGAAGGCCACGGCAACCCCCGCGCAGCTGTACCGACTTCTCTATGCCATGCCGAAGGGCGGAGATCTGCACAACCACCTGCCCGGCGCCGTGCGCTCAGAATGGTTCTGGGACGCAGCCATGGCCGCGGAGAAGCGCGGCTACATTTATTACACCCGCGTGCGCATCGAAAATTGCGCTCCTTACGGTCACAACGAGTTCGGCCCGGGCAAGGCGCTGTTGCTGTTCAAGGACATCCAGGCAAGCACCTTCGAGAAGCTCGATGCCTGCGGCAAATCCGAATTCAAGCGGCTGCAGGATCTCGATGCGCGCGAAAAACAGGCCTGGCTCGACAGCATGCGCCTCGATCAGCCATACGAAGGGCGCAATGAGTTCTTCGAGGCCATCTGGGACCGCATCAATGACCTGCTCAAGAATCCCTATCTGATCTGCGACATCCTGTTGCGCAATATGCAGGCGTTCGGCCAGGAAGGGGTGGTCTACCTGGAAACGCAGCAAGGCGTCGAGGGCGCAGTGCACCCCGACGGTTCACCGTACAGCGTCGATGATGTCGTTGCCATCTACCGCCAGTTGCTGGCCTCGCCGCAGGCGAAAGCTACGGGCGTGGAGGTGCGCTTGCAGAACGCGCTGCTGCGCTTCACGCCCAACGCGGAGCAGCGGCTGCGCGAACTGTACGCCATCACCGATCGCTACCGCGACCTCTATGTCGGTGTGAACATGGTGGGGAGGGAGGACAACGACAAGGGATATCCGCTGCGGTTTCTGCCCGTGCTGCGCGAACTGCGCCACAAGTATCCCGACATCAATCTGTCGATCCACGCCGGAGAGGTGGATGAGCCCAACTACCACGTGCGCGACACCCTGCTCCTGGGAGCGCAACGCATCGGCCACGGCGTGAATCTCATCACCGATCCGGAGACGATGCTTAGGATGCGCTACGGCCCCTACCTGGTCGAGATCAATCTCATCAGCAACCTGCTGCTCGAGTATGTCAGCGACTATTCCCAGCACCCCTTCCCCGAATATCTGCGGACGGGAATACCGGTCGCCTTGTCGACGGACGATCGCGGCATGTGGGACTCGAACATGAGCGACGAATTTTTCGTCGCAGTGAAGGAGTTCAATCTATCCTGGGAAGAAATCGTCAAGCTTGGCCGCAACTCTCTGCAGTACTCGTTTCTCGACCCGAGCACCAAGCAGCGCCTGCTGGCGGAGTACGACAAACGCATCGCCGCCTTCGCCCAACAGTTCCAAAAGAAGGGCTGGGAGGGCTTGAGCGGGGTCAATCCCGTGAGCTACGGCTTCCTCTGCCGGCACTACCAGGTATGCCTGCTGCCCGGACCCGTTCAAGTGCCGGGGATGACGTCGCGGTAGCGGGACCAACCCGTGAGCAGCTCCTGCACCACGCGATTGCCGACCTGGCAGGCCGCTTCGATTGCCGGCCTGCCGCCAGACTTGAACGTTCGGGTATTCAAAGGCATGCCTCCACGGCACATTTGAATTCCTCCACAGACTATCGCAAACCGTGACCCTAGTCAGAACCCCGGCGTGCCGTGAAAAAACTCTCGTCCACCGGCTTGTTCGCGAGGATCTCCTCGCGTGTCAGGCCATCGACCTCATGCGGGAACACCAGCCACTGATCGGTCGCACGCACGTAGAAGTCGGGGGTCAAACTGCTGCGATTGCGGGCCGGTTTATAGTACACGGTTGCGACTCGAATCTGCTCCGGCGTGTTGCGCCGGCAGCGGCGCCGCAATTCGGCGATGACCGCCTCGAGACTGCGCCCCGAATCGAACACATCGTCGATCAGCAGCAGCTGATCTTCCGCGTTGAGCGAGGAGACCAGGTAGTCCA
>CAAGKR010460043.1_pt1 | contig 11878 bp, 8 predicted proteins | sample 2556971 | NCBI WGS metagenome assembly CAAGKR01 (sample SAMEA5207829, study PRJEB30636) | soil metagenome | biome: forest; feature: boreal; material: soil | place: USA | collected 2011-09 | depth 1 m
GCCCAAGCTCGCTCCATCGTGCGCGACGACTGTGGCGGAAGGGCAGGTGGTTCACGTCTATTCCGAAAAATCGCTCGACGCCCGCAAGGGTGTGCTCGAGATGCTTCTCATCAACCACCCGCTGGACTGTCCGATCTGCGATCAGTCCGGCGAGTGCGAGCTCCAGGACTATACGTATCAGGAAGGCCGTGAGGATTCACGATATCGCGAGCCCAAGCGCTTCAATCCGGCCGAGGATTTCGGCGGTGACGTGATCTACGTTCCGAACCGCTGCATTCTTTGCACACGGTGCGTTCGTTTCATGGACGACGTCGCGCACGATCCCGTTCTCAACGTCAGTGAGCGCGGTGACCGCGCGTTGATAGGGAAGTTCGAAGGGAAGGATCTCACGCATCCGTGGGCATCCAACGTTGTCGACCTGTGCCCGGTGGGCGCGCTGCTGTCAAAGGATTTTCTCAACAAGGCGCGCGCGTGGGAGCTGGATCGCACCGCTTCGATCTGCCCGAATTGCACTCAGGGGTGCAACGTGATCATGGAGACACGCGAGAATCAGCTGGTGCGCATGCGCCCCCGTCCAAACGAGTACGTGAATGCGTTTTTCATGTGCGACTGGGGCCGGCTCAACTACCGCTGGATGAATGAGAGGAATCGCGCAGAGCAGCCAATGGTTCGGCGGAATGGCCTTCTGGCCACTACGACGTGGGAGGTCGCGATCACTGCGGCTGCGCGCGCGCTGAAGGGAAAGAAGGTTTTCGTCGCTGCGTCACCAATGCTGTCAAATGAGGCGCTCTTCCTTCTCACTGAATTGCTGCAAGGTGGAGCCGGCGCGTTTCGGGTCACCGAAGGTCCTGAAGCTCCGCTGCCCGGTGTAAAGGATCTTGCGCTACGCCGCGAGCGGGCAGCCAACGTATACGGCGCTCAGGCGCTCGGCTTCAACAAGACGACGGATCTCCTCGCGGGACTCAAGCAGGGAGACGTGCTCGTAGTCGCAGGCGAGGATCTCGCCGGCATTGACGCGACGGCAATCGCGCGCGCGAGCGAAGTAGTCGTAATCAGCTCGGTTCTTCCTGAGAGCGCGAGCAACGCGTCGGTGGTGCTGCCGATCGCCAACTTCTCTGAGGAAGAGGGGACTGTCACGAACCTTCGCGGTCGGGTGCAACGGTTCACTCAGGCGCGCCAGGCTCCGGGAGATACGCGCCCAAGCTGGCTGGTGCTCGGCGACTTGCTCGGCGCAATGGGAGAGCAAAGAAATTTCTTCCTTCCGTCCGAAGTTTTCGCCAAGCTCGCTTCAGCGAACAAGGCATTCGCTGGACTCAGCTACGACTCGATCGGCTTCAAGGGGTTGCCGCTTGCGAACGCTCCGTCGACCGGCCCGAACGCTCCAATCGCCGTGGGCGCAGCGTGATCACGACTCACAGCTTTTCCGCCCTCCTGCAAGCAGCGGATCCCAACCTTCCGCCGGTGAGCGAGATGGTGTTCTACATCGCCACGATTTTGAAGATGCTCACTATTTTCTTCATCTACATGGTCGGGATCGCGATGCTGACGCTCGCGGAGAGAAAGATCTCGGCCTGGATTCAGGATCGCCACGGTCCGAACAGAGTCGGGAAGGGCTGGCTTCAGCCAGCCGCGGATGGGCTCAAGAATTTCATGAAGGAAGAGACGATGCCCGAGGGCGCGAACAAGCCACTCTTCGTGTTGGCGCCGATTCTTTCCTTCATCCCCGCGCTTACCGCCTGGTGTGTCATACCGTTCGGCGCGCCGCTGCCCACGCGATGGGGAAGGATCGACATGGTCGTCGCGGATCTTCCAGTTGGATTTCTCTTCATTCTGGCGCTGACATCGCTCGGAGTTTACGGAATCGTCCTTGCCGGGTGGTCTTCGAACAACAAGTACGCGCTGCTGGGCGGGCTCCGCGCGAGTGCGCAGATGATCTCCTACGAGATCTCGATGGGGATGTCCACGATCCCGGTTCTGCTCCTCGCCGGCAATGTCAGTCTCAACAGCATCATCAACCAGCAGGCGTGGGGCGGCTGGAACGTGGTAAACCTCACGATTGCGTTCTTTATCTTCATGGTGTCCGCCTTCGCTGAAACGAACCGGCTTCCGTTCGACCTTCCCGAAGCGGAATCGGAGCTGGTCGCGGGATATCACACCGAATACAGCGCGATGAAGTTCTCGCTCTTCTTCATCGCCGAATATGGCGGGATGGTCACGGCGAGCGCGTTGATGGCCACGCTCTTCTTCGGCGGATGGGATGTTCCGTTCACCGCGCGCGACAACATCGGGCCTTATAGCGGCTGGCTCACGCTCCTGTCGATCGGGATTATGCTGGCGAAGATGTTGTTCTTCCTTTTTCTCTTCATGTGGATCCGTTGGACCTTGCCCCGCTTCCGCTACGATCAGCTGATGTCGCTTGGCTGGAAGTTCATGCTGCCGCTTGCCCTCGTCTACATAGTGCTTATAGCAGCCGTAATGCTCGGCCTGTCCGCTGCGGGAATCCAGCCGGGCCTCATGTATGCGGCGATACTCGGCTCACTGAACATCGCGCTCGTGATCGTGTTGTTCGCGATCCTCGACCGCGGCCGAATCATAAGTCCGGCATACGGCCGAATGCACCCGAGGGAGATCGAGCGGATGCGGCAACTTGATCGCCGCCGACTGATCACGACCACACCCGCAAGCGAAGCAGGCAGATAATGGCAATCAAGGTGAAGGTCGTGGAGCGACCGGTCGGAGATGTGAGCTACATCAGGGCGACGCTCAAGGGAATGGCGCTCACGGTCAAACACCTCTTCGACGTGAACGGGAGAGTGACCATCCAGTATCCGGAGGAGAAGTCGCCGATCTCTCCTCGCTGGCGTGGTACGCACCGCATGCTGACGACCGAGACCGGGAAGGCGAGGTGCGTTGCCTGCGGGCTTTGTCCGACGGTCTGTCCCGCGAACTGCATCAAGCTGGTTCCGGGCGAAGACGAAGAAGGGAATCGTTACCCACTCGTTTTCGAGATCGACGAGTTCCGCTGCATCTTCTGTGGCTACTGCCAGGAAGTCTGTCCGGAAGAGGCGATTCACGTAGGTCGCCATTACGAGAATTCCGAGTATAGCAGAGAAGGCTTTGTCTACGACCTGCAGCGCCTGATGGATCAGTCGCACCCCGTGTGCGAGATGTGGGATCCCGAAGACCCGAAGGGCGAGTGATCGATCCGCACTACTCGCTCTTATACGTTTTTCATTTCTATTTGTTCGGAGTGATCGCGCTCGCCTCGGCCCTGGCATTCGTCACCCGAACAAGTCCGGTCCCGGCCGCGCTCTGGCTGGTGAACACAATGTTCAGTGTTGCGGCCCTGTTTGTAATGCTCGACGCGCAGTTCATCGGCGTCATGCAGGTGCTGGTCTACGCCGGCGCGATCATGGTCGTTTTCCTCTTCGTAGTAATGCTGCTCAACCTGGGCCATCCTTCCGAGCTGGCTGAGGCCAGAGGAAAATGGTGGAAGCTCGCCGCGGGTCTGGTCGGTCTTGGGTTGCTCAGCGAGATCATGGTCATCGCTCGCGCGAAACTTCCGCAACAGTTGATCGTGCCGCGTGACTTCAACGAGCAACAGTTCCAGAAGCTGAATGCCATTGGAACTATCGCCGAGCCTCTCTTCAGGGATTATCTCCTGGCGTTCGAGCTCACCAGCGTGCTGCTGCTGGTGGCGATTGCGGGCGCAGTCGTGTTGGCCCGGGGGAGGGCAGCCGGTGCTCGCTGAATCGCTTGCGCTCACCGCGGCGCTTTTCACCATTGGAGTGATGGGCGTTCTCATTCACCGGAACGCCATCATCATCTTCATGTGTGTCGAGCTGATGCTGACTGCCGTTAACCTGACCTTCGTGGCGTTCTCACGCTTTTACGGAGCCGCGGGGCAGGTTTTCGTAGTGTTCGTCATGACGGTGTCGGCTGCTGAAGCAGCGGTTGGACTGGCGATCATCATCGCGATCTTCCGTCATCGACAGACGGTAAATCTCAAGGACATCAACCTTCTCAGAGGCTAATGCTGCTACAATCGATTGTAGACACGGCCTCCCAGGCACACCCGCTGTCGGGAACGGTCGCCGAGTGGGTGTGGCTGCTGCCGGTCTTGCCGCTGGCGGGGTTTGTGATCAATGGACTCCTTTCCCTCAGCGGCGCGCACCTGGGGCCTGATGATCCAAACGCGCCCGACCATCATCCGGATTCTCTAAGGGCTGCCGAAGCACCGGCGATCTCACAGGCGGAGCAGGCCGGCGCTGTTGGCGACGACCATCACTCGGTCAAGCGTCACCGCTGGGCTGGGGTGACAAGCATTGTTGGTCCCGGAGTGCTCATACTGTCGTTCCTGCTTGCTCTCGGAATCTGGCAGGCGATGGTCGAGGTCCACATGGAAGCTCCATTCATCCAGCGCTATTTCAGCTGGATGCCGGTGGGTGATCTGCAGATCGACGCAGCCCTCCAGCTCGACCAGCTCTCTATGGTGATGATACTCGTCATCACCGGAGTTGGAGCTCTGATTCACATCTTCAGCGTCGGCTACATGCAGGACGATCCGGGGTACCCGCGCTACTTCTCGTATCTCAACCTGTTCGTGTTCTTCATGCTGGTGCTCGTGCTGGGCGCGAATTATCCGGTGCTGTTCGTGGGTTGGGAGGGAGTCGGACTTTGCTCCTATCTGCTGATCGGATTCTGGTTCAACGACAAGGCGAACGCGGACGCGGGGAAGAAGGCATTCATCGTCAACCGCATTGGAGATTTTGGATTCCTTGTCGCGATGTTCATGCTGTTCGCGAACATCGGCGTCCTCGACTTCATCGGGGTGAACGCTAAGGCGGCCGAGCTCGGGGCGGGCAGCGCAGTAGTCACCGCCATCTGCTTGTTCATGTTCCTCGGCTGCACCGGAAAAAGCGCGCAGATACCGCTTTATATCTGGCTGCCCGATGCCATGGCCGGCCCGACTCCGGTCTCCGCCCTTATCCATGCGGCGACGATGGTGACTGCGGGCGTTTACCTGATCGCCCGGAGCGCTGCGCTCTTCTCGCTGTCGCCGGTCGCCTCGCTGACGGTGGCGATAGTCGGTGCGGTCACAGCGATTTTTGCCGCGACGATCGGCCTCAAGCAGTGGGACATCAAGAAGGTCCTGGCGTATTCGACGATCTCGCAGCTCGGCTACATGTTCATCGGCGTCGGCGTCGGAGCGTATGTGTCCGGGATGTTTCACCTTGTCACGCACTCCTTCTTCAAGGCGCTCCTGTTTCTGGGCTCCGGCTCGGTCATTCACGCGATGCACAGCGCCTATCACACGACCCACAGTCACGAAGACGCCCAGGACATGCGAAACATGGGCGGTCTCAAGCGATATTTGCCGATCACCTGCGTTCTGATGTGGATCGCTACGCTGGCCATCTCGGGCGTTCCGCCATTTTCCGGCTTCTTTTCCAAGGACGAAATCCTCGGAGCCGTATTCGCTCGCGCCCACGGATCGACGCTCGCTTCCGCGAGCTGGCTTGGAATCCCGGGCACGTCGCTTCTTTACGTGATCTACGCCATAGGACTCGCCTCTGCTCTAATGACCGCTATCTACATGACGCGGATGATGCTTTACACCTTTCATGGTCCGAGCCGGATGGGTACCGAAGAAGAGCGGCATCTGCACGAAGCGCCGTGGGTGATGACAGGTCCGCTTGTCGTGCTCGGGATTCTGACTGTATTTGGTGGCTGGCTCAATCTGCCTGAAGTGGTCACGGACCTTGTCCCAATCGGCCCCGCAGGGGCGTTCGATCACTGGCTCGAGCCTGTGGTCGGCGGTGCGACGGCACGCGTGAGCGCGGGCGCCTCGCGACTTCCGGCAGCGACCGAAGAAATGTTGATGGGGCTCGCGGTTGTTATAGCCGTAGCTGGCATCGTGTACGCCATCGCGCGGCTCAAGCCGGAGCGACTCGTACCGAAGCGTGACGCGATTCCAGAAGAAGGCTTCGAGGGAGTTGTCGCCAACAAGTACTACGTCGACGAAGGACTGGACAGAGCGATCGTCACGCCAACTTATGCGATCTCGAGGAACTTTCTCTGGCGCTTGATCGACAATGGCGTAATCGATGGCCTGCTGGTCAACGGAAGCGCGGCGGTCGCGCGTGGTTTCGGTTGGATAGGATCGCGCTTGCAGACGGGCAACGTCGGCATCTACGCGTGGGTTCTTGTAGTGGGAGTGGTGGCACTCCTCGGCGCTTTCACCCTGCGGTGACCTGACGAATGGCGAGCCTTCTCGAATCGATCGGCTACAACAGCTGGGTGCTTCCCGCGCTGCTGCTCATTCCACTCATCGGCGCGGTGGTGCTCCTCGCCTTGCCCGCGCGCGACCAGGCTGCGGGTGGCGGGGTCGAGAACCCCGTTGTTCGGCAGTTCGCGTTCTGGTTCTTCGTCCTCGAGTTCGTCGTGTCGCTTGGACTCTGGTGGTCGTACAACCCCGCCAATAGCGGATGGCAGGCTTCGATCGACATGGCTTGGATTCCGACCTGGGGCGTTCGCTTCACTCTCGGAATTGACGGTATCGCGTTGATGATGGTGCTGCTGACGACCTTCATCATGCCACTGGCGGTGCTCGGGAGCTGGACCAGCATCCGGACCAAGGTCCGCAGCTACTACGCACTTCTTCTGATTCTCACGACGGGAATGCTCGGCGCCTTCCTCGCGCGCGACCTGTTCCTGTTCTACGTGATGTGGGAAGTCATGCTCGTCCCGATGTATTTCATCATCGGCATCTGGGGCGGAGAGCGACGCATTTACGCCAGTCTCAAGTTCTTCATCTACACGATGCTGCCGTCGCTCCTGATGCTCGTCGCGATCATCTACCTTGGCCTCCACGTGAGGACGGCCATGGGAACGCCGGACTTCAGCTACGACCACCTGTTAACGGTGTCGGACATCCCACAGCGAGCCGCCCTCTGGCTCTTCGCCGCGTTCTTCCTCGCGTTCGCGGTAAAGGTGCCGATGTTTCCGTTTCATACGTGGCTGCCCGACGCCCACGTGGAGGCGCCGACTGCCGGCTCGGTGATTCTTGCCGGCATCATGCTGAAGATGGGCACGTTCGGATTTCTTCGGTTTGCCCTCCCGCTTTTTCCTGGAGCGGCGATGAATCCGACGATCCGAATGATCATCCTGGTGCTCGCGGTGATCGGGATTATCTACGGCGCCCTCGTGGCGATGGTCCAGCCCGACTTCAAGAAGCTCGTCGCCTACTCGTCCGTCAGCCATCTCGGTTTCGTGATGCTGGGGATCTTCGCTCTCACTCTGCAGAGCGTGCAGGGTGCGCTGATGGTCATGATCAACCACGGCATCTCGACGGGAGCGCTATTCCTCCTCGTCGGCATGATTTACGAGCGGAGACATACGCGCTCGATCGACGCGTACGGCGGAATCGCGCGGGTGGTCCCGCTCTTCGCGGCAATTCTGACATTCGTGTCACTGAGCAGCATTGGTCTTCCCGGCACGAATGGATTCGTAGGCGAGTTCCTCGTGCTGGTAGGATCGTTCAAGACCTATCCTGTTCTCGCGGTGATCTCGGCGACGGGAGTGATCTTCGCCGCCGTGTATCTCCTGTGGGCGCTTCAGAGAATACTTTTCAATCCGCTGGACAAGCCTGAGAACATGCACATACCCGACTTGAACAAACGTGAGCTCGCCCTCCTCGCTCCGCTCGTGGCAGTGATCATTTGGCTCGGCGTCTATCCGGCTCCTGTCCTTCGCCGAATGGAAGCTTCATCCCAGCTGCTCATCAATCGCGTCGAAGGCCATTCGGATCTCCCTCAGGTGAGCAAGGCCACGCGCTAATGAGCTTCGACCTGAGCCTGCCCGCGCAGCTGTCCGGTGCCCTCGGCCCCGATCTTTTCCTGATGGGCGGGGCGATGCTGCTCCTGCTCTGGTCAGGCTGGCGCCCCGAGAGCGACGAGCATCAGCGGAGCGTCGGAATACTGAGCATGGCGTTGTGCATTTTCACCATGGTTCTGGTCGGCTACTACGCGCGCGAAGGCTACACGGCAACCGTCGGGCCGATCGCCGTGGACAATTTCCGCTGGGCCGCCGACGAAATCTTCCTCATCGCTACGGTCGGCACGATCGCGATGTCGCTGGACTACAACAGGCGCGAAGGAATTACGCCAGGCGAGTCGCACGTGCTTCTTCTGCTCGCGACATCCGGAATGATGATTCTCGCGGCCGCGCGCGATCTGATCATCGTGTTCCTCGGCATCGAGCTCATGTCGATCGCGATATATGTTCTCGTGGGAATCAATCGACGCAGGGAGCGTTCCGCCGAGGGGGCGATCAAGTACTTCCTGCTTGGCGCCTTCTCCACCGCGTTTCTCCTGTACGGAATCGCCCTCGTCTACGGCGCAACGGGAGAGACCAACTTCGCCAGGATCGCGGCGAACATCGGCAAGTTCCAGCTCGAGCACAACGCTTTGCTGCTGGTTGGGGTCGCTCTCCTCCTTGTCGGCTTCGGCTTCAAGGTCGCCGCCGCGCCATTCCATATGTGGGCGCCGGACGTATACGAAGGAGCACCGACGCCAATCACCGCTTACATGGCGGCCGCGGTCAAGGCCGCTGCTTTTGCGGCTTTCTTCAGGCTGTGGCTCGAGGCGTTCCCCTCGCTTCTCACGACGTGGCATCTGCCGGTTTGGTGGCTGGCCGCGGTGACGATGGTCGTCGGCAATCTCGTCGCGCTCGCTCAGAGAAACATCAAGCGCCTCCTCGCATACTCGAGCATAGCACACGCCGGTTACATCCTCGTCGCGCTGGTGGTGGGAACCAGGCTCGGTAGCTCCGCATTCATGTTCTATCTCTTCGCATACACCATGGCGACGCTCGGAGCCTTCGCCGTGATTGTCGCGTTGGGCACGCGAGGCGAAGATCGCATGGGCATCGAGGAGTACGCCGGCCTATGGACCGTGCGTCCCGGTCTCGCCGGTGCCATGGCTGTGTTCATGCTGGCTCTGCTTGGCTTTCCGATTTTCGGGGGCATTGGATTCTTCGCCAAGTGGTACGTTCTCCAGGCGGCTCTCCAGGCCCCATTTCCGCAGACAAAGTTGGCGGTACTGCTGGTGCTCACCAGCGTCGTCAGCGCCGGATACTATCTTTACGTCGTGATGGTGATGTTCATGAAGCCCAGGGACAGCGCTGCTTCGCTGCCCGAGCCGACCGGTGGGTGGACACGAACAGTGGTGTGGGGCTCAGCCGCCGTGATTCTCATTTTTGGCTTGTTCCCCGACGCGATTGTCTCGTTCACCCGGCGTAGCACGCCAACCTTCACCACGGACGTGCCTTCGAGCGGGGCGCCACCTGCCTTGCCGCGCAGCACGAGCGCAGCAAAGAACGAGGTAATCGCGCTGCGCCCCGATCCGTTGCCGAGCGGACGCTAAATCCGATGGCACTCTCGCGCACGATTTTTCGCGAGTACGACATCAGGGGAGTCGCGGGCAAGGATCTCACCGAAGAAGTGGCGACAGCGGTCGCTGGCGCTTACGCCGCGTTCCTTGCTGAGAGGGGAGTAAAGGGAACACTGGCGGTGGGTCGCGACAACCGGCCGTCGGGACAAAAGCTCCACGCGGCTCTTGTTGCCGGTCTATTGGCGAGCGGCGTTGATGTCGTCGATATCGGGATCGTACCAACTCCTCTCGCGTACTGGTCGCAACACAATCTCGACGTCGTTGGCGGAATCCAGATCACGGGCTCCCACAATCCTCCCGAGTATAACGGCTTCAAGCTGGGGCTCGGCACCACGTCGATTTTTGGCGCCGATATCCAGCACCTATACGAGCTTGCCGTCGCGGGGAAATTTCCAAAAGGGAAGGGCACGCTCCGACAAGAGCAAGTGATCGATCGATACATCGACGATATCACCGGTCGCATTGGCAAGCTCTCGCGCGACGTCAAGGTGATTCTCGATTGTGGCAACGGAGTGGGTGCGCTGGTGGCGCCAAAGCTTTTCCCCAAGCTTGGCATCAAGCCACGCTGCCTGTTCTGCGAGAGCGACGGAACCTTTCCGAATCATCACCCGGATCCGACGGTGGCCAAGAACGTCGAAGCTCTGATCGCCGCGGTGAAAAAGGATCGGGCGGACGTGGGAATCGCGTTCGACGGCGATGCCGACAGAATCGGAGTCATTGACGACCAGGGCGAAATCATCTGGGGAGACTATCTCCTGATCGTCTACGCACGCGATGTCCTGGCCCGAACCGGCAAGGGGCAGGCGATCGTGTTCGATGTGAAAGCTTCACAGGCGCTACCCGAAGCGGTGGAAAAAGCGGGCGGCATCCCCGTTATGTGGAAGACTGGCCACTCGCTGATCGAGGAGAAGATGCACGAGACCCATGCTCCGGTGGGCGGCGAGATGTCCGGGCACATGTTTTTCTCGGAAGGCTTCTACGGATTCGATGACGCCCTTTATGGGGCGGCCAGGCTCCTCCGTATCATCGCCGATTCGGGCAAGAGCGTCCGCGAGCTTCTGGCGGATGTGCCGCGGTTCGTGTCGACGCCCGAGATACGAATCGATTGTCCGGATGACACGAAATTCGGAATCGTCGAGGAGGCGAAGCAATACTTCGGCGCCAGGTACAAGGTCATCACCGTCGATGGAGTTCGCGTGCTCTTTGGTGAGGGCTGGGGACTGATCCGCGCTTCCAACACCCAGCCAGTGCTGGTAATGCGCTTCGAGGCACGCACAAAGGAGCAGCTCGATAAAATTCAGTCGGAGATGCAGGGCTGGCTCCGCGCGAAGGGCGTTCAGGTTTGATGTGATGTCTCGCCGGCGACTCCTCATCGGCGTCGTCATCGCGGCTGTACTACTCGTTGGCGGTCGCGCGCTCTCCGCGCTCTACGCTGATTACACCTGGTACGGCGCGATGGGAGCTGGCCCGCTCTGGAGCGAGCGCGCCGGCGACATGCTGCTCATTTACGGTATTGGCTGGGTTGTAGCTGTTCTGCTCTCCTTTGTGAATCTCTCGGCACTCGGCCGGAGCATCGGCTCCCTGACGCTCCCGCGACGGCTCGCAAACGTCGAGTTCGGTGAGGCTGTCCCGCGAAAGTATCTCGATCGGTTCGCGTTCGTGCTCTCGACCGCGATCGCGGCGGCCCTCACACCCGCGCTTCCGAATTGGAATTTGCTCGCCCTCGCACGTCTTCACGTCAGCTTCCGGGAAGCCGATCCCTACTTCCAGCACGATCTGGCCTTCTACACCACGTGGCTGCCATTCGAGAAAGCACTCTACTCGTGGGCCACGCTGCTGGTCGTATCAGTATCGTTGCTGGTCGTGATTCTATATTCCCTCACACCCGGACTTCGATGGGAGCGAGCCGGTCTGCGGATGAGCGCTCACGTACGCCGGCACCTGAGTGTCCTGGCCGCGCTCCTGCTGCTGATCACCATGTGGAGCTATCGGCTCGAGTCGTACAATCTATTGATCAGGGGAAGCGGGAAGGCGGGGGTCTTCTCGTACGTCGATCACCAGTGGCTTCTCCCCGGTCTGCTGCTACTGTCGATCGCCACAGCGGCGGCGGCCATCACGGTTCTCTTGAGCGGATGGACGGGACAGCTGCGTACGAGCTTTGTAGCCGTGACGGTGATCGTTGTTCTCTCGGTCACGGTTCAGGAGGTCGTGCCGCTCATCGTCCGGCGCTCCACTCCGAAGACGGTACAGATAGCGCGCGAGCGTTCCTATGTCGCAACCAGGGCAGACTTCACTCGCCGCGCGTACGCGCTGAACACTTCATCGTATGAAGCACTCCGCAAATCTGCGGTGTCGGCCGCGCTCGACAGCGTAAGCAGCAGCGCGACGGGACAACAGGTCCTCCGGCAGGACTCTCTCGTCTATCC
>CAAGKR010061940.1_pt1 | contig 11876 bp, 10 predicted proteins | sample 2556971 | NCBI WGS metagenome assembly CAAGKR01 (sample SAMEA5207829, study PRJEB30636) | soil metagenome | biome: forest; feature: boreal; material: soil | place: USA | collected 2011-09 | depth 1 m
ATCCGGAAGACGAACGCTACAAACACTTGATCGGGAAAAGCGTTCGATTGCCGTTGACCGACCGCGAAATTCCGATCATCGCCGACGAAATGGTGGACCGCGAGTTTGGAACGGGCGCGGTGAAAATTACCCCTGCGCACGATCCCAACGACTTCGAAGTGGGATTGCGCCACAATTTGCCGCTCATCGACGTGATGACCGACGACGCGCACATGAACGAAAATGGCGGCGCGTATACGGGACTGGATCGCTTTGTTGCGCGCAAGAAAATCGTCGAAGACTTGAATGCGCAAGGACTGCTGCAGAAGATCACCGACCACGTCAGCGCCATCGGCATCTGCGAGCGCAGCCAAACGATTGTTGAGCCACGCGCCTCCACGCAATGGTTTTGCAGCATGAAGCCACTGGCGGAGCCGGCCATCGCCGCAGTCGAGCGCGGCGACATCGCGGTCATTCCCGAAAACCGCCGCACCGAGTATCTCAACTGGATACGCAACATTCGCGATTGGACGCTGTCTCGCCAGCTGTGGTGGGGCCAACGCATTCCGGCATGGTATTGCGGAGATTGCCGCGAGGTGATCGTCTCGCGCACCGATCCCACGCAATGCCCAAAGTGCGGCAGCGGCAAACTGGAACAAGATCCCGACGTGCTGGACACCTGGTTCAGCTCCGGCTTGTGGCCGTTTTCGACACTCGGTTGGCCCGCGGATACCGTGGACTTTCGCAGATACTATCCAACCAGCCTTCTGATCACCGGCTACGACATTTTATTTTTCTGGGTAGCGCGGATGATCATGCTGGGTTTGCATTTTACCGGTAAGGTCCCGTTTCGCACGGTCTATCTTCATTCGTTAGTGCGCACGGCTAGCGGCCAAAAAATGTCAAAGTCCAAAGGCACTGGACTCGATCCTGTGGCCCTGAACCAGCAATACGGCACGGATGCCGTGCGTTTCTGCCTTGCTTCGATGGCCGCGCCGGGAACAGATATCGTTCTCTCCGACGACCGTCTACTAGGTGCACGCTCCTTCGTAAATAAAATCTGGAATGCCGCACGGTTTTTGTTCGTGAACCTGGACAAGTTCGAAGAGGGTGGCATTTCGTTGGAGGAGCTTGCCTCACCAACTGTCCGCGACAAGGCCCCTTACGGGGCTCCCTATGCTTCCTTGGCGCAGCAGAGCGCAATGCCGATTCAGATGCCAATCGACGTGCCCATCATCGATCGCTGGTTCTTCGCGCGACTTGCGGAAACGATCGAAACGGTAAACGACGCGCTCGCGAATTATCGCTTTCACGAAGCCGCGCAGTCTGTCTATCAATTCTTCTGGGGCGATTTTTGTGACTGGTATATCGAGTGGGTGAAGCCCGACCTGCTGGACGCGGACCGAGGCAAATCGCAGGTTGCCTGGAAGAATCTGTTCGCAGGATTTGAGGCGGCACTTCGACTGCTCCATCCCTTTATGCCTTTCCTGACCGAAGAATTGTGGCACCAGTTACCGCAGAAGACCGGTGCGAAGTCGATTGCGTTGGATCGCTATCCAGAGGCGCGCGCGGATTGGAAGAATCCCGGCGCACTGCGCGATTTTGGATTGGTGCAGGAAACTATCCAGTCGCTGCGCACCTTGCGCGCGGAAATGAAGCTGGACAAAAAGAAAGTAGCGGCCGAATTTGCCAGCGGCGATCCTGCCGTGCGTGCCGTCATCGAAGCCAATTGCGCGGGAATTCTGCGGCTGGCGCTGCTCACCAAACTTGCCATTCTCGAAGACAAATTGCCAGAAGGCGGCGGGGGCATGCGCTCCACCGCGCAATTTGATTTGCGCATACCCTATGTGGCCGAAACTATCGACCTCACCGCGGAACTTCTGCGCATTCGCAAAGAAATCGAGCGGCTTACGAAGGACATTGCCGGTAAAGAGGGCCAGTTGGGAAATGAGACCTTCCGCAGCCGGGCCCCCGCGGAAATTATCCAGGGATTGGAAGAGACACTTGCCGAACGTCGCATTGAGTTACAGAAATTCGAGGCTCGGTTGAAGGAACTCGACAGCAATTAAGGGGCGGCCCTTCGCGGCTCACGGTAAACGTAAAGCCGCCCCTACGACGAGATGCAAATGGACTGGAATTCGGACTACATCGCGGGACTTATCGCGCGAGCACTCGCCGAAGACATCGGCGCGGGCGACGTCACAGTTGCGGCGACCATCCCGGCGAGCGCAACGGCCACGGCCCGCATTATCGCAAAGCAGGACCTCGTTTGCGCTGGACTGCCCATCGCGGAAAGCGTCTTCCGTAGACTTGACCCCCACCTAAACGTGCGGTTGCACGCAACAGATGGCCAGGACGTAAAAAACGGCCAGGAACTGCTGCACCTTTCCGGAAAAGCCGCGGCCATCCTCACCGGCGAGCGCACGGCGCTCAATTTCCTGGGTCACCTCAGCGGCGTTGCCACTCTGACTCACAAATTCGTAGAAGCCATCGCAGGCACTCACGTAAGGATCAGGGACACGCGAAAAGCAACGCCCGGACTTCGGCTGCTGGAAAAATACGCAGTACGAATGGGTGGCGGCACAAATCATCGCGCGGGGCTGTACGACGCAATTCTCTTGAAAGAAAATCACATCGCGCTAGCCGGTGGCGTAAAGGCCGCACTGGATCAGGCGCATGCTTACGCATCTTCGCAAATGAATTCACACACGATGACAGCCTACGAAGCGGCCGGAAGCGAGGCCGGAACCGCAGCATCGCAACCGGCACAGCAAAGCCTGACGATTCAGATCGAAGTGCGCGATGGAACCGAACTACGCGAGGCGCTCTCCGCAGGCGCGCAATCCATCTTGCTCGATAACATGACTCCCGATGAGGCTCGCCGCTGCGTCGCGATTATCCGCGGTATTCGCACTAACGCGATAGTGGAGCTTTCTGGCGGCATCACCCTCGAAAACGTCCGTGCTTATGCGCTCACCGGAGCTGATTATCTTTCCTCTGGTGCGCTGACCCATTCCGCCCGTGCCGCTGATTTAAGTTTGCTTGTCGATAGCATTCGGGGAAAGTAAGCTGGTGCGTCTCGATCTCCAGTATTTGTGTAGAAAAAGCGGCTTTTGAAGAAGCATAGGACCGGCGACTGATGGCGCAAGCCCCTTCTCTTCCAGGAACGACCGACAAACAGCTGGCATCGCTGCTCACCTTGCTGGCGGAAAATGCCACCATCGTGGTCAGCGGCGGCCGCATCGCCCGCGAAATCGGAGTTTCCCGTTCGACAGTTTGGCGCTGGGTGCAGCGCCTCCGGGAATTGGGCGTTCGGGTAAAAGGTCAGACCGCTACCGGCTATTTTCTGGAAATGGTGCCTGATATTCTCACTCCGGACCTGCTGCGAAAGCGCGTGAAAGGCAAGCTCTTTGGTAAGCGCTTTTACCACTTTTTTAAGACGGATTCGACAAACCGCGTTGCGATGGAACTGGCCTACGCGGGCGAGTCGGAAGGCGCGGTGATCCTGGCCGAAGAACAGAGCGCTGGCCGCGGACGAGCCGGCCGCAAATGGCACTCGGAGGTTGGCGCGGGAATTTACGTGACATTGCTCCTGCGCCCGCCGCTTTCGCCGGTACAGGCGCCTCTACTGACCATGCTCGCCGGGCTTTCGCTGCACGCCGCGATCCTGGGCCAAACCGGCCTGAACACAGAATTGAAATGGCCAAACGATATTTTACTTAACGACAAAAAGATCGGCGGCATCCTGACCGAGATGCATGCGGAGCCGAGTCAGGTGCGCTTCGTGATCGTCGGCATAGGCATTAACGTAAACCAGGAGAAATTTCCGCCCGAGTTGTGCTCCATTGCCACTTCCCTACGCAATGAAACCGGCCGGGCGCAATCTCGTTTGGAACTGCTGGTGCGTTTGCTCCGGGAATTCGAGACCGATTACAATCGTTTCTTGCGTGAAGGGCCTGCGTACGTGGTGGAACGCTTTATGGCAATATCGCCTTTTGCCAGCGGCAAGCGGGTGCGCGTCGATACCGGAAGAGAATCCTACGCAGGCGTAACCGCAGGATTGAGCCCTGAGGGATTGTTGCTTGTGAAAAAGGACGGCGGCGCCATCGTTACCGTGATCGCCGGTGATGTCACCGAAATCCGGTAACATGTAGGCGATCGGCTTTAGCCACGCCAGTGCGAACTTGCTCGACAACGTTTGTAGGTAAAGGCTGGTTCGATGCTGTTGACCATTGATGTCGGCAACTCCAATACCGTGCTGGGGGTGTTCCGCGGCGAAGACCTCATCGCCAACTGGCGGCTCACTACCGCCCATTCGCAAACGATAGACGAATACGGCGTGCTGACGCGAAGCCTTTTCTCGCTCGCCGAGTTGAATCCCGAAAACATTGGCGGGGTAATGATCAGTTCCGTGGTGCCGCCGATGAATTGGACGCTGGGAGAAATGGCGCGCGTTTACCTAGGCAAAAAGGCACTCTTCGTGGAACCTGGTGTAAAAACCGGAATGGCCGTGCTGGTAGACAATCCAATGGAGGTCGGCGCTGATCGCATTGTAAATGGCGTTGCGGCGTTCCAACAATTTGGCGGCCCGTGCATCGTGGTGGATTTCGGCACGGCGATCACATTCGATGTAATCTCCGCGCGCTGCGAATATCTCGGCGGCGTGATCGCTCCGGGAATCGGAATTTCCTCCGAAGCGCTGTTTTCGCGAACTGCCCGCCTTCCCCGCGTTGAAATTAAAGATCCGGGAAAAGTCATCGGCACCAATACCGTTACGCACATGCAGGCAGGATTGTATTACGGCGCAGTAGACATGGTTGACGGGATGCTCACACGCCTGAAAGCGGAGTTGCGGACCGACGCTACAATCGTGGCCACCGGTGGGCAGGCCCGCTTGGTTGCGAAAGGCTCGAAACATATTCAACATGTCGACGAATTCCTCACGCTCAAGGGTCTACGTATCATTTGGGACAAAAATCAGCACCCCGAAAGCCACCGCCTGCCAGGTGAGCACGTGGCAGCATCAACAAGAGATGATGCGGCTAAGAAAGCAAAGCGGTAAAGCGCGAGCGCCCGCCAAATATTCGAAATGGATAACTGGAACTACTTTAATTATTTTACCGAAATCGAGGAATACTTCTGGAAGAAGCGCGGCGCGCACCTCCTCGTCTCTCCGCTGGATTGGGCCATCATGGAAACATGGCAGAAGGCGGGCGTGCCTCTAGGGGCAGCGCTGAAGGGCATTGATAGCGCGTTTGAAAGCCACCAGCGCTCTCGGCGCGGGGCAAACAAACCGTTGAAGAGCCTAGCGTACTGCACCGACGCGGTGCTCGATGCCGCGGAAGAGGCGCAAGAGGCAGCTAGCGGCGCGCCAAGAAGCAAGCCAGCTAAACAGGAGAGCCTTCAGAAAGAAGATCTGCGCGCGTATATCCAGAAAAATGCGAGGCGATTGCAAAAAGCTTCCGAACGCTTCAAAGCAGCACAGCCAGAGGTCTCCGCCCTCCTGCTCAGCGTCGCGGCTTCCCTGCAATCTTCCACCCTTCTCCTGGATGCGCCCGGCCATCTCGATCTTGAAGACCTCGAACGCAGGCTGACCATCCTGGATGATAAACTTCATGCAGCCGTTCTCAGCCACGCCAGCGAAGAACTGATGCTCAAGATACGCCGTGAAGTGGATTCGCAACTTGCCGCCTATCGCCGCAAAATGAAGGCAGAACAATTGGCGCTGGTCGAAAAGCAGTACCTGCAGAAACGCCTACTGGACGAATATCAACTCCCGCGGCTGAGCCTGTTTTATTTATTGTGATAGAGCCTGTAGCGTAATAGAAGGCTAAAAACGTACCAACAGACAGGACTGGACAACTATGTCAGATGAGTTACTATTATTAATCGAGAAGCTAATCTACGGAGGTGACGGTTTGGCGCACACGGCAGATAGTACCGTGTTCGTTCCGTTCGTGCTGCCCGGCGAGCAGGTGCTGGCCTCCGTGCGTACCCGAAAGAAAAAACTGGTTCACGCCAATCTCCTGGAAGTGAAGCAACCCTCCAGCGAGCGCATCAAGCCTACCTGCCCCCACTTTGGAATTTGCGGTGGATGCCATTATCAGCACATCGATTTCGCGCAACAAGTCCGTCTGAAGAAGGTCATTCTTCGCGAGACGCTTTCCCGGCTCGGCGGCATAACCTGGGACAAGGACATCGGCGCTCACACCGCCGAACCCTACGGTTATCGCAATCGCGCGCAATGGGCTTTTCGCGACGCCTTGCCACGTGCCTTCGGATATTTCCTGCCGGAAAGTGCGCGCATTCTGCCGATCGATGCGTGCCCGGTTTTGTCTCCATGCCTGGCGCGCGCCTTTGCCAAGTTGCAGGATCTCGCACGCTCCAATGCCCTTCCACCCGGCATTCTGGAGGTGGAAGCCTTCGTGGACTCAGCGGACGCGAAACTCGCGTTGAATATAGCTTTTGAGCGATTCCCCAAACCCGCAAAGGATCTTGCTGCGGAATTCAAGGCCGCCCTTCCGGAGTTGGAAACTTTACTGTTGTTGGATCGGACCAAGAACCGTTTCGAACTGACTGGCCCGGGGTACCTGGAGCACAAAATCAGTGACTTCTCTTTCCGCGTCAGCCACCTGTCTTTTTTTCAGGTCAACCGGTTTTTGATTGACGACCTCTTGAATACGGTTCTCCAGGGAGCCAAGGGCAACTATGCCCTCGATCTCTATGCGGGCGTTGGTTTCTTTACCCTTCCGCTGGCTAAGCTATTCGCGAAGGTGGTCGGCGTCGATGCAAACCTGGCCGCTACGCGAGACCTTCGAAGCAACGCAGAGATTGCCGGAATCGAGCTGGTGGCCGCTGTTGAACATGCCGAAGAATTTCTGAAGAAGCCGCAGGACACGCCGGATTTTGTAGTGCTTGACCCCCCGCGCGCAGGTCTGGGAGCGGAAACCGCCGCACTCCTCGCGAATCTCGGAGCGCCGGAGATCGTCTATCTATCCTGCGATCCATCCACGCTCGCGCGCGATCTGGCGGTGCTTACCGGCTCGGAGCGAAAAACCGCAACCACAGTCACTCCGGCGCACCGTTACGAAATTTCTGATCTTCAACTATTCGACTTGTTTCCGCAGACTTTTCACGTCGAGACCATGGTGCGTTTGCGAAAGGTCTGATGAAAATACCAGCCGTTGCGATTGCCGCTTCTTTTACAGGCGGCACACTGCTCGGCCTGCTGCCGGCGCTGTCACAAATCACGCCTCTCGCGCGAAATTCCGGAAGTATCAATCTGCTGCATTGCCACACTATTGTCAGGTTTCTTTTTCGCGGCACGCAGGTCACCACGGCAGCAAAGACTCTTCCATGCCGGAATTCCTCGCCGCAGTCTCTCCGCAGGTCGCGATCATTTCTGCGGACGACCAGAATCCGTATGGCCATCCAAGCCCGGAACCGCTCCAGCGACTGCAAACCGATGGCATCCGGATCTTACGCACGGATCACGACGGCGCGATACAAGTCCAGACTGATGGCCACAATCTCAAACTAAATTGTTTTGTGGCCTGTCCACCGGATTCAGTTACGGCCGAGAGTGCGCACATACCAGATAATCACCAGCCCGACCAGTAGCAGCACAAAACCAATCGCCGCCTGCTGTTCGTGGTTCCTTCTGTATTGCTCCCACGAAAATGTGCCGTCGCTACTCGCTGGTTGCACTCGCGGGGTGAATTGCGGGAAAAAAAGCGGCACGGAATTGGCATAACCATCGAACGCTACGCCGTGTTTGAGCCGAAGTTCGCCCTCTTCGCGCCGCATCACGAACGAATAGACCAGCGTGAAATAAGCCAGCAGCAGCAATCCACTAACCCAGGAGCGCACGGCAATCGCCGTACCTAGCGCGAGCAAACTGCTGCCAAAATAAAGCGGATTGCGCGTGTAGGCATATGGCCCGGTGGTGGTGAGCACTTCCTGCTTGTGCAGAAAACCAGCCGCTAAAGCGCGCATAGCCAAACCAGCCAAGCCCACTAATCCTCCGACCAAAATTGACTGCGGAGTGGGACGAGCCAGGATAAGCACAACTACTGTCACCAAATAACCGAGCCGCACACGCCAGCGGGCGAACAAATCGGCAGCGCTCATGCCGCTACACCGAGGCGCCGTTTCACCGCCGCAAACACTTCCACCACCGAAAGTTCCAATAGCGAAGCATCGGAGCTCTCGCCACGTCGATGCGAGGTGATCGCCTTCGGACTTCTCAGCACAATTTCTTGCCGCGGATAAGGCCCATTTCTGGCCGGATCGGTCGGACCAAATAGCGCGACGATTGGAGTGTGTAAAGCGACCGCCAGGTGCAGCGGCCCGGTATCACCGCCAACGGCGCAGCGTGCGCTCTTCAGCACCGCCATTAATCGCCCCAATTCGCCATCACAAGGTACCGGTTCCGTATTTCCGCTCGTAGCTTTCACCCCGTCAAACAGCGCTTCTTCGCCCGGCCCATAATTAATTACACACCGCAATCCCAGCTCTGTTCGCAGCAACTGGCATAGCGCGCCAAATCGATCCGCTGGCCAACACTTCGACCCCCAGCCTCCGCCGGGGCTTAGAACAACATAGCCATCGATACCCTGCTCCCGCAATTGCTGCTGTGCGAAATTCTCGTCGGCCGGTGAAATGCGCAGCGCAACGGCGCCCACTGCCTGCCGTGATCCGGCCTGCAAACTAAGTTCGCCATTTTGATCCGCAATATGCGTGGTGCGGCATTCGACGCGCTCGGTATAAAGAATCGGCACGCCAAATTCCCGAATGGTGGAGGAAGAAAATCCAATGCGCCGCCTGATACCCGCAAGAAACGGTGGAATGGCGGATTTCCAAAGACCCTGAAAATCGATTGAAGCAGCGGGTTGAAACGCACGTAATTTCGCGACCACCCGACGCACGGAGGAGAGATCGCGCGAATCCACTGGCCAAGTCTCCGTAGCCAGTCCGCTGCTTTCAACCAGTTTCACCCAACGCGGATGTGTAACCCATACAATCGGAGTCGCAGGAAAAGACTCTCGCAATCCAGCCATTGCTGGAAACGTATGCACAATATCGCCGAGAGAGCCCAGCCGCACTACCGCGAAACGCTCTTCAGCCATGGCCATCCTTGCGGATGGATTCAAGCAATGCGCGCGTCGAATGGTCCTTAGGATCGCCGACGATGGCTACACGAATTCCAAGCCGGTCCGCTACCGCGCGTTCTGGCACGCTCTCGGCAGTGTAGTCGGTGCCTTTCGCGTGCACGTTCGGACGAATTTCTTCCAGCAAGCGCTCAACATTTGCCTCGGGAAAAACGACCACGTAATCCACGCTTCCCAATGCGGCAACCAACTGAGCTCGTGCCATCTCGTCCAGAATCGGCTGCTTCGGACCCTTCAGACTTCGCACGCTCGCATCGGAATTCACGCCAACGATGAGAATATCGCCTTCTTCTTTGGCGCCCTGCAGATAGCGCACATGTCCCACATGCAGGGTATCGAAGCAGCCATTCGCAAATACCAACCGCTTCCCTTGCTTCTTCGCAGTATTCGCCAGCCCACGCAGTTCGCTGCTCGTCACGATTTTTGTTTTTGTAGGACGCACTGTCTAGGATTTCCCCGAGATCGCCTTTTGTATAGCTTCTGACAATTCTTCGCGCGAGATCGTAGCCGTGCCGCGCTTCATGACTACTAATCCTCCGGCAATGTTGGCCAGGTGCGCGGCTTCGAGCACCGCCGCCCCTGTAGCTAGTGCCAAGGTATACACCGCGAGCACCGTGTCTCCCGCGCCGGTTACGTCCACCGCCTGATCGCTTCCGTGCACCCCAATATAAATCGGCGCCTCGTTCGGCTGGAAGAGCGCCATGCCATCGCGGCCGCGCGTGACCAAAAGGGATTGCAACCTCATTTCGCTGCGAGTGGCTTCGCCGCAGCGCTGCAGCTCGGCCAGATCTTTGCCGATCACCGTATGATGGAGCGCTTCCATCTCCCCTTCATTGGGGGTCGCTGCAGTTACGCCGGCCCGTTTGTAATCGCTAAGCCGGTAGCGCGAATCCAGCGTTACGGGAATATCTTTTTTCGAATGCGCTCGCGCATCCCGTAAATCTTCGGGCCTGGCAGCGCCAAATCCATAATCCGAAACAGCGAGCGCATCGACCTTGGAGAGTTTTCCGAACAGGGATTGCCGTAGTTTCTTGCAGATGGCTTCGTTCAACTCCGTCGTCGGCTCATAGTCCACGCGCAAGACCTGCTGACCAACCGTGTGCGCCCAGCCGGCTAGGAATCTCGTCTTCATTGGCGTCGACCAACCCGGGACACGCACAATTCCCGAGACATCCACTTTCTTTTCTCGAAATATGCTGATCAGTCGTTCGCCAGCTTCATCCTCGCCAACGGCCGCAACCGGGATCACCTTTGCGCCGAGCGAAACAAAATTGTTCGCGGCATTCGCGCCCCCGCCCGGCACAATCCGTGTTTCCCGATGGCGCAAAATTAGCACCGGCGATTCGCGCGAAACCCGCGTGATTTCTCCAAATTGAAATGCGTCAGCGACGAAATCGCCTAGCACCAGAACAGTTTTCGAAGGAAACCGCTCCACATACTCTGACAACGCCAGCAAGTCCACTGCCGCAGACTTTGTTCCATTGTTCGCCGCGCGTTTCGTCATTCCGCCTTCAGTCTCCCAATGCACGTGCATGGCTTTAGCCATGCCACAACCGCTCTACACTAACGCAACCGCGAGTCGATCTACCGCCAGCCGCACCATCTCCGGAGTTACGCTCTTCATACACCGGTGATCCGTAGGACAGCGCTTCAGAAAGCACGGGCTACAATAAGGCTTTTGCTGCACGATCGAGTGGCGTGTCGTAACCGGCGACGTTCCGTCCGGGTCTGTTGGACCAAACACCGCTACTACCGGCAAACCAACCGCAGCCGCGACGTGCATGGCCCCGGAATCGTTCCCCAAAAACAAATGACATTGCGACAACAGCGCGGGCAAATCGCCGATAGCTGTTTTCCCCGTTAAATCGATCGGCTTGCGTTTCATCGCAGCCGTGATCGCACCGGAAACGGCGAGCTCACCAGTGGTACCGAACAAAAATACGTCGGCGTCTTTTCCGGTCTGAAATTCGCTGGCAAACTGCGCAAAGCGCTCCGGCGGCCAGCACTTTGCCGATCCGTACGAAGCACCCGCGCCTAACGCCAAACGCAACGCATGAGGACGAGCACCAGCTTCGAGCAACGTTTGCGAAGCGCGTAGTTTCAGCGCTTCCGGCACCGCGAGTTCAATGTGTTGGACGTCCGAAAGTTGCTCCAGCCACCCCGCCCGCCGCAACAATTCAAGATAATAAAACTTTTCGTGCGCCGGAATTTCGCCCGGCTTCGGAACAGCAATTGCCTTCGTTAGCAGCAAACTGCGCCCATCGCGCGCATACCCAATCCGCTCTGGAATTCCCGCTCGCCAGGCCAGCCACGCCGCATCGAAAGCATTCTGCAAAAGCAGCGCAACGTCGAACCGTCGCGCTTTCAATTCCGTGACCAGCCGTTCGCGCCCGCGCCAGCCCTGCTGCTCGCCCTTTGGGTCGTAGCCGATCAATTCGTCGCAAATATGCTGATCGCGATAAATCTCCGCAACATACGGACGAGCAAGCACGCTGATCGACGCCTCCGGACATCTTTCGCGTACCGAGCGCAGGGCTGGCAGCGCCAAAATCGCGTCTCCGACCCAATTTGTCGCCCGTATCAGTATCTTCATCCGATTGCCATTTTCATTAAAATGCTTGCTCGGCCGGCAGACGTTGGCGGATAGCTTCCATAAATGCCTGTTCCTGCGGGAATTCCGCCGCAATGATCGCAACATAAACCGGCGCTTCCAGTGGGTCCACGTCC
>CAAGKR010005178.1_pt1 | contig 11875 bp, 9 predicted proteins | sample 2556971 | NCBI WGS metagenome assembly CAAGKR01 (sample SAMEA5207829, study PRJEB30636) | soil metagenome | biome: forest; feature: boreal; material: soil | place: USA | collected 2011-09 | depth 1 m
CGGTGAAGCGGGCGACGTGCAGGAACTCCGCCGGCGGGTGGCGGAATTGGAAGCGCGCGTGAAAAAACCGAAGCCACGCACACGGCGCCGCAGGTCGAAGCGTTAAGCGACGGCGGCTCGCGGCTCAGCCGGCGCCTCGGCGGCAGGCGGCATTGGCGCTTCCGCGGCAACCTGTTTCCCTGCGGGTGCGCGTTTCTGGCGCGGCGCGGGACCAGCCAACCGCTTCCGCAACTCCGCAAAGCTCTGGTTCAACAACTTCTCGAACTGCTGCAAGTCCGGGATGGCGTGCGCGTCGCCGGTAAAGCCGAAATAGGCGGTGCCGTTGTAGGTGAGCACGGCGCAGTTCATGCCCATTTCCCCGCCGATCGGCACGTAGGGATAGCAGGCCAGCATCTGGTGACCGAGCAGGTAGAGCGGCGTCGCCGGGCCGCGCACGTTGGTGCAAATCAGATTGCACAGGCTGATCGGCAACTGGCTGATCAGCGGTCCAAGCAGCGCCTGCAGCGGGCTCGGAATGGTGCCCAGCAAGGTGCCGGCGACGCCGACCAGCTCAGCCAGGCGCGCGTTTTTCAGCAGCGTCATCTGCTCGCGGACGGCCACCAGCAGCTTCCGCGGACTCTTGATATCGAGCGGCAGCGTGACCGGCAGAAAGGTGATGCGATTGCCCAGTTCGCTGGCGTTGTCGTTGCCGCGCACGTTGACCGGGACCACGATCCGCAGGGCGCGTCCCTTGACCCGCACACCGTGCAGTTCGGCGTAGCGCCGCACCGCCGAAACCATGGCCGCCAGGGCGACGTCATTGAAAGTAGCGCCGCATGCCTGCTTGACCGCCTTGAACTCGGCCATGGAAATTTCAGTCCAACAGAACTTCTGCGGGCCGCGGCAGATGGTGTTGAACGGCAGGCGCTCCGCCGGCGCCCCGACTTCCGGGATCAGGCGGCTCAACTGGTCCATCAGCGGAGCGGCGGCATCGGAAACAGCCGCGCTCTGCGCTTTCCCATTCCCTGGCTCGGGCTTTGCTCCGGCACTGGCGACGAGGCGCTCGGCGATGCTTAACAGCTCCGATTGCGCCGTCAGCACCCGCTGCACGCCGGAGAAACATGCGTCCAGGAAGCTATCCAGCAGCGCCGGCGGCACCGGCGGCGGCAGCGCGGGCAGCGAAAGCTTCTTGGACAGGCGCGGCGCGACCGGACTCTGGTCCATGAGCGCGTTCATCAGCCCGATGCCGGAGATGCCATCCGCCATACAGTGGTGGATGCGGATGATGACGCCGGTGCGATTGCCCTGCAAGCCGCGCACCAGCGTCAGGTCCCAGAGCGGGCGGCTGCGGTCCATGTTGGCGCTCAGAATGTTGGCGGCGGCGGTCTTGAACTCGGCGTCGGTGCCGCGCTTCAGCGTCACCTGCCGGAGGTGATTGCGAAGGTCGAAATGGGGATCGTTTTCCCATGCCGGCAGCCCAATATTGAACGGCGGCACCGCGATCCGTTGGCGGTAGCGCGGTACGATCGGCAACTTGGAGGCGATGAATCGGCTAAACGCGGCGAACGGAATCACGCCCTCAAATACGCTGACCGAAGCCACGTTCAGCGGCATGCCTTCGCGTTCCAGGTAGAGGAAGAGAGCGTCTCCCAAGGAGAGCGACTCACGGTCCTGAGAATCTGTGGTCATGGTGCCTTCCGTTGAACCTACCGCCATGTCTTACGCCGTCTGCTGCTGCGAAGCGCCGGCTGCCCTGGCCGCGCCGCGCCCGTGATAAGCGCTCCACAACAGCTCCACCAGTTCGCTCATCAGCGGCATGCGCGGGTTCGACCGCCAGGAAGGATCGTCAAACGCAATCCTGGCCAAGTCGGGCAGCGCACGCTCGAATTCCTCCTTCGAGATTCCCAACTCCGCGATGGAACGCGGAAACGCCAACCGGTCGAGCAACTGTTCGATTGCCAGCACGAGGTTGGCGACCTTTTCCTCCACCGTCTGACCGCCCAACCCGAGCATGTCCGCCACCGCCGCATATTTCTTGTGAGCGATATAGGCGCGCTGGTTGGGCGACGGCATGAACTTGGTCGGCACCGATGCGTTAAACGCGATCGCATGCGGCAACATGAGCGCATTCGCCCGGCCGTGGGCCACGTGGAAGCGCGCGCCGAAGGCATGCGCCAGCGCATGGTTCACACCCACCGACGCGTTGGCAAACGCGATCGCCGCAATGCAGGCGGCGTTGTGCATCATGCTGCGCGCTTCCTCGTCGCGAGGATGCTCATAGGAAATCGGCAGGTACTTGAATGCCAGTTGAATGGCCTGCATCGCGTTCGCGTCGGTATAGGGTGAGGCGTAAATGGAAACCGCCGCTTCGAGCGCGTGGGTCAGGCAATCAATGCCCGTGTCCGCGGTCAGGCCTTTGGGCATGGACATCACGAACTGCGGGTCCACGATGGCAACATCGGGAGTCAGCGAGTAGTCGGCGAGTGTGACCTTGCGCCCGCGTTCTTTGTCGGTCAGGACGGCAAACGGGGTCACTTCGCTGCCCGTGCCGCTGGTGGTGGAAATGGCAATCAAGCGCGCGTGGTTGATCTTTTCTGTCGGGAACTGGACCACGCGCTTGCGGAGATCGAGAAACGGCGCGCCCAGCTCTTCCAGGTCTGCTTGCGGCGACTCATACTTCAGCTTCATGATCTTGGCTGCGTCAATCACCGCCCCGCCGCCGAGCGCGATGATCTGGTCCGGTTTGTACACGTTGAGCTCAGCGACGCCTTGGGTGATGACCTTGACTTCGGGCTCCGCATCGGGAATCACCGTGACATGAACGTGCGTATCGGGCGGCAAGTGGCGCCGGACAACGTCCACGTGCCCGATCTGCTCCAAGGCAGCGTTGGTGACGATGATGGTGGAGCGCGACGCGAACTGGCGCAGGTTTTCGACCGCGTTCATGTTGAAATAAATCTGATTGGGAATGCGGAGCCACATGTGCGCCGGTGTCCTCCGAGCCACGCGTTTGATGTTGATGTAGTGATAGACATTGACGTTATCCATGGTGCTGTTGCCGCCGCCGGTGCCGCAGCCGAAGGAAAACGTCGGCACCATGTCGTTGTACACGCCGCCCAGCGCTCCGATGGATCCCGGAGAATTGACGATGATCCGCCCGGCATTGATCACCTCGCCGAACTGGCGGATGATGTCCTCGTTCCTGGAGAAAATTACCGCCGTATGTCCGAGGCCGCCGGCGCGGTTCACGGCCACGCACACCTTGAGCGCCTCCTCCACCGATTTCGCCCGATAGACCGCGAGCACGGGAAACAATTTCTCCACCGAGAGGGGATGCTCGCGACCGACACCTTTAATCGGCGCAATCAAGAGCTTGGTCTTGGGCTTGACCTTGAGGCCGACCATGCGCGCGATATCGGAGGCTTTCTGGCCGACCGCCATCGGCTGCATGCATCCGGTTTCGGGGTCAATGACGGTGCGCCCCAGCAGCTCCGTCTCCGCCTGATTGCAGATGTGCGCGCCCAGCTCCTCGAATTTTTTCAGCACGAGATCATAGATTTCGTCGTCCATCACCACCGTCTGCTCGGAGGCGCAGATGGTTCCGTTGTCGAATGTCTTGGAGGTGATGATGTCCACCACGGCCATGTCCAGGTCCGCGGTTTTTTCCAGGTAGACCGGCGTATTCCCCGGCCCGACGCCCAAAGCTGGTTTTCCCGAACTATAGGCGGCCTTGACCACCGACGGCCCACCCGTCGCATCAATCAGTCCGACATCCTTGTGGTGCATCAGGTAGTCGTTGTCCTGCAAGGTGTGGGATTCCAGGCAGGTGAAGACGCCTGCCGGCGCGCCGTGCTTCACCGCGGCGTCGTACATGATCCTGACAGCCTCGGAGCAACAGCGCCAGGCGCTCGGATGCGGGCTGAAGATGACCGCGTTCCGCGTCTTGATCGCCATGATGCACTTGAAGAGCACCGTCGAAGTGGGGTTGGTGATCGGTGTCACCGACAGGATGACTCCGATGGGCTCGGCCACTTCCACCAGCCCGCGATCCGGAAACTCGCGAATGGCGCCCACCGTACGCTTGTCTTTGACGTAGTTGTAGACAAACTCCGTGGCCACCATGTTCTTGAGGAACTTGTCTTCCAGCACGCCCAGCCTGGTTTCCTCAATCGCCAGCCGCGCCAGATCATGAGCGTGTTCCAGACCGGCCAGCACCATGGGTTTGACGATCCGGTCTACGTCTTCTTGCGTGTACTGCTTGAAGGCGGCGGCGGCGGTCCTGGCCTGGCTGACGAGTGCTTCCAGGCAGGCAATTCTCTCTTCGCCCAGAATTGCGATTTTCCTCGTGTCGGCATCGAACTGGCGAGGGGGGCGGAGTAACTCTTGGGCACGGGCAAGGGTGGTCATGGTGCCTTCTCCGGCATTTGGCTGGCCAACATGTCATGCTACCCGGGCTCGGAGCCGCGGGAGAAAATTAGAAAGACGAATATGTTGGGCCGATGCCAAATTGGAACATGAGAGGGGCAGGCCAGGGTGTGCCGCGCGTCACACCGTCTGGGTTACCGGGTGACGGAAGGAGAGGCGCCGGTGGGGGCTAACTCGGCAGCGTCATTCCACGATGTTTCCGCCGCCGGCGCGATGAACGACATCGCCCGTTCCGCCAGCGCGGTGATGGTCAGGCTGGGATTGACTCCGAGATTTGCCGCCACCACCGACCCATCGCACACGTACATGTTCCTGTATCCGAAGACGCGGTGACGATGGTCCACGACGCCGCGCTCGGGCGACTCCGCAATCACGCAACCCCCAATGCAGTGCGCCGTTCCGGGAACGTTGAACAGGATCTCCGGGAGCATGCTCATCGCCGTGCCCCCGGTCAGGCGCGCGAACTTTTCCGCAAAATCGTTGGCCGCGGGTATGTAAGCCGGAACCTTGTCACCGCGGCTGACCAGAAACTTGCGAAAGGGCCAGAACCACGGACGCTTCCACCGCATTTCGATGTGTCCATCCAGCGCCTGCATGCAGAGGAGAATCACCGACTCCCGCGCCCATCCCCAGGGTCGAAACAGGCGCAGAGTCTTGAGGGGGTGCAGCAGCAGCGCGCGCGCCACGTTCGCCAGCCACAGCAGAATCCTTCTCGGCCCCGGGCGGCCGCCGGTCAGGATGGTAGACAACAGGCCCATGGTGTCGGAGCCGCTGGGGTACCGCACCGCTTCGATGTGGGTGTGCTCGTCAATGTAAATCCCCGACCCGATGGCAACCCCCTGCGACAAATCTTCCTTGCAGTCCGGAACGCGCACGCCGATCAGCGATTCGGAATTGGTGCGCACGTGCTTTCCCAGCTTGTCGCTGATCGCCGGCAACGAACCGCTTTCCTTCAGGTGAAACATCAGCTCCATGGTGCCGAGCGACGATGCCGCGAACACCACGCCGCGGCAGGTGAACCGTTGCGGCCGGCGGCGTATCCACGCGGTAGACTTCTCGGTACGCACTTCATAACCCGCGCTTCCGTCGGCCGCGCCGTCGAGCAGTTTCACGTCCACAACTTGCGTTTCCGGAAAAACTCGTGCGCCGTGCTTTTCCGCCAGATAGAGATAATTCATGTCGAGGGAATTTTTCGCGCCGTGGCGGCACCCCATCATGCAGCCGCCGCAGGCGCGGCAGGTGGTCCGCTCCGGACCTTCTCCCCCAAGGTAGGGATCGGGAAAGGTTGTGCCGCCCTCCTCTCCTTCCGCCGCCTGGAAAATCGCTACGCTGGTGCGATAAAAACTCCGGCCAACGCCGACCGATTCCGCCACTTGTTTCAGGAGATGATCCGCCGGGCCGAGAATCTTGTTCTCGGTGACGCCGAGCATTTTGGACGCGGCTTCATAGTGCCGCGGCATCTCCCTTTGCCAGTCCGCCAGCCCGAACCATGATCCCGAAGTCCAAATCTTGTCCGGCGGGCGCAGCAAGGTGGCGGCGTAGGTAATCGAGCCTCCGCCCACGGCGCACCCATGCAGGATGGTGACGTGGCGGAAGAAACGCATGTTGAAGAAACCGCGCAGCGCCAGCTTGGGACGCCAGAACCAGCGGTGAATCGACCAGCTGGTGCGCGGGTAATCGTCAGCGGTCCAGCGCCGGCCCATCTCCATGACCGCGACTCGATAGCCCTTGTCCACCAACCGGTGCGCGCTCACACTGCCGCCGAATCCGGAGCCGATCACAATGAAGTCGAAATCGAATTGCTGGTCGCTGCCGGCCATCTCAGCCGCAATATACTCTGCCCGGCGTTGGTTCGCCGGAGCTTATTGCACGACCGGTCTGGACTTTTCCCATTGTGGCGACGTATTTTCGACATCGTCCGCGGAAGGAGTGAGGCCACCGGGCATTCCTGATGGCGATCGCTAATCGCTACGCTTTTCCCGCCAGATATCCCCCGTCCACCGGAAACGCCGCTCCCGTCACCCACCTGGATTCATCGCTGGCGAGATAAACGGCAAACTCCGCGACATCCTCCGGCGTACCGAATCTCGGGATGGCGTGCAGGGCGATGCGTGCTTTGCGCGCGGCACGCGGATCGGGCGCCTTGCGGATGAAGTCGGCTACCAGTTCGGTTTCCACGATGCCGGGGCAGATGCAGTTGACGCGAATGCCTTCGGCGCCGTGGTCCAGCGCCATGGCTTTCGTCATGAGCGTGACCGCGCCCTTGGAAGCGGAATAGGCGACGCGGTTGCGCGCGCCGATCAGTCCTACAACCGATGACAGGTTGATGATGGAGCCTCCACCAGCCTGGCGCATGGGGGCCAATGCGGCGCGCGAGAGCATCCACACGCCCTTGACGTTGGTGTCGAAGGTCTGGTTCCAATCGCGCTCGGTGAGGCTTTCGGCACTACCAGGGATGAGCACGCCGGCATTGTTCACCAGCACGTTGAGCTTGCCGAATTCCTTAAGCGTTACATCAAGGATCCGCTGCACGTTCTTGTTACGACTGACATCTGCGGGGATGGAGATCGCGGCGTCACCAATTTCGGCGACCACCGCTTCGAGGGGCTTGTTGCGGCGTCCGACGAGCGCAACTTTCGCTCCTTCACGGGCGAAGGCGATGGCAATGGCACGTCCAATGCCCGTACCGGCGCCGGTTACGATGGCGACTTTGTCGGCGAGTCGCAAGCGGGCGAGAGTAGCGCAATTTCCGGAAAAAGATCAACGCAGAGGACGCGGAGGATGCGCAGAGGACGGGGCAAAAAACTCAGCCACGGATTTACGCGGATTGCCACGGATAACAAAGCCATCCTTCTGATCCGTGACAATCCGTGCAGATCCGTGGCTAATCTTTCTCTGCGTTCCCTGCGAGACCTCCGCGGTCTCTGCGTTGACCTTCAGTGCCCTTCCCCCGCTTCCAGCACCACTTTGCCTTTGAACATCCGGTAAACGAACACGAAGTAGCCGATCGCGATCACGATGCCGATCGACCACCACACCAGGCCCACGGCAAGCCCATGGTGTCCGGCGGCGGTGTTGTAGATGGTCAGGCTGTTGGTCTGATTCATCGCCGCCGGCAGAACGTCGGGATAAATTCCGAACGCGGCGCCGCCCAACATTCCGGCAACGTAGGTGGACGAGCAGAGGAACGCCGCCTTCTCCCGGTACTCGGTCGCGAAGTAAAGCACGCCCGCCAGGCTGGCGAAGACGATCAACGGGATCGCCAGGCCGATGGGCCAGCGCTTGTAGTTGTCCACCACGTCCAGGTGCACGCGGATGGTGAGCATCAGGCTGATGAAGGTAAGCGCCAGAACCACGGGCCAGGTTGCCAGCGCAATGCGGCGGGCGCGTTCATTGACCGCGCCATAGGTCTTGTGCGCGATGTAGAGCGCGCCGTGCATGGTCAGCGTGGCCAGCGCCATCACGCCCGCCATCACGGTGAACCAATCCAGGATTCCCGGATGCGGGCCGATGCGCCAGTTCGTCCACAGCGGCTCGAAGAAGTAGCCGTCGTTATTCAGCGGCACGCCGCGCACCACATTGCCCAGCGCCGCGCCGAAGAAAATTGCCAACAGGATGCTGGAAACGGAAAAGATCACGTCGAAGAAGCTGCGCCACACCTGGCTTTCCAGGTGAGTGCGAAATTCGATGCCGATGGCACGCAGCATCAGCAGCCACAGCACCATCATCAGCGGGAGATAAAAGCCGCTGAAACTGGAGGCATAGAGCAGCGGGAAGGCGAAGTACAGAGTGCCGCCGGCGGCCAGCAGCCAGACTTCGTTTCCGTCCCACACCGGGCCGATGGCGCGCAGGATGGTGCGGCGCTCCTCGTCGGTGCGGCCGGCGATGAGGTGAATGATGCCGGCGCCGATATCGAAACCATCGAGCACCACGTATGCGACCAGCATCAGGGCGACTAGAACAAACCAGAGCGATTCCATCATCCCACCTCCACCGGTTCAGTCTCGTTCACCGGAGGTTGCAACTTGACCGGCGCGGCCTCCTCCGGGCCGCGATCAATTTCGCGATGAATCAGGAAGAGGAACAGGAACGAGAGCACGGTGTAAATGCCCATGAAGCCAAGCAGCGTGAACAGTCCGTTGCCCGCCGAGACCATCTTCGAGTAGCCGTCGGCCGTACGCAGCAAGCCGTACACCAGCCACGGCTGGCGGCCGACTTCGGCGGTCATCCATCCGGCGGTGTTGGCGATGTAGGGGAAGGGGAAGCTCAGCATCAGGATCCACAGCGCCCAGCGCGCGTCGAACAGTTTCTTGCGCCACAGCAGCCCGGCCGACAGCATCATGACGGCGATGAAGATGGTCCCCAGCCCAACCATGATGTGGTAGCTGTAGTAGAGCAGCGGGACGTTCTCCGGCTGGTCCTGCTTGGGAAATGCGTCCAGACCCTTCACCTCGGCGTTCCAGCGCTGGTAGGTGAGGAAGCTCAGCATCTTGGGCACCAGCAGCGGGTTGTCGATTCTCTGCTGCACGGTGTCGGGTTGCCCGATGATGACCAGCGGCGCGCCGGGCTGCGTCGTGAACAACGCTTCCATTCCCGCCAGCGTCGCCGGCTGATGGCGTGCGACCAGGCGCCCCTGGCCATCGCCGGTGGGGAATACCTGCAGGATGGAAACGATCACGCCCGCAATCACGCCGGTGCGGATGTAAATCTGCGCCTGGTCGCGGTGCTTGTGGCTGAGCAGGTAGAAGGCGCCGACCGCGGCCATCACGAACGAGCCGGTGATCACGGCGCCGCTCATGTTGTGGGCGTACTGCCAACCCGCCCACGGATTCAGCACCAGCGCCCAGAAACTCTGGAGCTGCACGCTGCCGTTGGGCATGCGCATATAGCCGGTGGGGTGCTGCATCCAGGCGTCGGTGGCGACGATGAAGTAGCCCGACAGCCACGATCCGGCAAAGACCATGAACCCGCTGAACCAGTGCAGCTTGGGACCCAGCCGCTTCTCGCCGTAAAGAAACAGGCCCAGGAACGTGGACTCCAGGAAGAAGGCGAACATGCCTTCCATGGCGAGCGTCTGGCCGATGACCCCACCGGCCCACTGCGAGAAGTAAGCCCAGTTGGTGCCGAACTGAAATTCCATGGGGATGCCGGTCACCACGCCGAGCACAAAGTTGATGCCGAAAATCTTCGCCCAGAAGCGCGCCGCGCGGCTGTAGCGCTCGTCGTTCTTCCACAATGCCAGCGATTGCAGTGCCACGATCAGCGGCGCCAGGCCCATGGTCAGTTGCGGAAAGAGATAGTGATAGGTCACGGTGAAGGCGAAGTGCAGGCGATGAATGATGAGCGCGCTGTCCATAAATGATCTCGACTTGAGTCAGCCTGAAACTAGCTCTTCCTGCGCAAGTCCCGCCGCCTTCCGGCATCTTCGTAGCGGCGTTTTTCGTCCTCAGTTTCGGGTATGACCGGCGGGACGGGGAGGTGGCGTCCGTCGCGGTCCACGGCGACAAACGTCAGCAACGCCGAGGCGACGTGCGAATGCGCTCCCTTGATGTAGTTCTCAACCAGGACCTTGACGCCGACTTCCATGGAAGATTTGAAAGCGCGATTGACGGATGATTGCAGGATGACGAGATCGCCGACCTGCACCGGGGTGAGAAAATCCACGTGGTCCATGGAGGCGGTGACGACATAATTTCGTGAATGGCGGTGCGCCGCCATCGCTCCCGCCAGGTCAATCCAGTGCATCAGCCTGCCGCCGAGAAGCGAGCCCAGCGGGTTAGCATCGTTGGGCAGAACGATTTCCGTCATCTCCGATTGCGATTCGCGCACCGGGCGCGGCTCCAACTTCAGGTTCTCCTGGGCCATCAATCAACCTCGCGAAAGCCCTGTTGGCGGCGCAAGTAGGATTCCAGGTAGCACTCGGCCATCTTCTGGATGCGCGCATCGGCGTGCGAGGAAGACCAGCGGCCCGCGGCGGCATCGAATTCCAGCATGCCGTGCTCGCCGGGCGCATGCGCGATCTCGCAGACGAACTGCACGCTCAGCATCCGATCGCGGTCGCGCGCCAGCGAAAACCGCACCGCGTCGCACGATCGCCGGCGCGGCAGCCGCGGACACGCGCGCGCGTATCCAAGATTGCAGCCCTCACGCAGATCGTCATCGCTGGGCCGGGCGCCCTCGTGGCCGGGCGCGGTGCAGTGGCCGGTCCATCCATCGCCCAGAGGCAGCCGCGCCGGATGCGGCCAGGGAGGATTCTCGATCCGCTCCTGGGGAAGAAAGTAGGGACACGCCATCGAGGGGCATTGTAACGCGAAGTTTCAGTTTCAAGTTTCAGTTTCAGGTCTTCAGTTCCAAGCGCCCACACCCTCTCAGCGTTACAATGCCGCTTTGCACGCAATGCCAGTCGCGCGATTTGATGCGCAGCTGAGACCTGTAATCCTAAAACTGAAACTCGAAACTGAAACTTGCTATATTGGCCACTGGCCACTTTCTTATGGACCGCATCGCCGCGCTCAAGGAACTGCTCGCCGCCAACCCCACCGACGCCTTCGCGCATTACGGGTTGGCAATGGAGTATGCGAAATTGGGCGACGTCGCGGGCGCGCTCGCCGAGTTCACTACCATCCTGCAGCACCATCCGGATTACGTGCCTGCCTACCAGATGGCCGGGCAGACGCTGATGGATGCCGGACGAATCAGCGAAGCGCGCAAGATGTTTGAGGATGGCATTGCGGCGGCGCGCCGCTCCGGCAACCAGCATGCGGCCTCGGAAATGCAGGGCACGCTGGACGTGATGCCGAGCGATTAGCAATTAGTTCTTAGCTCCGGAGCTTACCTCTTATCTGGATCGATTACCGAGAACCGTAAACCGACAACCGGAAACCCGTAATTGCTAATCGCTAATGGCTGCCTTTCAGCCGATTCCCCATTCCCCACTCCACCAGCGCCGGGAAGAGTTGGTACAGCTTGGCGACCCACCAGTAGTACCGGGGCGTATAAACTTCGCGCTTGCCCTTCAAGTATCCGTTTAAGGTATCGCGGGCCACCAATTCGGCGGTGGCGCCTCTCTGGTTCGCGGAATTCAGGCGGCGCGGCTCGCGGCCCGGCGATTTGTTGACCTCGAAGTTGGTCGCAATGTATCCGGGGCAGACGGTCAGCACGTGCACGCCGGTCCCCTGCAACTCCACGCGCGCCGCCTTGCCCATGGCGTTCATGGCAAACTTGGTGGCGCTGTACGCGGCCGCGAATGGCAGCGGGATGTGCCCGGCAACGCTGGAAATATTAATGATGGCGCCGCCGCCCTGGCGCTTCATCGCCGGGATGGCCGCTTGCATGCCGTCAATGGCGCCGAACAGGTTGGTGTCGAACATCCTATGGTAGGCATCGCGGTCCATCATCTCGACCGAATCGTTCATGCCGTGGCCGGCGTTGTTGACCCAGATGTCCACGCGCCCGAAATTGTGCAGGGTCA
>CAAGKR010401812.1_pt1 | contig 11875 bp, 17 predicted proteins | sample 2556971 | NCBI WGS metagenome assembly CAAGKR01 (sample SAMEA5207829, study PRJEB30636) | soil metagenome | biome: forest; feature: boreal; material: soil | place: USA | collected 2011-09 | depth 1 m
CCCCCCCCGCCGAGCCGCGCGTAGCCGGTCACGAGCTCGCGGGCGAACAGTTTTTTGACCTCGAGCCAGCTGTCCTCGTCCACCAGCGCCTTGATGAGGTCCACCACGTTGAAGGCGACACGCTGGCTCATCGGGACGATCTGAGTGATGTTCTTGCCGGCCGCCGGCGGGCGCGAAGGCTGCATCGGCGGCTTCTCGGTCCAGTGGCCTGGGAAATAGGACAGGTACTGCTTGGCGACCGCGAGCGCCTCGTCCTCATTGGCGCAGAGGAAGTCACCCAGGCCGCTAACCTTGGCGTGCATCTCGGCGCCGCCCATCTCCTCCATCGTGACCTTCTCGCCGGTCGCCATCTCCGACATGCGAGGGGATCCGATGTAGGCGGTCGCGTTGCCCTCGACCATGATGCAGACGTCACACAAAGCCGGCTGGTAGGCGGTCCCGGCGGGTGATGGACCGAGCAGCACGCAGACCTGGGGCACGACCCCTGAGAGCTGGATCTGATTGTAGAAGATGTTGCCCCAGGCTTTGCGACCGGCGTAGCTGGCCCGCTGCTCGTCGATGCGGGCTCCGGCGGAGTCGACGAGGTAGAGCAGCGGGCACTTGGTGCGGCCCGCGAGTTCCTGCATCGCCGTGATCTTCTGGAATGTGCGCAAGCCCCACGTGCCCGCCTTGACGGTCATGTCGTTGGCGATCACGCAGACTGGCCGCTCCCCGATGCTGCCGACCACGGTGACGACCGCGTCGGCGGGCAGGTTGCCGTCCACGTGACGGGCCAGGAGGCCGTCCTCGAACGACCAGCCCGGATCGAGGATGCGATCGAGTCGCTCGCGCACGAAGAGCTTGCCCTGCTCCCGCAGCTTCGCGTGGTAGCGCGGGTCACCGCCGGCCCTTGCGACCGCGAGCCGGCGGCGGAGATCGTCGTCCGGGCTGAGCTGCACCTCCGGTTCCGGGCTCATTCGGCGAGCTCCATCCGGAGAACGGCGGTGCTGAAGGCCTTGCCTGTGACGTCGTAGCGCAGCGTCTTGGTCGCGCCGCCGCCGAGGGCGTTGTGAAGCAGCAGGTTGAAGGCCTTGATGTTGGGCATCGGAAAGACCTCCACATCGCCGCGGACCCAGTCACCGAAGTGGGCCTTGATGCGCGCGGGCGTGAGGGTGCGGGTCAGGCGTTCATATGCCGCATCGTCGAGCGCGATCACGCCGACGTTGACCACGTCGCCCTTGTCGCCGGACCGGGCGTAGGCGGCATCCTTAATCTGCATCGAGATCAAACCCTCTAACCAAACGAACGAACGTTCACTTGACAGTCGCTTTTACAGGAGTCTAGCGTATGGGGCAGCGGTCGGAAATCCCCCTGCCACTCGGTATCGCGACCAGGAGAACAACCACGGCCACCCTCCCACTCCAGGCGATTTCGAGCGGCCCCGCCGAGGCGGCGCACTCGGGCATCCGCGAGGTCGTGAACCTCGCCCTCCTCACGCCCGGATGCATCCGGCTGGAGGTCGGGGAACCGAACTTCTCGACACCCGCCCACATCGTCGAGGCGGCGATCGAGTTTGCCCGCAAGGGCCAGATCAAGTACACGGCGACGGCCGGCCTCCTCAGCCTCAGGGAGCGGATCTCGGCCAAGCTCGCTCGCGTCAACGGCATCGCGGCGGGCGTGGGCAACATCAACTGCTCGGTCGGCGGCGTGGGCGGCATCGCCGGATCGGTCGCGGCAATGGTGGAGCCGGGCGACGAGGTGCTCCTGCCGGACCCGGCCTGGCCCAACTACCGCCTCATGCTGTCCTGGGCACATGGAGTGATGGTGCCTTACTCCTGCCCGCCCGCGCGGGAATTCCTTCCCGATCCGGAGGAGATCGAACGCCTCATCACCCCGCGCACGAAACTCCTGATCATCAACAGCCCCTGCAACCCGACCGGCGCAGTCTTCCCGCGCAAGCTGATGGAGCGGCTGGTCGACGTCGCGGTCCGGCACAATCTCTACCTGCTCTCGGACGAGTGCTATGACGAGGTGATCCTCGACGGCGAGCACGTGAGCCCGGCCTCCTTCTGCACCGACGGACGTGTCATCTCTGCGTTCACGTTCAGCAAGACGTACGCGATGACCGGCTGGCGCGTCGGCTACGTAGTCGCCAACGACAAGGTGTCCGACACGATCACCAAGATCCTGGAATCCAACTCCTCCTGCCTGCCGACCATCTGCCAGAAGGCCGCCGAGGCCGCCCTCGACGGGCCGCGCGAACCACTGCGAGAGATGGTGAAGGCGTACCGCGAGCGCAGGGACCTCTGCGTCGGGCTTCTCGAGGAGTCAGGCCTGCTCATCAGCCGTCCGCAGGGTGCCTTCTACATCATGGCCGACGTCAGCCGCTCGGGCATGGACTCGCGAGAGTTCGCGTTCGACCTCGTCTCCAGCAAGAAGGTCGCCGTCGCGCCCGGGAGCGCGTTCGGGGAATCGGCGCGGAGCGCGGTCAGGATCAGCTTGGCGAGCTCGCCCGAGGACCTGTCGGTGGGTATCGCCAGGGTCATCGAGAGGATCGAAGAGCTCTCAGCGTGAGCCTGGCGCCCGGTTCCTACTTCAGGAGCAGACCCCCGTCGACAACCAGCGCCACCCCCGTGATGTAGGAGGCGTCGGGCCCGGCCAGGAAGAGGACCGCGCGCGCGACCTCCTCGTACGTCCCCTGCCGGCCGAGCGGGACGCGGGCCGTGGCACCGGCCCCTCGAGCGGCGATCTGCGCCTCGGTCAGGTCACGCCGACGGTCGGTCATCACCATCTCCATGAACCCGGGGCACACGCAGTTGGCCCTGATTCCGTCGCCCGCGAAGTCGAGGGCAAGAGAGCCGGTGAGCGAGACCATCGCTGCTTTCGAGACCGTATATGCGGCCTCATTGCCGGCCGGCCGAAGCCCCGCGATGGACGCGGTGTTGACGATGGCCCCTCCACCACCCTGGCGCATCAAGGGGATGGCGGCGCGCGAGAAGAGGAACGCCGACTTGACGTTGACGTCCAGGACCCGGTCCCAATCGGACTCGTCGGTCTCCATCACCGAGCGGGCTCGGAGCGGATCGATGCCGGCGTTGTTGAACAGGATGTCGAGTCGGCCGAACGTGGACCGCGCGAGCTCGACTGAAGCTGTGGCGGTGGCCGCCTCCGACACGTCGCCACGAAGGCTCATGACAGCTGCCCCCGCGGCGCCGAGCCGCGCCACTGCCGCGTCCAGGTTGGCCGCATCCCAGTCGACGAGCACAAGCCGCGCGCCTTCGGAAGCCATGAGGGCGGCGACCGCGAGGCCGAGCCCCGACGCCCCGCCCGTGATGAGGGCGGCCTTTCTCTCGAGCCGGCTCACAGGATCGCCCGCAGGAACGCCTGCGTGCGCTCGTTCCGCGGGCTCTTCAGGAGCTCGCGCGCCGGTCCCTCCTCGACGATCTGGCCCGCGTCCATGAAAATGATCCGATCGCCGACCTCCCGCGCGAAACCCATCTCGTGGGTCACGACGATCATGGTCATCCCGGCGAGCGCCAGCTTCTTGATCTCCTCCAGGATGCCGCCGATCAGCTCGGGGTCGAGAGCGGAGGTGACTTCGTCGAACAGAATGATCTTGGGCTTCATCGCCAGCGCACGAGCGATCGCCACCCGCTGCTTCTGGCCGCCGCTGAGCTGGCTCGGGTAGGCATTCATCTTGTCCGCCAGGCCCACCCTTTCGAGCTCTGCTTCCGCGACCTGGCGCGCCTCCTTCGGCTTGACGTGGAGCACGCGCGTGGGCGCGAGCGTCACGTTCTGAAGCGCGGTCATGTGCGGGAAAAGGTTGAACTGCTGGAAGACCATGGCGATGTGGGTGCGAAGCTCGATCAGCTCCCGCTCCCATTTGACGCGGGCGATCGGATCGAATCGGGGACGTTCGTCAGCGCACCATTCGCGCCCAAGGAACACCACGCGCCCGGTCTCGGGCGGCGCCAGGAAATTGATGCATCGAAGCAGGGTGCTCTTGCCCGAGCCGCTGGGCCCGATGACGACGGCGACCTCGCCCTTGGTGACCTCCATGTTGATGTCCCTCAGGACGTGGTTGTGTCGCAGCGTCCCACGGTGGAAGTGCTTGTTCACTCCGATCACGCGCAGGATCGGCTCGCCCGTCGAAGGCTCGCGGCTCAATCGGCTGGTCTCCTTTCTAACCACCATCGGTGTCGCGCTTCCGTCCAGCGCTTTGAACATCGGCGCCCGCGTCGAGCAGCTTGTCGAGGCCGGCTAGGAAAGTATCCGGCACGTGCAGCCCGGTGTACAGGTACTCGAGGTACTCGCGCTCACGACCCGCGCGGCGAGCGCGCTCCTCGCCTGCCTGAACCAGCTTGCGACCTGCCCAATACGTGTACTGATAGGTCCCCCACAGTTGGTGCTTGATGAACCGAAGCTGGAAACGGGCGCGGCCCTCGTCCATGAACCCTTCGCTCATCAGTTTCTTCACAGCCACCTCATCGGTGGCCCGATCAACATGGACCGCGAGCGCCGCATTGATGGAGGCGGCGCGGCGCAGCCATTCGAGGCGGCAGACCAGCCGCTGCTCTGCCGACGGCTCGGGGAACAGCTTGAGATAGGCGACGTCCTCGATGCCCTCGGCAATGACGTTCTCCGGCGCGTTCTTGAGCTTGATCGACGCCGCCAGCCGGCCCCGGCCCCGGTAGGTGTGTTGGGTCAGCGCGGCCAGGTGTAGGTAGTCGCCGGGGTAGATGTTGTGGGCAACTTCAAACGCGGTCGTGGCCGCCGTGCGCGGAGTGTCGACGTTAATCTCGAACGTGATCCTTGATGGCGGGTACCAGCTGAGGTTCACCGACCACAGCTCGTCGCTGACCCGGATCAGGTCGAGGCCCTCGGTGATAGGGAGCGGGAAGGAGCCGCCGAACGCGTAGCGCCGGCCGAGCCGGTAAGCGTCCAGCGCCGCGTCCCACTTGTCCTCGCCGGTCAAGCTGTGCGTCCGCTCCCACTCCGTGACCGCTTCGGGACCGCGGCGGCCGGCGACCTCCGCCGCCAGCTCCAGGACCTCGGCTCGAAGGGCGGAAACCTCGTCGCGGCCGGGCGGGACCAAATTGACCCCCAGCAGGATGCCCACGAGCTCGTCGTATGGCACAGAACGCCCCGCGACCACCTCAAGCTGGGAGGCGACTGCCCGGCACTCGCCGGCGATGTAGTGGTCCCCGGCGGCAGAGGCACGCTCGGACAGCTCGTGAGCGGAGGCCGTAAGCGCGGCGAGGTCGCCCGGGTGACGGCGGGCTTCCTCAAGCCATTCCGGAGGCCCGAGGTACACGGCCTTCAGGATCGGATGGTGCTCCGCCGCCCGAAGGGCCAGCCGGACGAACTCCTCACCCAGCGAATCCTGTTCGATCATCTTCGCCTCCGTGCAATGCCCACCGTCAAAACAGCATCCAGCCGCCGTCGACGACCAGCACGTGGCCGGTCACGTAGTCGGACGCGGACGAGCAGAGGAACACGACCGCGCCGGCGACGTCCTCCGGCGTACCGGGCCGGCCGAGCGGGATCTTGGAGATGGCGATCACGCGCTTCGCGGGGTCTCCATGGATCGCCGGCTCATCTCTGTGAGGATGGTGCCCGGGGCGACGGCGTTGACGTTGATGCCGTGAGGCGCCAGTTCACCTGCACTCGAGATCGTGAACTGGCGAACGGCGCCCTTGCTGGAGTCGTAAGCGACCTCCTTCACTGTCGAGGACGAAACGAGGGCCGCGGTGGAGGCGAAGTTGACGATCTTCCCGCGCCGGCGCTCGATCATCAGTCGGGCGGCAGCCTGCGTGCAGAGGAACATGCTCTTCATGTTCACAGCGAACTGCCTGTCCCACTCGACCTCGGTGTAGTCGACGAGCGGCCGCGCGACGTTGATCCCGGCATTGTTGATCAGGATGTCCAATCGGCCGAACTCGATGCGGACCCGCTGAAACAGCGCGGTCACGTCTTCGGCACGGCTGACGTCCGTCGCGACGGAGATGGCGCTGTGACCGGCCGCTTCGAGCTCTTCCGCCGCCGCCTGGCCGGTCGCCGGGTCCAGCTCCGCGACCACCACGGTCGCACCGGCGCCGGCGAGACGGCGGGCAACCGCTCGACCCATGCCGCGGCCGGCGACCGTCACCACGGCGACCGCGTCTTGGAAACGCATCGGCTCCGACGTCATTGCACCGCTGTGGGCTTCCGCCAAGGCATCTCTATGATTACATACGAACGCTCGTTTTCCGGTGCCGAGCCGGAAGCGTCGGAGAAGGTGTTGAACGCGATCGGAATGCTCGTCCAGCAGTTGGAGACCGTCAACCTTCGACTGCACCATGTCTCCAAGGATGTGGCGCGGGCGCTCGCCACAGCGAAGGCTGCCACCAGGGCGAACCCGGTGGGCTTCCTACTCTGGCACATGGCTCGCAGCCAGGACTGGGCGGTGCAGACAGCCATGCGCGGTGTCCCGGAGGTGGTGCGCCGGCGCCCCTAGTCGGAGATGCCCGGCATCGCCACCCCGGGGATGGAGGCAGGCTTTTCGCCCGTCGAGGCGGCTGAGGTCGCCGGGCGAATCGACCTCCGGCAACTCCTGGCCTACGCCGACGCCGTCAACGCCGAGATCATCTCCTGGGTCGGCGGTTTGCGGGAAGAGGACCTCGACGCCAACCCGACGTGGCGGCACACGATGCCGGCCTGCCCGAGTACCAGACGCCGGGATTCCGGGCCGGAGCGCGACCAGGCGGTCGGCGACGTGGGTGTGCAGCCGGTCTGGCTGTTCCTGACGTCAGTTTGCGTGACGCACCTGCATCGCCATCTGGGTGAGCTCGACCTCACGCTCGGCATCCTCACCGGCAGGGCCGGCTCGCAGGCCGGCGGCGCGGGGATGCCTACTGAACTTGTAGAGTGAGCGACCAATGCCCGTGATCAGGTTGAGCGAGGTCCCGGAGATTGCCGAAATCGGACCCGGCATCGACACGCTGGTGATGAAGAAGGCGATCGGTTCGGCCAAGCGAGATCCCAACTTCGCCATACCGACAAACACCGACTCCCTAAGCGTCACCTACATCAGATCCTGGGCCGCTTGCGGCGATTCAGGTGCGACGATTGCGATCGGGCCATGTTCGTGGTCGAAGGGGATGCCATCGTCAAGGTTGGCGAGGAGCCGCCGGCTCATGTCAGTGCCGGCGACTTCGTCTTGATCCCCAAGGGCACGCCCTATGAGTTCAAGGGCAACTTGACCTACTTGGTGATCAACAGCCCCGCCTACAGGGAGGGCTCAGACCTCCGCAACGATGCTTACGAGGGTCCCTCAAGCGAGAGGGAAAGGACACGTGGGAAGTTCATCCCTGATGAAACGCAAGACCGCCCTTTGAGATGCTGATTCCTGCGCGTCCTGAGCCCGACGTCCCCAGCTGCACATGAGCCGGATGGAGCTTCCGACGGTCCTGGGGCCGGTCGATGCAAGCGAGCTCGCTCCGGTTCTCTACCACGAGCACGTCGTACTCGACAACCGCTCGACCCCAAGCCTCACCGCCTACTGGTTACCGGAAGCCGACATCATGGTGCCGGAACTGCGGCATTACGCCCAGAAGGGTGGTCGGTCGGTGGTCAGCCTCACCAACCAATGCATGGGCCGCGACGTCGACGCTATGCGTCGGATCTCGACGTCGTCTGGCGTGGCGATCCTGCTCGCCACCGGGCTGTACACTAGACCCGCTTCGCCGCCAGTCGATGATGTCCTCGCCCTCTCGCGAAGCTTCGTCCACGAGTTGCAGGTCGGGATCGGCGAGACGGGCGTTCGCGCCGCCGTGATCGGCGAGATTGGTACGGGCGCATGGCCGATCGGGCGCTTCGAACGTGGGCTCTTCCAGGCGGCCGCGCTGGCGCAACTGGAGACCGGTGTCCCGATTGCCACCCATACGCACGGCGGCCGGTATGCCCACTGGCAATTGGACACCCTGACCAAGCTCGGGGTGCGGCCAGAACGCGTGGTGCTCGGGCACGTCGACGAGGGCTTGGTCCATGGGCCGGCGTACATCGACCGCCTTGCAGCACTGGCCGCCCAAGGTGCGTACCTGGGATTCGATACGGTCGGCATCACCTATTACTCCGGATTCATGAAGCGATGGCAGCCCTCGGACAGGGATCGTGCTGCCGCCATCCGCCGGCTCGTTGACCTCGGGCTGGCTGACCGCATCCTGCTGTCCCACGACATCTGCCGTCCGGATCACCTGAAGACGTTCGGCGGCTGGGGGTACGCCCACATCTTCGAGAGTTTCCTACCGCTCCTGGAGGAGGAAGGCGTCGGTGACAGGGTGGCGCGCCGGCTTATCGAGGAGAACCCGCTGCGCTGGCTCCAGGGTGAGGGCTGACAACAAGCTTGTTGTGAGGCGGCCCGAAGCGGCCGGCTCACTCACGCGACCGGCGCCGCCGCCAGGAACCGATCCAAATCTTGGAGAAGGCGCGCCGGAGTATGCGCTTGGGTAAACAGGAAACCAAGGTAGTCTTTGGTCTTACCAAGACCCTCGGCTCGACGGTCGGCCTCCAGGATGAGTTTGCGGCCAGGCCAATATGCCGCGCGATACACCCCCCATACGGGATGTTCGATCAAGCGAAGCTCGTTCGCGATCCGATCTTCATTCATGAAGCCCTGCTTCGTGCAGTAATCCGCGACGGTGGATGCGGGCGATTGCTCGTCCCGCACCATGATCGCAACAGTCGCCGCTACCCCTCGGCGCAGCCACTCGAGCTTCGTGGCCAGAATGTCGTCGGGGGTCGGCTTAGCCGTCAGCCTGAGATATGCCGTGTCTACGATGCCCTCCGAGATGACGCTCTCGGGGGCGTTCTTCAGCTTGATGCAGGCGGGAATGTAGCCGGCCTTGGCATACATGTACTGATGGAGGCAGGCGATGCGCAGGTAGTCGCCCGGGTAGGTGTTGTGCGCCACTTCGAACCGCGTCGTCTCCCTCGTACGGGGCGTGGCGACGTTGATCCAAGGCGCATCGCAGACTTCCCTGGCTAGTTCATATGCACCGAAGAGTGGTAGTCGGAATCCCGACCAAGCTCGAGATCCTCGCTGATCGGGAGAGCAAACTCCTCTGCCAACCAACGGCGGCCGTCCACGTAGGCCTCGATCGCCGCATCCCACTTTGCCTCACCGGTCAGACCACGTTCGCGTTCCCAACGCTGGACCGGCTCCCTGCCTCCCATGAGTTGGCCAGCCAAACCGACGACCTCCATTCTCAGCTGATCCACCTGATCGGCTGGCGGCTGCGGCTCGTCGATTCCGAGCAGGCGCGGAGCCTGGTCCCGGAAGGAGGTTTCCACACCGAGCATGTCCTCGAGCTGGGCGGCGATGGCATCGGATTCGGCGGCGATGAATCCGTCCTCAATCCTTTCGGCGTCCCGGCGCTGGCGCACGGCACGCTGGAGCAGCGAGGTGGGCGATTCGGATCTGTCCCGCGCTTCCTGAAGCCACCCCGCGGGGCCAAAGTAGGCCCAGACCAGTACCGACCGATGCTGAGCGGCGCCAAGAGCCACTCGAACCAACTCCTCTCCCAGGCCCGCGGCCGGAAGGTCCAGCACGTCCAAGCGAGGCAGGCCGCCGGCTGAGACCTCGTGCTTCGGTGCAACTGTCTCGGAATGGACCGCGAAGCGGTCGCCCGGCAGTTTGCGCTCTGGGCGGCGGCGGCGGCGCTAACGCGATTAGCCTAAGACTCGCAGAATGCAACCGCCTTCACGCCAGCGGGCTTCCCGTAGTATCGAACTCGAAAACGCTTGAGGGGACCACGCAGACCTTGACAAGGGGGGAGGCCGTCGGATTGCAGTCGGAGTCTGCCTCGATCGAGCCAATCCTCCGCGTCATCGGCGTGAACAAGCATTTCCACCGTGGGACGCTCCGGCACAACCAGGTTCTAAAGGACATCAATATGGATGTCGCCAAAGGCGAGGTATTGGTCGTGATCGGGCCCAGCGGCTCGGGCAAGAGCACTCTGCTTCGATGCATCAACTTCCTGGCGCCGCCGGAGACCCGGCGGGTGGTGTTCCTCGGCCGTGAGTGGTGCGCCGACGAGCGGCCGCGCTTCGACCCGGTGGCGCGGATGAGTGGGAGCGAGGCGTGATCGACTTGCGCACCCATATCGGCATGGTTTCCAGCAGTTCAACCTCTTTCCTCACATGACCGCGCTGCAGAACGTGACGCTGGCGCCGATGCGGGTCCTGCACGTCAACCCGAAGGAGGCCAAGGGGGTCACCCAGCGCGAACTGGAACGGGTGGGCCTGGCCGAGAAGATGAATGCATATCCGAGTCAGCTCAGCGGCGGCCAGAAGCAGCGCGTAGCCATCGCTCATGCGCTGGCGATGAAGCCCCAGATGATGCTGTTCGACGAGGTGACCTCCGCTCTCGACCCCGAGTTGATCGGCGGCATTCTCGAAGAGATCAAGAAGCTTGCTCTTGGCGGACATGACGATGATCGTCGTCACCCACGAGATGAGCTTCGCTCGGGAGGTCGGCGATCGGATCATTTTCATGGACGCTGGCCAGATCGTGGAGGAGGGGCCGGCGCGCGAACTACTAGAGAACCTTAAGAATGAGCGCAGCCAGGCGCTCCTGCGAGCGATTCTGTGACGCTAAACGGAAGAGTCGCGCTCATCACGGGCGGAGCTTCGGGACTCGGCCTCGCCGTCGCCCGTTTGATGGCTTCGGAGGGAGCGCGACTGTTGTTGGTCGACTGGGATGCTGACAGCCTTGAGCCTGCGGTGGGCCGTCTGGTTGCAGAGGGGGCCAGCGTCGAGAGCCTTCAGGGCGACGTGTCTGATCCGGCGACGGCCACGGCTGCCATCGCCCTGGTCACATCAAAGTTCGGCCGTCTCGACATCCTGTTTAACAACGCGGGTATCGATCCGCTTAAAGCGCGCTCGATTATCGAGACGGAGGAGTCGGACTGGGATCGAATCCTCGACGTGAACGTCAAGGCGGCATACCTCTTCTCGCGCGCGGCGATCCCGCTGATGCGGAGCGGTGGGGGCGGAGCGATCGTCAACACCGCGTCCATCGCCGGGCTTCGGCCTGCCGGGAATGAGGCGGCCTACAGCGTCTCGAAGGCCGCCATGGTCTCGCTGACGGGTTCGCTGGCGCTCGACTTCGCCGCCGATGGGATCCGCGCCAACTGCGTGTGCCCTGGGCCTTTGGAGATGGTGATGACGGACCGCCGCCGGGATCTGACGGAGCAGCAGTTGGTGGCCCGCGCTGCCAATGCTTCTGCCAGGGTTCCGTTGGGCCGTCAGGGAACTTACAAGGAGGTCGCGAAGGCGGTGCTCTTCCTGGGCGGTCCGAATGCGTCGTACATCACCGGGGCCGCGCTGGTCGTCGACGGAGGCCTGCTCCTCAAGTAGCGGAGCTCGGCTCAGTTCACTCCGAGAGCTCTTCGATCCTCTCGATCATCCTGCCGATGCCCATCGACAGGTCCTCAGGCGAGCTCACAAGGCTGATCCTGACGGCGTGCTGCGCGGATTCGCCGAACGCGGTCCCGGGCGCGACCGCCACCTTCTTGGTCGAAACGAGGTCGAACGCGAACTTGCGCGCGTCTATGCCTGACCGGATGATGTCGGCCATGATGTAGAAGGATCCTCGCGGGCGGCTGATGAGCAGTCCCACCTCCTCGAGGAGGCCGACGCAGAGCTCCCGCCGTTCGCGGCATGCCCTCACCATCTCCTGGAGCGGCTCTCGCGATCCGTCAACCGCGGCTTCGGCCGCTTTCTGGCAGGTCGCCGGAAAGAATCCGGTCATGGCATACGTCTTGGAGAATGTGAACGCCGAGATGACCCGACGGTCGGTGCAGAACGATGCCGGGCTGACGTGCTCGCCGTCGAGGATCACCTCGTCATAGCACTC
>CAAGKR010075864.1_pt1 | contig 11874 bp, 16 predicted proteins | sample 2556971 | NCBI WGS metagenome assembly CAAGKR01 (sample SAMEA5207829, study PRJEB30636) | soil metagenome | biome: forest; feature: boreal; material: soil | place: USA | collected 2011-09 | depth 1 m
GCGGTATGGGCGGCGGGCTCGACGTGTGCCGGCTGTTGACCCACTGGGCCCGTCGAAGCGTGTGCTCGGCGGTCTCCATCACGACTACCGGAAGGGCCGCGTGATCCCTGGCGATTCCGACGGATGAATGGGGTAGGCACGACAGCAGTGGCGTCGGCCGTCTCGGGCGGGACCATGGCGCCCGGATCCTACACGAGCTAGGCGCGGGATTTGACGTGTGGGTAGCCGAGGATCAGCCGGTCCGTCGTCATGATGGTCATGTCCTCCAATCGGCTGGGCGCGATCAAGATCCGATCCACGGGATCACCGTGAATCGGATCCGGCAGCGAATAGGCCTCTTCCATGATCTCGATCGTCAGAGGCAGAAGATTCCATCCATTGCGCTCCACGCAATCCCTGAACCAGGTCTTCCAGTGCTTGGGCAGGACGATCCGCTTCCGTTCGGTCAGGCATGCGAGCTCACCCGCGGTGACGACCGATGCGAACACGACGCTGCTCGGGTCGACCAGAAGGTCGCGCGCGGTCTTGGAGAGACGGGTTGGATCCTGCGCCGTGAAAATCACCGTGCAGGTGTCGAGCAGAACTCTCAAGGCGGCGGCGCGATCACTTCAGGGGATCATGATCGTCGCGAAGGGCGTTCCACTCGCTCTCCGGCACAGCGGGTCCAGTAATGTCACCCCGAATCCTGATCTTTCCGCGGTCAAACGCCAGGCTCGTGCGGTTGCGCCGCAACGGCATCGCGGTGATTCGGGCGAAAGGTACGTTGCGGCGGCAGATCACGACCTCTTCCCCCTTCTCGACGGCATCGAGGTGCTCGCTCAGGTGGTTCTTGAGATCGGCCACGTTTACGGCCTTCGACATAGCCATAAATATAGCCCAGTTCATGGTCGGATCAAGCGGGCCCGACCGGGGTCACCATTCGACCCAGCTGCCGGCCGGCTGCTTCCAGACCGACGGCACCGGCGGGCCGGCGAACACGTCCGCCAGGAGGATGTTGTGCGATCCGTCCTGGTTAGAACTTGGTCATCCCCGGCCACCGACCGCCCCCACAGAATCCGGCCCCCCGCTTGCGCAGCCTACGCGACCCGCGCGGTCCGGTGGAGCGCCCCGATCTGGTCCAAGCGTTGGTGGATAGCTTCGGGACTCAACTCGAATCCGTTCGGCCAACACAGCGCGCCGAGGTCGAGGAAGAACCGCTTGAAATAATCTGGATTCATCAAAGGGCGGGTCAGCTCGGTGTTCCGCGCGAGCAGCGGACGACGAAATCGTTCCGCGGGCGGAGGCCATCTGGGAGCGCTACCTGCGCGAGCGCGGGGTCTCTGATCTACTAGTTGCTGGCGTCCGCGCTCGGCGGCAAGATCGATCTCGTCATCAACTGACGCGCTCGTCCGCCAGACGCAACAAATCTGTGCCCCGAGGCGATATCGAGGCGGACCCTGGGCCCGGAACATGGCCATGGAGCTGAGCCGATGTCGATGCTACCCTTGAAGAAGGTCGAGAGGATGCAGCCGAAGCGGGCAGTTCTGCAGACGGACGCCAAGGGACGCCTGAAATCTGTTCCGACGCTGCCGCCGCACGCAACGATAGAGGCCACTTTTCTCGTCGTAGAGCCGAGCCCGGGGGGGGACGCGCGAAAGCCTCCGGCCGAGCTCGCGGCAGTTCAGATTGTTGGGGACATCATGAGCCCAGCCATCGACGAGGGTGACTGGGGCTTCATGAAGTGATCCTTCTGGACACGCATGCGTGGCTTTGGTGGGTGGCGAATGCGCCCGAGCTACCGGCTTCGGTGAGGGCCCTCATCGGCGCCGCCAGGGAAGCCGTCGCTGTCGCATCGGTCTCCTGCCTTGAGGTCGCGTGGTTGGCCAAGAAGGGTCGGATCGTGTTGCCGGTGTCGGTCGAAGAGTTCTTCGATCGTGCGATTGATCAAGCGGGCTTTCAGTTGCTACCCCTCACCCCGAAGATCGCCGCGCGCTCGGCAGCACTCCCTGACATCCACCGCGATCCCATTGACCGCGTGCTCTTGGCCACTGCGATGGAGCTCGATGCGGTGCTTGCGACGAAGGACGCAGCCATTCGGAGGTATCCGGGCGTTCGCCTTCTTTGGGACGAGTAGATCGGGCGCCGAAGGCGCAACGACTTGCCGGCGCCCACCGTCTCCCCTGGCCCCAGCAGCTTCCAGACCTCGAACCCGATCCGATGGAGCTCGAAGCACGCGCCCGAGCCCCGTACCGCCGGTCACCAGCCTACGCGCGCTTGCCGAGATCAGTAGACGCGTTGAAGAGCCTGGCGTCGAGAAACTCCCCCAGTACGAGCAGTGGCTCGCAATGCTCATTGCTCCGGGCACGTCTCTTGGCGGGTCTCGTCCGAAGGCGAGCTTCGCCAACGGAGAGGGAAGCCTCTGGATTGCGAAGTTCCCAGCGCGTGAAGATCGTTACGACGTGGGCGCGTGGGAATTCGTTGTACACCAGTTGGCGAAGAACGCCGGCATTTGGGTCCCAGATTCACGGGTGGAGAGGTTCACCGAACCATACCGTACCTTCTGCGTCTCACGCTTCGACCGTCTCGGGGAGAGCCGCCGCATGTTCGCGTCGGCCATGACCCTCCTCGAACATCACGACGGCGATCGGGGCGCCAGCTATATAGACCTCGCTGAGTTCATTTCCGACCAAGGCGCGGCAAGTCACATCGACGGAGATCTCGCCCAGTTATTTCGTCGCGTTGTCTTCAATGTGATGGTCGGTAACCGCGATGATCACCTCCGCAACCACGGCTTCGTCCGCGAGCCTAGCGGTTGGCGTCTTGCGCCTGCCTACGACATGAATCCCAATCCATACAAGTCCGAACACTCGTTGACCCTAGATGGCGCAACGGCGAGGCCGAGTCTCGATACGGTTGTCGAGGCGGCAGAATACTATCGATTGGATCGAGCGAGCGCGAACCGAGTGATTGATGAAGTGAGAGCGGTCGTAGTGACCTGGCAAGACGAGGCAGATAAACTCGAGCTTTCGCGGCAAGAATGCGCCCTCATGAAAACAGTCTTCTTGGTTTAGAAAAACTCCGATCGGTCACGCGGATCCCACCCACCGTCGTCCCCGGCCCAGCGCCTTCCAGATCTCGAACCCGATCCGACGACTACAGGCTCTCCCGCCTACGTCGGTCACGCAGACGCGCGCGGGCAGATCGCGGAGACCTTGGTGGCTCGACGCGAAGTCGCGACGACATCACACAGGGACCACAGACTTGCAGTGCGGCTTGCAGGGTTACAGTACCCTGGTAATATATGCGGCATGGCTCTCGCCCACTCGAAGGTCACCGCACAAGGACAAATCTCCGTTCCTGCTGAGGTTCGTCGTCGGCTGGGTGTAGGCCCCGGCTCTGTACTAGAGTGGGACGAGCAGGGCGAGCAGATCGTCATTCGCCGAGCCGCTAAGTTCTCTTCTGAAGACGTTCACCACGCCATCTTCCGGAAGCCTCCCCAGGTCAAGACGATCGAGGAGATGAAGGAAGGCATGGCTCGATACATGAAGAAACGCCATGCGCGCCGTTGACACGAACGTCCTGGTTCGCCTCGCTACGCGTGACGACACCCGCCAGGTCGCCGCCGCCGAGGCGTTCGTCGCGAAGGGTGCGTGGGTCTCTCACCTCGTTCTCGCAGAGGCGACCTGGGTACTCGCCTCCGTGTACGAGCGCTCACCCACCGACATCGCGACAGCGGTCGACATGTTCCTCAATCATCGAGATCTCACGGTCCAGGACTCTGATGTGGTGTCGGCGGCGCTCGCCGACTTCCGAAAGAAGCCTGCGTTGGGCTTCTCGGACTGCCTCGTGTTGGAGATCGCCCGCAAGGCTGGGCACCTCCCGCTCGGCACTTTCGATGCCAATCTCTCGAAACTCGACGGCGCTGAGCGCTTGTAAGCGGCGGCGCGGGATAACATTGGTGTTGCAGCGGTCGATCATCCTTCCTCGCTACGCTCGGGCGGCCACGCCGGAGCAGCAGAAGGCTGGCATGGATGGGTGGATGGCTTGGAGCGCGGCGAGCCTAGTGGCGGGTATTACCTGCCTTCCAGACCTTGAGGCCGATCCATTCAACTCGAAGCACGTCCTCGAGCCCATGTTCACCAGCACCGCCCCGTCGTCGATCTCCCGCGCCGCCACGTCCGGGCGTGGGACCAACCGCTCATTCCGCCCGCCAGGTATTCCAGCACGTCGTAAACCATAGCGCTATGACCGCCCTTGCTGCCGCCGTTTCGTACTTAAGTTTGGCGATGGGAGGCAGAGCATGAAAGACCAAGAAAAGGCGATGAAGGATAAGCGGCATCACGAGCGGTCAGACGACGGAAACGCTTTCATTCCCGATCCCGAGAGCGGACCCGCCCGGACGAACGACGACTTGGCCGAGAGCCTGGCCGAAGGATTCTTGCAGGGCGCGACCCAGGACGACGAAGCGGAAGAGGCGACCTTGGATGGACTCGTGCCCGAGGAGATCGGAGGTCCTTTTGTGGAGACCAAGGGCTCGGCGGAGTTTGCCGAGGGGACGGATGGTTCGAATCCGGTGGACGCCGACCGAGAGCCGCTGCCGCGTGCGGTTGGCGAATTGATCCAAGATCCGGAGGTCGAGGGCGACGGGGAGACCGCCTAGATCTTCGAGCCCCGGGTCGGGCCGCGTGTCCCCTACGGGACGGGATGCTCGTTGATGGCGTCTTCCCGATCGAACGTCGATCCCGTGATCGAACGGGCCGATTCGACGGGGTGGCGATCGATGTAATCCTGGTGGTCGAAGACGGATCCGGTGATCGGCTGGCGATCATCGACGACATCCGGTGGCGGCGACGCCGGCATCTGGGCCGATGTCGCGAGCGCGGCCGCGGGAACCGCCGGCTCGCCCGTCGAGCCGACGGCGGCGGCTTCGACGACCGGTGGCGGGAGGGGGGCGAGCGGCGACGGCTCGGGCGGGACGCCGGTCGTCGACGGAGCGGTCAACGGCTCCCCGGAGATGCGACCGGTCACGATCGGGCTGGCGCTCACGGCCGCCGGTGGATTGGCCATCGCCGGAGGCACGTCGGCGTGCAGGTGCTCCGCCGCGAACAGCAGGGCGACCAAGCTCAGCCCTCCGACCAGGAAGAGGATTCGTCGTGCGGACATCCTTCGTTAAAGGTGTGTAGCCGCGGCCCCCGCGTCAAGGTCGTCCTTTCGCCCTTTCGTCATGTGTCCGAGGGGTAACCTGGAAATGGTCCGCCGTTACCAACGACAGACACGCGCGATGCGCCGGTGCTCGATCGGGGATGAATGAGCGCGGATCCCGGCGGGGCCACGAATGGTTCCGTTCTTGCGTTGAAGGGGACGACAACGAGGAGGGTTTCGATGCTCATGCTGCCCGCGTCTGTCGCCGTATCCGATCACATTGCCGTTCCCACTTTTTTCACGACGTCGGAAGGGCACGCGCAAGCCCGCGACGACCTGCACTTTGGCGGGTACCTGCTTGTAGCTCAGGCGGCGGCCCCGCGGAGCGCCAGCCCTGGGAACAGCGGTCCGGGGACCACCAGTCCCGGGAACCCGGGACCTGCGACCGGGAGCACGGCGCCTGGAAACGCCGGCCCTGGAAGCACGGCTCCGGGAAACAACGGGCCGGGGACGGCGGGGCCCGGCGGCACGGGCCAGGGAACGTCGGGTCCCGAAAGCCCCGCGCCTGGAAATACCAGCCCTGGAAACACGATCCCGGACGGCAGGAAGGGGCGGGGAAACACCGATCCGCTGATCTTCGACCCCGCGAATACGGGGTCCGGCGCCAAAGATCCAGCAACGGGCTCGACCAGCGTCGGGTCTTCGCAATCTGGCAGCCGGTCCACAGCCGGCGCGACGACACGGAAGTCAAAACGCAAGAATCGGAGCAGCGATGCGCCCGCGGCGAGCGCTTCGGACACCACTGGAACGCCTTCTCGCAGCAACACCGTCGCGCCGAACGGAACCGTACCAACGGTAACGCCGTGAGGGACAGCCGGAGGCTCATGTCGAACGCACCGGCGGCGGCGCCCGGGGAGCGGCCCCACCGTCTGCTCACGGTTTGCGGCGGGACGAACATAGGTTCGGAGCGCGAGGAGAACCAAGACACCTTCGTCATCGCCGATCTGGAATCCGGCCGCATGAGCCGGCCGTGCATCCGCACCGAGCTGTGGGTTTCTCGGCCGGGGGTGCTCATGCTGGTGTGCGACGGCATGGGAGGTCGGGCGGCGGGCGAGGTGGCGGCGCAGCTGGCGGCGGCATTCATCAATCACGAGCTGCAGGCCGAACGCGACAACGTCGGGCAAGCCCCCGCGCAATCGCTGAACCGCGCGGTTCTCGGCGCCAACAAGGCCATCCTGGACGAGGCCAAGGCCCATCCGGAGGAGCGAGGAATGGGCACCACTTGCACCGCCGCCATCGTCTCACCGGAGCGGTTGGCCATCGTTCAAGTGGGGGACTCCCGGGCTTACCTGCTCAGGGAAGGGCACCTCCGCGCGTTGACGCGCGACCAGACACTGGTGTCCGATCTCGTCGACGCGGGCGCCTTGAAGACGGATGAGGTCGCGGGCTTTGCGTACCGGCACGTCTTGGCCCAGGCGCTGGGAACCAACGCGAAGGTCAATCCCGTCATCACCGACGTGGACTTGCAGGAGGGCGATCGTGTGCTGCTGTGCTCGGACGGTCTGCACGGCCCCGTCTCGGACGAAACCATCGGCGCGATCATGAGTCGGACGCCGGAGGCGGCCGAGGTCGCGCAGGCTCTGATCGCGGCGGCGCTGGCGGCGGGAGGTCCCGATAATGTCACCGTCGTCGTCGCGGATTGCGGTCCATTGAAGCGGAGCACAACGACCTCCCCGGGATGGGCACTGTCCGACGGCCCGATCGCCGTGGATCGAGATGCCGCCCGGTGAGACGGGGGAACGCTTCCATCCCTATCGGCCTGCCGGTTATACGCTGTCACGCATATTAGCGTATAATATAGAGGCGCGCTTGAGCGCGAGGCGAGGTGCTGGCGGCGCAACGGGCTCCCCGAAAAGCCGCGCAGACCCCGTCTTGCACGTAGGTCAATTGCGTTGTAAATGACCTACGTGTTCGATCGTCTCATCCAGCCCCGCCTGGCCCGATCGACGAAGAGCGTGCTGCTGCTCGGTGCGCGCCAGGTCGGCAAGTCCACCTTGACCCGGTCGCTCGGACCCAGCTTCATCGTGAACCTCGCGGACGAAGCCTCGTTTCTGGAGTACGGCAAGGATCCCGGTCGCCTTGGCCGCGAGCTGCGGTCCGTGAAGAAGCCCGCGATCGTTCTAATCGACGAAATCCAGCGCCTTCCGGGGCTCCTCAACTCGGTTCAGGCGGTGATGGACGAAGGCAGCCCGCACCGTTTTCTCCTGACCGGATCGAGCGCACGGAAGCTCAAGCGCGGAGGAGCCAACCTCCTGCCCGGCCGGATAGTGCTCGAACATCTTGATCCGCTAACCATTTGGGAGCTGGGTGACGCCTTCGACCTGGAACGCGCGCTCCGCGTGGGAGGGCTGCCGGGCGTCTATCTCGACGATCACACGGCGGAGGACGTCCTCGAAACCTATGCCGCGGTCTACCTGCGGGAAGAGATTCAGGCCGAGGCCCTCATTCGGAGCATTGGTACCTACGCCCGTTTTCTCGATCTCGCCGCGACCTCGAGCGGCGATTGGATCAACTACTCGAAGATCGCCAGCGATGCCGAAATTCCGAAGGAGACGGTTCGGCGGTTCTTTCAGATTCTGGAAGACACGCTCCTGTGCTTCCGAATTCCACCCTTCTCTCCGAAATCGTCAGGCCGCCGCGTCAGCCAGCGGGATCGCGTCGTTCTTTTCGACGTCGGCGTTCGAAACGCCTTGCTCGGCGTGCATCGGAGCTCCCCGCCCGCGACCGACAAGGGGCGACTCTTCGAGCAGTGGTTCGTATTGCAGTGCCTGGCCTTCATCCGTGCGCACCGACTGCCCTGGAAGGTCTTCGGATACCGGACCGACGCCGGAGCGGAGGTGGACCTGGTCATCGATACCGGCCCCCGGATTTTGGCCATCGAGTGCAAGCTCGGGCGCACGGTCGCCACGCGGAACTTGGGTGGCCTCCGCTCGTTCGCAGAGGTGGCGGGGAAACCTGTGTCGAGCTACATCGTTTTTCAGGGTGATCACGCGCAGACCATGGGTCACGGCATCGAGGCGCTGCCCTATCGGGAGTTTCTCCTCACGAGATTGCCGTCGTTCGCTGGCCTGAAATGATTTATTTTACGCGCGCTGCCCGATCTGGCCAGCGTCGTCTAACGCGGAGCATTCCCACCCGTTGTCACCTCGACCAACCCCGCGCCGACCAGCGCCTCGACCAGGCTCCTTACGTCCGCCGCCAGCACCTCGCGCTCGACCGCATAACGCCCGGCGAGCGCCTCGCAGATCCCGTCCGGCGTCGCCCATGGTCCGAGTGCCTTCCAGATCTCGAACCCGATCCGGTTCAGCTCGAAGCACGCGCCCGAGCCCATGTTTACCAGCACGGCCCCGTCGTTGATCTCTCGCGCCGCCACGTCTGGGCGCGGAACCAATCGCGCGCCGAGGGGCAAAGGCAGGATCATCCGCAGAGCGTACCCGAAGGCGCGCCACGATCCCACGGTAGAGGGCGCGCTTGGCGTCGAGCGAGCGCCCCGGGAACGCGGTGATCTCGACGCCTCGACGACGGCGGCGTGGATCCCCTCCAGCACCCGCGCGTTCTCCTCGCGCGGTCGTCCCGCCCGACGGTTCACGTGCAAAAGCGGCATGGCGCGCCAGTATAGATCGGCGGCCGCGCCTTACGCGCCAATCAGCAGCTCGGGAACGCGGCGGAAATGGTCGAGATTGCGGGTCAGGAGGGTGGCACCGTGCGCCAGGCAGACGCCGGCAATCAAGTAGTCGGCCATCCCGATGGTCATGGCCGCGCAGAAAGTCGATGAGCACGTCGGAGTCGGCGACGGTCATCGCCAAGTCTTGCGCAGCTGGCGGACTGAGCTTTCGAGGGCTCGGGCGGCCTTGTCGTCGAGAGTCCCCGCGACGCCCAGCGCGGCTTCGATCCGGGCGGTCCGATTTTCTTCATCCGCCAGATATCGGTCGAGGGCGTCCTGCACCAGGTGCGAGAACCCCTTTTCACCGCGACGGGCGGCGATCTCGAGCAGTCGCGCCCGCTGCGCGTCCGTGATCTCCAACGTCGTTCGCAACCCCTCAAGCTTGATCTGCATGCATATGCATGTCAAACGGCCGCCACCCCGAGCCAGGTCTTCCAGATCTCCGGCACGTACCCCACCGTCGCGCGGCCTTCGCTGCGGACGATCGGCGTGCGCAGCAAGAGCGGATCGTCGACCAGCATCTGCTCGATGCGCGGGCCGGTCGGGGCGGCGTACGCCAGTCCCTTTTCAACGTACCGCTTGCCGGTCCGGTCGATGAGCGCCTCCATCCCGCCTACCCGCGCAGCGACGCTGCGCAGCTCCCCGGCGGCCATCCCTTTTTGCGCCAGGTCGACCACGTGCAGCTTCACGCCGCGCTCCTTGAAGTACCGCTCGGCCTTTCGCGTCTCCGCGCACTTCTTGGTTCCGTAGAGCTGCGCGTTCACGCCCGGAAGATTACGCCCCGAACGGAATCGGTGTCACCGATCACGCGACGCGCTTGCGGCGGAGCTTCTCGACCAGGGTCGTGCGGTTCAGGCCCAAGAGCTCGGCGGCGCGGTTCTTGTTGCCGCCGGTGCGCTCGAGCGCCTCCCCGATCATCCGCTCCTCGACCGCCTCCAGCATGGCGCGCAGATCGGTGCCGTCCTCGGGCAGGCGGGGGGTGGGCGTGTTCCTGGCGGACACGCTGCGCGGCGCGCGGATCTGCGGGGGCAGGTCGGCCGGGGTGATGAGCCCCTTGCCTTTCACCACCACCACGCGCTCGATGATGTTTTCCAGCTCTCGGATGTTGCCGGGCCAGGGATACGCTTCGAGCACCGCCATGGCCTCGGGCTCGAACCCCTCGACGTTCCGTTTGTGGCGCTCGTTGCTCCGCCTGAGGAAATACTGCGCCAGAAGCGGCATGTCGGCCGCGCGCTCGCGGAGCGCCGGCAGCTCGACGGGAATGACGTTGAGGCGCCAAAACAGATCGGCGCGGAATCTTCCGGCGGCGACCTCGCGCTCCAGGTTGCGGTTGGTCGCGGCCAGGATGCGGACGTCGATGCGGGTGGGTGTCTCCTCGCCGACGGGATATAGCTCGCCGTCCTGGATGAGGCGCAGCAGCTTGGCCTGCACGCCGATCTCCATCTCGCCGATCTCGTCGAGGAAGATCGTGCCGCCGTCGGCCTGCGCGAACCGGCCGAGGCGCGTGCTGGACGCGCCGGTGAACGCCCCCTTGGTGTGGCCGAACAGCTCGGACTCGACCAGGTTCGGGGGGATGGCGGCGCAGTTGACGGGGACGAACGGTTTGTTCTGGCGGCCGGAGCCGGCGTGCAGCGAGCGCGCGGCCAGCTCCTTGCCGGTGCCCGACGCGCCGGTGATGAGCACGGTGCAGGTGGTGTCGGCGACCTGCGCGATCAACCTGAGCGCGGGGAGCATCGCCGGATCGTTGCCGAGCAGCCAGGGGGCGTGCTTGTCGCGCCAGGCGAGCGCGTCGGTCTGCGGCTGCGCGGGGGGCGCCGGCTTGAGCACCGCGGCCACCGCTTCTTCCAGGGTCCGCACCTCGAACGGCTTGATCAGAAAGTCGCGTGCGCCGGCGTGCATGGCGCGCACGGCGTCCGGGATCTCGGCGCTGCCGCTCATCGCGATGACCGGCGTGCTCGGGGCGTGAAGGCGCGCTGCGGCGAGGATGTCGAAGCCGCTGACCTCCGGCATCCGGATGTCGGTCAGGATCAGATCGAACCGCTCCTCGCGCAAGCGCAGCAGGCCGGCCTCGCCGCTCAGCGTGACAACTTCATGACCCGCAGCGCGCAGGATGCGGCCCAAACTCCGGCACAGGGACTCTTCGTCGTCGCAGAGGAGGATCTTGCCCATGGGGTGTTAAAGCCGAACCTGCTCAAGTTTCTCACGCGGCACTAGGTTTTAGCGAGACTTTTTTCGCGATATAGACTACATTTAATACGTTGGGGTTTGATACCCGGATGGCCCGTTGGAGGGGGCGTCGGGTCGGGGCTTGATTGTGGGGGTGGGGCGGTCTAAACCGTGCGGATGAAAGAGCCCGCACGGACTCTGATCGGCGAAATCGAGCGTGTCGTTTCCGCGCTTGCCGACGCTGTCCTGTTTCAAGGGGTCGGTGCGGGCGCTCTGGAGCGCTTCCAATCCATCATGGGAGTGGCGCCCCCGCCCGGGCTCGCGGCGTTCCTGACGGCGCACGATGGTGGCCTCCTGGGGCCCGAGGCGCGCCTCTTGACGGTCGACGAGTCGGTTGCGCGGGCAACTGGCGCGAAGCGAACCCCCGGGCTCTCGAGCTGGCCCGCGGGCTTGTGGCCGATCGCCGATCGGACGGGGCGGCGCTATGCGCTCGACGCCGAGGAGGCCAATGGCGACGGCGAGTGGCCGGTCGTCGAGGTGACCGAGCGGGGCGTTGATCGGGTCGGGACGTCGTTTTTGCGGTTCTTGCACGTGCTGTGCGCCGAGCTAGCTACCGGCGGTGTGGCGGGCGAGGCGGCGGTCGCGCTGGCGGAGACGCGCTGCCAGCGCGATCCGGGGCTGGCCGATCACTGGCTGGACTTCGCGGAGTTGTTGGAACCGGCCGGTCGCGCCGAGGAGATCGACGCGACGCTGGCTTCGGCGCTGCTGGCGGCGACGCCGCCCACCCCGGCCTTGATGTTGGCGATCGGAATGCGGGCGGTCCGGGGCGGCGATGCCGACGCCGCGTTGCGCGCGTTCAGCGA
>CAAGKR010266353.1_pt1 | contig 11874 bp, 12 predicted proteins | sample 2556971 | NCBI WGS metagenome assembly CAAGKR01 (sample SAMEA5207829, study PRJEB30636) | soil metagenome | biome: forest; feature: boreal; material: soil | place: USA | collected 2011-09 | depth 1 m
GTGGTTGCCCCGGCTTCTAAGGGCCTTTCCCTCAGCCGGTCTAGATAAGCTGCCGGAATTTTAGGCACTCCCCCAGTGTGCGTCAAGGCATTTTGTGCGTCGCCGCTTGCGCGGCCCATAATAATGCATTAATGTACTAGCGCATTAATACGTTGTGGAAGCGAACGGATCGAGCCTGCGATGAAAACCAACCGCCCCGTCACCTTGCGGCAGGAGCAGCAGCATGAGCGCGCGCTGTGCACGGCCATATTGGCGCTGCGCAACGTCGAGGAATGCCGCAGCTTCTTCCGCGATCTGTGCACGCCGGCGGAGTTGCAGGCGATGGCGGATCGTTGGGCGGTGGTCGAGCTGCTCGAGCGCGGTCTGCCCTATCGCGAGATCCACCGCCAGACCGGGGTCAGCGTCACCACGATCGGCCGCGTCGCGCGCTATCTGACTTCCGGAAACGGCGGCTACCGGGCCGTGACCGAGCGGCTGAAGCTCAATGGGTGAAGCTTGAATTCCCCCGATCCGATGCGCCTGAAGATCGCCGTGCAAAAGAGCGGCCGCCTCACCGACAGCTCGCTCGATCTGCTGTCGCGCTGCGGCCTCAAATTCAGCCGCGGCAAGGACCAACTGATGTGCTACGGCGAGAACATGCCGCTCGACGTGCTGTTCGTGCGCGACGACGACATTCCGGACCTGGTGCAGGAGGATGTATGCGATCTAGGGCTGGTCGGGCTGAACGTGGTCGAGGAGAAACGCCTGGCATTCGCCGCGCGCGGCATGGCGCCGCTGTTCGAGACGGTGCAGCTGCTGGATTTCGGGCGCTGCAAGTTGTGCATCGCCGTGCCGGACGGCTTCGACTACCGCGGCGCCCAATCGCTGCAGGGCAAACGCATCGCGACGACGTATCCGCACATCTTGGGACGCTTCCTGGCGGAGCGCGGCATTGCCGCCGAGGTCGTGGTCCTGTCCGGCTCCGTGGAGATAGCGCCGCGGCTCGGGCGGGCGGATTTGATCTGCGACCTGGTGTCGACCGGCTCGACGCTGGCGGCGAACCACCTGCGCCAGGCGGAGGTCGTGTTCGAGAGCCAAGCCGCGCTGATTCGCACGCCGGTGCCGATCGCCGCGGAGAAACAAGAGTGGGCGCGGCGCCTGCTCATGCGCGTCGACGGCGTGGAGCAGGTCAAGGGCAGCAAGTACATCATGCTGCACGCGCCGCGCGCGGCATTGCCCGCGATCGCGAAGCTGTTGCCGGGCAGCGAGGCACCGACTGTCATTCCGCTCGAAGGCCGCGGGGACCGGGTGGCGGTGCACGCGGTGTGCCGTGAAAACGTATTTTGGGAAACGCTCGAGCAACTGAAGGGCGCGGGCGCCACGTCGGTGCTGGTGCTGCCGGTCGAGAAAATGCTGGCGTAGCGGCATGCGCATTCTGCACTGGAAATCACTGACCGCGGCCGAGCAACGCAATGCTTTGCGCAGGCCGGCTCAAAGCAACGCCGTGCAAGTTGCGGCGGCCGCGCAGGACATCATCGACGCCGTGCGCCGCGACGGCGACGCCGCGGTGCTGGCCCTCACTGAAAAGTTCGACCAGGCACGTCTCGCCTCGCTGCGGGTCACCGCCGCGGAGTTTGCAGCGGCCGAGCGTGCCTTGAATGCCGTGCAGAGCGCCGCCCTGGAACGCGCGATCGCGAACGTGCGGCAATTCCACGCCGCGCAAGCCAGCGCGCCGCTGCGTGTCGAAACCGCACCCGGAGTGGTGTGCGAGCGCTTCAGTGTTCCGATCCACGCGGTGGGCCTGTATGTACCCGCGGGGTCCGCCCCGCTGCCTTCCACCGCCATCATGCTGGCAGTTCCCGCCGCCATCGCAGCGTGCCCGGTGCGCGTGATGTGCACGCCGCCGGCGCGCAACGGCGCGGTAAACGCCGCGGTATTGGTGGCCGCGCGCAAATCGGGCGTCGACCAGGTATTCAAAGTCGGCGGCGCGCAAGCCATTGCCGCGATGGCTTATGGCACGGCCACCATCCCCAAGTGCGACAAGGTGTTCGGGCCCGGCAATGCATTCGTCACGGCCGCGAAAATGCTGGTGGCGCAGGATGCCGCCGGTGCGGCGGTAGACCTCCCGGCCGGCGTGACCGAGGTGATGGTGATCGCCGACGATACCGCGCGCGCGGAATTCGTCGCGGCCGACCTGCTGGCGCAGGCCGAGCACAGTCCCGATGCCCAAGCGCTGCTGGTCACCACCTCGGTGCGGCTGGCGCAGGAAGTAGCGCAGCAAGTGCAGCATCAGTGCGCGTCCCTGTCGCGAGCGGGAATACTAGCGAAGTCCGTTCTGCACATGCGGGCGTTGATCGCGGACACGCTCGACACCGCATTTGCGATCGCCAATGCTCATGCTCCTGAGCACCTGCTGCTGCAGATACGCGAACCGCGCCGCTGGCTCGCGCAGGTGAGCGCCGCGGGCGCGGTGTTCTTGGGACACTGGTCGCCTGAATCCATGGGCGACTACTGCAGCGGGCCCAATCACACGTTGCCCACCTACGGCTACGCCAAGGCCTACAGCGGCCTGTCCCTGGAGGATTTTCAGAAGCGCATCACGGTGCAGGAGTTGACGCCCGCTGGCCTCACGGACTTGGGGCCGACGGCGCAGATCCTGGCGAACCTCGAGGGGTTGGACGCGCACGCGGCGGCGGTGACCATCCGACTCGCCGCGCTCGACACGGCGGCACACTCCGGAGGGTCGACCTAAATGACCGCCGTCGTGTCGCTGGCGCGCCCCGAAATCGTCACGCTGAAAGCCTATGCGCACGCGGCGTGGCTGCCGTCGCTGACGCGTCTGCACGCCAACGAAGCGCCCTGGCGCCCGGCAGGCGATACCACCGCGGCGGGCCTCAATCGCTATCCCGAGCCGCAGCCGCAAGCTTTGATCGAGCAGTTGGCCCGACTCTACGCCGTTCCTCCCTCAAGCGTGCTCGCGACGCGCGGCGCCGATGAAGCGATCGATGTGCTGTCGCGCATTTACCTGCGCGCCGGCACGGACGCGATTCTGCAATGCACGCCGACCTTCGGCATGTACCAGGTGGCCGCGCGGATTCAAGGCGCCGGCGTCATCGAGGTTGCGCTCGAACGCGAGCGCGGCTGGGCCCTCGATCCCGAGCGGCTGCTGGCCGCCTGGCAGCCGGCGGTCAAGCTCGTGTATCTGTGCTCGCCGAACAATCCAACGGCGAATCTGCTCGACGAGGCGGCCCTCGAGCGAATCTGCACCGCGCTCGAGGGCAGCGCCATCGTCGTGATCGATGAGGCCTACATCGAGTGGTCGCGTTCGCCGAGCCGAACTCGCTGGCTCGAGCGTTTTTCGACGCTGGCAATTTTGCGCACGCTTTCCAAGGCGCACGCGCTGGCCGGCGCGCGGATCGGCGCGCTGCTGGCGAGCCCTGCACTCATTGAATTGGCCAAGCGGGTCGTGCCACCCTACTCCCTCGCACAATCAGCGGTGGAGGCGGCCTTGCGTGCCTTGGGTCCCGCCGAACTTGCGGCCGCGCAGGCGCGGCGCGACGGGTTATTGGCGGAGCGCGAACACTTGGGCCGCGGCCTCGCGGCTTCACCCTGGGTGGAGCGGGTGTGGCCGAGCGACGCCAATTTCCTGCTCATCGATTGCAGCGATGCTGACCGCTTCATGAGCGGCGCCCTCGCCGGCGGCCTGATCGTGCGCGACCTGCGCGCCAATCCGGCGTTGCCGCGCTCGCTGCGGGTCTCGGTCGGGACCCGCGAGCAGAACGACGCGCTGCTGCGCAGCGTGGGGGCGGCATGAGCGGCCAACGGGTCCTGTTCCTGGACCGCGACGGCACCTTGAACGAGGAGACCGCCGACGAGCAGATTGACAGCCTCGAGAAGGTTCGCCTCATGCCCGGCGTGGTGCCGGCACTGCTCGAGCTCAAGGCCGCGGGCTTCGCCTTCGTCATGGTGACGAATCAGGACGGTCTCGGCACGCCGGCCTTTCCGCAGGACAGATTCGAGCACGCCCACCGCTTCATTCTGGATCTGTTCGCGTCCCAGGGAATCGAGTTCGAGGCCGTGTGCATCTGCCCGCACTTCAAGCGCGAGGACTGTGCGTGCCGCAAGCCCAAGCTCGGCATGGTGCGGGAATACCTCGCATCGCGCACGATCGACAAGGCGCGCAGCTTCATGATCGGCGATCGCGACACGGATATGGAATTCGCGGCGAATCTGGGCGTGCAGGGCTTGCGGATTCGCCTGGACGGCGCGCTGCACGAAGCCTGGCCTGCCATCTCGCGGCGCATTCTCGAGCAGGCGCGCCGCGCCCGGGTGCACCGCAAAACCAAGGAAACCGACGTCCGGGTGGATCTGGATTTGTCGCGCGACGGCCCGAGCGCCATCGCCACCGGCCTGGGGTTCTTCGATCACATGCTGGAACAAATCGCGAAACACGGCGGTTTCGCCCTCGATCTCAAGTGCAGTGGCGATCTGCACATCGACGAGCACCATACGGTCGAGGATTGCGCGCTGGCCTTGGGGTCCGCTTTGCGCGAGGCGCTCGGCGACAAGCGCGGGATTGCCCGTTACGGATTCTTGCTGGCCATGGACGAGGCGGAGGCGCAAGTGGCGCTCGATCTCTCGGGCCGGCCCTACTTCGTGTGGGAAGGACGCTTCAATCGCGAGAAAATCGGCGAGCTGCCGACCGAGCTCGTGCCGCATTTCTTCCGCTCGCTCGCGGAGACCCTGGGGGCCGCGCTGCACATCAGCGTGCGCGGCGAGAATTCGCACCACATGGTCGAGTCCTGCTTCAAAGGCGTCGGGCGCAGCCTGCGTCAGGCCATCCGGCTCGAAGGCCGCGACTTGCCGACCACGAAGGGAGCCCTGTGAGCGCGCGCCAAATCGTGATCGTCGCGAACGGCGGCGCGAACATCGCCTCGCTGCAGTTCGCCCTGGAGCGTCTGCACGCTGCCTCGGCCGTGTCCGCGGACGCGGTCGAGATTCGCGCGGCAAGCCACGTCATCCTCCCCGGGGTGGGCGCCGCCGCGGACGCCATGGCGCGGCTGCGCCAGAATCGACTCGATGCCTTGATCCCGGCATTGCGGCAGCCGGTGCTCGGCATTTGCCTCGGGATGCAGCTCATGTTCGAGTCATCCGAGGAAGGCGACGCCCACTGCCTGGGCATCATTCCCGGCCGCGCCGCGCGCTTCCCACCGGCCTCGACACGGCCGGTGCCGCACATGGGCTGGAATACCCTCGACATTCTGCGGCCATGCCCGCTGCTCGCAGGAATCGCCAATGGCGACTACGCCTACTTCGTGCACAGCTATGCGCTGCCCTTGAGCGCGGCGACGACCGCGAGCACCGACTACGGCGTGCCCTTCAGCGCCTGCGTGCAGTGGCGCAATTTCTACGGCGCGCAATTCCACCCCGAGCGCTCCGCGGCGGTGGGCGCCCGCCTGCTGCAGAATTTTCTGGCGCTCGACTGAAGAGCCGCAAAGTCGCCGCATGCGCCTCATACCCGCCATCGATTTGAAAGCCGGCCGCTGCGTGCGCCTGCTGCACGGCGATTTCGCCAACGAGACGCGCTACGACGCCGACCCTGGGTCGCTGCTGGCCAAATACCGTGCCTGGGGCGCCGATTGGCTGCATGTGGTGGATCTGGACGGCGCCAAGGACGGCAGCCTCGGCAATCGAACGCTCATCGCACAGCTGGCGGCGCAGCAAGCCGTCAAATTGCAGGTGGGCGGCGGATTGCGCGATATCGCCGCGGTGATGCAGATGCTCGATCTCGGCGCCGCTCGCGTCGTGATCGGCAGCGCAGCGGTCACGCGGGCCGGCGACGTGCGGCACTGGCTCGAACACGTCGGCCCGGACCGCATGACTCTCGCGTTCGACGTGCGACTGGACGATGGCGGCATTCCGCGTGTCGCAACTCATGGCTGGCAGCGGCAGTCCGATCTCTCGCTGTGGAGCGCGCTGGACGATTTCGCCGGCTCGCAGCTCACGCACGTGTTGTGCACGGATGTGGCGCGCGACGGCGCGCTATCGGGCCCGAACCTCGAGCTCTATCGCGAAGCCGCGCGCCGCCACCCGCATATTCAGTGGCAGGCGTCGGGTGGCATTCGCGATGCCCGCGATCTGCACGCGCTGACCGCGGCCGGCGCGGCCGCCGCCATCAGCGGCAAGGCGCTGCTCGAGGAACTCATTCCGTTAGAGGATTTGCAGCCATTCTTGCCAAACGCATAATCCCCTGTTTGGACGTTCGCGATGGACTCGTCGTCAAGGGCGTGCGCTTTCGCGATCATCGCGTCGTCGGCGACATTCTGGAGCTCGCGGCACGCTACCGCGATGAAGGCGCCGATGAGCTGGTGTTCTACGATATTTCAGCGAGTCCCGAGGATCGCTCGGTGGAGCGCTCTTGGGTGACGCGCGTGGCGCGCACGCTCGACATTCCGTTTTGCGTGGCCGGAGGAATCCGCTCCGTGGCGCAGGCCGAAGCGGTTTTGGCGTCCGGCGCTGAAAAAATCTCCGTCAATTCGCCCGCGCTCGAGCGTCCCGACTTGATCAACGAGTTGAGCGAACGGTTCGGTGCGCAATGCGTGGTGGTGGGGGTGGACAGCCAGACCTTTGGGGCAGGCTATCGCGTGCAGCAATTCACCGGCGACACCCTGCGCACTCGCGACACGTCGCGCAACACCATCGATTGGGTGATCGAGGCGCAGCGGCGCGGCGCCGGCGAGATCGTGCTCAATTGCATGTCGAGCGACGGCGTGCGCCGCGGCTATGACATCGCGCAATTGCGTGCGGTGCGCGCCGTGTGCAGCGTGCCGCTGATCGCCTCCGGCGGCGCCGGCGCGGTGGAGCATTTCGCCGAGGTTTTCCAATCGGCCGAAGTGGATGCGGCGCTCGCGGCAAGCGTGTTCCATTCCGGCGAAATCGCGATCCCAACATTGAAGCGCCGGCTGCGCGGCGCCAGCATCGAGGTGCGCCCTTGACGGCAGAGAAACTCCCGGACCCCTGGGAAACACTGGACTGGAACAAGGGCGACGGCCTGCTGCCGGCCATCGTTCAAGACGCGGGCAGCGGCGCGGTGCTCATGCTGGGATATATGAATCGCGAGGCGCTCGCCGCCACGCTGGCGACCGGCGATGTTACCTTTTGGAGCCGCAGCAAGGCTCGGCTGTGGACCAAGGGCGAAAGTTCAGGCCACTTCCTCAAGCTCAAAGAGATCGCCGCCGATTGCGACGGCGACACGTTGCTGATCACGGCGCAAGCCTTGGGTCCCGCCTGCCACAAAGGCACGCCCACCTGCTGGGGCGGGAGTCCGCCGCAAGCGTCCGCGCAGCAGCTCGCGTTCCTGGGATTTCTCGAACAGCTGATCGCGCAGCGGATCGCCACGCGGCCGCCGGGCAGCTATACCGCCAAGCTGCTCGACCAGGGTATGCGCCGGATCGCCCAGAAAGTCGGCGAGGAAGGACTCGAATTGGCGTTGGCGGGCGTCGCCCAATCGGACCCAGAGATCATCGGCGAGGCGGCCGACCTCGTGTACCACACGCTGTTGCTGCTGAAGGCCAAAGGTCTTTCGTTATCGCAGGTCGTCGTCGAACTCGAACGACGGCATGCCGCGCGTACCGGGCAGCTCGAGTAACGCCCTCAAGGCTGACTCGGCGCCGCGACCGATTGCGCGCGCCCGCCCAAGCGCTCGCGAAACTCGGCCCGCACCAGCCACAGACTGATGCACGCCTGCAGAGTGACGCTCGCGATCGACACATACCATAGCTGGATCAGCTGAAATTGCGGCTGCGACGCGAGCCACAATGCCGGCACGACGAAGCTGACGATGCGGCTCGCCGAACTCAACACCGCCGGCACCGTATTGGCCAAACCTTGAAATACCGCCGAGCAGGTGAACACCAGCCCGCTGGCGGCGAAATTCCAGGAAATGACCTGCAGGAACTGCGTGCCGACGGCCACCGCACCCGGTTGAGCCGTGAACGCGTGAACGGCCCACGCCGCGCCCCACTGACAGAACAACGTCAGACCCACCATGATGCAGGTCCCGATCAACACGGCCAGTCCAAAGGTTTCGCGCACGCGCGCGTAGCGGCCGGCGCCGAAGTTCTGTCCGACGATGGGCGCCGTGGCAAACGCCACCGCCATCGCCGGCAGGAACATGCTTTGCATGAGCCGCTGACCGATGCCGAATCCCGCCTGCGCTTCGGCACCGAAGCGGCGGATGATCCAGTAGATCACCGCCATATAAATGAACATGAGCGCAAATTCGCCGCCGGCGGGCAGTCCGACGCGCAGCAGCCGCCCCCACACGGCGAGCTGCGGGCGCCACGCGGAGGCATCGAACGCAACGTACTTTTCCAGGCGGCGGAAGTACAGGCCGAGCAGCACCACGCCGACGCCGACGGACAGCGAACTCGCGAGGCCGGCGCCGGCGACCCCTTGCGGGTGGCCGGTACCCCATCCCGCGATCAGCACCGGCGCCAATACCGCGTTGAGCAGCACCGTCGCGACCTGCACGATCATCGTCGGCTGCACGATGCCGGTGCCGCGCAGCGCCGAGCCCATCGCGACCAGCGCGAACTGCAGCGCCAGACTCGGTAGAAACCAATACAGGTAAGTCGTGCCGGCCAGCACGGTGGCGGCGTCCGAACCCAAGGTCTGCATGTACGCATGGCCGAGGCCGTAGCCGAACACCAGCGTGATCAACGCGCAACTGGCCGATAGCACCAAACTCTGATTGAAGATCAGGGTGGCATCCGCCCGATCCCTGCGCCCGACGGCCTGCGAAATCAGCGCCACGGTGCCGACACCGAGCACCTGGGTGAGCGAGAACACGATGAACATGACATTGCCGGCCGCACCGACGCCCGCAATCGCCGCACCGCCCAAGCCCGCGACGAAGTACAAGTCGATGAGAAAGTACAGCGTTTGAAAGAACATGCCGGCGGCGATCGGCACCGCCATTTGCAGAATGTTCCTGGCAATCGAGCCGTCGGTTAAGTCCTTCATCCGTGAGCCTCCGTGCGATCAGGTTTTGCGCAACGACGCTGCGTCGCGCGCGAGCGCCTCGATACCGCTCCAATCGCCGGCCGCCAGCATGGCCTTGGGCGCCACCCACGAGCCGCCCACGCAGACGACGTTGGGCAGCGCCAAATACTCCGCCGCGGTCGCGCGTGTGATGCCGCCGGTCGGACAAAACAGGACATCGGGAAACGGCGCGCCGAGCGCCTGCAACATGCCGACCCCGCCGGCCTGTTGCGCGGGAAACAGCTTCAGCACATTGAATCCCGCGGCGCGCGCCGTGATCAATTCGGTCGGCGTCATGACGCCGGGCAGCAAGGGAAACCGCGCGCCGCGCGAGGCAGCGGCAAGCTCCGGCGTCAGCCCGGGAGTCACGCCGAACTGCGCACCGACCCGGCCGGCGGCGGCAAAGTCCACCGCGCGTGTGAGCGTGCCGACGCCGACGATGGCGTCGGGGACGGCCTTGCGCATCGCCTCGATGGCCGCAAGCGCCACCGGCGTGCGCAGCGTGATCTCGAGCACGCGCAATCCGCCCGCGGCCAGGGCGCGCGCCAGCGGCACCGCCGTTTCGAGTTCGGTGATGGTAAGCACCGGTATCACCGGGGCCAGAGCGACGATTTCACGGATATTCACGGTATCCTCGGGGTTGGGCGATGAGGCGTGCCGCGCTGTGCGGTCACATCAAAGACACGGCGCCGGATTCCGCGTCGCCTGCGGCGCGCCGCAGGCTCGCAAACAATTCGCGGCCGCAGCCATATTCGCTGTGCGCAAGATCGAGATCGGGCACGTCGCGTTGCCGCCAGATCTCCTCGGCAACTTTCGCCTCGAGGACTCCGGCGTGACAATCCAAACGGATCAGGTCGCCGTCGCGCACCTTGCCCAAGGCGCCGCCGCTCAAGGCTTCGGGCGTGACGTGAATGGCGGCGGGCACGCTGCCGGATGCGCCCGACATGCGGCCATCTGTGACCAAGGCCACCTGGAAACCCCTGCTCTGCAGCGACGCGAGCGACGGCGTCAACTTGTGCAGCTCCGGCATCCCGTTGGCGCGCGGCCCTTGAAAGCGCACGACTGCCACGAAATCCCGGACCAACTTGCCGGCCTTGAATGCGGCGAGGACTTCGTCCTGGTCGTTGAACACCAACGCCGGCGCCTCGACGACGTGATGCTCGTGCTTCATTGCCGAAGTCTTGATCATGGCTCGGCCCAGATTGCCGGTGAGCAGCTGCAAGCCGCCGTGACTGCTGAAAGGCTCGGCGACCGGCCGCAGCACGTCGAGATCGCCGCTCGAGGCGGGCGCGGCGCGCCAAGCCAATCGGCCGTCGTCCAGCCACGGCTCCCTGGCGTAGCCGGCCAATCCCCGGCCGACGACGGTCATGGTATCGCCATGCAGAAATCCGCCGCCGAGCAGCTCGCGAATCAAGAACGCCATGCCGCCCATCACATGGAAGCGGTTGACGTCGGCGCTGCCGTTCGGATAAATCCGCGTCAACAGCGGCACCACCGCCGATAGATCGCTGAAATCGTCCCAGGTGATGCTGATTCCGGCGCAGCGCGCAATCGCCACCAAGTGCAGCGTGTGGTTGGTGGAACCGCCGGTCGCCAGCAACCCCACGATGCCGTTCACGATCGCCGCTTCGTCGATGACGCTCGCCAGCGGCAGATACTCATCCGACAATGCGGTGATGCGCGCCGCGCGTTGCGCCGCGGCGGCCGTCAGGGCATCGCGCAGCGGCGTGTTGGGCGGTACGAACGCGGCCCCCGGCATGTGCAGACCCATCACTTCCATCAACATCTGATTGCTGTTGGCGGTACCGTAAAACGTGCAGGTTCCCGCCGTGTGATAACTGCCCGCCTCCGATTCGAGCAGCTCGTCGCGGCCGGCCTTGCCCTCGGCGTAGAGTTCGCGTATGCGCGCCTTCTCCTTGTTCGGAACGCCGGAGGGCATGGGGCCGCCGGGGACAAAGATCACGGGCAAGTGACCAAACGCCAGCGCGCCCATCAGCATGCCGGGAACGATCTTGTCGCAGATGCCGAGGCACAGCGCCGAGTCGAACATGTTGTGCGCCAGCGCGACGCCGGTCGCCATCGCGATCACGTCGCGGCTGAACAGCGACAACTCCATGCCGGGCTGGCCCTGCGTCACACCGTCGCACATGGCAGGCACACCGCCGGCGAATTGCGCGATCGCGCCGGCTTCGCGCGCCGCTCGCTTGATGATGGCCGGATAGCGCTCCAAGGGCTGGTGCGCGGACAGCATGTCGTTGTACGCCGACACGATGGCAACATTGGGCCAGCGCATGAGCTTGAGGGCCTCTTTATCGCCGGTTTCCGCAGCGGCAAAGCCGTGAGCTAGATTGGTGCACGACAGTCCCGCGCGTGCCGAACCGCGCCGGCGCGCCGACTCCATGCGCGCCAGGTAGTCCGCGCGGCCGCCGCGGCTGCGCTCGCGGATGCGGTCGGTGACTTCACGCACGCGGACGTGAACTGTCGGTGATTCCCGGGGCATGGCTCATTGTGCCACATCGACGGGGTCGCCTCGACCCCCGATATTCGGCGCGAAGCGCCTTACAAGAATGCGCACGCAAGTGCTACGCTCCCGTGCGGGCAATCACGGAAACTAAAAACGGTGGCGGTACTCCCGACTTTCGACATGCTGCTTTTCGGCGGCACCGGCGACTTGGTGACGCGTAAATTGCTGCCGGCGCTGTATCGGCGCTATGCGGCCGGGCAGGTGTCGGCGCAGTCGCGCATCTTCGGCGTCGCGCGCACGGCGCTGTCGCGCACGGAATATCTGTTTCAAGCGGAGCGCGCTTGCCGGGAGTTTCTCGGCAAGGAATTCGACGCGCCGCAGTGGACGGA
>CAAGKR010432185.1_pt1 | contig 11874 bp, 10 predicted proteins | sample 2556971 | NCBI WGS metagenome assembly CAAGKR01 (sample SAMEA5207829, study PRJEB30636) | soil metagenome | biome: forest; feature: boreal; material: soil | place: USA | collected 2011-09 | depth 1 m
CCGTCCGTCGGGGAGTGAAAGCGGAGTCGTCTCCGCCATTACCCATCTCGATATCTCGTCGGCGCGCTCCGTCGGCCGGTCGCATTCAGCCGCTTCGACGCGCACCAATCCCCACAGGACGTCGCGGCCGTCGGCACTGCGCAGACGGAGATACCAGCTCATTACCGAGCTGCGCGAGCGGGGCGACACGCGAAAGACCGAAGACCGCTCGCCCTTTCCGAGCCCGAGCACGATCCGGAGCGCATCGCCCTCGACGTACAGCGTGCGATGGCTCTTTATCACGCCAACCGCGCACGACGACGACGCAACGCTCGCACTTCGGCTGATCCCGCCGTCGATGAAGAGCGGCGCCTCTCCCCGCGCGCACCACGCTTCAGCCAGACGGTCCTCGAGCTGCTCCCGCTGCTGATCGACGGCGCGCGTTGCGCGCTCGAGCAGGACCGCCGGATGCTGGCTCGGATACTCGCCGTTCCTGTCCGCCGTCGATGTGTCGACGACCTGCCAGTCCGCTTGCTCCGGGTCCTTTGTCGTTTCGCGAATCTCCGCGAGCGGAGGCAGATAACGCAGCGGGAGGTAGATCTTTCGTTCCACGCGCGGCGGCTGGTGTCCCCAGGTGGTCAGGCGGCGATTCATCCGAATGCGCACCGCCGCCGAGACGGTGCCGAACACAACAGGTATTCCGAGATGGTGTCCGACGATCTGGACCTTCTGCGTTCCGTCGAGAAATGCTCCGAATCCCGAGCTCGCCCGGGGCGAGAAGTCCGGAACTCTCACCGCCCGCAATGCGCTTCCCTCCACGATGGTCGCCGCGCGCAGAATTGGCGGATCGCTCGACGACAGCGGCTCGACGGACATCGCGCCATCCATCACGCTCACGCCCGGTAGCCGCTCCATCAGAAATCGAAGCGCGGCCCGGCCCGCTGCGTCCGGGCCTGAGTTGCTCACCAGCATCGGCCGCTACTCCAGCCCGATGTCCCACGCCTGCTCGAGATCCTTCTTCGAGTAGGCGCGGAATGAGGTAAGCGTGTGGGTCGACTTGATGCCCGGCACGACCGTGACCTCCCCGGTCACGATACGCGCTATCGCTTCGTGCTCCGCGACTTCTATCATCGCGACGAGATCCCACTCTCCCGAGACCGAATAGACCTGCGAAACGCCATCTATCCCCGCCAGCTTCGTCGCGCACTCGGCGATTCGCTGCGGCTCGGCCTTGATCAATACGATGGCGGTAATCATGGGAACCCCGATGCTGCTATCTTTGGTGGGCGGCGTCGCCGCGAGAGGCAAGACATATAACGATACCGGCGCGGCAGACACTCCGCCACGTTGCAAAATAGAGGTTCAGGATGTTGGAATCGGAGGAAGTCGGAGAGCGCGCGTCCGGACAGGCAGGCCGCGCCCAGAATCTCGTCTACACCCTTCCGCATACGACCGAGTCGATTGCGGAATTTCTGACTCCGGCCCTGGCGCGCATCGATCCCGCGGCCGGAGGCACTCAGGTCGTGGTTGTAACCCGCAACCCGGAAACGGCCCTCACTATCTCCGAGACAGTTTTGCGCCTTTCGGGCGCAACGGGAATCGAAGTTGTCCCCATCACGAGCGCGTCCCGCGCCGCCCGGATCTTCAAAACGCGTCCAGTGCTCGCCGTTGCCGGAACCGCACCAGAGCTGGGCGCGCTCGTTCGCGCTTCGCTCCTCAAGGTCGATTCGGTGAGATGCGTCGTCCTCGCCTGGGCGGATGACATCCTCGACGACGGTCCAGAGACCGTCGCTGCCCTCGAAGCCCTCCTGGGCGAGCTCGGCGAGGCGACTCGCGTCATCGTGGCGCGCAAAGTCACCCCCGCTGTGGACGACCTCGCCGAGCGATATGCCCGCCGCGCCAGACGTGTAGGCGCTGCCGAAGTCGAAGCACCGCAGATGCCGGAGAACTACGAGCTGCCGATCGTGAGGCACATCACGGTTAGCGCCAGCTCCCGGCCCGCCGCGCTCAGACGATTGCTCGACGACCTGAACCCACCGTCGGCCGTAATCGTGGCCCGCGATACTGCCGCCGCCGAGAGCGCGACCGAGACTCTGCGCACGCTCGGGTATCACGATGACGACCCCAACATTCGCGTAACGCGGACCGATTTTGGCACTCCGGCGCACGCGGTGATTTTTTACCAGCCTCCGGTGACGCCGGCGGAGCTCCAGCGGATTGCCCAGGCAAAGCCGGTTCAGGTCGTGGTACTGGCCAGACCCGAGGAAATTGCCTGGCTAAGGGAGCTGACGGGTGGACGGCTCGCGCCACTCAATCTCAGCGGGCCGGAGAGCCGCGCCCACGATCGCGACGAAGCGGTGCGACAGGAATTGCGGACAGTGCTGACGCGCGGTGTGCCACCACGCGAGATCATCGCGCTCGAGCCGCTGCTCGAGGAGTTCGACGCCGCGGAGCTCGCTGCCGCCGCGCTTCACATTCTGGAGCGAGAACGAGCGCAGCGGCGTGCGGCGGCCGAGAACGCTCCACCAGCGGCGCGGCCGAGGCCAACGGAGGGTGATCAATCCTCCGCTGCTACAGGCGGGATGACGCGTCTTTTCATGACCGTCGGAACGCGCGATGGTGTGAAGGTCGGCGATCTGATGGGCGCTATCGCGGGAGAGGGAGGAATTCCCGGTGATCGCGTCGGAAAGATCGACCTGCGGGAGAGCCATGCGCTGGTCGAGGTCGCCGAAGGCGATGCGGCCAGCGTAATCGCGAGGGTCAACGGGACGATGATCCGCGGCCGTCGCGTAGTAGTGCGCGGAGAGCGCGACAAGGAAGACAGAGAGCGCGCTGCCGCCGCAAAAGGCGATCGCTCCGACCGCGGCTCGCGTGATCGCGGCGCCCCGCCACGAGGCCGGCCGGGCGCTCCCCGCCGCGGCGGACCTCCGGACAGATCGAGTCGCGGAGGTCCTCCCCGTAGAGATCGCGACCGGTCGTGAGTGGACCGAGCGGACCATTCCACCAGGCCGGTGGATGGATAGAGGTCATTGCCGGCGTCATGTTCAGCGGCAAGAGCGAAGAACTCATTCGCCGGGTGCGTCGCTCGATCATCGCGCGAAAACGCGTGCAGGTGTTCAAGTCGCACCTCGACGCCCGATACGCGGGCATTTACACGGTCTCGAGCCACGACGGCCGCACCGTCGAGGCAATTCCGGCGGACTCCGCGGCGCAGATCGCCCAACAGATCGACCCTACGGCCCAGGTGATCGCGATCGATGAAGCGCAGTTCCTGGATGACGGAATTGTCCCGCTGGTGACTTCGCTCGCGGGGAGAGGACGTCGCGTGATCATCGCGGGAACGGACACGGACTTTCGCGGGGAGCCATTCGGCGCGATGCCCGACCTCATGGCGATCGCGGAAGTAGTCGACAAGCTCCACGCGATCTGCGTCCTTTGCGGCGGCCCAGCCAGCCGGAACCAGAGGCTGATCGGGGGGCGCCCGGCCCCCTACAATTCGCCCCAAATCATGGTCGGGGGGACCGAGTCCTACGAGGCGCGGTGCAGAATGTGCCATATAGTTCCGGCCAGCGACACAGCCCAGGTTCCGCTCCTCTAGGGAAGCTGAGCAGTAGAGCGCCGCAAGCAGAAGTATACGCGTGACAGGGGTGGGAGAACGTCCTATCTTGCCGTCCAGGCTGCGCGCAATACCACCTCAATCCCATGACAGATGATTCGCATCGGACTGACAGGAAACATCGCCAGCGGAAAGTCAGAGATTGCGAAAATGCTCGGCGATCGCGGCGCTACCGTGATCGATGCGGATGTGCTCGCTCGTGAAGCGGTCCGACCCGATACGCAGGCGCTCAAAGACATTGTGAAGCGCTGGGGTAAGGACATCCTCAAGAAAGACGGGAGCCTCGACCGAACAGCGCTCCGGCAGATCGTGTTCGCGGATCAGAGCGAGCTGGATGCGCTGAACCGGATCGTGCACCCGGGTGTGACCCGCCTTCGCGATCGTGAGATCGCCCGGGCCAGGGAGCGCGGCGATCCGATCGTCGTCTGCGTCATTCCGCTGTTGTTCGAGAGGAATATCGTCGATGAATTCGACGCGATAGTTCTCGTCGACGCGCCGCGTCCGGTAAGACTCGATCGCCTGGTAGCGAGTCGGGGCATGGAGGCGACGGATGCCATGAACATGATCGCTTCGCAGATGCCCGCGGAGCTCAAGAGGGCACGAGCGGATTACGTCATCGAGAACAACGGCTCACTCCAGGAACTCGAGCGCGATGTAGACGCGCTATGGAGCTCTCTTCAGCGAAATGCTGTAGAGACGCAGAGCGAAGCGCGCGTTTCTTGACTCTCCTCTAGAGCGCCGATAGACTTCGCGCCCGGCGTCCGAGCTGGCCGCCGGCGAGCGATCACGCATCACAGCGGAGCACGAAGTGGCGAACATCCCCGGCGACCTTCTCTACACCGAAGAGCACGAGTACGTCCGCAAGGGAAAGGGCGGCAACGACCCGGTCGAGATCGGAATCACCGACTACGCTCAGGGTGAGCTGGGTGACATCGTCTACATCGAGCTGCCGAAAGTGGGGACGAAGTTCGGGAAGCACGATGTCTTCGGAACCATTGAAGCCGTAAAGGCGGTGTCGGAGCTCTTCTCTCCGATCGCGGGAGAGGTCGTTGCGATCAACGACCGGCTCGACAAGGAGCCGGCGCTCGTGAACGGCGATCCTTACGGCGCCGGCTGGATGATCAAGATCAAGCCGAGCGATCCGTCCGAGGTTGATGCGCTGATGAAGGCGGACGCTTACGGCAAGCACATCGGGTAGCAACGCCGCGACCGCGGTCGCGACGTTCTCAGCGCGGGCGCTGTCTCCGCTCGGTCCACGACAGCCTAAGCAGCATCACCCAGAACAGCGCCGACAGCGCGATGTTCAGCGTCCAGTAGGCGGCGTGGTTCTCGAACATGCCCAGCCCCCAAATGACGTTGACCAAACCAAGCAGGAGCGCGGCGATCACTACGACCGCCAGCAGCGTTTTGGCGCCCCCGGTTCGCAATGGGCTGTCCGAGCCTCGGAAGTGCGAGAGAGCGAACGGAATCGCCAGCACGACCACGAGTACCGCGAATAGAACTCCGCCCCAATGCATGTTTCCTCCAGTGGCAGGAGACGGGACGGGAAATAGATATGCAATGAGCGCGCTCGCCGCCCGAGCGATGCTAGGCGCGCCGGATCGTGACCAGGGCGGCCAGTACTTCCTCGGTCGACCTCACCCGTCCAAGCCGCGGAAATATTGCAGCGATCGCGAACGCGTGGGCTTCCGCGGTGAGCCCCGCCATCGCGTCCTCGACAAAGACCAGCGCGTACGAGCGCTCGTAGGCGTCGCGGGCGGTCGACTCCACGCCGAAATTCGTGGCGATACCCCCGATCACGATCGTCTTGACCCCGCGACGCCTCAGCTGAAGATCGAGCCCGGTTCCGTAGAACGCGCCCCACTGCCGCTTGGTGATGAGAATGTCCCGATCGGTGCGGCCGAGGTCTGGTGACAGCTCGTCCCACCCAGGCTCGGGAGTCCCCATCATCGGCGCGTCCGTAGGTTGTGTGAGCCTGTCTTCGCCGGTCGGCGAGTACGACACGTTCACGAGAACCACCGGCGAGCCCACGGATCGAAATTGCTTCGCCAGCCGCACGGACCTCGCCAACACCTCCGATGGGGAATGCGGCGCCGTCTGTCGTTGCAGAATCCCGCCCTGCAGGTCGATGAGAACAAGCGCGGTCTGTCTCGGGTCGAGCAGCAGTGCGTCCGCCATCATCAGCTCGCGCCTGCTTCGGCCTCGACGTAGGAATCCGCCGGCGGGCAGGAGCAGATCAGATTCCGATCACCGTAAGCGCTCTCCACGCGCGCGACAGCCGGCCAGAACTTGAAGTCACGAGTCCAGTCAGCCGGAAATGCTGCCTGCTCCCTCGTGTAGGGATGAATCCAGGTACTCGACGTCACCCGACTCATTGGATGGGGTGAGTTCTTGAGCACATTGTCCTCCCTGTCGGCCGCGCCAGTTTCGATTTCCCTGATCTCCTCACGAATAGAGATGATCGCATCGCAGAACCGGTCGAGCTCCTCTTTCGGCTCGCTCTCCGTCGGCTCGATCATCAGCGTTCCGGGCACGGGGAAAGAGACCGTCGGCGCGTGGAAGCCGTAGTCCATGAGCCTCTTCGCGATGTCCTCCACCTCGACGCCGCTGGACTGCTTCACAACCCGCGTATCGACGATGCACTCATGCGCGACTGTTCCGTGCGCGCCCTTGTAGAGCACCGGGAAATGCGGCTCGAGCCGCTTCGCGATGTAGTTCGCGTTGAGTATCGCGATCCTCGTCGCGTACTCCAGTCCTTCGCCTCCCATCAGCTTGATGTACGCGAGCGAGATGGGAAGGATGCTGGCGCTACCCCACGGCGCCGCCGAAACGGCTCCAACCTGGTCGCGCCCATGGAGCTCCACCACCGGGTGCCCCGGCAGGAACGGTATGAGGTGCTTCGCGACGCCGATCGGCCCCATTCCCGGGCCGCCGCCGCCGTGCGGAATGCAGAAAGTCTTATGGAGATTCAGATGGCACACATCGGCGCCGATGTCCGCCGGCCGGCACAAGCCGACCATGGCGTTCATGTTCGCGCCATCCATGTACACCTGGCCGCCCGCCTTGTGGACGATTTCGCAGATCTCGACTATCGATTCCTCGAACACCCCGTGCGTCGACGGATAGGTGACCATCAGCGCCGCGAGATCCTTCGCGTGCTCCTGGGCCTTCACGCGCAAATCCGCGACGTCGATGTTTCCGCGGGCATCGGTCTTCACCACCACGACCTTCATCCCCGCCATTACCGCGCTCGCCGGATTCGTTCCGTGCGCTGACTGTGGAATGAGGCAGATATTTCGATCCGCCTGCTTGCGCGACTCATGATAAGCGTGAATCACCAGCAGACCGGCGAATTCCCCCTGCGATCCGGCGTTTGGCTGCAACGAGACCGCCGCGAAACCGGTGATCTCCGCCAGCGCGCGCTCCAGCTCGTCGAACAGCCGCTGATAACCCTCGGCCTGATCCAGCGGCGCGAAAGGATGAATCTTCGCGAATCCCGGCCACGTGATCGGCATCATCTCCGCGGTCGCATTCAGCTTCATCGTGCACGAGCCGAGCGGAATCATGGAGTGAACGAGCGACAGGTCGCGGGACTCCAGCTTGTGCATGTACCGCAGCATCTCCGTCTCGGCGTGATGCTTGTTGAAAACCCGATGCGTGAGGAACGGAGTCGTGCGGTTGAATCGCTCGTCGTAACGGAAGTCCGCGCCCGACGTCACGTCTTCCAGCGTGAAGGCCGGCTCCTTCCCGCCGTTGAACGCCGCGAAGAGGTTCTCGATGTCCGCGCCGCTCACCGTCTCGTCGAGCGCGATTACGATGCTCCTGTCCTCCATCGCGCGCAGATTGATCCGCCGGCTGCGCGCCTCTTCCAGGATAGGTTGCGGGCCTCGCTTGCCCAGCGCGACGCGGATGGTGTCGAAATAGTCGTCGTGGACGATGGTGAAGCCGAGCCTGCGCAGCCCTTCCGCCAGCGCGGTCGTGAATCCGTGGACGCGGCGCGCGATGCGTGTCAACCCCTGCGGCCCGTGATAGACGGCATACATGCTCGCCACCACAGCCAGCAGCACCTGCGCCGTGCACACGTTGCTCGTCGCCTTCTCGCGACGGATGTGTTGCTCTCTCGTCTGGAGCGCCATACGCAGCGCGGGCTTGCCGTCCGCATCGCGCGAGACGCCGATGATGCGTCCGGGCAGGTGTCGCTTGAACTCGTCCTTCGTCGCGAAGTACGCCGCGTGCGGACCGCCGTATCCGAGCGGGACGCCAAAGCGCTGACTGTTGCCGACGACGATGTCGGCGCCCCATTCACCGGGTGGCGTCAGCAGCACCAGGCTAAGCAGATCCGCCGCTACCGTAACCAGCGCGTCCGCCGAGTGTACCTGCTCGCACGTCTTCGTGTAGTCGAGGACAGCGCCGTCGGTCGCGGGATACTGTATCAGCGCGCCGAATACATCGGGGCCGATCTCGAAATCCTCGTAGCTCGATACACGGAGGGTGATCCCGCGCACGCTGGCGCGGGTCTTCACCACATCGATCGTCTGCGGATGGCACTCCGACGCTACGAGGAATACTTCCTTCCCGGGCTTTCCCTTGAGCGCGTAGCTCATCGTCATGGCCTCCGCAGCGGCTGTCGCCTCGTCCAGCAGCGATGCGTTCGCGATCTCCAGCCCGGTGAGGTCGATCACCATAGTTTGGAAATTGAGCAGCGCTTCGAGCCGCCCCTGCGCGATCTCGGCCTGATACGGGGTGTAGGCCGTGTACCAGCCCGGGTTCTCCAGGATGTTCCGTTGGATCACGGGCGGGGTTACGCAATCCGAGTAGCCCATGCCGATGAAAGAGCGGAAGACCTGGTTCTTTGCCGCCAGCGCGCGGAAATAGGACAGCACTTCCGGCTCGGACATCCCTTTCGGCAGATCGAGCCCGTCGCGCAGCCGGATCTTTGCCGGAACAGTCGCGTCAATGAGAGCGTCGAGCGACGCGAGGCCGAGCGTTTTCAGCATCTCGGCTACATCGCGGTCGTCAGGTCCTACATGTCGCGGAACGAAGGATTCAGCAGGAGGGATGGCTGCTCCGACCTGCTTGATTGTAGTGCTCATAAGAGTGACAATTTAACACTCTATGCACCCCCGGCGAAGTTACGGCCGCTGGCGCCTCCTCTTCGCGCCGCCGCGCTCGGGCGCCGAAAACATGGCGCGGGACACGGCATTGCAGGCTCGCGCGGCGAAGACTTCGGAGACCGTGTTCAGCATCTACTCCTGGGCTCGGCCGACGCTTTCGCTCGGTAGGAACCAGCCCGCCACGGGACTCTACGACCTCGAGAGAATTCACGCTGCCGGTCTCGACGTGGTGCGAAGACCGACTGGCGGGCGCGCGATTCTGCACGACCACGAGGTCACCTACAGCGTGACGGCTTCTCTCGCGGACGCGGAGCCGCTTCGAGAGACGTATTCGCGGATCAACCGCATCCTGCTCGACGGGCTGTCCCGACTTGGTGTCACGGCCGGGCCGGCGGCTCCGACCGAGCGAGCGCCGGCGCCGAGTGGCCGGCCGTGCTTCGAGACGCCGGCGGAAGGCGAGCTCGTCGCGCATGGGGGGAAACTCGTGGGGAGCGCACAGTGGCGCGACGGCGGAGCCTTGTTGCAGCACGGCTCCATCCTCGTCAACGATGATCAGTCCGCTCTTCCCTCTTTCGCGGCGGCAGCCGCGGAAGAATCGAGTGTTTCGATCGCGCATCCGGCAACGCTCACTGCTCTGCTGGGTCGCGCGCCGGACGCCGCGGAAGTGGCGAGCGCGATGTTCGATGCCGTGCGATCGCTCGAGGATGCGGACGCGACTGAGTTCACTGAAGACGAAATCCGCGCGGATGCCTTGCGGCACGTACCGCGTTTTCTCGATGAGGGATGGACATGGCGACGATGAAGCACACTCGGCTCCTTTGCGTTCTGGCGCTCTTCGGCTGTGTTGGGTCCGAGTCGACTTCCGCGGGGAGCTCGGGCGGCACGCTGGCGATCTCCACCGGCGGAGACCCCGACGTACTGATTCCTTCGCTCGCTTCCACGGTTCAGGCCACGCAGATAACGGATCTCATTTACGACCGGCTGGCGGAGATCGGCGATTCGCTCAACATCGTGAACGACGCCGGCTTCAAACCGCGCCTCGCCGACCGTTGGACGTGGAGCCCCGATTCGTTGAGCATCGCGTTTCACATCAATACGCGTGCGAAATGGCACGATGGGCAACCTGTGCAGTCGAGCGACGTCCGATTCACGCTCCAGAGCACCAGAGACTCTGCGCTCGGCACGCCCGTCGCGGCGCTCATCACCAACATTGATTCAGTCAGCACGCCCGATTCCGCGACCGCCGTCTTCTGGTTTCACCAGCGAACCCCGCAGGAGTTCTACGACGCGACCTACCAGATGCCGATCATGCCGGAGCACATCTGGAAAGGCATCGCGCCTTCCGCCTGGAGAGCCTCGGATGCCGCGAAGCACCCGATCGGATCAGGCCAATTCAGATTCGTGCGCTGGACGCCCCGCACAGCGGTCGAGGTGGTGGCGGACGCCGCCAACTATCGCGGCGCGCCGAAGTTGAGTCGAGTGGTCTGGAGCGTCGCCCCTGATTTCAACACCGCGCTCACGAGATTCCTCAGCGGCGAGACGGACTTCTTCGAGGTGCTGCGTCCGGAGAATCTCAAGGAAGTCGCGAAGCACCCCGAGCTGCGAACGCAATCGTATCGCGGGCTCTCCTATCTGTTCGCGCAATTCAATCTCCGCGACCCCGCCAATCACGCGCGGCCGCATCCCATTTTCGGCAATCGGGACCTGCGGCGTGCCCTCACCATGGCCGTCGACCGCGCGTCGATCGTGCGGAGTGCCTTTGATTCTCTCGCAGCACCAGCACTTGGTCCGACTGTGCGCGCTTACCCGACGACAGATCCAAATCTGCCGCAGATTCCCTTCGATCTCGCGCACGCGAAACTGCTCCTGGACTCGCTCGGCTGGCGTGACGCGAACGGCGACCGCGTGCGGGAGCGCAACGGACGTCCCCTGCAATTCACGCTGTCGGCGCCGTCCTCGAGCAAAGCGCGCGTCCAGATGGCGGTTCTCATTCAGGAACAGCTCCGACAAGCCGGCGTGAAGGTCGATGTGGAGCAGCTCGACTTTCCGGTGCTCGTAGAGCGGGAGCGAAAGCGCACCTTCGACGCGGTGATGGGCGGCTGGAACACTCAGCCGAGTCCGGGCGCGGTTCGCGGATCGTGGGGAACGGCGGGCTCGCGCGCGGCGAGCGGCAACAATTACGGCTCGTACGAGAGCCCGGTGTTCGATGCGTACGTCGACAGCGCGCTTGCGTCTTTCGTTCCCGCCGCGCGAAAAGCGTATTTCACGAAGGCATACGAGACGATCATCCAGGATGCGCCGGCGATCTGGCTGGCTGAGCCGAGACCGACGGTTGGGTACAACGCGCGCCTGCAGCTCGCGCCGTTGAGATCGGACGCCTGGTGGGCGCACATCCCCGACTGGTGGATACCCGCCAACAAACGCATCCCACGCGACAACGCGCCGCTCGCTACCGCCGCGCCGCCCGGTCAGAAAACCCCGTAGCGGGTGATCCGCTACCTCGCGCGACGGCTCGCCCAGGCCGCAATAATCGTCGCGTTCGTCGCGGCGATCAGCTTCGCGCTCATCCATCTCGCGCCGGGCGATCCGTTCAGCGCGGTGATGGACAACCCGAACGTAAGTGAGAGCGTTCGCCAGACTCTGCGCGCGCAGTATGGACTCGACAAGCCGATCCCGGAGCAGTTCATCCGCTACATCGGCCGCCTGGCGCGCGGCGACCTCGGGTGGTCCTTCTCCCACGACCGGCCGGTGCTCGAGGTCCTCGCCAGCGCGCTGCCGAACACTGTGCTGCTGATGGGGGTGGCTCTCGTCGGGAGCTTTGCGCTCGGAATTCTCATAGCGCTCATCCAGGTCGCCAGACGTGGAAGCGCCACGGATCACGCATTGAGCGGCGTGACGCTGCTCCTGTTCTCGATGCCCGATTTCTGGCTCGCGATCCTGGCTCTTCTCGCTTTCACTTACTGGCTGCCGATTTTTCCGGTCGGGGGCGCCGTGGATCCCGTGATGCACGAGTACATGGGGTTTGGCGCGCGAATCATCGACAGGCTCCGACATTTGACGCTGCCCGCGTTGACTCTCACCGTTCTCGCCGCCGGCGGAGTCGCGCGCTACCAGAGAGCCGCGCTGCTCGACGTCCTCCCCGCCGACTACATTCGCACCGCCCGC
>CAAGKR010168532.1_pt1 | contig 11873 bp, 9 predicted proteins | sample 2556971 | NCBI WGS metagenome assembly CAAGKR01 (sample SAMEA5207829, study PRJEB30636) | soil metagenome | biome: forest; feature: boreal; material: soil | place: USA | collected 2011-09 | depth 1 m
CGAGTACGGCCTGGAGGACTACGAGCTCGGGGTCCGGCTCCTGCGGACGGGGATCACGATTCGCTTCGACCCCGAAGCGGTTGCGTGGCACCCCGACATCCCGCCGATGCCGGTCCTGGTGGCGCGCCAGCGCGGCGTCGGGTTGAATGCCGCTCGCCTTGTTCGCCTTCATCCGGAGACGACCAACACGCTCTTCCCCGTCGGCCCCGTCTCTCGGCCGCGACGACTCCTGCGAAAGACTCGGTTGCGCAGCCCGCGAGCGCTGATGGCGCTCTCATATCTGGCGTTCGGCGTCTCCCGCCTCACCGCCTCGCTCAGAGGCCCGACGGCCCAGAGAGGCGAGATGCTGTCGGAAGCAGCAGCAGGGTGTGCACTCGCCGCCGGGGTGGCAGAGGGCGACCCGAGCGGCGAGCTGCTCGACCGATTCCTCGGCTACTCCGGACGGGCGCGCCCGACGTGACGGGCTCCGCGCTCCAGAGTGCGCGCCTCCCGAAACCCTGCGACGAGCCCGGCCAGGAGCCCTGGGATCATCTCTCGATAGGGATCTTGCCAACGAGGCTCACGGCAGAGCGTGCCGCGCAGTGTCGTCCGGAGACCGCGCCGGAGATCCCCAGCCAACCATCGCAGGAGTCGGAAGTCTCCGCCGTAGACGTGCTTCGCGTAGAACCCACCTTGTGCGTGAGCGTACGCCATGTGGGTCCGCACCAGCTGTTCTGGTGTTCGCCAGTCGTGGTGCCACACTACGAGATCCGGCTCGTAGTGAAGGGGGCGCCCGTCGGCCAGCCACCGGTAGCAGAGGTCGTTGTCCTCCGCCACCAGGAGACTCCGGCGCTCATCGAAGCCTCCTAAGGCCTGGATCGCGCTCCGACTCGCGACCATGTTCGCCGGGTAGAGCACCCCAGTCGTTAGCACGCCCGTGTAGTCGTGTGGCTCCGGATCGGTTTTCGTCGAGGGCACATAGCCGGCACCGTCTGGTGGGAGCACACGTCCGGTGATGATCGCATCGGGAGCAGCATCGGCGAGGCGCGCGCCGACCGCGATCCAGTCGTCCGCAACCGTGCAGTCGTCATGCGTCACCAACACCGTGTCGTGCGCGATGGCAACAAGTCCCTTGTTCATCGCGCGAGCGGTTCCCGACCCGTCGCAGGTGATCCGGCGTACGGACGAGTTCCCCAGGTCGTCCACGAGCGTCGCGACGACCGGACCACCGCTCTGGTCGACGACCACAATCTCGTCGGCACGAGGCCGACATGCGAGCAGCGACCGTATGCAGGCGTCGAGGAGGTCGCGCCGCCCGACGGTGGGGACGATCACCGACACGGGCAGCGTCGAGTCCATCATCCCGCCCCATCGACCACGAACGAACGGAGCTTCTCCCCGATCGCCTTGAGCGAGAACTCTACTCTGACCCGCTCCTCGGCCCGGGCGCCGAGGCGCGCTGAGAGCTCCGGATCGTCGAGCAAGCGGCGGAGCTCGGATGCGAGCGCGTGCGCATCGTCGCGTGGTACGACGACCCCGCCCCCGGCGCTTCCGTGTCCGACCACAGCCGGGACCCCCGGGGCGTCCGCCGCAATCACCGGCAGACCGGCCGCCATGGCCTCGACCGGTGCCACCGGAAAGCCTTCCTGGCGAGATGGCAGCACGAACACATCGGCCGCGGACAGGTAGGTTCCGACCACTTCCCGATCGAGGACGTACTCGTCGCGCCACTTCACGTCGTCGAGCCCGAGCTGGTCGAGTCTCTCGTGGAGCCATTCCGACCCGGAGCGGGTGCCGAGGAGCGGCAACGTCACGTTCGCGATACATGACCCACGTACCTCGCACCAGCTGTCGATCAACGTGTCGATCCCCTTGGAGTGCACCTCCACACGACCGTGCCACAGCGCGACGCGAATGTCTGGCTTGAGACCCAACTCCTCGCGGGCAACTTCCCGCGGCCGCCGAATCACTGTCGCGGGATCGAAAGGGTTCGCGATCCGGGCAACCCGTTCCGAAGAGATGCCGTACCGTTCGAGGACTCGATCGGCTTCAGACTCCGCCGCGACGATCAGCCCGGCGGCGGAACGAACGGCAGGTCCGCGCATTAGTTGTTCGACCCGGGTCCGGGTGTGGTCGCTTCCTTGGAACGTCGCGAAGGCGGGCACACCCAACACGTTGCCGAGCGCGAAGCAGACATCGAAGCGGCCCTCTTCGTATTCCTGGCAGAGGACGGCTCTGCAGGCCTCGTGGCGCAACACCCGCGAGAGCGCGCGGGGGGTCGCCGTCAAGTAGAGCGCAGCGCTACGGGCCAGGGCGTTTACGACCCAGGCCCGTCGACCACGGGCGCCGCGGCGCGCCTCGCTCAGCCAGGCGTAGCCGTGGCGCGACCGCGCGAACATGTAGAGCCGTGACGGAGGAAGGAACCAGAGCACGGACCCCGTCGGAACATGAACCCGCCGTGTGGGCCGCGTGACGCCGCGGGACCGGCAGACGATGACTGTGTCGACGTCGGCGCTCGCGAATCCCTCGGCGAAGCCGAACAGCCAGCCTCCCGAGAGTCGTTCCGCGTAGTCGTCGAGAGACAGCCCCAGCGGATCGATGTAGTCCTCCACGAGATCGCCCAACGGCAGGATCGCCACTGTCGGGCGCCCGTGGTCGCGACTACGGCGTCGCGACCGCCGCTGCGATCGTCCGTACGTGCCGAGTAGCCCCATCGAGCCGCCCCGCAGCTCGGCGAGCGCTGCCGCTCTCGCGCCCCGACGATGTCCACCCGCGCTGCGTCGCGCATCGCGAAGCTGGTTCACAAAGAACCACCGATCATCCGGCCGAGGTATGGCGTCGTCGTCCGGTGCGCCGAGCGCGACGCAGTGTGCACTCGGGAGTGTACCAGAGCGGACGTCGGGTGGTCGCGACTCGCAATGCGATCTCCACGTCGGCACCGGAGACCAGCTTCCGCCCGACGCGATCAGCGAAATATGGGGCCCTCGGCCGTCCGGACTCCTCGAGCGCCTCGCGGTTGAGCACCATGCCAGCCCCGACAAGGCATTCGACTGTCACCCGTTCGTCGCCAAAGTCTTGCTCTGCAAATGCCCCGCCGTATCGCAGCAGCAGGCCCGAGGGGTCCCCGCCGTACTCGGGCGTCACGCGTCCACCGAGACCCCCGCAGTCCTCGTGAGCCCGCGCGAACGCAAGCGCGTGCTCGACCCATGGCTCGTGGAGCACACAGTCGTCGACGACGAATGCGATCCAACGCCCGGTGGTACACCGGACCTCATAGAACCTCGTCGGCGTGAGACCCTGCTTCGGCTCTTCGACCCATCGTAATCCCGGAATTGCCCCCTCGAGCACGTGACGATCCACAACTGCTCGCGTGTCCTCGCGGGTGTTGTTGTCGACGACGGTGACCTTCCAACCGTCCACGGCAGCTTGCTGGTCAGCGAGTGCCGTCAGAACGAGATCGAGCAGGACGGGGTTGTCATAGGTGCAGATGACGATGTCGAGCTCATCGTGGGGCTCGGTGCGCGGGGATTCGGGACTCCTCGCGACCGGCGTGCTCGGTTCCACAGGACGCTCGTCCGCTGCTCGCAGCAACGCCCCGACCGTAGCGGGAATCCGGAGGGACCTCGACGGGCACCCACATCCCGCCGTCGACCAAACCGCCGCGGTCAGAACGGCAGGGGCAGAGGCTCGGGCGGTGTCGTGACCGGCAGGTGGGGCGTCGTGGGCAAGACCGACGGCGCGGCGGGCGTCACCAACGCGGACGCCACGGCGATCGCCGGCCGCCGCATCTGCGGCGAGGTGGGAGACGCGGACGGGGCCGCCACGCCTGGGCAGGTTGAGACACGACGCACCCCGACCGCGTGGAGCCTTTCGTCGGTACACCCGGAGGACACCATCGACCTCGGACGAACTGCGATCACCGATCCGCTCGCAGGCATCCTCGCGGCCGCCTACCTCGGCGTGCGCTCCTGCGCTGGCGGCCCAACTCAGTGCGGGTCGTCTCGCCGAGCACGAGACCGGCCCCCGTACGCGCGCGTACAGCGCGGCGTGGCGACGCGGATACTCGATGCCGAGGCCCGTCGCGACCACACCGACCGCAGCCCCGCCGGCCGCGAGCGCGCCCGTGTGGGCCACGGCGTCGATGCGGATCGCGAGTCCGCTCACCACGGTGACGCCGGACTCTGCGAGGTGAGCGCCGAGGTCGCGAGCGCCCCCCAGGCCGTGAGGTGTGGCGGCTCTCGTGCCCAACCCTCTACGGACGTATGATGGATCATACATTCGGCTTTTTCGTACCGCGACGCGCGACGAGAGTCGTCCAAAATTCAACACGGAGTCGCGTTCCATCCGCTCGCGATCGACAGGGTAAAGGAGCGAGAGATGCGATCTGGATTCCGCCTGCTCCGACGCGCGCTTTCCCTCTTCGATCGCCGAACGCGGATGGGGTTTGCGGGATTCGCCCTCGGATTCGCTGTTCTTTCTTTCCTTGACGCGATCCCGCTGCTCCTGCTCGCCATTGCACTCAGTGACACTGGCGCGATTGCCAAAGGAGCCGATACAGTGAAGCTGCCATCGTCCCTGAGGGGTGCTGGTGCGGCGGTAGGGATGGGCCCCTCCGTTTCTCTGGTTGCCCTGGTCGCAGCAACGCTCTGTCTGATGCTCGCCAAGAGCGTGCTCGCGTCGTGGTTCACGCGCCGTTCGGTACTTTTTTTTGCTCGTCATGACATCGCTCTGGGAAAAAGGATCATTTCGCGGCAGTTGAACGCGACATGGCTAGAACACACACAGCGTGACGACAGTGAAACGCTGCGAGACGCGTTATTTGCATCGACTGCCCTCGTCCAAGAGTTCTTGGGGGTCGCGGTCCTCAGCTGGGCCGAGGTGTGCACGATCGTGGCCATCGCGGTGGCGGTACTGCTCAGCGATCCTCTCGTGGCGTTTGTCGGAGGCTTATACGCGATCGTCCTCGCATTCGCCCTCCAGCACAATGTGCGGGACCGAATGAACTCCGCTGGAGAGCAATCCTTTCGCGCCGAGGCCGCCGTGCTCAAGACCATGCAACAAGCCTTGTCGACGTTCAAGGAGCTGCTGGTCAGGGGCCGAACTTCGGTCTTCGCCGACGTCGCGGCTCTGCAACGCCGAGGCCTTGCCGAGGCGCGAGCCGAAACGACTTATGTCAGCTCGCTGACTCGCTATGTCCTCGAGGGCGGGCTCGTCATCGGGATCGCGCTCGTCGGCGCTGCTGCCATCATCGTGGACGGTGCGGCCAGCGCCGCCGCCTCGATCGTCTTCTTTGCCACCGCAGGTTTCAGGGTTCTACCCGCGATTCAAAGGCTCCAGGTGAACCTCGCGACGGCGCGATACCGAGCGCCATATGTTCGAACAGTACTTGACCAACTCGAGTCGCAGCGGATTGATGATCTCGATAGGGAGACACCACAGCTCGAACATGATGGGCTCCGGCTTCGCGGCCGGGTCGAGCTCCGACACCTCTCCTTCTCGTACCCGGCTCGCGTCCCGCCCGCCCTCAACTGCGTCTCCTTCGATATTCTCGAGGGGAGGCGTGTCGCGTTGGTGGGCCCATCGGGAGCCGGCAAGACGACCCTTGCCGACGCGGTGCTGGGGTTGCTTAATCTGGAACCTGGTTCCGTCCTCGTCGACGGTGTCGACATCCTCGAATCTCTGCCCGAGTGGAGACGCTCAGCTGGCTATGTACCACAGGAGATCTCGCTCGTGGATGACAGCGTCGCGGCCAACGTCGCGCTCGGATGGCTGGACGCAGATATTGACCGGGAACGCGTTTGGCGCGCCCTCGAGAAGGCCCAGGCGGATCAGTTCGTACGCGAACTCCCGAACGGCCTCGACACTCATCTCGGTGAACGAGGCGTTCGGATCGCCGGAGGTCAACGTCAACGAATCGGAATCGCACGGGCGCTCTACACTCGACCAAGTTTCCTTGTCCTCGACGAGGCAACCAGCGCACTAGACGTCGAGACCGAACGCATGGTGATGGAAGCTGTGGAAAACCTGCATGGCGAGATCACCGTCCTGGTCGTCGCCCACCGGCTCGCGACGGTGCGCTCGGCAGACTTGGTGGTCTTCATCGAGGATGGGGAAGTACGCGCGCAGGGTACGTTCGGCGAAGTCGTACGCGCAGTTCCGCGGTTCGCCGAGCATGCAAGGCTCGCCGGGCTCAGCGCATCCGAGGATTGAATTCGACACCCAACTTTCTGCGCCGCAGGGGGAGTCCTCCGAGGACGCCATTAGTCGGTCGCGGGTGGTGTCGAGCCGTGTTGGCTGATGGTGTGCCTGAAGGGCGTCAAATAGTCGATCTGGCCGCTGAACTGCTGGTTCGCGAGCCCGCTCAGCAACCTTTGTCGAATCGCCCGAATACAGCGGTCGATCGTATGGGTGTCGAAACTCGATCAGGCCCTTGACCGGCGGGTTCAACTGGTGTGCGCAAAGAGCTCGGCGAGCCGCTCTGATGGTTTCATGAATCCGAGGGTCTTGCGCGGTCGGTTGTTGAGGCTGAGCGCGAACCGGTCGAGGTTCTCGTTCGGCGTGGGCTGACAGGTCGGTTCCCTTGGGCAGGTATTGGCGGAGCAGGCCGTTGGTGTTCTCGTTCGAGCCTCGCTGCCAGGGGCTGTGGGGGTCGCAGAAATAGACCTGGATCCCGGTGTCGATGGTGAAGCTGGCGTGGAGGGCCATCTCCTTGCCCTGGTCCCAGGTGATGGCGCGGACCAGCTCGTCGGGGAGCTTGGCGATCGCCCGTCGCATCGCTTGGTCGACCTTCTCGGCCTCTCGACCCCTCGGGCAGGTGCAACAGCAGCACGTAGCAGGTCGACCGCTCAACGAGGGTCCCGCCCTGCCGTTCTTGCCGTTCCTGCCGTTCTTGCCGTTCTTGCCGAGGATCAGATCGCCTTCCCAGTGGCCCGGCACCGCACGGTCGGTGATCTCGGCGGGACGTTCGCTGATCATCACCATGCCAGGGAGCCGGCCCCGTCGCTCCTCGGTCCGACGTCGGGGTCGACGTCGTGCTCGTCCGGTGCGCAACCAGCGGGTCAGCTCACGTCGCAGCTCGCCGCGACCCTGAACGAAGAGGGACTGGTAGATGGTCTCGCGCACACCCACATCATCGGATCGTCCGGGACCTCGATCCGCAAGCGGTGAGCGATCTCCTCCGGTGACCACCATTCCCTGAATCACTCCTCAACCCGGCTCGCCAGCTGCCGGCATGCCAACTTGGGGTCTTGGGCCGTTGGGCCGCCTCCGTGCTCGCTGATGAGCACGCCAGGTCCGATACCCGTCTCGGCCGCCGTTGGCGGCCACCTCTCGAGACACGCTCGACACCGCCCTGCCGAGCAACAGGGCGATCGAGGCGAACGTGTCACCGCGCTGAAGACCAAGGCTGATCTCTTCCCGATCTGCCAGCATCAATCGGCCCGGCCGTGGTGACCATCCATCGGGGCGCCCGGGTCGAACAGGACCGCCCCTCGCCAGGCGCCGAACTTCTACATGTGAGCAGTCCACCTGGGCGCCGATGGCTCGAAGCGACCATCCTCGCGCCTTGAGTCTCCAGGCTAACTGCTGCTGTTCAACGGTGAACGAGCAGCGCGAGGACCGATCCGTGGACCGTCATGTCGACGTCGGGGGCCGCCCGGTCGTGATGCTCACGCGCGCCTCAGGCACCCGACAGGTCGTGCTGGCCCGCCACGTCCGCAACCGGCGCCTCGCCGACGCCCTCGACTGTGGGCCTTCGACAACGAGTAGGGCACGCGCCGCCTACAAAACGTCGGCGTCGCGACGAACGGCGTGACCACCGCCGGCCCGCCGGGGTCAACGCTCATTCCATTCGCGAGCGGGTGCCTTGGGCATGGTGCCACGCTCCTCCCAGAAACGCCTGGATCCTTCCCGCCGCACTGGCGCCGTGGGGTCAGTCTCTTGGAGCAGAGCCGCGCCCTCGGCCGGTCCCGACCGTGGGTTACCAGGTCATCCAGCCGCCGATCCGCCGGGGGCCGATGACATCCTCGTCGCGAGATGCGAGGCAGCGCCCGGGTCGCGTGGCGGTTGGCTCGGCTCCGCTGCCGACTGGATTTGCTCTCCCTGGTGGAGGCACCCATTCGCACCCTCATCGCAGGCGCGCTCCCGCGCTGGGCCGTCCCCTGAACATGATCCGGTAGGGCTCAGGGTGCGCGAGCCCGAAGAGCACGTAGGCACGCCCGCGGTGCCGCAGCTCTGCGACACGCTGGACACCGCGGCTACTTCAGGTACGTCGGCTCGGTCCGCCATAGGTGGACGATCCAGGCAGATGCGGACATGATTGTTCCGTACGATCGTGACCTTTGACTAGGCAAACCGCAGCCCTCAACGCGGATCGGTGGTGGAGGAATCTTGGGCCTAGTTGGCAGCGTCGTCATTCCTGTTCACAACGCAGAGGCCACGCTCGGGGACCAGTTGACTGCTCTTGCAAGCCAGATCGGCGCTCCGGACTTCGAGGTAATCGTCGTGCTCAACCGATGCACCGACCGCAGCCAGGCAGTGGCTGAGTCGTTCGCCTCTCGTCTCCACTTGGTGCTTATCTGCACCGACGAGAAGGCATCGGCGGCGTACGCCCGTAACATGGGGGCAACCCGTTCCGCCGCTCCCTACCTGCTGTTTTGCGATGCTGATGATCGGGTGAGCGAGCGGTGGGTCGCAGAGATGATTCACACGCTCGCCACTGGTGAGGCTGATTTCATCGGCGGCTGCCCCGTTGTCGATCGAGAGAATCTGCCGGGCTGGGCGTACGAGTGGTTCTACAGAGATATCGATGGGCCGAAGTTGATGGCCTATGCAGCGATTCGAGTTCCGATCAGTGCCTCTTTGGGGATCACACGACGTTGACGACAAGACCAAGCAAGCAGTTGGTCCCCATTCCATCGGGGTCGTTGAGCCGTTCCGTGTGCTGCGGCTGATCTTGTGCGCCGACGATCACGGGCTCGGCTTCGACCTGCGCTACTGGTCGGAGTACGGCCCATCTCGGAGCCACAGCAGGTGCGGCGCCACGGCGAGAAGAGTCCCCACACGACCGCGGCGCGAAGGTTGTCGAGGTCTTCGCGTATCCGGGTCCGCCAAGCGATCTCGTTCGGTCCGCCGCGTCCTCACTTCAGCCGCCGACGCGATGGCCAGCGCCGCCGCCATCGCGATGCCCAAGATCGACACCAGCGTCCTCACTTCAGCCGCCGACGCGATCGCCGCCGCCGACGCCACTGCCAGGGAAATGGCCACGATCGAGACGAGCGTTCTCACCTCCGCCGCTGAGGCGATGACCAGCTCCGCTGCCATCGCCATGTCGATGCCCACGATCGACACCAGTCTCCTCACCCCCGCTGCCGACGCGATCGCCAGCGCGATGCCCACGATCGACACCAGTCTCCTCACCCCCGCTGCCGACGCGATCGCCAGCGCGATGCCCACGATCGACGCGGGCCTCCTCACCGCCAAGCTCGACACGAGCGTCCTCGCCTCCGCTGCCGACGCGATCGCCTGCGCGATGCCGACGATCGACGCCAGCCTCCTGAGCGCCGCCCTCGACTCGGGTGCCATAGCCGCCGCCACCAACGCGATGACCAGCGCCGCCGCCAACGCCGGTGCGATGCCCACGATCGACACCAGTCTCCTCACCTCCGCTGCCGACGCGATCGCCGCCGCCAGCGCGATCACCAGCGCTCTCCCCACGATGGACACGGCCGTGCTTGGCACGGCATGGTTGATCGATCACCTCACATCCGCCGCGGGAACGAACGTCCTCTCGGCACTCGACCGGAGTGCGTTCGACGCTGCCCGCTTCGTCGCATCGCCGAGTTCGTCCCGGCCATCGATATGAACGCCATTGCGGAAGCGTTCGACCGCACGCACTCAGATGACCTGGCTCCTTCCGACGGTGAACAGTTGGAGAAGAGCCTCGAACCGGCATCAATCCTGATGCTCATTGGTTTCGCCATCGTGCTCATTGCGCTGGCGCTCAACGCGCGGACCGCGGGCGTCCTGCTAGGCGCCACGAAGGCGTTTGGCGAGTCAGCGCTCCTCGGCGTCCGATGGACGGGCGAACTCGAGACGAGAAGCCCGACAGTCACTGGCGCCCTCACCCTGATGACCCTGTTGTCACTCGGACGACGACCCCCACAGAGGCCGGGCTGACGGCGCCCTCAGCAGAGCACGATGCCGTAAGACGCTGCGCCGTCTCCCGCGGTCGTCATCATCAGGAAGATGGCGTGGGCTTTGAGCGTGATCCGTGACCTGGGTGGTAGCGCATGCGAACCCAATCGCCGTCGTGATGATGAGCGACATCCGAATATCGACTGGCGACGGTACGAACACCGAGGAGATCGTCGAGTTCGGGGTGAAGAAGATCCACCACGTTGCACCGACCGTCTTTGCCGGCTTCGCCGGGAACATCGTGCTCGGGTTCCGACTAATTGATGATCTGCGTACGTATCTCAATCAGTTCTTTGACCCGAACCGATCGACCATCGACCTTGCCGAGAGTTGGAGTTCGAATCTCCCCGAACGGATCGGCGCACTCGTTACGCACGAGATCGCTCACGTGCGGACCGATTTGATCGTCGCCGGGATGCACCTCGCTCCGGTAAGCAACTCCGACGGCACGCCGACTGACGAGCGCATTCCGTTCGGGGCCGGCTGTCAGATCCGACTGCTGGAGCCGGCGACGGGGTATGCCGACATTGAGCGGTTCTCCTGGAACAGCGGCGGCGTGTCGGTGGGTTCCGGGTCAGCGGTTCCGGAGTACCAGCGCATGCTGACGGAGCTCGACTGGATTCAGCTCTCGACCTGGAACGACTCCGCCGCGATGATGACAGCAATCATGAAGATGACCATCGAGGCCGCACCGACGTTGGGTATAAGCACCGACCTGATCGCCATGATGATGAAGCGCGGCTCTGACGGAATTGTCGGCAGTGGAGGAACCTCGGGCGCAATGGCCTCGGACCGATCCTTAATCGCCGCCAACGAGCATGAGTTTTGCGAGCTATGGACGAGATTTAAGCCGCAGGGCAGCGCCCTGATGGCGCTCTCGGCAATCCCGTAGAGCCCTCGTCTCAACGTGCCGGCCCCAGCGCGAGCGCCCCTATTAGAGCCAGCGCTGGAGGCAGGGCGAGGCACATGTAGGGACCGTTGCGGGCCACGCACGAACTTCATCGTGCGGTCCGCACGTTCGCTCCTACGCCAAACTACCTGGGCGCGGGCTCGAAGCTCGTTGGGGCGCACTGCCCAAGAATCGCCCAAGAAACTCTGCGCCGCACCAGTCGCATCTGTATGACTGCGTGCGTAGAGTTCAATAGAGCCTGTTGCAGAAATGTCGCCCTGGTGCTCGCGATTTGGTCCCAGCCCAGGGAAGATGTGGGGCATGGCCCGTGACTTTTTGACGGGGGATCGTGACCAGGCGTTCTTGTTGCCTCCGGATATGCGGGAGTGGCTCCCGGCGGGGCATTTGGTCTGGTTCATCCTCGACGTGGTTAAGCGCCTCGATCTGGGGGCTTTTGAACGGGTTCGGGAGGATCCGCGGGTGAAGGGTGTCATTAGTCGGTCGCGGGTGGTGTCGAGCAGTGTTGGGCGATGTTGTGCCGCTTCGTCTATCTGCTTGCCCGTCGCTCAGTGGCCGGTTCCGATCCCGTGTCGCGAAGGATGTGGAGATCGCGGTCTTGCGGCATCAGCTCGAGGTCCTGCGCCGTCAGGTAAGCCGCCTGGACCTTGAGCCCGCGGATCGGGCGGTGCTGGCGTTGCTGTCCGGTTTAGTTCCCCGGGTCCGGTGGTCGGCGTTTGTGGTCACCCCGGCGACGATCCTGCGTTGGCATCGCGATCTGGTGCGTCGCCGCTGGACCTACCCCAAGCTGGGC
>CAAGKR010124132.1_pt1 | contig 11872 bp, 6 predicted proteins | sample 2556971 | NCBI WGS metagenome assembly CAAGKR01 (sample SAMEA5207829, study PRJEB30636) | soil metagenome | biome: forest; feature: boreal; material: soil | place: USA | collected 2011-09 | depth 1 m
CCCGCCCCCGCCACCACGTAACCGCAGGTCAGGGCCGGTGCGTAGCACCGGCCCTCTGCGCGAGAGGCGAAACTTCTAACGGATCTTCTAACGGACCGGCCGACACCGGGTTTTGCACCGGCCGACATCGGCCGTCACGACGTGTACGAAGACCGGTCCATGCTCGACGCGGTGGCTCCGGGTGGCGCCTGAAAGTTCTTGGATGCGGCTCCGGTTCCTAGTCGAAAGTGGCTCCGGCACCTCGGTGAAACTCGGCCTGGACCACGCGCCCCTCAGTGACTCGCGCTCCATGGAACTGCGAGTCGAAGGTCGAAGAAGGAAGGCGGGCCTTTCACTGACTCGCGATCGCTTGGACCGCGGGTCATATGCGCTGGCTGGTGCCTCTAGGTCTAGTGAGACTCCGAGGCCGGATGCTGGAGGACATCGAGCACGCCGCCCTCGCCTGCGATCTTCCAGACCTGTTTCGGACCGTCAGGGTCTGACAGGAACCCATTGTCCCAGTGCGCGTCCGACCAAGGCGTCTCAGACCAGAAGCAGGTGAGGGTGCGGGGCCCTCGGCTGAACTGATCGCTGATTGATCCGTGAGGCGTTCGCGCTGTCTCATGGATCCACCCATGCGTTCTGGCCTCTTCGAGTACCGCTGATCTCAGATCAGGCTGAACCATCGCCCGATTGTACTTTTCTGGATGACTCGCGATCGATGGAACCGCGAGTCGTCGCGCATTCGGTCACACGCGCGTCGTCGCGGGCCGCCCTGACCCTCCGAGTTCCTATGCAGCCGATCTGTTTCCTAGCGAGCCAGTTCAGGCCACCGTTCGGCGGCGTAATCCTTCAGGTCGCCCAACGTTGCCGCGGCCTTGTCCCGGGCCTCGTAGGGCCCCGGCATGACGAAGACCTCGGTCTCTAGTTGCAGTCTGGGTTGAAAGCCATTTCCGGGAAACTTCCCGAAAACGGCCTCGGCCACTGCCTTATAGGTGAAGATTACGAGAGCAGGTTTATGGAGTCGCAGCTTTTCGAGCAGCAGGGCCCGACCATAAACGAGTTCATCGTTTCGAACGTCGACCGCAGCCGACGTCGGTCGCTTGACGAGATCCGTCAATCCAATGTCGCGCCGCATAAGTTCGTCATCCGCCCATTCCTGGCGGATGGTTGGCAGGAGACCGGCCAGCTGTAGCCGACCAAGGAACCGTTGTCCGGATCTTCCCTGGTAGTAGTGACCTGCTGCGACGCTGATGGGCGCTGGGTTCAGGCCAACACAGATCGCACGCGGAGATCCAGGCATCAAATCAGCGAGCGTCTCGAAACGGTCTCCCATCCAGTCGTCGATCAGTCGATGGTCCATGTCGTCCCAGGTCTCCTTGCCACTCGGGACACCGAGTACACAACCTCAACCGTGTCATGAGACGTGGGCCCGGTCGAAGGGAACCTTGACCTGCCGTGACTCGCGATTTCTCGTAGCCACGAACCTCGGCGATGGATTATCGGGGGAGTGCACCGCTCGTCCCCTCGCTCCGGAGCAATGCGGTCTCACTACTAAACGAGGACCCGGCTCCTCACTAGAGCCTCGTTGCAGAGCCTTGCGCCTGTGCTGCTGTATCCCAGATCATCGGTCTCTGATTGACTGACTGGTGTCCGAATGGAAAGATCGTTGCTCGGTCTCGTAAAGCAGCGCGCAATCTCCAGCAGTTAATCCGCCCGCGACTCTCTAGCTCTAGTTCGTCCGTTTGGAGTGCCCATGCCCGCGAAGAAGCAGGGAGCGGACGTCATAAGCGGCGTCATTACGATCGTTGTCGGCGGTCTTATCTTGGAGGGCATCCGAAGGTGGCGGGACCGCAACTCCGAAGGTACGCGGTACGCAAGGGCTGCCAAGACAACGCGCTCGTCCAAGAGAAGCTGACCTCGCTTTTCGCGCCCTACCCGGTTTCGCCTCGTCAAGGCTTAGCCAAGCCTCGAACCTTCGGGTAAAGGACTCGCGATCGTGGGAATCGCGAATCACCACACTCCCTCAAGACCCGGGGCCATGCACGGGTCGGGAACTAATTGGCTGGCTGTAGTGCGATCACTCAGCTCCCGAGACGCTCAGGTTGAACGCTTCGTTCGCAACCTAAAACTTGTTGGCTCAAGTCCCATCACCTCCCCCAGCAAACTCCCGATTTGTCGTCTTCTGCGACCGAGACCAGCCGGGTCCGGACCTCGGCGTCGCGCCATTTCCGTGGCATTCGCAAGGGGCCGCTTGCGCGATCTAACGCCGATGCTCCAGCGGACCTAGAGCTAGCTCGATCAACCCTTGACGGACGCTAGGTTCTCGTCGTGGCAGAGGGTGGGAGAGTTGGCGGATCGGCCTCGGAAGAGCCGCTCTTCGTCGTAGACAACTCCCCGGATGGCCGAAGTGGCCTCGGGTACCTGCACGACTGGTGCGAGGTCGCGAATGCCTTCGACATCGCCACCGGTTTCTTCGAGGTTGGTGCCCTCGTCGCGCTCGACGGCCAATGGCAGAAGCTGGACAAGGTCCGCATCCTCATGGGGAGCGACACCTCGAGCGGCACGAAGAAGGCGATTCTCGAGGCCGTCCGCACTCACGAGGAGCGCACGCTTGATCAGGGACTTGAGGTCGACAAGCAGGACAACCCTTTTCTTGAAGGAGTCGATGCTGTCGCGGAAGCCCTGCGCTCGAAGCAGATCGAGTGCAAGGTCTACAACCGCGACAAGTTTCACGCAAAGGCGTACATCACGCATGCTCGTCTTGATGTCGTCGGATCGCAGGCTCTGGTCGGTTCTTCGAACTTCACCCGCCCTGGGTTGACCAAGAACGTAGAGCTCAATATCAAGATCGAGAGTGGTCCCGAGGTCGCGCAGCTTCAGCAGTGGTACGAGAAACATTGGAACAACGCCGAGGACGTGTCGGACGCGGTCCTGCGTACGATCGAGAGGCACACCCGCTCGTACACACCGTTCGACGTGTACGCGCGGGCGCTCCACGCTTTGTTCGCTGACGTCGAGCCGACGGCAAGCGACTGGGAAGAGAAACGCTCCAAGATGTTTCACGTGCTCGACCGCTATCAGAAGCAGGCGTACTGGGCGCTCATGAGTATCGCTCGCCAGAACGCCGGAGCGCTGTTGTGCGACGGTGTCGGCTTGGGAAAGACCTTCGTCGGTTTGATGCTGATCGAGCGGCTCGTGCTCCGTGAGGGGAAGCGCGTCGTCTTGTTCGCACCGAAAGGTGCGAAGGAGGGAGTCTGGGAACCGGAGATCCGGCGCTATCTCTCGCACATCGGAGGTGTGGGCGGAAGCGCCGACTTCTCGAACCTGACGGTCTTCAGCCATACGGATCTCTCTCGGCCCGGTGAGTTTCCCGAGCGCTTCGAGCGAGTGACCGAGCTCGCCGACGTCGTGATCGTCGACGAAGCGCACCACTTCCGGAACCCTGGAAGACGCCCGACGGAGGGTGATCCCGAATCGCGCACGCGTTACTACCGGCTTTACGACCTGATCGGTGGGCCCCATGGCACGCCGAAGCCGGTGTTCATGCTGACCGCGACACCCATCAACAACTCGTTGGACGACTTTAGACATCTCGTCGAGCTCTTCAGCCGGCGCGACGAACGGCACTTTGCTCGGAACCTCGGCATCAACTCTGTCACCGCTCACGTCGCGAACATGACCAGGGCCTTGAAGAAGCGCGTCGGAGACAACGCGCCGGTGGCGGATCACCTCGCGGAAGCAGATCAGCTCCTGGTCGGAGACACGCTCTTCAACGCGCTGGTCGTGCAGCGAAGTCGTTCGTACGCGAAAGAGAGTCAGCTCCAAGAGACCGGAACGTCTGCGATCTTCCCGGAGCGCGCCGACCCCAAGGTTGCGAATTACTCGATCAAGAAGACGTACGGTCAGCTCCTTGAGCTAATCGAGGCCGCGTTCATGCGTGATAAGCCGTTATTCGCGTTGCCGATCTACTACCCGCTTGCCTACTACCGAGGGCCAGACGCCGAGATCAACCCGATCGACGAGAACCGACAGTTCCAGGTTGTCGGGCTCATTCGGACGAACTTTCTCAAGCGCTTCGAAAGCTCCGTGTACGCGTTCGAGCGCTCATGCGATCGGCTCATGCGAAAGCTCCTCGCGTTCATCCAGGTGAACAACGCGACGCCCCAAGAGCAGCGTCGGCTGGAGCGGTGGATCGGGCAGCACGAAAAACTTCTCGCGTACACGCTGGCTCGGCAGCTCGAGTTCTGGGGAGACGAAGAAGCGGACGAGTCTGAGGCCGAAGACGACGTGATCCCCGCCGAGTTCGTGGCCGCCGTCGAGTTGCTCGATCGTAACGAGTACGACGTCGAATCGATCTTCGACGAGACCTATCTCGACCTTGACCAGCTCGCGATCTTTCTCGACGAAGCTCGTCGGTTCCAGCCGAAGCAGGACGACAAGCTTCAAAAGTTGATTCGACTATTGAAGACCAATCCTCTTGCGGACCGCAAGGTCCTGATCTTTTCCGAGTTCGCCGACACCACGCGGTACCTGTGCCGTGAGCTCCGCGCCGCGGGGATCGACGGCGTGACCCAGGTGGACAGCGGTACGAAGACGAACCGCGCTGAAATTCTGCGACGCTTCTCGCCGTACTACAACGACTCGTCGTCGCCCGCGCTGGCCGCCGCCGGTGAGGACGAGATCCGGGTGCTCGTATCAACCGACGTGCTTTCCGAGGGTCTGAACCTTCAGGACGCCACGCGGCTCATCAATTACGACATCCACTGGAACCCTGTTCGATTGATGCAGCGCATCGGCCGTGTTGACCGACGGCTCAACCCTGCTTTCGAGGAGCGACTCAAGGCCGATCACCCGGAGGTCGCGGCGGATCGCGGCAAAGCCGCGTACTGGAATTTCCTCCCACCCGACGAGCTCGACACATTGCTCGGTCTCTACAAGGTCGTCAGCAACAAGACGTTGTTGATCTCGAAGGCTTTGGGGATCGAGGGCAAGAAGTTCCTCACCGACCAAGACGAATACGACGCTCTCAAAGAATTCAACGCGACGTACGAAGGTGAGGCGACTGCAATGGAGGAGTTGCATCTCGAGTACCAGCGCCTGCTCACCGATCACGCCGGGTTGGAGCAGCAGCTTGACGATCTGCCCGGTTCGGTCTTCAGTGGTCGCGAACGGCCCGACGGCGCGCCGATCGGCGTCTTCCTCTGCTACCGGTTGCCGGCGCTCGACAGCGAGCTTGGAGAGTTCACGCTCGCAGCGGGAGTAACGCGGTGGTTTCTCGACACGCTCGACGGCGGCGACGCGCTTGAGGGGACCGCTGAGCTTGCCGCGTACATTCGCTCGACTCAGAAGACGCCGCGACGCACCAGCATCGACCGCAAGGATCTCGTCGCTGCCCGCGATCGTGTCGCCAAGCACATCAAGAACACCTATCTGAAACAGCTCTCGGCACCGATCGACGCGCCCAGACCGCGGCTCGTCTGTTGGCTTGAGCTCAACGGGGGCTGAGCATTGGCTCTGACTGCGGAGCGCCTGCGCACCGTCCGCACGCTCGCCGACGTCCTCCAACTCCTTGCGGACGAGCTCGACTGGCCGATCGGCACCGACGACCTCGAGGAAGCGACCTTTGACTATTCGCCCGATGAGCTCGGCGTCCCCGCCGAGCAGGTGCCGCAGCTGCGAAGCCTCCGCCAGTTGCGCCCTCTGACTACCCAGCAACCGTGGGGTGTCTTCTTCCTCGACTTCGTTGGGCCGCGTCTCCCCATCACGCCGCTCCGGCGTCTGCTCCAGCGCCTGGTCGCAACCAAGCGCGCGAGCCGACAGCACGCTACGTGGGCGCTTACCGATCTGCTCTTCGTGATCACGACGGAGTCTGCCGACAGCGTCGAACTCCACTTCGTCGCTTTCTCCGAGCATGAGGGTCATGCACCGGAGATCCGATCCCTTCCATGGCGTCCGGACAGCTCCCCACAGCAACACCTGGTCCGGCTCGCTAGGGAGCTGCTCCCACATCTTGAGTGGCCCGATGACCCCGGCGACACAACCGCGTGGCGCGAGGCCTGGAGATCGGCGTTCAAACTCCGCCATGGAGAAGCAATCCGTAGCGCCGAGCACCTGGCTCAACGTATGGCCGAAGTCGGAGCTGGGCTGAGAACGGGGATCGCAAACGCGCTACAAGTTGAGCGCGGAGTTGGTCCGTTTCACGACCTGCTCGACGAGGTCCGTGTGCAGCTCGTCGCCGATGTAGACGACGCGCGCTTCGCCGACATGTGCGCCCAGACGTTGACGTACGGGACACTCTCGGCTCGCGTTACCGATCCCGTCGGTTTCGGTGCCTCGCCATCCCTTGCCGTCGTCCCGCTCTCGAATCCGTTTCTCGCCGCGTTCTTTGAGCAAGTGCACGATCAGGTCATGGATCTCGAGCACCAACAGAGCGGGCTCGAACAGCTCGTCGCCGATCTCAGGGCTACCAACGTTGAGGCGGTGCTCGATCAGTTCGGCGCCACCTCCAAGGGTGGCGATCCCGTCGTCCACTTCTATGAGGAGTTCCTGAAGCGATACGACGCGAAGATGCGCGCTGACTCCGGCGCGTTCTACACGCCTCAGCCCATAGTGCGCTTTATGGTCCGTGCTGTCGACGACGTGCTGCGGTCTTCGTTCGGTCTGGACGATGGCCTTGCCGACCCGGCGCCGTGGAAGGAGGTCGCTGGGTCGGTCGGCTTCGACGTGCCGTCAGGCGTCGACCCCGGTCGCCCCTTCGTCAGCATGATCGACCCTGCCACCGGGACCGGCACGTTCATCGTCGAGTGGATTCGCCAGGCGAGGGCTTCATTCCTTGAGCATCATCGGAGTGAAGAATGGCCCGCACGCTTGGGTAACTTCGTGCTGCCATCTCTCCACGCGTTCGAGCTCATGCTTGGCCCGTACGCGATCGCCCATCTCAAGGTGGCGCTCGAGGTCCATAACCAAGGCCCTGAAGACGCCGACGCTGCTGTCGCCATCCACCTCACCGACACTCTCGAGCACCCAGCAACCCAGGGTGTCTTGGCGACGATGACCGATCCTGTCGCAGCCGAGGGTGCGCGCGCCTCCAACCTCAAGGAACATGAGCGCTTCACCGTCAGCATTGCCAACCCGCCGTACGACCGCGAGCAACGAGCCGCGGGCGGCAGTGATGCCAGGCGCAAGGGAGGGGTCGTTCGCTACGGCGTTCCCGGCATCGATCCGTTGCTCGAGGACGTGATCGAGCCGATGCGCACCGCCGGGCTCGGTGCACACGTCAAGAACCTTTACAACGACTACGTCTACTTCTGGCGCTGGGCAACCTGGCAGACCACCCAACGAGTTCCGGGACCGGGCATCACAACGTTCATCACCGCGTCGTCGTACCTCGACGGCGTTTCGATGGGTGGACTTCGCGCGCACCTTCGATCCGTGTTCGACGAGCTGTGGATCATCGACCTCGGCGGCGACAGCCGTGGCGCTCGACCTGAGGAGAACGTCTTCGACATTCGGACGCCGGTTGCTATCGCCATCGGCATCCGGACGACCGGTGGCCCCGGTTGCGCGGTGCATTACGCGCGGGTTCACGGTGTGCGAGCCGAGAAGCTCGGCTGGCTCTCGGCAGCGCGGCTCGACACCATCGCCTGGGCTGACGTTTCTGGCTCCCGACTCAGCTCTTTCGTCCCTCGCACCGGCGCCGACTACTGGACGTGGCCAGAGATCACCGACCTCTTCCCTTGGATACATTCGGGCTGTCAGTTCAAGCGGACGTGGCCTATTGGACCGAGCGACTCCGTCTTGGAGCGCCGATGGGAGGAGTTCTGCGCACTCCGCGGACAAGCCCGACGCGATGCTTTTCGGGAGACCCGTGATCGCAAGATCGATGGCAAGGTGGCCTCTCTGATGGACCCCGGTCTCCAACTCGCGCCCCTAAACCGTTCGACAAGCTGGGAGCGTGTAACTAGATACGGCTATCGGAGTTTCGACCGGCAGTGGGCCATCGCTGACAATCGAGTCGCCGACTTTCCGCGGCAGTCACTTTGGAGATCGACTAGTGCATCCCAAATTTTCCTCACCACCCTGACATCGACGAAACTCGGTCGGGGTCCGGCAGTGACCGCCACGCCTTACGCGCCTGACCTTGATTACTTCCGCGGTTCGTACGGTGCGAAGAACGCGATGCCTCTCTATCGTGATCGGGCTGGCCTCGAGCCCAATGCCACCGAGGGCCTTCTCGATGCATTTCAGCATGCTCTCGCGAAGCCACTAGCTGTGAGCGACGTTGCGGCCTACGTGTACGGCCTGGTGGGGACAGCCGCGTTTGCGGACCGCTTCGCTGACGAGCTCGGCGAAGCCGCTGGGCCAGTGCGGATACCTATCACCTCCGACCAGCCTCTGTTCGATCGCGTCGCGCGACTGGGCCGCGACCTGCTCTGGTGGCACACCTGGGGTGAGCGCTTCGCGCCAGATCGGCAAACGCGACTCCCGCAGGGAAAGGCAATGCAACTTGAGCCCGTCCGCGGATACCCGGATTCGTTCTCGTATGACGCGGACGCTCGGGTCCTTAGCGTCGGTAGGGGCCGGTTCGGTCCTGTATCCGCTGGCGTCTGGTCGTTCGAAGTCTCGGGCCTCAAGGTGCTGCAGTCCTGGCTCGGCTATCGGATGACACACCGCAAGGGCAAAAAGTCGAGCCCGCTTGACGACATTCGTCCGGAACGCTGGACCTTCACCGAGGAGCTGCTGCGAGTAATCGCGATTCTCGAACACACCATCGATGTCACCCCGCGCGCCGCCGAGTTGCTGGCGGCAGTTGTCGCCGGCCCGCTCATCGACCCCGCGACTTTGCCGAAGCCGACCGACGCCGAGCGCAAGCCTCCCAAGGGTTGACCGTGGACGCGAACGCGCTCACACCTCGCGCGCTTTTTGATTCGAAAGTCTGTTACGAGATCCCGCCGTTCCAACGGCCCTATGTCTGGACGGAAGAGGATCAGTGGCAGCTCCTCTGGGACGACATCGCCCGCGTGACGGAGGCCGTGCTCGACATCGGTCAATCGGACATCGAGACGCGGAGCCGAACCCACTTCCTCGGCGCTGTGGTTTTGAAGGAGCTCTCGACGCCGTCGGGAGATCCGCTCCGGCGATCCGTCATCGACGGGCAACAGCGGCTCACCACGCTCCAACTTCTGCTGGACGCCGCACAGGTCGTCACCGAGGAGCACGGTGACGAGGAGGATGCCGAAAGCCTCATGGAGCTTGTCGTGAATGCCGGCAATCGGTTCAAGCACAGTCCAAAGCGCTTCAAACTTTGGCCGTCACGTGTTGACCGCACTGTTTACGAGTCAGTGATGGACAACCACCTTGAGGTGGACTCACAGCTCGTCGAGAGCCGGATCGCTCAAGCCCATCGATTCTTTCGCAACGCCATCGTCGAGTGGTCGGAAATCGACGGTGATCCCGATAAGTCGCGAATGCGACTTCACTCACTGGCAGATGTACTCCAACAGCGGCTTCAGATCGTCGCCATCGACCTCGACGCCAACGACGACGATCAGTTGATCTTCGAGACACTGAACGATCGCGGTACGCCCCTGCTCGCTGCTGATCTCATCAAGAATTACGTGTTCCAGCGTTGTGAAGAGATTGGAGCGGACGTCGACAAGTGGGCTGAAGTCCACTGGCAGGAGCTCGACGACGACTGGTGGCGCGACGAAGTCGCGCAAGGTCGCTTGTACCGGTCCAGGATCGACCTCTTCCTGCAGTACTGGCTCACGATGCGGCTCCAGGACGAAATACCGACGGACGCCGTGTTCGGACGATTTCGGCGATATGCAGACGAACACCTGGCATCGACCCCCGATGCCGAAGGCTTTTTGAAGGGCTTGCGTCGCGATGCCGACACATTCCGAGAGTTCGCGCAACTCGACCACACCACAGCGAGCGGCGGCTTCTACGCGCGGGTAGTGGAGGCACTCGAGCTTGGTGCGTTCATACCGGTGCTTCTGTGGCTCATCAGTGGCAATCACGAGGTGCCCACCGAGCAATCAGATCGCGCCCTCCGGTCACTCGAGAGCTGGGCGGTTCGACGAACTCTCCTCCGTCAGACGATGAAGCAGGTCAACTTAGTAGTTGTCTCCCTCCTAAAGGAGCTTGACAAGCATCCAGCAGGGGAAGCGGGCAACGTAACGGCAGAGTTCCTGCTCTCGCAGGACGCGGAGTCGCGGGCATGGCCCACCGACAGCGAGACGCTCGATCAACTCCCTGGGATCAAGGTCTACGGAAACATCCGGCAGAGCCGGCTGAGGGCAGTGTTCGGTGCGATCGAGCAGCATCTGCGATCGGAGCGCCACGAGAACGTGACGCTTCCCGCAAGACTCGAGATTGAGCACGTGATGCCGAAGAAGTGGCAGGAGCACTGGGGGGCGGATGTCTTGGGTGACTCCGAAGCGATCGCTCGGCGCGATCGATTAGTTCACACCCTCGGCAACCTGACGCTGATCACTCAGAAGCTGAACGGCGCGTTATCGAATCGGCCGTGGACCGATCGAGAGGCAGCCGAGGTTGCTTCTTTGGGGAAGGACGCAGGCAAGGGCAAGCGCTCGAGGCTCCAACGGTTCAGCCTCTTGGTGCTGAATAAGGAGATCATCGATCCGCACCCCAACGCCTGGACTGAGGCTGACATCCAAGAACGATCTATCCGACTCACGAAGCTGATCAACGAGATCTGGCCGCGAGGATGATCCTCATGGGCCGACCCGGAAGGAGCGCCGTTAGCCGAGACGTTGCCCCGTCTAACGGTTCCCAACGCTGCGGTGACCGTCCGAGTTGAGTACCCCGATGGTCATGTGGCGATCTTCGCCCATGTGGGCCATGGACCACTGCTGCTCGCGGGTTCCTGGTCCGCGAGTCGGATCGCCGCGTGGAAGGGAGGGCCTTAAAGGCCGGTAGAGCCGCTACAAGCGTGGAGGTCAGCGCAAGCCCGGGTACTGCAAGTTGAGGCGTGCCCCCTCACGCCGGGCGCTAGATGGACGGTTTTGACATCCTCTGTAACGCCCTGAGCAGACGTTGAGCGTGACCCAGGGTGAGGAGACGATCTGCGCTGGCGATTGGCGTACCGCCATGTATCTGGATTCGCCCATCCGAAAGCAGGTAGATCTTCGTCGAGGGCGATCCGTCACCGCCGTCCCCCAGGTCGTACACCATCCAGCCGCCCATCTCGACCGCGTGGCCCGCGCGCAGCCATCCACGCTTGGTCCAATGTGCGACTACCTGGATCCCCGGGAAGCCCCTCGCTTGAAGAGACCGAGCCGCTAAGCGTGCCTCCTCGAAGACTGCCGAAGTGACGGCGGCGTGCTCCTCGACGGCTCGGGCGCGGTCACCATGAGTTCTCGCAGCAGCGTCCGCAGCATTTTGGGCGCGCACGATCAAGCGCGTCACGGTCACGGTTATCCATTGCTCACGATCCAAGCAGAGCGGGTGTCTTCACTGAGTCGGGCGCAGGCGAGATGCCCGCCAGGTGTAGCACTGAGGGACCTCGAGATAGCAGGCACTTCGTAGGGGGTGCGGATCCGGGTCGGCACGCGGGCGATGGGCGGACTTGTGGTTTGCAAACCGGAGTCAATGGTCGAGTGGTGGAGTTGCGGGTCGGCGGAGGACCCACAACACGTCAATCCCTCCGCACAAGGGGGTCCGGCCCGTTGGGCGAAGCTCGGCCTTAAGGGACACCGTCCAGGTGGTACGCCCAATACCCGGGCCTCCCGAGCGTCGTGCTTCCTGCCCTGGAAGTACCGGCACTCGGCGGGTCAACCGGAGGTTGTGGGGTGCCTAAACCTGTAGTGGTCATGCTGCGAGCCTGTATTCGTGAATGAGGCCGCCGAGGTGGTCTTGCCGGCGG
>CAAGKR010539894.1_pt1 | contig 11872 bp, 11 predicted proteins | sample 2556971 | NCBI WGS metagenome assembly CAAGKR01 (sample SAMEA5207829, study PRJEB30636) | soil metagenome | biome: forest; feature: boreal; material: soil | place: USA | collected 2011-09 | depth 1 m
CGCGAGGCGGTCGCACTCCTCGGTGATGTCGAGCCGGTCGAGCAGGATCGCCGCCTCCTGATGGAGGCGGACCGGATCAACCCCAGCCTCGGCCGACAGCGCGGCGATCCGCTCCCGGAACCGGGCGGCCGCCTGCTCCTTGTTTTCGGCGGTAAGGGACCGGATCTCCCCCGCGAGGACCTCGAGGCGCGCGACCGATCCCTGGAGGACCCGCTTCATTCGGTCCCCCTCCTCCGCCCGGGCGCGGCCGAGCATCTCAAGGGCGTCCCGGACCGCTCCCTCGGCCACCGGCCAAAGGAGCTCCGCCGGATCGTCCCCGACGGGGGCCGTCTGGAACAGGTCCGGCACCGCCAGCAGGTCCCGCAGCGTCACCTCGCCGCCGACCCCGTGCTCCTCCCGGATCCGCTTCGCCTCGCCGAGGAACGACCGCAGCAGCTCGTCGTTGACGCGCAGCCCGGCGCCGAGCTTCCCCCACTCCCGAACATTCACATGCAGGTCGACCTTCCCGCGCCGCACCGCATCGCGGACGATCCCCCGGATCCTCGGCTCCCACGACAGGAACCGTCCCGGGCACCGCGTGTGAAGGTCGAGGAAGCGGTGGTTCACCGTCCGCGCCTCCACCGTGACGGAGATCTCCTCCCCGTGGCGCTCGCCCCGACCGAACCCCGTCATGCTCATCCACACGGGCGTTTCCCCCCTCCGGCTTCCCGTTCGTGCCCCGCCTTTTTCCTGCTGCGTGGGTACCCCGGCGGCGCGAAGCTCGTATCGGGGCGGTCGCGCATTTCGACCGCACGGAGAAGCTTTTCGGCGGTGATCGGCGCGGTGCCGACCTCCCCGACGACGACGCTGGCGGCGACGTTGGCGAGCACCGCGGCTTCGCGCATCGTGGCGCCGGCGGCGAGGCAGGCGGCCAGGGTCCCGATCACCGTGTCCCCCGCGCCGGTGACGTCGAACACCTGCCGCGCGAACGCGGGAACGTGGAAGCAGACGCTGCGCCCCCGCTCGACCAGCGTCATCCCCTCCTCGCCGCGGGTGATAAGGACCGCCTTCGACCGACCCGCCCGGAGGAGATCCTTCCCGGCTTTCCACAAGTCGAGGTCGGTCGCAAGTTCCCGCCCCCCGAGGGCGGCCTGCGCCTCCCCCTTGTTCGGGGTGATGACCGTGCAGCCGCGGTAGAAGGAGAAATCGGACCGCTTCGGATCGACAGCAACGAAGATCCCCTTCCGGTTCGCCGCCGCGGTCACCTCCCGGACCAACTCTTCGGTCAGCGCCCCCTTCCGGTAATCGGAGAAGACGACGCCGTCGACCCCGGCGAGGGCGGCAAGCACCTTCCGCAGCAGCGCGTCGGACGTCTTTCGGGACGGCGGGGCCTTCTCCTCGCGGTCCACGCGAACGACCTGCTGGCTGTGGGCGATCACCCGCGTCTTGACGATGGTGGGACGATCGGGGTCCACGACCGTGGCGGAGGTGCCGACCCGTTTCCCCTTGAGCATCCGGGCGACGAACCGGCCCTCGGCGTCGTCGCCCAGCAGTCCGGCCATCTCGACCCCCGCTCCCAGCCCGCGAAGGTTGAACGCCACGTTCGCCGCGCCGCCGGGGACCTTCGTTTCCCGCGTGACGGCGACCACCGGCACGGGGGCCTCCGGGGAGATCCGCCCGACGGTTCCGAAGACGTACTCGTCGAGCATGATATCCCCGACGACGAGGACCCGGCGGGAGGGGAACCGCCACACCACCTCCGCCGCGCGGGACAGGATCCCGGCCTCACTCATACGGCGTCGCCTCGTCGATCAGCAGGATGGGAATGCCGTCGTCGACGCGGTACGAAAGCCGGCAGGCGTCGCACCGAAGCTCGCTCTCGTCGACGGTCAGCTTCAGTTCCCCCTTGCACTTCGGGCACGCCAGGATCTCGAGCAGCTCCTTGTCGATCGCCATCGCCTACCCCCCCGCCTTCCCGGTCGACGACATCAGCTCGCCGACCAACGTCCAATCCTTGATTTTGCGGAACTTCGCGTACAGGCGCACCGGGACGCGGCGCTCGTCGCTGGAAAACCAGATCTTCAGGTCCCCCTTGTTGTCGGGCTTTCCGTCCCTGCGGATCAGCGGAAGGACCACGATCGTGTCCACCTCCCCGTGTTCCGTGCGGATCCGCTCGTTCCCCAGAATGCGCGAGGAGATCTGATAGACCTTTCGGCCCCCGTAGACGTTGCGCGGACGGTTCTCGACGCCCAGGTCCCGCCACCGGAAATAGTAGGCGACGCTCACCGGGTCGTAGACGGAAGGGATCGTGTCGACCTGCTTCCGGATCTTCCCCGACTGCCGGTACCGGTACGTGATCCTCCCGGTCTCCTGGTTGTAGAGGGCCACGTCGTCCTTTTCCTTTTCGCGCTGCGTGAACTCCTGCCGGATCGGGGCGAGCGTCTCCGCGTCGAGATAGTAGTCGATCGTCTCGTTGATCGGGTAGATGAACGAGAGGACCCCGGACGTCCAGGCCCGCACGTTCAGGTGGTACGCCGGCTTTCCGGCGATGGAGACCTTTCCCTGGTATTGGAACCGGGCGTACCCCATGGTGATGCCGATGAAATCGACCCGATAGACGAGTTCCTCGGGGCTCTTCGCCCACCCCGGGAGAGACGCGCCGCGCGTGTCCTTCGGCGCGGCCGTCGGGATCGGGTGCGGCGCGGCGGCCGGTTTCGGCTCGCGGGCGGAGGGCGTCGCATCCGCATGACTCGTCGTGCCGGGCGCCGTTCCGGCGGAGGGGGACGACAAGGATCGCGCAGCGTTGTCTGCGCGTGGGGAGGCGTCGGATCCCCCCTTCGCCTCCGGCAGCGGGCTCACCGCGGAGGTGACTGCCTCCGGTAGCGGGCTCACGGCGGGGCCGACCGCCTCCGGGCCGTCGATCGCCGTGTTATCGGACGGCGAGGTGCCGGCCGCCTCCCCCGCTCCATCCGTCGCCACGGCGGGCGGAAGCCACTCCGTCACGGCGGCGGGTGCGGTGTTGTCGTCCGCAATCTCTTCCGGTCCCGGGGGCGCCGGAGTCCCCCCGCGTCCCCCCCGGTGGCAGCCAGCCTGGAGAAGGAGAAGGGCGAGCAGAAGGAGCGCCGATATCCCCTTGCCGACCCGCCCCTTCACGATCCTGTCACGTGCGCCACAATCCATCCGGCAGCCTCCCGCATCCCCGGGAGAAAGACATCCGGGGCGATCCCCGCACGTTCCCCCGAGGCTTTCTCCGCATTTCCGTATCCCGTTCCAAGAAGAACCGTCGCGGCCCCGAGTCGAACCCCCATCGAAACGTCGCTCATTTTATCACCGACCACGAAGCGGGGGCACGAATCCGGCACCCGGAGCCGCCGGAGGATCTCCTCGGCCAGCCCGGTCCCCGGCTTTCGACATCCGCACGCGCGCCGGTACGCTTCCACCTCCCCTTCCGGGTGGTGCGGGCAATACTCGACCGCGTCGAACGTGACCCCCTCCGCCCCGAACGCGGAAACGAACCGCCGATGGACGGCTTCCATCTCCGCCCCGGTGAATTTCCCTCTTGCCAGTCCCGCCTGGTTGGAAACCACCGCGAGGAGGAACCCCTCCCGGGAAAGGAGGTGCAACGCTTCCGCGGCTCCCGGAAGGATGCGGACGGCAGACGGATCACGCAGGTATCCGACCTCCTCGATGAGCGTGCCGTCCCGGTCGAGGAAAACGATCCCCCTCATTGCAGACCCCGGTAGATCTCCGGCTCTCCGACGGGGCGCGTCTTCCAGCGCCGGTGGAACCACATCCACTGGTCCGGGGCCTCCCGGATCACCTTTTCCAGCTCCTCGTTGCAGCGCCGGGTGACCCGCGCCACCTCTTCCTCGCGCGGCGCGCCGGGGTCGATCGCAATGGGGGGGCCGAAGCGGAGCACGTGGTGGAACTTCCTCGCCGGATCCCGGAAGATGAATCCCGGATGGATCGCGGCGTTCATCGCCAGCGCGAGGCGGGCGATCCCGAAGGTCGTGTACGCCTTCCGGGTGAAGAAATCCACGAGGATCCCCTTGGGCCGGTCGACATTCTGGTCGATGAGGATACCGACGAGGATCCTCTTCCGCAGGACCTTTATCACCTCCTTCGCCGAGTCCGCCTTGCGGATAACCGTGTTGCCGACGCACTCCCTGCGTTCCGTGACGATCCGGTCAAGAATTTCGCTCTTCAACGGGCGCACGATGAACGCCACCGGGGCGATCATGGCGCCGTAGACGTGCGACAGCAGCTCCCAGTTCCCGAAGTGTCCGGTCATCGCCATCGCCGGCTGGTTCCTTCCCTCCAGGGATTCCCGGACGAGCGAAGCGCCCTCGATCCGGAAGTGCTCCCGGATGTACGCCGCGTCCATCTTCGGGAGGTGGACGAACTCCGCGGCGGAGGTGCCCATCTGCCGGTAGCACGCCCGGATGATCCGATCCGCCTCCGCGTCCCCCATCTCCGGGAAAGCGATCCCCAGGTTGATCCGCGCGATCCGCCGGTGCTTCCGGTCAACGACGCAAAGAAGGAGCATCATCGCCTCGCAGAACGAGGCGAGCGCCGGGAGCGGAACCGCTTCGAGGATCCGCAGGAAGACGCGGGCGATTCTTTCCTTCACGACCGGGAACCTCCCTCCAACCGATCGAGGATCATCCTCGAGATCTCCTCCCACCCGTCAAGGTACTCCACCTCCACGCGAAGCGCGCCGACGGAGAACGGAACATCGTCGGGGAGACGAACCAAGTCCTTCTCCGTCGTGATCGCGGGCAGGCCGCCGGCCTCCCGGGCAATCCGGTCGAGGTCCCCCCGGCCGTACGCGTGATGGTCCGGAAACGGGAGGAACCCCTTGACCCGGAACCCTGCCGCCGCCAAGGTGTCGCGGAACTGCGCGTTTCGGGCCAGCCCGGAGAACGCGAACACGGCGTTCCCGACCGCGGCTTCCTTCGAGGGGAGGCCGTCCCGCCCCACGATCCCGCAGGGCGACAGGCGCGAAAAAGCCCTGGGGCGCCCTTCCGGAAAGGGGACGGACCGCGCGGTCCGCGCACCGGATTCCGCGTCGGGACATTTCGTGATCACCAGCGCGTCCGCGAACCGCGCGTGGGACGGCGGTTCTCGCAGCGGGCCCAACGGCGCCGTCCTCCGGTTCCCGAGCCCCCGACCGCACTCGACCAGGAGCAGGTCGACGTCGCGCCGCAGGGAAAGGTGCTGGAATCCGTCGTCGAGGAGGAAGACGTCCACGCGCCGCCTCGACAGAACCTCCCGACCCGCGGCGGCACGGGACTCGCCCACGACGACCGGGATCCCGGGCAGGGAGCGCGCGATCAACACCGGCTCGTCCCCTCCCTCGGACGCGGTGACGATCGGCCCCTCCCCGTCGGATACCCACCGGACACCGCGGCTTTTCCGCCCGTATCCGCGGGACAGGACCCCGACGCGCCTCCCCTGCCCGGTGAGCCATCGCGCGAGGTGGATGACGTGGGGCGTCTTTCCCGCGCCGCCCATCACGAGGTTCCCGACGCTCACGACCGGTCGGGGAAGCCGCGAAGCCGGAAGGAGGCCCGTCGAGAAAAGGATGCGCCGCACCCTGGCGGCTACCCCGAGGATCATCTCCGCGCCTCGCGCCCCGGAAGCGCCGACAGGACCGCTTCCGTGCTCGCCTCGGAGGCGCCGCGGAACGTTTCGAGAAGCTCCTTTGCGCGCAGACCGGTCTCGCGGAAGAGGTGCGGATCCGCGGCGAACCGCCTCAACCGATCCGCGAGCTCCTCCTCCCCCGCGACCCGGATCAAGGCGTCCCCGGCCAGGAATGCGTCGGTGATCTCCCTGAAATTCTCCATGTGAGGGCCGACGATCGTCGGCACGCCGTGCCACGACGGCTCGAGGACGTTGTGCCCCCCCTTCGGAACGAGGCTGCCCCCGACGAACGCGAGGTCGGCCGCCGCGTACGCGCCCGAAAGCTCGCCGACCGTGTCGAGCAGCAGGACCGTTTCCGGGAGTTGCCCCGCCCCCTCGGGAATCGCCGTGCGGCGCACCATGGAAACGCCCTCCCGCTGGACCAGGGCCTCGACCGCGTCGAACCGCTCCGGGTGGCGGGGCGCGAGGAGGAGTCGGATCGACGGATTCCCCTCCCGCGCGGAGAGGAACGCCCGCAGGAGCTGAGCCTCCTCGCCGTCGTGCGTCGAACCGGCGACGATCCACGCGGCCCCCGCGGCCTTCTCCCGCAGGAGCAGACCGGAAAGCGGCGACACGCCGATTTCGGGGGGGGAAACGTCGAACTTCAGGTTCCCCCCCACGGTGACGATCTCCCGCGGGGCCCCCAGCGCGGCGAACCGCTCCGCATCCTCGGCCGTCTGGGCCGAGATCGTCCGGAGCGTCCGGAGAATGGGGGCGAAGAACCACCGGAACCGCATGTACCCGGCGAACGAGCGCTTCGACAACCGTCCGTTGACGATCACCACGGGAATCCCGCGGCGCGCGCACGCGGCGATGAAGTTGGGCCAGATCTCGGTCTCCACGATCACGACGACGTCCGGCCGCACCCGGTCGAGGAACCGCCCGCAGAGCCCCGGAAGGTCGAACGGAAAGAAGAATCCTTCGTCGGCGACGCCGGAGAGGGATTTGACCGCCGTCTCCCGCCCGGTGAGCGTGACGCTCGAGACGAGGAGCCGGGCGCCGGGGACGCGCCGGCGCAGCAGGCGAAGGAGGGGAACGGCGGCAAGGGTCTCCCCCACGGATACCGCGTGGACCCAGACGGTCGGGCGGCCGTCGATGGGCGTTTGCCGGGGGGCACCGCGCAGTCCGATCCGGTCCGGCAGGTTCGCCCTCCGCTTCCGGGAGAGGAGGACCCACGGGATCCAGACGGGAGCGCCGACGACCAGTCCCGTCCCGAGCAGAAGGTTGTAGAGAAGGTGCCCCGGGCTGCCGGGGAGGAAAGGGCGACCCACCGCCCTACCCCCTTCCCGCTTCGCCATCCGGGAGATCGGCTTTCCGCTCCTCGAACTGCTTCAGGTAGAAGGATCGATAGCGGGACTCCCGGGAGAGAAGTTCCTCGTGCCGCCCTCGCTCGACGATGCGGCCGTCCTCGACCACGAAGATCACGTCCGCGTTGCGGACCGTGGAGAGCCGGTGGGCGATGACGAAGGTCGTGCGCCCGCGCATGAGGGTGTCCAGCGCCTCCTGCACGACGTGCTCCGATTCGGTGTCGAGCGCGGAGGTCGCCTCGTCGAGGATGAGCAGCGGGGCGTCCTTCAGGAGCGCCCGGGCGATCGCGAGCCGCTGGCGCTCCCCTCCGGACAGCCGAAGCCCCTGCTCCCCCACGACCGTCCCATACCGATCGGGCATCCGCTCGATGAACGCGTGCGCGTTGGCGCGGCGAGCCGCCTCGACGACCTTCTCCATCGGGGCGCCTGGGCTCCCGTAGGCGATGTTGTTCCGGACCGTGTCGTTGAAGAGAACCGTGTGCTGGCTGACGATCCCGATCTGCTCGCGAAGGGAAGCGAGCGTGACGCTCCGGACGTCGACCCCGTCGATCCGGATCGCGCCCTCCTGCGGGTCGTAGAACCGCGGGATCAGGTCGACCAGCGTGGTCTTCCCCGCCCCGCTGGAGCCGACGATGGCGACCATCGTCCCGGCCGGGACACGGAAGTCGATCCCCTTCAGGACCGTTTCCCCCCCGGGAGCGTACCGGAAATCGACGCGATCGAAGGCGATCTCCTTCCGGATCGGGGCGAGCGTTCCCGCGCCCTCCGCCTCGCGCACTTCGGGCAGCGTGTCGATCACCTCGAAGACGCGGCCCCCGGCGGCGAGCCCCTGCTGGACGACGTTGTTGATCCGGGAGAGCCGTTTCACGGGCTCGTAGAGCATGAACAGCGCGGTGATGAAGGAGAAGAAGTTTCCCGGCGTGCTGTGGCCGTTCACCACGCTGTAGCCGCCGTAGTAGATGACGGCCGCCGCCCCGACGCCGGCGAACATCTCGGAGAGCGGGGAGGTCATCGCCTGCACCTTCATGACCTTCATGCTGAGGCGGAACAGCTCGTTGTTCCTCGTGGAAAATCGCTCCGTCTCGTACGTTTCGGCCCCGAACGACTTCACCAGCTTCGCCCCGCTGATCGTCTCCTGCAGGTGGGACGAGAGCCCTCCCGTGATTTCCTGGGCCTGGACGCTCGTGCGCCGCAGCTTGCGGCCGAACCGGGCGATCGGCCAGAAGGCGAGCGGGAAGGCGACGAGGGCGATGAGCGCGAGCTTCCAGTCGCGATAGAAGACGACGAACACGAGAAACGCCGCGGTGAAGATGTCCTTGATGAGCCCGGTGGCGGCGTCGGTGATCGCGCTCTGCATCAGGCCGACGTCGTTCAGGACGCGGGACATCAGCACCCCGGTGGGGTGCCGCAGGTAAAACGAGAGCGACAGCGACTGCATGTGGCGGTACAGGTGCTCGCGGATGTCCCGCACCACCCGCTGCCCAACCCCGGCCATCAGGTAGCTCTGGGTGAACTCGAGCCCGCCGCGGACGAGGTAGATCGCCAGCACCAGGAGAGGAATGTACGTCAGCTGGGCGGCGTCCTTCCGGATAAAGATGTCGTCGAGGATCGGCTTCACGAGGAAGGCGGTCGAGCCGCTGAGGGCCGACACGCCGACCATCACGACCATCGCGAGGAGGAGCCTCGGAACGTACGGCCGGGTGTACCCGAGCATCCTCCGGTACAGGCTCACGCCCATGCTCCCGCCGCCTCCTTCCCCAGCATCGAAACGACCGCCTCCGCAGGGCCCGGGCCGCGGAGGAGCGAACGCAGGGAGAGCCCCTTCGCGCGCAGACGCTCCCTTCGCGCCGGATCGGCCAGGATCTCCCCCATGGCGCCGGCGATCCGCGACGGGGTGCAGTCGTCCTGGATCAATTCCGGCAGGAACTTCTCTCCCGAGGCGATATTGGGAAGGCCGACGCAGTCGACCTTCGCTAGCCGACGGCCGATCTGGTAGCTCAACCACGAGGTCCGGTAGACGATGACCGCCGGCGTGCCGAGCAGGGCAAGCTCGAGCGTGACGGTTCCCGAAACCGCCATCGCGGCTTCCAGCCCCCGGAAGAGGAGTTGCCGCGCCTCGTCCACCAGCGCGACCGGAAGCCCCGACCCCGCGACCTCGCCCGCGATCGCCTCCCGCAGCGACGGCCGCGCCACGGGCAGGGCGAAGTGGAGGTCGGGGAATCGTTGAAGGAGGAGGCGCGCGGCGGCGAGCAGGATCGGAAGGTGCGCGGCCACTTCTCCCGGCCGGCTTCCCGGGAGCAGGCCGATCCCGCGCTTCCCCGAGGGGATCCCGAACCGTTTCGGGTCGGGAGGCGCATCGAGGAACGGGGCGATCTCGTCGAGGATCGGATGCCCGGCGAAGACGGCGTTGACCCCGCTCGCGCGAAGGAACTCTACTTCGAAGGGGAACAGGACGACCGCGCCCTTCGTGAACCGGGCAAGGGATTTCGCTCTGCCGGGACGCCAGGCCCACACCTGCGGGGGGATGTAGTAGATCACGGGGATCCCGCGCCGCGCGGCGGTCCTCCCCACCCGGAAGTTGAAGTCGGGGAAGTCGACGAGCAGCACCGCGCCGATGTCCGAACGGCTCACGCGCTCCGTGGCCGCGGAAAGGGCCGCCCGGATCGCCGGAAGGCGCCGCAGTGCTTCCGTGACGCCGATGACGGAGATGTCGCCGTAATCCCGCAGGAGCCTCACCCCTTCCGACGCGAGGAGCGCGCTTCCGATCCCCTCCATCGGAACGCCCGGAAACCGGCCCCGAAACGCGCGCGCCACCCGCGCGGCGTACGCTTCCCCGGAAGGCTCCCCGCAGACGAGGAACAAGGTTTTCGGCATCCTTACCTCAGGACGCCGCGCTTGCTCTCGCGGACGAACGCGATCAGGTGCTTTACCTCGGGCAGCGGCGGCAGCTCCGCCTCGGCGCGCGCCAGCGCCTCCTTGAGGGGCACCTCGGCACGAAAGATGATCTTGAACGCCTGCTTGAGCGCCGCCACGGTCTCCGGGGAGAAGCGGTTCCGGCGGAGCCCGATGAGGTTCAGCCCGTACAGCGCGTATCCGCGCTGCGGGCGCGACACGACCGCCGTGACGTACGGCGGAACATCCTGCGAAACGCCCGACATCCCGCCGATGATGCAGTGCTCCCCGATCCGGACGAACTGGTGCACCCCGGTCATCCCGCCGATGATCGCGCCGTCCTCGATCGTGATGTGGCCGGCGAGGGTGGCCGCGTTCGCCATGATGACGCGGCTCCCCACGACGCAGTCGTGGGCGATGTGGCAGTACGCCATCACGACGGTGTTGTTCCCGACGCGCGTCACGCCGCCGCCCCCGGACGTCCCGCGGTTCACGGTGGCGAACTCGCGGATGATGTTCCCGTCCCCCATCTCCACCCACGACTCCTCGCCGCGGAACTTCAGGTCCTGCGGGATCGCACCGACGGAGGCGAACGAATGGATCCGGTTCCCCTTCCCCATCCGGACGTGGGACTCGATGACGGCGTGCGATCCGACGGTGGTCCCGTCGCCGATCGTCACCTTCGGCCCGATCACGGCGTACGGCCCCACCGTGACGTCGTTCCCCAGCTCCGCCCCCGGGTCGATGATGGCGGTCGGATGGATCATTTCCTCTCCCCCTCCCCGCTCGGCTCGACGCCGTCCGGGATCGTCGCCGTCACGTCTCCCTTCGCCGCGATGGCGCCGTCGACCAGGGCCTCCCCGTGCATCTTCCACACCGGCCCCTTGTGGGCGATCACCGTGATCTCGAGCCGGATCTGGTCCCCGGGGACGACGGGGCGGCGGAACTTGCAGTTGTCGATCCCCGTGAAGTACGCGATCCGTTTTCCGCCCCCCAGCGCCTTGAGCGCGAGGATCCCCCCCGTCTGCGCGAGAGCCTCCACGATCAGGACCCCCGGCATGATCGGGTGCCCGGGAAAGTGCCCCTGGAAGAACGCTTCGTTGATCGTCACGTTCTTGATGCCGACGATCCGCTTTCCGGGATCCCACTCCACGATCCGGTCCACGAGCAGAAACGGGTACCGGTGGGGCAACAGCTCCATGATTTCCTGGATCCGGAACACGTCACTCCTCCCCTTCTGCGGGCTTCCCGCCCTCCAGCCGCGTGACCCGCCGGAAGAGCTCCGGCAGCCTCGGCAGGAGCGTCACCATTTTCAGCCATGTCCTGTGGGGCATCGCGGGCACTCCCGACCACGCGCGATTCTCGTTCGCCGAGAGCGAGACGATCACCCCGGTCTTCGCGCCGAGCATCACCCCGTCGCCCACCTCGAGGTGCCCCGCCAGCCCCGACTGCCCGCCGATCATCACGCGGTTCCCGATCCGGGCGCTGCCCGAGATTCCCACCTGGGCGGCGATCACCGTGTCCCGGCCGATCTCCACGTTGTGCCCCACCTGGATCAGGTTGTCCAGCTTGGTCCCGGGGCCAACGCGGGTGACCCCGAGCGCGGCGCGGTCGATCGTGGTGTTCGCCCCGATCTCGACGTCGTCCCCGATCTCGACGGTCCCCACCTGCGGGATCTTCCGGTACCCCTGCGGCGTCGGCGCGAACCCGAAGCCGTCGCTGCCGATCACGCAGCCGGCGTGCAGGAGCACCCGCTTACCGATCCGCACCCCTTCGTAGAGGGTGACCCGCGGGTAAAGAACGGTGTCTTCACCGACGACGGCCCCCTTCCCGACGTACGCCCCGGGGTACAGCGTGACCCGGTCCCCGACGACCGCTCCCTCGGCGACCACCGCGAAGGGGCCGACGTGGACCTCCTTCCCAAGCACGGCGGTCGGATGGACGCTGGCCTGCGCGGAGACACCCGCGGCAAGCCGCACCGGCGGGGGGGACTGCTCGACGGCCAGGGCGAA
>CAAGKR010014099.1_pt1 | contig 11870 bp, 6 predicted proteins | sample 2556971 | NCBI WGS metagenome assembly CAAGKR01 (sample SAMEA5207829, study PRJEB30636) | soil metagenome | biome: forest; feature: boreal; material: soil | place: USA | collected 2011-09 | depth 1 m
AGGACTCACCTTTTTAGCATTTGCTTGCAAAAACGCCACAGCGGCAGCGAGCTGCGATGGAAACGGTGTTGGATACGAACAAATACCACCAAAGATGAAGGAGGTGCTCGTTTCACCGGGACAGCCAAGATTCAGGTGGTCTTTGGTCCCCTCGCTCTGGAGTATCTGGAAGAGGTCGTCGACATAGCCATGTGTGCAGGTTGTTGAGCAATTAGGCTGCAAGCCATAGGCCAGCGAGTCACCCAACGCCAGGTAATGCTGCTTGGGACCGAACAGATGGAACGATGGGCCCTGGCCGTGAGGAGCGGCCAGGGTCACAGACGCGAAAGCAAAGAGCAGCGAGATGGCGAGGGCAAGAGGCAAAAGGATGCGCCGGGAGATACGCGCATGTTTGAGCATAGGAATCCCTCCTTATGAGATGCTTGAACTATGCTTGCCGCCTCCCCAGAGGTTACGGCAAGCGTTACCCCTATATCGTTATAAATTTGAGGAAAGAGTACGCCGCCTCGCAAAGTATAGGCCTCTGCCCGCCAAAAAGCAAGAGTTTATACTGGTGGCCTGATGATTTGGTAGAAGGATTAGGGGCTGACCAGTTTCTTCCCCCTTTCGCAATCCTTCTATCAAAACATCAGATCTGTTCAAACGCTTCTTGACTTCCTACGAGTGCTTCGATAGTCTTGTCTGTATGAGCCATTGGTATCCTCCTGGTTACACGTGTTCTGAACTGAATGCCAATTCAGGATACCAGACTCTGATTTGTAGCGATAGGTAGGGCTTCTCAGCCTTTCCCCCGCTCCAAACGGAGCATGCCTGTTTCCAGGCACTCCGCTTTCAGTACTTCGCTCCTTTGACCCGTTTTGAACCCTTCCCATGCAAGGTCAAGGCCCTGTCTTACAGGGAGACCACGCTCTAGCAATTGCTCACCGACGTTTTGGTCTATGTAGGTCTACTTGAGTCGGTTGCTTTTCCTGGCAGATCTTCACCTTGTCCAGGCCATTACAGCTTGGCGTTTGATTACTACGCCGCCTCCGCCCTCTGTCCTGCACGCTGGCATGTTCGCGTCCTTTTCAGGTCAAGCAGTTTCAGAGTTCCACAGTTCCGTGTGAACGTGTTCAAGCGATTCGTAGCTGCCTGCTATACGCCGAGTGTATGATGAGATACCCCTCACCGATGTGTAAGCCGTGAGGCACAAACACCTTCACCCTTTGGTCAAGTGTCTCAACCGATTTCACTTGTTTGAGTTCACGACGCTTCCAACACAGATTTCTCTCGGAAGCCTCGACCGCAGGGGTAGCCCGATGCTTATCTGCTCGGTTACAGATGGGCGGTACATTGTCGGCGGGCTTCACACCTTGAAGAGTGCCACTCTTCAACGCATGCCGCTTCCCCCTCGCATTGGTATCCAAATGTGGCCTTCTAGGCAACACGTTCACCCGTTAAAGGGCGCACTACACACAACTCAGTATACTGCCGAAACCTGGCTGTTTTGTATGAAAGTCAGGGAATGTACGAGCAGGCAGTACTGCATTACCAGCATGCCTTCCAGGTGCGCTGGAGGTCGATCATCCCGACGTGATTGAATTGAGGAAGAATGATACGGAAGCCGTGATACAATTGAAGTCAACAGGACGCTAATCTCATAAGGAAGCGGTGGAAAATGGCGAAAGCCTCTTAAATTCAGGAGCAAGGAGAATCTACGAGCCAGTACTTTCGCCTGACCTCTCTTTCTTTTTTTGGAGGACATAGACACTTCGCGTTCTCTAAAATTGAGCAATCGATAGCCTGAGAAATCATGCTCTTCCAGTCTAGATCTATGCAGAGAGATAGTCAGCCAGGAACCGACGGAGGCTTCGTGCGTATTGTCTACTCTCTCCAATGCTCAGGCGTGTTCATTGAGAAGATGTGCTCTGTGTAAGTAGGAGGTAATGGGATGCTTGAACCACACCCCTCACGACGGCGGGCGCTAATCCTGACCGCCATCCCGCTGGAATACAAGGCGGTGCGCTTTCACCTGCATGATCTCCAACCTGTAACGCTTCCACAAGGGACGCGCTATGAAGGCGGAAGATTTGAGGAATGGGATGTGTTGCTGGGTGAGGTGGGTATGGGCGGACCAAATGCTGCGCTGGAAGCTGAACGTGCCATCAACTACTTCCGGCCGGAAGTCGCGTTCTTTGTGGGGATTGCAGGCGGTATTAAAGATGTTCAGCATGGTGATGTTGTTGCTGCGACCAAGGTGTATGGATATGAGTTCGCGAAGATCAAAGAAGAGAAGATAGAGGCTCGTCCCAGTATCGGGTCCTCATCATACCGATTGGAGCAACTGGCAAAAACCGAGGCGAAAAAAAATGACTGGCACCGACGTATTGCCACTCTGCCGCAAATCCCTCCCAGGGTTTTTGTTGGTCCTATCGCGGCTGGTGAGAAGGTCATGGCAACGACGGCATCACCTGTCTGGGAGTTTGTGCGTACTCATTATAGCGATGCGCTGGCAGTCGAGATGGAGGGACATGGCTTTCTGCGCGCGACTCACGCCAATCCCTTGGTTGAGGCGCTGATCATACGGGGCATCTCTGACCTGGTTGAAGACAAGGGAGCTATAAATGAAGAACGGGCTCAGCAGGCGGCGGCAGAGTATGCCAGCGCTTTCGCGTTTGAACTGCTCGCACAATTAGCGCTTCAGCCTGCCAACTTCAAACATCCAGCATCAAGGCCTCAAGAACGTTTCGGGGCCCCTTTTCCTGAGATCTGGAACGTCTCTCGCCGCCATAGCACGTTTTTCACTGGCCGTGATCATCTGATCAAACGCCTCTCAGACGCTTTTAGCCTGAGCGGTGATACCGGCCTACCTGAACCACAGGCACTGCATGGTCTGGGTGGGCTGGGGAAAACGCAGACCGCTGCCGAATATGCCTACCGTCACCGTGGAGAGTACGAGACAGTACTCTGGGTGCGCGCGGAAACGGAACATGAAGTACTAGCCGATATCACCGGCGCCGCGCGCCTACTAAAACTGCCTGAGGTTGCTCTTCAGGAGAAGGAAAGCCTGATCGATGCAATGATGGACTGGTTCATGACGCATAGCTCCTGGCTGCTGGTCCTTGACAATGCTGATCGTCTTTCTCTGGTTGAGCCATTTCTTCCGAAAGCGGCACGTGGACATATTCTACTTACTACTCGTACACATGCAACCAGAATGATTGCACAAGCTCTCGAACTGGAATCGCTTGATCCCGAGGATGGAGCACTCTGCCTCCTGCAGCGCGCTAACTATCTCCGGTCTGATGAAAATTTGCGACAGGCATCCCGGGTGCAAGTCGAGGCGGCGCGAAAGCTCTCACGCTTGATGGACGGTCTGCCACTTGCTCTGGAGCAAGCCGGTGCCTATATAGAAGCGACTGGCTGTGGTGTTTCTGGCTATCTTCGTGTGTATGAAAACGATGTCTATCGCGCTCAGATACAAGGAGAGCGGCAAGGTGAGATACGTGAGTATCCTGATGCCGTCGCACATGCCTGGACGTTCTCACGAGAGAGGGTACATCGAGATGATCCCGCGGCTACTGACCTGCTCTCACTCTGCGCTTTCCTGGCTCCTGAAGCCATTCCCGATGAACTGTTCACATATGGTGCCTCTGCCCTTTCCTTTCATCATGTGATGAGCATTCTCCTGCAGGCCTCTCTGGTTCAACGGGAGGTGGATCGCGAGAGGGACATTGCTCGATTTTCCATCCATCGCGTTATGCAGGATCTTCTGAAAGCAGAAATGGACGAGAAGGTGCAGAAGATGTGGGCAGAGCGGGCGTTGCAAGCTGTTGTTCTCGCTTTACCAGTGGTAACATGGTCAGTTATGCAACCGCACATTGAACAATGTGTTGCCCATATACAGCGTTATGACATTCATGGATCCGAAGCGGAACAACTCCTGCGTCTCCTGGAAGGAACGAACGAGACGAGGAGCACGCTTCCATGAAGGATAGGACTCTCTCTTCCTCGCTCTGGACAGTCCCTTACCAGCGCAATCTGTTCTTTACAGGACGCGACGAGATTCTGGCTCGCCTGCACGAAGGGCTTTGTGCGGATAACACGGCGGTGATAACACAGCCGCAGGGAATCAGAGGGTTGGGAGGAATCGGGAAAACACAAACGGCACTGGAATATGCCTGTCGTTATCGGCACGAGTACCAGGCAGTGTTCTGGGTCAGAGCGGATTCTCCTGTGGTACTCACTTCCGATTTCGTCCATCTTGCTCATATCCTTGACCTTCCTGAAAAAGACGAGCAAGATCAGACGCAGGTAGTGACTGCCGTCTTACGCTGGCTGAGGATTCATACTGGCTGGCTGCTCGTACTTGATAATGTAGAAGACCTGGAGATGATCGCACCTTTTATTCCTCTGGCAGGAAGGGGGCATGTGCTACTGACGACTCGTGCCCAATCCCTGGGGGGAATCGCCGAGCGTGTCACTGTGGAGAAATTCTCTCCGGATATGGCAGCGTTGTTCTTGCTGCGACGAGCGGAAATCATCGACCTTGTAGGCTCACTGGATGCGGCGTTCCCTGAACAGCGCTTGCAGGCCTTGACTATTGCGCAGGCAGTTGATGGCCTTCCCCTGGCTCTTGATCAGGCAGGAGCCTACATCAAAGAGACCCATTGTGATCTGTCCGAATACCTCTCACTTTATCAGGAAAGGGCAACCGATCTATTAGGTGCCCGTGGTGAAACGAATAGTACAGGCGCTGATTATCCTGATGCGGTCGCCACCACCTGGTCGCTCTCCTTTGAAAAAGTCAGGCAGGCCAATCCTGTTGCAGCCGAGTTGTTGTGCCTGTGCGCGCTCCTGTATCCAGATGATATCCCAGAAGAACTGTTTATTGATGGTGCTCCTGATCTTGGTCCTGTTCTTCAGTTGAAGGCTGGTGATCTATTCCGTCTCAATGATGCGATGCGGGAACTCCGGCGTTTTTCGCTCCTGCACAGAGAATCAGAACGACAGATGTATACCATTCATCGCCTGGTGCAGGCCGTGCTGAAAGGTAGGATGGGGCAAGAGACGCGGTGTCAGTGGGCAGAGCGCATTGTGCGAGCGATCAATCGTACATTCCCCTCTCCCACCTTTCCTGAGTGGTCACAGTGCCAGCGTCTGATCATACAGGCTCAGGCATGTGTTGCGTTGATTGAAGAATGGCATCTTGTCATTCCAGAGGCCGCTCTGCTGCTCCACCAGGCAGGCTCATATCTGGAGGACAGGGCGCAGTATTGGGAAGCAGAACCGCTCCTGGAGCGTGCTCCCTTGCTCAGCAAACAGGCGTTTGGGGCGGAGCATACCAACACTGCAGCGAGTTTGAACAATCTGGCTAATCTTTGCCGCGAGCAGGGCAGATATGAAGAGGCGGAATCGCTTTTACAACTCGCCATAAGTATTTGGATAAAGGTTTCTGGCGCAGAGCACGCCGATCTGGCTGCGGGTCTGCATGGTCTTGGTAGTCTGTATGCCGCACAGGGAAAATATGATCAGGCGGAAAAGTTCTACAATCAGGCGCTCACCATCTGGACGCATACCCTTGGAAAAGAGCATCCCAGGGTAGCGCGCGGCCTGAATAGCCTGGCTGTGCTCTATGAACGTATGGGGCGATATAACGACGCAGAAACCTGGTTCCTGTCCACTCTTGAGCTTGACGAAAAACTTCTGGGATTGGTTCATCCTGATACGGCGACGGATCTCAATAATTTGGCCAACCTCTATGTTACGCAAGGCAGATATCGCGAAGCTGAGCAACTGTATCAGCAGGCCTTGATGCGAAAAGAGCAAGCATTGGGAACTGATAATCCCAAAACCGCCAATAGCATCAATAACCTGGCGGCCCTCTATTACACACAAGGTGACTATCAACGGGCGGAGCCATTGTTCCAACGTGTCCTGACCTTCAGAAAGCAGACGCTAGGAGAGAATCACCCTGAGACGGCGCAGTCGCTGAACAATCTGGCAGCCCTCTATGAAAGCCAGGGTCACTATTCCCAGGCAGAATTGCTCTACCAGGAGGCGCTGGCGATCTGGGAAAAGGTATGGGGAACAGAGCATCCCGATACAGTACAAGGCATGAATAACCTGGCAGAACTCTACCGCGAATGGGGTCGGTATGAGCAAGCCGAACCGTTGTATCTGCGTGCTCTGGAGATCAGGGAGCAAATACTGGGTGCCACCCATCCACTCATTGCTCAGAGCATGAATAACCTGGCTTGCCTCTATTATGATCAGGGACGCTATGATCAGGCCGAACTATTCTATCAGTGTGCCCTCGCGCAAAGGGAACAGCTCTTCGGAGCAATGCATCCTCTGACAGCGACCAGCGTCAACAATCTGGCGACTCTTTATGATAGTCAGGGTAGATATGACCTGGCTGAACCACTGTATCGGCGCAGTCTGGCTATACGCGAACAGGCACTCGGCCCACATCATCCTGATAGAGCAGTAAGCCTTAACAACCTGGCAACCCTTTACTTCATGCAAGGAATGTATGCCGAGGCGGAGCCGCTCTACCTGCGTGCGTTCATTATCTGGAAACAAACCCTCGGCACTCAGCATCCCTACACCATGACTTGCCTTTACAATTTGCTAGCGGTCTATGAAAGCCAGAGCCAATATGAACAGGCAAACCAGCTCTATCAGCAGGAAGTAGAGGTCTGTGGGCCGGTAATGTCGCCCGATGATCCTCACATAAGTGCGTTGTGGCAGCAATGTAGGGAATTGCTTGATAAGATGAGGAAAGAGCAAGCTCTTAGAGTAGGTGAAGAGGAAAATGATAAATTCTAAAACTCTTCTACCAATCTGGAATGTACCCTACCGGCGTAATCCGTTCTTTACAGGACGTGAAGAGATTCTCACCCAGCTGCACCATTCGTTACAGGCAGACAATTATGCTGCATTAACACAACCTCAAGGAATCAGTGGTTTAGGTGGCATTGGCAAAACGCAAACCGCTGTGGAGTATGCCTATCGCTTTCAGAGAGACTATCAAGTTGTCCTGTGGGTACAGGCTGATTCGTACGCTACACTTGTCACCGGGTTTGTTTCCATCGCTCATGTTTTGCAGTTGCCTGAGAAGGACGAACAGGATCAGCGGCGGGTTGTCGAAGCAGTGATGCGCTGGCTTAAAAGCCACACTCACTGGCTATTCATCCTTGACAACATAGAGGACCTGGTAATAGCTAACGAATTTATTCCACCTGCTCACAGAGGCCACATTCTCCTGACGACGCGTAGCCAAACGCTGGGAGGCATTGCTCAGCGTATCGGGATAGAGAAGATGTCCCCTGAGGTGGGAGCATTGCTTCTGTTGCGTCGAGCGGACTTTGTTCCACCTGGTTCTTCACTTGATGCCGCACATGCTCACGATCGTAGCCAGGCGATAGAAATCTCTCGCCTGGTGGATGGACTTCCTCTCGCACTTGATCAAGCGGGCGCTTATATCAAAGCAATGTCTTGTAGTTTTTCTCATTACCTCAAACTCTACCAGGAACGCAATGTCGAATTACTCAAAGAGCGAGGTAGCATTGACCCTGACTATCCTCACTCGGTTGCGACAACCTGGTCACTCTCCTTTGAGAAGATCAGACAGGCTCATCCTGCTGCAACTGAATTGCTCCATCTCTGTGCCTTCCTCTATCCTGAGACTATTCCCGAGGAAATCATCACGGATGGTGCATCGTACCTGGGTCCTATGCTTCAGTCCGTTGCCGCTGACCGACTGCTATTGGATAGCGCTATGAAAGAATTGCGGCGCTTCTCTCTCCTCCAACGCTCAGATGACGGCAAAGTGCTTACAATTCACCGCCTGGTGCAGGCAATATTAAAAGACAAAATGAGTAACAACGAGCAGCAACTCTGGGGAGAGCGCTCATTGCGGGCAGTGGAGCATATCTTTCCCTCTGTTCTCTATGAAAACTGGTCAACCTGCCAGCAATTGCTTCCTCATGCCCAGGTATGTGCCGAATGGATGAAACAGTGGAACGGATTCTTTCCTGAAGGTGGTCAGTTATTGCTCCGCGCAGGATATTATTCACACGAGCGCGCCCAGGATAAAGAGGCAACATTTCTGTTAGAACAGTCTCTCAAGATCTTTGAGTATATATACGGCCCCGACCATCACTTTGTAGCCGACAGCCTCAATAACCTCGCTTTAGTCTATAAAGCGCAAGGAAAGCACAGAGAAGCCGAGTCCTTGCTGCTACGAGCACTCACCATTGATCAACAGGTACAGGCACTAGAGCGCGACGAGATCACAAGCACCCTGAACAATCTGGCGAATCTCTACCAGGAACAGAGCAGATATAAAGAGGCAGAAGCGCTCTTCTTACAAGCACTCTCCATCGACGAGCAAAGGTATGGTCCAGATCATGTTGAAGTTGCTACTGACCTCAACAACCTTGCCATACTTTATAGAATACAGAGCAGATATGAAGAGGCAGAACCACGTGCTCGCAGAGCACTCACCATCAAAGAGCAGGCCCATGGACCCGAGCATCCGGCGGTAGCGAAAAATGTCAACAACCTGGCAGCAATCTATTACGAGCAGGGTATGTATGCGAAAGCAGAGCCACTTTACGAGAGAGCGCTTACTATACGCACACAGGTGTATGATGCGGAGCATCCAGAGATCGCCAATACCCTCAATAACCTGGCTTTACTCTATGAAAAACAGGATAAGCTTGTCCAGGCAGCGGAATATTACAAGAAGGCACTGGCTATCAAAATCACAGTGTATGGAGAAGAACATACAACTGTGATGAGCAGCCAGAACAATCTGGCCCTGGTCTACAGAAAGCAAGCTAATTATGTGGAAGCAGAAAAGCTTTTTCGACGTGTTCTTGAGACTAGAGAACGCATCTGGGGATATATGCATGCAGATGTAGCAAAGAGCCTGCATAATCTTGCTGAATTGTATTATAAGCAAAACAGGTATGAGGAGGCAGAGCCGCTGCTACAGCGGACACTTGCGATTTTCGGGAAGGTCCATGGACCAGATCATCTCACAGTGGCAAACACGTTAAGCGGTCTGGGTCTGGTCTACTCAGCTCAGGAGAAAAATATGGAGGCAGAAGCGCTCTTCCAGCGCGCCCTCACCATTTATGAGCAGGCATATGGGGCCGAACATCCTACGATAGCTTCCAATTTAAACAGTTTAGGCTTACTGTACCTATCCCAGGAACAGTATGAGGAGGCAGAAGCTCCCTTCTTGCGAGCTCTTACCATCTTTGAGCAAACCTATGGCCCACACCCTACCGTAGTCAGCACGCTCAACAATCTGGCTCGACTCTATAAAGTGCAGGAACACTATCAGAAAGCGGAAGCGCATCTTAAAAGAGCTATCAGGATTTGCCACCAGATGCACACAAAGGATAATCTGCTTCTGGCAGGAAGCCTGAGTAATCTTGCTGAGTGTTATTATCTCCAGGATAACTATCTCGCAGCGGAGCCTTTATATCAGCAGGCGCTCAGTCTCTTAAAAAAGGAGTATGGCTCAGAGCATCCGCTAGTGGCTCAGTGCACAAACCATCTTGCAGTCGTTTACTATGTTCAAGGCAAATTCGCTCAGGCTGAGCCACTCTACCAGCAAGTACTCCAGGACTTTGAGCGGATACTGGGACCAGAACATCTCGGAGTAGCACAATGTCTGGAAAATCTTGCCACACTCTACGTTGCTCAAACACAATACGCCGAGGCCCTGCCATTGTTTCAGCGAGCACTCAGAATCTACGAGCGGGAGTTGGAGCCAGAACATCCTCAAATTACCTCCGTTCACGAGGCTTATCTTCGGTGTCAGCGGCAATTATGATGAAGGTGTCTTTTGCGCTCCCGTGGGAAGTCGCGCCGTACCAAAAGGCGGTTGAAATACTTGTGACGACTCAAGTAACCAGGTGGAAGCGTGGTTCCCAAAACGCATCAATGGTTCCGTTGAGCCGAGTGGCACTCATTATATGGAAGGTGACAAAACGTTGTCAGAAAGGTTCTGCTAGTTCGTATTCTTCCTTCTTCTGACAGATAACAGCGGGTTCTAGGGCGAGGTTGATGAAGTTTCATCTTTCATCTGCTGCTTCAGAATCAAGTATTGTGCGAGTAATGCTTCTGTCGCATCACCACGCCCTGATTTCTGTAAGAGGTCAGCATAATTATTCAAAAGAATCGTGACGTCCGGATGATTGATGTCATGCGTTTGTAGCAAGATTGCCAGCGCTTGCTGGTAGAGGTCTTCGGCCTGTTCATATCTACCCTGACCTGCATACAGCAGCGCGAGGTTGTGAAGGCTATTGGCAATGCGCGGGTGCCCAGGTTCCAGGACCAGCTTCCAGATTGCCAGCACACGTGCGTAAAGCTGTTCAGCTTGCTCATACTTCCCTTGGATACTGTAGAGTCCTGCAAGATTATGCAGAATAACTGCAGTTCGCGGATGTTCCGGCCCCAGCGCCTGTTCCTGGAGCGCCAGCACATCTTGCATAATCCGTTCGGCCTCTTCATACTTGCCTTGAGTCTTATACAAGAGCGCAAGGTTGCTCAACGCAGCAACTGTATCTGGATGCTCATCGCCCAACACATGCTTGAATATATTGATAGCCTTCTGATAGAGTGGCTCCGCTTGCTCATACTTTTCTTGCGAACGATAGAGGTCTGCCAGGTTGTTCAGGCCGGTAGCGGTGTGATGGTGCTCGGTTCCCACTGCTTGCTCATAGATGGTTGCTGTGCGTTGATACAATTGTTCAGCTTGCTCATACTTCCCCCGGCTGCTGTAGAGCCCTGCAAGATTGTTTAGTGTGGCTGCTACATCGGGATGCAGAGAACCCAGTCGACGTTCTCGGATGGCCAGTGCTCTCAGATAGAGCTGTTCCACCTGCTCATACTTTCCTTGAGCCTCGTAAACGACAGCCAGATTGTTGAGAAGTGTGGCAACCTCTGGATGCTGTGGATCGAGCAATGTTTCGTATGCTGCTAGGATACTCTGAAGAAGAGGCTCCGCCTGAGTGTATTTTCCTTGGTGACTGTAAAGCCTTGCCAGTAATTCCAGGCTTACCATCGTCTCTGGATGATGCCGTCCTAATTGTTGTTCGCGAATGGCGCATGCCCGTTGATAATACTGCTCGGCCTGGTGATAGTGACCCCAGGCAAGAGAAAGCTCGGCGAGATTATTGAGAACGGTGGCGGTATCTGGATGAAGTGGCCCCAGTAACTGCTCGCGCAGCATCAGAGCATCTTGAAACATCCGCTCGGCTTGCTCATAATTACCCTGCTTCAAATAGAGTCGCCCAAGATTATTGAAGCCAGTGGTAAGATTTCTGTCTTCATTCCCTGCCTCTTGCCAGATCGCTAACGCGAGCTGGTAAAACGACTCCGCTTGCTCATATTGTCCCTGCTCGGCATAGAGTAATGCCAGATTATTGCAACAAGCCGCAATAGAAGGATGAGTAGAACCCAACTCATGCTTCCAGATCACGAGCGCTTGTTGATAGAGGGGTTCTGCATCAGCATAGCGAGCACGAGTACGCAGATATGCTCCAGCCTGGTTCAAGAGTCTTGCCACATTTGCAAACATGAGTTCCCACTCCTGAATCAACTCTGCGCATTTTTGTGCCTGCAAGATGTAGCGCTCGCAATGGGACCATGTCGCAAACTCGACGCCAGGAAATATTTCATTTACGGCTTGCACGGTCCGTATTGCCCATAACAACTGCACTTCTTGTACCATTTCGCTTTTAAACACAGTCTGAACGAGACGATGGATGGTTAGCGTTTACAGTATATTCTGTATTCTAACTTGCTTTTCGCTCCAACAGCTACCCGTACGCCTGCCGCTGTGGCTTCTTTGACGACCCCATCAGAGA
>CAAGKR010246742.1_pt1 | contig 11869 bp, 11 predicted proteins | sample 2556971 | NCBI WGS metagenome assembly CAAGKR01 (sample SAMEA5207829, study PRJEB30636) | soil metagenome | biome: forest; feature: boreal; material: soil | place: USA | collected 2011-09 | depth 1 m
ATCGACCCGCAGATGTGTGGCATCGGAGGCTGTGGCGTGATGCTTGTTCACAGCCCTGAGCGCGGCGACGCGCTGCTCGAGTTCTATGCCACCGCCGGTTCGCGTGCCCGCGAGGACCAGTGGGAGAAGCTCTTCATTCGCGAGGCGGCGGACCGCTACGGATACGTGCTGGAAGGCGCTGTCAACGACGTCGGCTATCAGTCAGTGGGCGTCCCCGGCACCGTGGCCGGGCTGCACGAGGCGCTGACGCGCTTCGGCACGATCTCGTGGGAACAGGCGATCGCCCCGGCCATACCGCTCGCGCGAGATGGCTTCCCCGTGTCCGGTTACATGCACGGCTATTGGACGACCGACTACGGCCCGGATGTGGTGCCCAACCTTCAGCGGATCCAGGCGACGCCGGAGGCAAAAGCGATCTACACCCGCGACGGTAGGCTGTTCGCCCTTGGAGAGTTGTTCGTCCAGGCGGACTATGCACTCACGCTGGAGCGCCTCGCGCGAGACGGTCCCGACGCCTTCTACAAGGGTGATATCGCCGATGCGATCGCCGCCGACTTCGAGGCCAACGGAGGTTTGGTCACCAAGGACGACCTGGCCAACTTCCGCGTCAACGTGACCGAGCCACTGAGGGGCACCTATCGCGGGCTCACGGTTGCCGTCGCCGGCCCGCCGGCAGGCGGCTTGACGCTGCTTCAGATGCTGAACTTCCTCGAAGGCTACGACGTGAGCGCGCACGGCTGGCCGGGCACGGAATCGGCTCGGCTGCTCGTGGAGGCGATGGCCTGGGCGGTTGCGGACCGCGAGCTCCACATCGCCGACCCCCGCTTCACCGACATTCCGACCGGGGCGATGGCTGACAAGCAGTACGCCGCCAAGGCTCGTGAGGTGGTCGCGGCGGCCCTCAAAGCGCACGACCGCTCCGACACGACGCAGGTGTGCGTGGTCGACGACGCCGGCAACGCCGTCTCCTTGACGCACACGCTCGGTTCCGCCAGCGGCGTGGTCACACCCGGGCTGGGGTTTGGCTACAACGACTACATGAACTGCTTCGATCCGCGGCCCGGCACCCCCAACTCGGTGCGCCCAGGCAAGACGCGCGTCACGATGATGACGCCGACCATGGTCTTCGACCGCGGACGGTTGCGCGTCTGCGTCGGCGCGCCGGGCGGGACCAAGATCGTCACCGGCGTACTACAGGTGCTGGTCAACATCCTCGACCATGGCATGTCACCCGTGGAGGCGGTCAGCGCCCCGCGGGTCGACTTCCAGGGCGATGTCGTCCAGGCCGAGGCACGCATCCCGACCGCGGTGTGCAGTGGCCTGGAGAAGCTCGGCTACCGGGTCAACCGGCGCACGCTCAACTACGATTCATACTTCTCCCGGCCCCAGGTCATCGCTGCGGAAAGCGATGGTTTTCTGCAGGGTGCTTCCGACCCTCGCAAGGACGGCGGAACCGCCCTCGACACGGAGACGACATGAGATTCAAAGACAGGGTCGCATTGGTCACCGGGGCCGGTCGCGGCATCGGCGCGGCCACCGCTCAGCTCTTAGCGAAAGAGGGCGCGAGGGTGGCCGTGTCCGACCTGGATGAGGGTCCCGCCAAGGAGGTCGCCGGGCCGATCAAGGGTCTGGCCATCGCCTGCGACGTCACCAATCGCGAGCAGGTCGGGAAGATGATCGAGCGGACGGTGAAGGAGCTCGGGCGCCTCGACGTCCTGGTGACCTGTGCCGGCATCATCCGGGACAACCTGCTCTTCAAGATGAGCGACGACGACTGGGATGCGGTGATCGACACGCACTTGAAAGGCACGTTCCTCTGCGCCCAGGCGGCGCAGAAGCACATGGTCGAGCAGAAGTACGGCAAGATGGTCTTTCTCTCCTCGACCTCGGCGCTGGGCAACCGGGGCCAGGCCAACTACTCGGCCGCCAAGGCCGGCCTGCAGGGGATGGCACGGACGCTGGCCATCGAGCTGGGCGCCTTCAACATCAACGTCAACGCGGTGGCGCCTGGATTCGTAGAGACGCGCATGACGCGAGCCACCGCCGAGCGCATGGGCATCGACTACGAGGCGTTCAAGCTCGGCGCCGCCTCGCAGATCCCGCTGCGGCGCGTCGGACAACCGGAGGACATCGCGAGCGTGATCGCCTTCCTCTGCAGCGACGAGTCCAGCTTCGTGTCGGGACAGACGATCTACGTGCGCGGAGGGCCGTAGCGGGGCGGCGGCGCCGGGGGCCTCTAGGCGAGGAGCGCTTCGGCCTCGCGCGCGATCCTCTGGACGAGCTCGCCGGCCGGGACGATGTCGTGGATCAGGCCGCTGGATTCGCCGGCGAGCACGAAGTCGCCTGCCGCGACCGCAGCTTCGAGCGAGGGCCTCAGCCGCTCCGCCGCCAACGCCCAGTCCTGCTGGCGGTGCCCCCAGTGGTCCAGCAGCGGATGGCGGATGGTGCGCACCAGCGAACCCGGCCAGCGGATGCCGAGGACATCGTCGTAGAACTTGCTGGCCACGGTCTGGCTGCCCATCGCGTTCAGGATCACGTCCTTGGACCGACCGCGGGCTCGCGCTTCAGGTGTGGCCAGGAAGCGGGTGCCGATGAGAGCGCCCTGGGCGCCGAGCATGAGGACGGCTGCAAGGCCTCGGCCGTCGGCGATGCCGCCGGCGGCCAGTACGGGAACCCCTCCGACCGCGTCGACGACCTGGGGCACCAGCGGCAGGGTTGACATCACGCCTACGTGGCCGCCGCCCTCAGTTCCCTGCGCGACGATGACGTCGGCCCCATCGGCGGCAACCTGGCCCGCTTCTTCTGGCGCGTTCACCTGGTGGACTACCTTGATGGCCGCCTCATGCGCCCGTCGTGTGAAATCCGCCGCTCGTCCCCAGGAGAGCGAGAGGACCGGCACGCGCTGGGCCAGGGTGAGGTCGACAGCCGCGGGGTCGGCGAGGCAAACGACGTGGTTGACGCCGAATGGGCGAGAGGTCAGCTCGCGGACCATGCGGATCTCGCTCAGCAGCTCCTCGGGCGATCGGCGGAGGGCGCCGATGATGCCGAGACCGCCGGCGTTGCTGACCGCCGCCACGAGCTCTGCGCTCGTATAGGTGGCCATACCGCCCTGCAGGATCGGGACGTCGATGCCGAGCAATGGGCAGACGGGCGTGTAGAGCCTGGTCACGTCTTCACTGAGCCCAGCCGCGAGCCGGTCAGGTCCTTCATGCGCCGAGACAAGGATAGGCGCGATTCTCATCCCGGCCGGCGCGTGCCGACGCGCTCCCTCGGCGGGGCCCTCCCTCCTCCCGTGCGCCGGTTCCCTCCCCCAACCTGCGCAACCTGGCGACGAGGCTAACTCGGCGCGTGGGTCAAGACAACCCTGCCTGTTAAGACCAACGACGAAGGCTGCCCTCCCTGCTCTCGTGCGCCGGTTGCCCTCGCGCGCGCGACTCCTTTCTATTGAGAGGTCTATTGAGAAGTCGACGATTCGAAGGAATCCCATGCCATCGCAGGATCCTGGAGGACAGCAAGGTAGAAGAGCCCGCTGCGTTGAAGCTTTCATGAAGCTATCGGCGACGGGATTTGATGTGTCGCGCGGACGTGCGCCAGGGGGCCGAACTGTTGTTCGTTTTGGCCCTCAAACCGCCGAATCCTGCGTATTCGAGCCAAGATCAGATCTGGGGTGCCAGCGAAGTGGCATGGGCTCCAGGCCCCCTTGCTTAAAGGTTGACTCGCTTGGTGGGGGTCTGCTAGGGTGACGGCCGTCTCTGGGGGATCCTCCCACTGCGGGCGGATTCGCGTGTTTAGGGGTAAGTATTGCGAGTTCATCGATATTTAACTCATGCAGTCGTGCTGGCGGTTGCGGTCGCGATCTCGAGCTATGCCTCGATTGACCGCCACTTCTCGACTTCCCTGACCGCCCGACTGGGCGCTGTCAACGCCGAAGCCGTTGTCACGTCGGACAGCGCGGGCGGGACGGTCGGTGATGTCTCACTGGGTCGCTACAGCACGATCATCAAGCCGATTGCGATTCCCGTAGCGGCCCCGATCAGCCACACTCCGGTCACCTACACAGTGGCGGCCGGTGAAGACCTGACCACGATCGCCGCCAAGTTCCACGTGACTGTGAGCCAGATCCGCTGGTCGAACACGAACCTGATCTCGAGCGAGGTGGTTGCCACGGGTGATCAGGTCCGGATCCCGCCGGTGCTCGGAGTCGTTGTGACCGCGAAGGCGAGCGACACGCTCGACAGCCTTGCCTCGGCGTATCAGGTTGACGCTCAAACGATCCTCGACTTCAACCGCCTCCGCAGCCCGCAGCTGGTCGCAGGGACGGTCCTCGTGATCCCGAACGGGGTTGGCGGCGCCTTCCCGCCGCCTCCCACGTTGTACCAACTGCTGCAGCAGTCCGGTGGCGCCCCCGGGGCCTTCCATTCCGTCGTCCTCGGCTGTTGCCTCGGTCCGTACCCGGCCACCGGTTTCCCAGCCGGTTGGTGCACCTGGTATGTGGCCACCAAGCGCAACGTGACATGGCGCGGCGACGCCGGCTTCTGGTACGCCAACGCCTCGGCCGCGGGCTACCCCGTCGGCGCGACGCCCAAAGTCGGGGCGATCATGGTCACCTGGGAGAGCTGGTTGGGGCATGTGGCCTACGTCGAGAGCGTGAATCCGGACGGCTCGTGGACAGTGTCCGAGATGAACTTCGTCGCGTTCGACGTGATCAGCCAGCGCACCCTCAAGCCGGGCCAGTTGGGAGCCCGCCTGGTCGGCTTCATCTACTAGGGGCCTACTAGCCGGCCACCAAGGTCGGCTGAGCCGGTCGCGCGGCCCATCCCGCCATCATGGCGTCAGGCGTCGCCGTTGAACGGCTACGATAGCGGTCGCGCCTCCGCCTGATTACGGCGGCATGCGCCTGGGTCGGCAAAGGGCACTTGGCGAGCCCAACGGTCTGTAAAACCGCCGCGAAAGCTTTGGCAGTTCGACTCTGCCCCGGCCCACCACCCCCCGATTTTGTATTCAAAATCGGCTACGTTCACTCCACGACCGGGTAGCCAGCGTCACGTCGCGCAGGCCGTTTGACAGCAACCGTGACAGCAACACTTGTAAACGCCGTTCCGAATGAGGCCGATGTCGGGCGCATCGCGACCATCGGCGACCGGCCCGGCAACCGGGCGATGCGAGTCTTGCTAGATCGAGTTCTCTTGGTCTGCTTCTCGATCCTGGAAGAGCCGCTGCATCTGCTCTGCGACCTGAGCTTGGAGACCAGGGACGACGTGGCTGTAAGTATCGAGCGTCAAGGTGATAGAGCTGTGTCCAAGCATCTCCTGGACCACCTTCGGGTGAACACCACGCTCCAGGAGCTGTGACGCAGCTGTGTGGCGGAGATCGTGAAGGCGGATCCTCGGTAGCCCCGCCTTCTCCAAGACTCTGTGGAAGGCCCAACTCACCTGGCCACCTTCAAGCGGACGCCCAACCTTGGTTCTGAAAATGAGGTCGTGGGGCTCAGCGATCAGGCGGCTCGGTTAATGGACGACGCCATGCGCCGTCACGTTGGGTAGCCGACAACAGCGTTGCAGACGCCTTAAGGGGGCTAATTCAAGCTTTGACGAATTCCCACACGAATTCGCCAAACGGCGTAAACTGCCATGAATGATTAGTCGAACCGAGATGGTCTGGCGCCACCTTCTCGTCGCCGCACTTGATCGCGGCATCCGGCGCAGCTCGCTCACCCAGTTGAGCGCCGAATTGGGGTTACCAGTGTCCACGGTCCACAAGGCTCTGGAGCGACCCCGAATGATCGGTGCGGTGCACGGCGGCGCGAGTGGCTTGCGTACCTTGGACCCAAAGCGCCTACAACTCTTGTGGGCCGCCCATCGGAATCTGAGCGCCGACATCGTTTACGCAACCAGAGTCTCGATGGCAGTCAGCGAAATCGAGGTTCGACTTCCGGGGTCGGCGATCCCCACCGCGTATACGGCTTTCATCGAGCACGCCGGACACAACCTGATCGCCGACTACGAGCAGGTGATCGTCTACGCAGATGGGAAAGAGGTCAAGCGACGATTTCCGCCCCGACGCGGCCAGGCCAACCTGCTCGTTTTAGAGCCCGATCCACTTCTCGGCCGTTATGGAAGAGTCGCGCCCCGCTGCCAGGTTTACGCCGACCTCTTCAATCTTCCCGGCTGGCAGGCGCAGCGGTTCCTCGACGCCATGGACCGCGAACTGCTGAGCGATGTCGCCTGAGCGGCGGCCTCGACCGGACGAGGACCACGTGCAGGAGGTGATGCAGAGATTCGTCCGGGATTTTCCCGATGCGGTCCTGCTCGGCGGCTGGGCAAGCTACCTGCGGTCGGGTCTTGCCAAGAGCCACGACATTGACGTCATCGTCGACCATGCGACGTTGGCCCAGTTACGAGCAAGGTTCGAGTTATCCCCGAGCCAACACATCAGCGGCCGGAAATTCGAGATCAAGATAGAGGGTGTCGGAGTTGATGTCTATCCGGTCTATCAATCCAAGCTCGGTAGGCGATTGAAGGTTCCGGTCGAGGTATTGATCAACCACACGGAGAAGATCAACCAGACGAGGGTGCTTACAGCGGAGGCTCAGTTCGTGGCTAAGATGGCCGCGCTGCTCGACCGCCCGGATACGCTGCCAGGTGAAAAGGACAGACGCGAAATGTGGGAACTCGTCAACTCCGATCGAGGTCTCGATTTCAATGAGGTGACTGGAATCCTGAAGCGGGCAGGCTGGGAGGGCACTCCTCAGACTGACCTGCTTGACCAGACCTTTGACCTTCTCGGGGAGACCGTGAACCTGAGCAAGCAAGATCGGGCGGGGCTCAGGCTGAACCGAGCTCGTGCCCTGCAAGCGGCGCGGTCGATCGAAGGCCGCGATCGGGAACTCGAAAGGTGAATCGGGTATAGATTTCCAACTGGCATGGCTCAGCGAGTGACCGTCCGCGAGCGAATCGACCCCGCCATCACCGCCTCGCTCTTTGCCAACTACCGTTCTTCCGCCGATGCCGTCATGGAACTCATCGACAACGCCATCGACTCGCGATTGAAGGGAAGGCCGCTCGACGTCCTTTTACAAGTCCATCCTTCCTACTTTGTCATCGAGACTCGCGGAGGCGAGGGGATGGGACCGGCCGAGCTCGAGCGCAACTACTTGCGCTGGGGCGGATCACCTAAGCGCGGCCGCAAGCTGCTGGGCCAGTATGGTCAGGGCGGCAAAGCAGCGATCGGCCACCTCGGCAACAGTTTCACCGTTGAAGCCAGCCGGCCTGGCGATGGGGGCGCGTGGCGCTTCGCAGACCCCGACTACCGCGACCGCTCCAAGCTCAAGACCTATGAGCTGAAGGTGGTGCCCAAGCGAGTTCCGGTTGAGCAAGGCTACGTTCGCATTCGTATTGATGGCGTTGACAAGCGCCTTGATCCTCGTCGTCTGGGCGCTCGACTCGGTGAAACCTATCGCCCGCTTGTCCTGCGCGCCGAGCTGCGGATGTCCATCAACGGCGTCCGCGTCGAATTGCCCTCGATCAACTTTCAGGAGGAGAACCGCTTCGCCGTCCGCGCCGCAGGCACCATGGTCAGGGGTTGGTACGGAATCGCTGATCCCGAAGGTCGCGGTGTCGACTATGTGCCAGGACTGCGCTGCTACAAGCTTGGCCGGCTAATTACGATCGGCGAGTTCTTCGGCCATCCGAACGCGGTCCAGGTCTCGGGCATGGCCCGCCTGGTCGGCGAGATTGATCTTGCGCCCGTCCCGCTGACGATGAACAAGAGCGACTTTGCGAAGGACGGGCCGGAATGGGTTGCTGTAGAGCAAAGAATGCACGCATTGCTTGCACCGATCGCCAAACGACTCGCGGAAGACGAGCTGGCACCGCCTCCAGCGTCTGCTCTCAAGACCGCGGAGCAGGTACGACGTTTGCTTGGTCAGGTGCTGAAGCTCGCCGAGCGGGAGGAGGTCTTTCCCGGGCTTGCTGCTGCCCGCACTCACGCTGAGGTGCGAACGCCATCGACCGGACAACATGTGGCCAAAGTTGAAAGTCCTGTTGGGCCCGCGCGACTGCCGAACGAGAACGAGCAGAGGCGCCGCGGCTTCGGCAACGTCGTCGTGCGCCCGCTTGATCAGACGATTCGCAGCCAGACCGTCATCGAGGATGACGTGACTACCGTCGTTATCAACTCGCGCCACCCACTGTTCCTGAGGCGCGGGGGTGACATCTGGTACCAACTCGAAACAGCGGCGCGCGAAGTCTTCAAGTCCCTTGACGGTGCGAGCGTCGGTGACTATGAACGACGGGTCAACGAGGTGATCTTGCTGGCCTTCCAAATTCGTGCCCGCCGCCGCGATGCACGGTCGCGGCGGGCAACAGCTCAGTTGCCGCTGATCAGCTGATGGGCGTTGTCACCCATTCGAGCCCACCCGTCCCGTCGAGGCGCTCCTCGGCCAGAGCCGGATCGATCATGGCCTCGGTGACAGCAATTTGACAGCAATGCCGGCGAACGACGGTGGACGTCCGCGGACAAAAATGCCTTGGGAGATGGCGATTTTGATCTTGAGCGGACGTCAGTGGACGGCCATGGACACCCCGGATCCGCACTGTAAAACCGCCGCGAAAGTTTGGCAGTTCGACTCTGCCCCGGCCCACCACCCCGTGTTTCGTATTCGAAACAATCGGATTCTGAGTTCCGTGTCGGCAGCTTTCTCGGCGAGCGAGGCGCTTGACAGCCAAATTTGTAAACGCCCTATCCGGAGTTCCCGCAAGCTCGCGTCCATCCAGCAGCGGGCCTTGCCAACTTGATCGAGGACAATACGGTCAGCGCACCTCCACTAAGAGTCTGATCCCGGTCCTTTCCTGCCCATCGAGCGACAAGTCGATGAAGGACGGGATGCATACCAGGTCGAGGCCCGCTGGCGCCACGTAACCGCGGGAGATAGCGATCGCCTTGATGGCTTGGTTGACGGCGGCAGCCCCGATCGCATGAATCTCGACGCGGCTCTGAGTCCGGATGACTCCGGCGATGGCCCCGGCTACCAAGACGGGCTTGGAGGTGGCAGCAACTTTGAGCACCTCTTTGGGGGCCCTGCCCTCACCCGTCATAGCTAGGAAATCCTCATCAAGATGATAGACCGAGGTCCATACCGAGCCGGGCTCGCTCATGCCCGCACGGCGCGTGAGAAAGTTCGGCAGCGCTACGACTGGCTTCGATGCTTCTCGACCGTGGCTTCCGCCGTCTCGTGGTCTGCGTATGGGCCGTCTAGGCGCACGCCTCTCGCAGTCCCGGCATCATCGATGTCGGCACTCAGCACATACCAGCGCTTGCCCAGATGCAACACCCCGTGATGGCGCTGTGACATCCAACTCTTGGGCGTAATTCCAACCCTCTCTTTCTCGGACATAGCCAGCGCTCCTTGTCGAAGTCTGTATCCTGCTGCGCCGATTGGAACATAAGGCCCAATCTATGGGACGGCAAAATTTGGTCCAGCTCACGCTGCTCGCTCGTAGACGTGGTGGAGTCCCGCCAAGACTGGTCGAACGGAGATGCTGCCCCCGTTCTTTCGGGGATTTGGGGATTGCGGCTCCAAGTTGAGACTGGAGCAGCCGCCGCAGGTGCCGCTCGTTGAGCGGAATTGGATGATCCAGGCATTCCCTGCGGATCGTCCCGACAGCCCGTTCGGCGAGGCGCTGACGCACTGGAGCACCTAGATCGGGCAGTCGTCTTCGCAAGCCTGGGCGTCGCCACCCACGGGGGTCAGGCGTTGGATCGGATGCGATTCCTTCCAACCTTGCTCCAGCGCTTGCAAGAGCACCTCAGCGGGCTGGGCTCCGGACACGCCGTAGCGCCGGTCGATCACGAAGAAGGGGACGCCATTGATGCCGAGCTCGGCAGCTTCCTGCTCGTCTGCTCGGACTGCATCGACGTAAGCATCGCCCTCAACCACCGCACGAGCCTCAACTGGGTCCAAGCCAACTTCCGACGCCAACTGGACAAGCGTCTCCGTGTCGCCAACGGCCTGTCCCTCGGTGAAATACGCCGCCAAGAGGCGCTCCTTGGCAGCACCTTGCAATCCGTGCCCGGCAGCCAAGTGGATCAGACGGTGCCCATCGAGGGTGTTGCCCGGCTTCGCTACGTCTAGGCGGTAGGCAAGGCCTTCTCCCGCTGCAAGGGCAATCATTCTGGCGTTCGATTGCTGTGCCTGCTCGCGAGTCAACCCATACTTCGAAGCGAGGAGGTCAGACAGAGTTCCCTGGCGCTGCTTCGGCGCATTGGGGTCCAGCTCGAAGCTCCGCCAAACAACCTCGACTCCCGCCGAGTTCTTGAATTGGGATAGTGCGGTCTCGAACCGGCGCTTGCCGATGTAGCACCAGGGGCAAACGATGTCGGACCAGATCTCAACCTTCACCAGATTCCTCGGACGTCGGACCTCCTAATCAAACAGCCAGTTCCCGCTCAGTCATGCCGTGGCGCAGAAGCGGGCATCGACGCGCCTAACTCACATGCTAGAGGACCGCCTGGCCCCGCAAGCCCTCCATCCGGCGGGACGCAGTGCTCATTTCAATCCTGATGGCCCGAGCCATGGTTCGATCCGCGCGAGCCAGCATTGGCCGGTCCTGGGCTACGATTCCCGACCGAGGACGCGTCCACGAAAGCGGGTCAAATTCATGGTAGAGCCATTGAACTGACTTCCCTCGCCGACGGTCCGACTCAGTACTTGCTTGGCGCCTTGGTGCTGAAGCTCGAGACCAGCTGCTGCACCCGGGTCTTGCCGCACTTGGGGCACTTTGGCGGCAGTTTCTTCAGGCGGTCGTGTTCGCTGATCGGGACGCTTACCTCAAAGTGCTTGCCGCACGCCTTGCACTCGAACTCGTAGACAGCCATGACTTTCCACCTCCGATATCAGCTCACCACCGGCAACGCCCGCGCCGTCAAGCCCCGCCGGCCGAGGAGGGCTTTAGGGCAGAGCAACGCACCTCTGCCAGTCTGACGGCACCGATCACCTCAGGCCGTACCGGACGGGCAGCGCTGCAGATCACGGGCGTGCTCGAAATCGCAGCGGGGACACCGTCCTCGTATGCGCGCTGCGGCTGCCTGAAGACCAGGCAGGCCGTCCAGACGCCGAGGATGTACCCGACCGTGAAAAGGGCGAAAACAACGCCCACGACTCCCATTGCTCACGTCTACGCGCAAAAGGCCCCAAAGTCGCCATGCGCTGACACTGCCCGCCTGCCCTCTATGCGCAGGGTTTTCATGCCCTGAAACTCGCTGGTGGGAGTTGCAGGGAGGCGAGATGGGCGTCGACTCCACCCTCCCGACCATCTTCTGGATCACGCGATCATGGTCGACGAGGACTATGTCTTCTCCGGCCACTAGGGAGCCTTCCAAGGGCGGGTGCGCCGGCGCTAGGTCAGCAGCCGCTCAGCCAGAGCCCTCCACTCCTCCATTGGCAGTGCCCTCTGGTCCTCGGCGATGACCTGCACGCAGACATGATCCGCCCCCGCCTCGAAGTGGGCGCGGATCCGGGAGGTCACCAGGTCCAGGTCGCCCCAGGCCACGATATCGTCCACCAGGTGGTTGCTGCCTCCGCCGGTCACGTCCTCCTCGGTGTAGCCCAGCCGGTGCAGATTGTTCACGTAGTTGGGCAGGCGGAGGTAGTGCTGCGTGTGGCCGCGGGCGATGGCCCGCGCCCTGTCGGCGTCGGTCTCCAGTACCACCGCCTGTTCCGGCGCGAGTAACGCCTTTGGGCCAAGCGTCTCGCGGGCCCGGCGCGTGTGCTCGACTGGGACGAAGTAGGGATGGGCTCCTGAGGTCTGCTCCGCCGCCAGCTTCAGCATGTTTGGCCCGAGGGCGGCGAGGACCGTCTGCGGCTTCTCGG
>CAAGKR010144271.1_pt1 | contig 11868 bp, 10 predicted proteins | sample 2556971 | NCBI WGS metagenome assembly CAAGKR01 (sample SAMEA5207829, study PRJEB30636) | soil metagenome | biome: forest; feature: boreal; material: soil | place: USA | collected 2011-09 | depth 1 m
AGGCTCGGCAGGCGGTCGCCGCGCAGATCGCCGCCGTCGTGCGCGATCCGGGCGTGGCCGCGGCCGTCGATGGTGTGCTCGCTGACCTGAGCCGCGACGTCGCCGCGCTCGACCGCATGCTCAACGAGCAGCACCACCGGCTTGCCGGCTGGCGCACCGCCGTGGAGGAGGTCAACTACCGGCGCTTCTTCGACATCAACACCCTCGTCGCGCTGCGCATGGAGGATCCGGTCGTGTTCGCCGAGAGCACTGCGCTCCTCACTGAGCTGGTGCGGCGCGGCGACGTCGACGGCCTGCGCATCGACCACATCGACGGGCTCCGCCGCCCCGTGCAGTATGCGCAGTGGCTGCGCGACGCCACCGGTCCGCACACCTGGTTGCTCGCCGAGAAGATCCTCCAGCGCGGTGAGGAACCGCCCGCGTGGAGCCTCGACGGCACCAGCGGCTACGACTTCCTGGCCGCGGTCAACGGCCTGTTCGTCGACCCGGACGGTCATGACGCACTGGTCGCTCTGCACGAGGAGGTCACCGGCCAGCCATCCGACTTCGCGACGTTCGCGCGCGACGGCAAGCGCGAGATCCTGCGAACCACGCTTGTCAGCGACGTCGAGAGGATCACCGGGCTGCTCACCGCCGTCTGTGCGGCGTACCCGGCGCACCGCGACCACACGCACAGCGAGCTGCGCGACGCGGTCGTGGAGCTCGTGGCCGCAGTCAGCGTGTACCGAACGTACATCGACCCGCGCACGCCGCCGCCGGCGGCGGTGGATGCGGCGACCATCCGAGCCGCCGCCGCGGCCGCACACGCTGCCTCACCCGCCATCGACGAGCGCCTGCTCGACTTCCTCGCCGACCTGTTCGTGTTCGGCGAGAGCGGCGACGTGGCCACCTCCGACGAGGATCCGCATCTCGCCCAGAGCGACCTCGTGCTGCGCCTGCAGCAGCTCGGCGCGGCCGCCATGGCCAAAGGCGTCGAGGACACCGCCTGCTACCGCCAACTGGTGCTCGTCTCGCTCAACGAGGTGGGCGACTCGCCGGCGCATTTCGGTATGGACGTCGCCTCCTTCCACGCCTTCAACGCACGCACCCAGTCGGCTCGGCCGGTGTCGATGCTGGCCACGTCGACGCACGACACCAAGCGCAGCGAGGACGTCCGCTATCGCCTCGATCTGCTCAGCGAGGCATCCGAAGAGTGGGCGACGTGCGTGCGCCGCTGGCGTGACCTGAACGCAGTGCACCAGCGCGAGGGTCGTCCCGGCGCGGCCATGGAGTATCTCCTCTACCAGACGCTCGTCGGGGCGTGGCCACTCAGCGTCGAGCGCGCCGCGGCATACATGGACAAGGCGGCACACGAAGCCAAGAGCGCCACCAGCTGGCTCGCGCCGGACGACGCGTACGACGCCGCGCTGCGTGACTTCGTCGAGGCCATCCTGGCCGACCGCGCTTTCGTTGCCGATCTCGCCGGCTTCGTCGCGACGCTCGTCGACTGGGGGCGGGTCAACTCGCTGAGCGCAACAGTCCTCAAGCTAGCCTCACCGGGTGTGCCCGACGTGTACCAGGGATGCGAGCTCTGGGACCTCAGCCTCGTCGATCCCGACAACCGCAGACCCGTCGACTACGCGCGACGCGCGGCACTGCTCGACGATCACGCTGCGAACGACGCGGCGCACGCGTGGGCCGCGGACCGCAACGGCGGCGCGCCCAAGCTGCTGCTCATCCGCGACGCCCTGGCTCTGCGCGCGCGTGTCCCCGGGGCCTTCGACGAGCGGGGCGCCTACCATCCGATGCGCGCTCAGGGCGCCTTTGCCGATGATGTGGTCGCCTTCACCCGCGGCGCGCCGGCGGCGGTGATCGCGGTCGCACAACGCCGCCCCCTCCGCCGGCGCGGCCAATGGGGAGACACCATGCTTCAGCTGCCCGCGGGGGAGTGGCGCAACATTTGCGACACCCAGCCCATGACGGAGCCCGGCGTGGCGCTCGGCAAGCTGCTCGCCCGCTTTCCCGTGGCCCTGATGGAGAGGGTGGGGTAACGGTGGGGAACATCACCGCGTGGCCCGGCCGCTCCTACCCGCTCGGTGCCACCGTCGAGGCGGGCGGCACCAACTTCGCGATCTTCGCCTCCAATGCCGAGGCGGTCGAGCTGATGCTGTTCGACGAAGCGGGCGGCCTGCTGGCCGCATACGACCTCCTCGAGCGCACCGACCTCGTCTGGCACGGATTCGTCCCCGGCGTCGGCCCGGGAACGCGCTACGGCTACCGCGCGCACGGTGCGTACGACGTTGCGCACGGGCTCCGTCACAACGCCAACAAGCTGCTCCTCGACCCCTACGCACGGGCGATCTCCGGCCGCGTCGAGTGGGGACCGGAGGTGTTCAGCTACGTCTGGGGAGGCGGCGACGACGTGATCAGCGACCTGGACTCCGCCGCCCAGATGCCACGCAGCGTGGTCGTGGCCGACGGCTTCGACTGGAGTGGCGAGCGCCGTCCCGACGTCCCCTGGAGCGACACGGTCATCTACGAGACGCATGTGCGCGGCTTCACGATGCGCCACCCGGAAATCCCGCAGGAGTTGCGCGGTACCTACGGCGGCGTCGCCCATCCCGCGGCGATCCAACACTTCACCACGCTCGGAATCACGTCGGTCGAGCTCATGCCCGTGCATCACTTCGTCGACGCGCAGCGCCTCGTCGAGCTCGGGCTTGCCAACTACTGGGGGTACGACAGCATCGGGTACTTCGCACCCGAGGCGAGGTACTCGAGCGCCGGCGACGGCGGCGGCCAGGTCACCGAGTTCAAGGCGATGGTCAAGGCGCTCCACGCGGCCGGCCTCGAGGTGATCCTCGACGTGGTGTACAACCACACCGCTGAGGGCAACGAGATGGGGCCGACGCTCTGCTTTCGCGGCGTCGACAACCCTTCGTACTACCGCCTCGCCGAGGACAATCCGCGCTTCTACTACGACGTCACCGGCTGCGGCAACAGTTTGAACGCGGGCTCGCCGGCGACGCTGCAGCTCATCATGGACTCGCTGCGCTACTGGGTCAGTGAGATGCACGTCGACGGCTTTCGCTTCGACCTCGCGTCCGCGCTGGCGCGCCAGTTCTATGACGTCGACCGGCTCTCGGCGTTCTTCGACATCATCCACCAGGACCCCACTCTTGCCCACGTCAAGCTCATCGCCGAGCCCTGGGACGTCGGCGAGGGCGGCTACCAGGTGGGCAACTTCCCGGTCCGCTGGGCGGAGTGGAACGGCAAGTACCGCGACTGCCTGCGCGACTACTGGCGCGGACAGATCGCCGGCGTCGGCGAGCTGGCGTACCGGCTCACCGGGAGCAGCGACCTCTACCAGGGCGACGGACGCTCGCCGTTCAGCAGCATCAACTTCGTCACCGCGCACGATGGGTTCACCCTGCGTGACCTGGTCTCGTACAACGACAAGCACAACGAGGCCAACGGTGAGGAGAACCGCGACGGGGCGGACGACAACCGCTCCTGGAACTGCGGCGTCGAGGGTGACTCCGACGACCCCGTCGTTCTCGGCCTGCGGGCGCGCCAGCAGCGCAACCTCATCGCCAGCCTGGTCTTCTCACAGGGATGCCCGATGATCGTCGCCGGCGACGAGATCGGCCGAACACAACGCGGCAACAACAATGCCTACTGCCAGGACAGCGAGATCTCCTGGCTCGACTGGGGCGCTGCCGATGAGGCGCTCCTCTCATTCACCCGTCGGTTGATCGCACTCCGTGCCGAGCAGCCGGTCCTGCGCCGCCAGCGCTTCTTCGCCGGCCAGTTGGGGCGTGGTCAGCGTCGCAAGGACGTGGTGTGGCTCGACGCCGAGGGCGTGGAGATGACCGAGGCCGAGTGGGACGACGAGTCGCGCCGCTCTCTGGCGATGATGCTGAACGGCGACGAGATCCCCGACCACACGCAGGACGGCCGGCAGATCCGCGGCGACACGCTGCTCGTCATCCTCAGCGCCGACCATCAGGACACATCGTGGATGCTCCCCCGGGGTTGGGGCGATCGCTGGGAGGTGCTTGTGGACACCGCCGCACCGGACGTGACGGACAGTCCCCGTGTGGTGGAGGCCGCCGAGCCACTGCCGGTGACCTCGCGTTCGCTGCTGGTGCTGCGGAGGGTCGAGCCCTCCTGACCCTGCAGCGGGAGGGTCAGCTCGAACACGCTGCCGGGACCGTCGCCGTCGATGAGCTCGACGCCGCCGCCGTGGTGGCGAGCCACCTCCCGTGTGAAGAAGAGGCCAAGACCTATGCCGGGGATGTGCGAGACCGGCCTCGCGGAGGCCGCCACGCCGAGAGGAGCAGCCACCGCCTAGTCTGCCCGCATGACCGTCCCGGCCATCCATGTCGCAACCGTCGACGAGCTGACCGTGCGCACATTCCACGACTTCGTGCGGCTCCGCCTCGCCGTGTTCGTGGTCGAGCAGGGCTGCCCATACCCGGAGCTCGATGGGCGCGACGTCCTCGCCACCACCCAGCACCTGTGGATCGAGGAGGACGGCGCGACCAGCTCGTACCTGCGCATGTACCCGGGAGCCGACGGCGCCACCTGGATCGGTCGCGTCGTGACCGCGGCCGGGCACCGCGGCCGCGGGCTCGGGGCAGCTCTCATGCGCCACGCGCTGGCATTGGCACCGCGGCCCGTGCGCATCTCCGCACAAGCACGGCTGCAGGATTGGTACGCGGCGTTCGGGTTCGTGAGGTGCGGCGACGACTTCATGGAGGACGGCATTCCGCACACGCCGATGGTCCTGGCCGGCGGCGACGAGTGATCGCGCCGATGCGGGCTGAGGACTGGCCCGAGGTTCGCACCATCTACGAGGAGGGCATGGCGGATGGCGACGCCACCTTCGAGACCGAGGCACCGGGCTTCGAGGAATGGGACGCGGATCACCTCCCGGACCACCGGCTGGTGGCAAGGCAGGGCCACGCCATCGTCGGGTGGGCGGCGCTGGTACCGGTGTCGGGACGCTGCGTGTACGCCGGCGTGGTGGAGCACAGCGTGTATGTGGCCAGGACGGCACGAGGCCGAGGGGGCGGGCGCGCGCTGCTGCAAGCGCTCATCGCCAGCGCGGAGACAGCGGGGATCTGGACGATTCAGTCCGGAATCTTCCCGGAGAACGCCGCCAGCCTCCACCTGCACCGCTCATGCGGATTTCGAGTGGTGGGCATTCGGGAGCGCCTCGGGCTGCACCATGGGCGGTGGCGCGACGTCGTGCTCGTGGAGCGCAGGAGCGCGTGACGCAGGTCGCGACCATCTGACGGCAGGCCGACCTGCATCAGATCGCTGCTGCTGTTCTAGCCGTCCTCGCCGAGATCGGTGACCAGCGAGCCCACCACGTGCCTGGCGTCGCCGAACAGCATGGTGGTGTTGGGCAGGTGGTACAGGTCGTTGCCGATGCCGGCGAAGCCCGGCGCCAGGCTGCGCTTGATGACCAGGACGCTGCCGGCGCGGTCGACGTCGAGGATGGACATGCCGTACACGGGACTCCCCGGCTCCGTCCGCGCTGCCGGGTTGGTGACGTCGTTGGCGCCGATGACGACGGCGACGTCGGCTCGCGACAGCAGCTCGTTGGCCTCGGTGAGCTCGATCATGTGGTCATAAGGGACGTCGGCCTCGGCGAGGAGCACGTTCATGTGACCGGGCATGCGCCCGGCGACCGGATGGATGGCAAAACGCACCTCACTGCCGTTGCGTTCGAGCGCGTCGGAGAGCTCGCGCACCTTGTGCTGCGCCTGTGCGACGGCCATCCCGTACCCGGGCACGATGACCACGAGCCGGGCGCCGTCGAGGATCGCCGCCCCGTCGAGGCTGTTGCCGCTGCGCACCGGCCGGTCGTCGTCGTGCGCGGTCCTGGTCGACGCCCTCACCTGACCGAAGGCACCGAAGAGGATGTTGCGGAAGTTGCGGTTCATGGCGCGGCACATGACCACGGCGAGGATGAAGCCCGAGGAGCCGTCGAGCGCGCCCGCGATCTCGAGGACCTTGTTGTCGAGCGCGAAGCCCATCGCCCCGGCGGACAGTCCGGCGTACGAGTTGAGCAACGCGATGACGGTCGGCATGTCGGCGCCGCCGATGGGCACGATCAGCAACACGCCGAACACGACGGCGGCCACGACCACGGCGACGAAGACGGCCGCAGCGGTGGGGTCGATGGCCAGCCAGACGATCCCTCCCAGGGCAACGGCGAGCACCGACAGGTTGACCACGTTCTGGCCGCGGTACGTCATCGGGCGCCCCTGGATGAGCTCCTGGAGCTTGGCGAACGCCATCAGGCTGCCGGTGACGGTGAGGCCGCCGAGAAGCACCTCGACGGAGAGCACGACCATCGTGAAGCGATCGAGGTGGGGCTGGCGTAGGATGTACTCGGCCACGCCGACGAGCGTCGCCGCCGCGGCGCCGAAGGCGTGCGACAACGCGGTTCGCTGCGGCATCGCCGTCATCGGGACGAAGGCGGCAAGCGGAACTCCGATCGCCGCGCCGGCCATCAGCCCGACGACGATCCAGGTGAACTGCGTGACCTCGGGTCGCACGAAGGTGCCGACGACGGCGAGGACCATGCCGAGCTCACCGGCGAGCACGCCGCGACGCGCCGTCGTCGGAGCTGTCATCCACTTGATGGCGAAGATGAATGACAGCCCGGCGGCGATGTACATGTACTGGACGATGTTCTCGCGCATCAGCTTCGCTTCCTGAACATGCGCAGCATCCGGTCGGTGAGCAGGAAGCCGCCGATGACGTTGGACGACGAAGCCGCGATCGCAATGGTGCCGAGCACCGTCGTGGTGAGCGACGTGGAGCTGCCCACGATCACGATCGAGCCCACCAGCGCGATGCCCGAAATGGCGTTGGTGAGCGCCATGAGCGGGGTGTGCAGCAGCTGCGGCACGCGCCGGATGAGCTCGAACCCGAGGAAGGAGGCGAGCAGGAAGACGTACACGCCAGTCTCGATGTTCATGCTGTCCCGTCCGCGCTGGCCGCGGCGCCGGTGAGGGCGGCCACGCGCTCGTTGACGATCGCGCCCCCGCGCGTCACCAGCGTACCGGCAACGATCGCGTCATCGCTGCCGAGGTCGACCGCGCCACCCTTGGCGATGTGGATGACGAAGTTGGCGAGGTTGCGTCCGAGCATCTGGCTGGCGTCCTGCGGCACCGAAGCGGCGAGGTTTTCAGCCCCGACCAGCGCCACACCGCCGACATCCACGATCCTGCCGGCCACCGTGCCCTCGCAGTTGCCGCCACGCTCGGCGGCGAGGTCGATGATCACAGACCCTGCTTCATCGCCTCGATGGCCGCCGCGGTGACGAGCACGGGGGAGCGCTGGCCGGGTACCAACGCTGTGGTCACGACCACGTCGCTGGCGGCGATCTCGGCGGCGAGCGCTGCCCGCTGGCGCGCCAGCTCCGCCTCGGAGGCGCCGGTCGCATACCCGGACGTGTCCTCTCTGCCCGCGGCGACGTCGGCGAGGTCGACGAAGCGTGCGCCGAGGCTCTCGATCTGCTCACGGACCGCCGCGCGGACGTCGTAGCCGCTCACGTTGGCGCCGAGACGCCGGGCGGTAGCGATCGCCTGGAGGCCGGCGACGCCGGCGCCGAGGACCAGCACCTTGGCGGGTGGGATCGTGCCGGCGGCGTAGGTAAGCATCGGGAAGAGCCGCGGGGCGAGCGACGCGGCCATGATGACCGCCTTGTAACCGGCCACGGTCGCCTGCGAGGAGAGCACGTCCATCGGCTGCGCCCTGGTGATTCGCGGCAGCAGGTCCAGCGCGAACACGGTGACGCCGCGCTCGGCGAGATCGCTCATCGCGGCGGGTTCGCCGAGCGGGTCGAACATGCCGGCCAGGGTGTGCGAGCTTCCCGCCCCCGACCAGGTCGCCGCGGCGGGACCGCTGCCGCGGACACAGAGCAGCAGCGAGGCTCGCTCGAGAACGTCGGCTGCCGACATCGCGATCTCGGCTCCGGCGGCCACGAACTCGTCATCGGTCCACCCGGCTGCCGCGGCCGCGCCGCTCTGGACAAGCACGGGGTGCTCGGCCGCCACCAAGGCGCGTACGCTCGCCGGGCTGGCCGCGACACGGCGTTCGTCGTCGCGCGCCTCGTCCAGGATGCCGACGGTCAGCGGCATGGTGAGTACCCCGGCGGTGGCGCAAAGTGCCTCATCGAAGCGTCGGATTATGTCGGTCGGGGGCGCTCAGACTGCGGACCGACCTCCGGGAGGCGTTGTCTCGATCGGGAAAGTCCCGACAAACGGGCGGCCGCCAATCGCGGGCGGCTGACGCGAGGGAGTGGGGGCTGGTCAGACGACGAGGTTGACGACGCGGTCGACAACGGCGATGACCTTGCGAGGCTCCTGCTCGCCGAGCAGCGCCACGATGCGCGGCAGCTCGAGCGCGCGCTGGCGCAGCTCGTCCTGCGGCGTTCCCGCCGGCACGGTCAGCGTCCCGCGCAGCTTGCCGTTCACCTGCACCGCCACCTCCACCTCGCGGCGGGCCGCCAGCTCGGGATCGTGGGCGGGCCAGCCACCACGGGTGTGGACTGAGTCGTCATGTCCGGTGCGCTGCCAGAGCTCCTCGGTGATGTGCGGAGCGAAGGGCGCGAGGCAGATGAGCAGGGCCTCGGCGTCGACGCGCCGTCCGCGCCCCTCGGCGGCCTCCTGATCGACGTGGTGTGTGAACTCCATGAGCTGTGCGATCGCGGTGTTGTAGTGGAGGCCCGCGATGTCCTCATCGACGCCGCCGATGAGCCGGTGGCGCCGCCTCTCGCGCTCCTCGTCGTCAGCCGCGTCCGCCGTCGCGTTCTGCGTGGCCCGCCACACGCGATTCAGGAAGCGCGTCACCCCGGCGATGCCCTCGTCGCGGAAGTCACCCCCTGCGGTGTAGGGACCGAGGAACATGAGGAACAAGCGGAAGGTGTCGGCGCCGAACCGTTCGATGTAGTCGTCGGGGTTGACAACGTTCCCACGGCTCTTCGACATCTTGTTGCCGTCCTTGACGATCATTCCGTGGGCGCGGAAGCGGGTGAACGGCTCGGGGTCTGAGACGATCCCCATGTCGTGGAGGGCGCGCATCACGAATCGCGAGTACAGCAGGTGCCGGACGGCGTGCTCGTTGCCGCCGATGTACATGTCGACGGGCAGCCAGCGACGGGTGCGCTCGTCGTCGAAAGCGCGGTCGTCGAAGTCCGTCGACGGGTAGCGCAGGTAGTACCAGGACGAATCGACGAACGTGTCGCTGACGTCCGTCTCGCGGCGGGCAGGCCCGCCGCACCGCGGGCAGGTGACGTTGACCCACTCCTCCACGGAGGCGAGCGGTGACATGCCGGTCCCCGTCGGCCGGAAGTCCTCGACCTCGGGGAGCAAGACGGGCAGGTCCTCGTAGGGCACCGGCACCTGGCCGTCCTTGGTGCAGTGGATGATGGGAATCGGCGGACCCCAGTAGCGCTGCCGCGAGATCAGCCAGTCGCGCAGGCGGTAGGTGATCGTCGCCTCACCGTGCGCGGTGTTCTCGAGCCGCTCGACGATGCGCTTGCGCGCCTCCTCGGACGGCATGCCGTCGAGGTCGCCGCTGTTGACCATGACGCCGTGGCCGGTGTATGCACCGCCATCGCTCGCCCCGCTGCCGCGGATCACCTCGCGGATGGGCAGCTCGTGCGTTGTTGCGAACGCGTGGTCGCGCTCGTCGTGCGCCGGCACGGCCATGATCGCGCCGGTGCCGTAGTCATAGAGGACATACGGCGCCGCCCACACCGGCAGCCTCTCGCCGGTCAGCGGATGGATGGCGGTCGAACCGAGACTGATTCCCACCGAGAAGTCCGGCTCCGCCTCGGGGCCCGGCAGGCGGTTGCGCCACGCGTTGATCTCACCACGCCGGTCGATGGGCGCGAACTCCTCGAGGTGGGGGTGATCCGCGGCGACGACCAAGAACGTGGCGCCGAACAGCGTGTCGGGACGGGTGGTGAAGACCGCGACGTCGCTGCGCTCACAGCCCTCGAGGTCGAAGAGGATGCGTGCGCCCTCGCGCCGGCCGATCCAGTTTCGCTGCATCAGCTTGGTCGACTCCGACCAGTCCAGCGAGTCGAGGGCGTCGAGAAGCTCCTGCGAGTACTTGGTGATCTTCAGCCACCACTGGCGCAACCAGCGCGTCTCCACCACCGACTCGCAGCGCTCGCACCTCCCCTGCTCCACCTGCTCGTTGGCGAGCACGGTGAGGCACGACGGGCACCACAGCACCGCGCCGTCACGCCACTCGACGAGGCCGGCATCGAACAGCTTGAGGAACAGCCACTGGGTCCAGCGGTAGTACGCCGGGTCCGAGGTGTTCACCTGACGCGCCCAGTCGAACATCGCCCCCACGCGCTTGAGCTGCTCGCGGAAGTTGGCGACCGCGCGGCGCATCACGATCGCGGGGTGCTCGCCGATCTTGAGCGCGTAGTTCTCGCTGTGGATCCCGAAGGCATCGAACCCCATCGGCTCGAAGACGTTGTCGCCGTGAAGCCGGCGCCACCGCCCGTAGATGTCGCAGCCGGCGTAGGGGAGGATGTGGCCGACGTGCAGCCCCTCAGCCGAGGGGTAGGGGAACATCGCGAGGTTGTAGAAGGGCCGGTCGTCGGAGTCGACGTCGGTGCGGTAGTCGCCGCGCTCCTCCCAGACGCGCCGCCACTTGGCTTCGACGGCGGCCGCGTCGTAGGCGTCGAGGTGGACGGCGGCCCGCCGACCCGGCGGAGAGGTGATCTCAGTCATCGCAGCACGAAGCGTACCGAAGGCCTTTGAAGGCACGGATCGCCGGGCTCATACGGCTACAGTCACCGGGTGTCCGAGCGCCAGTTCACGACCCTGCTGGAGGGAGGCGCCTTCTTCGAGGGCCCCCGCTGGCACGACGGCGGCTGGTGGGTGTCCGACTTCTACCGCCACGCCGTGTACCGGGTGACATCGCCGGGGGGCGAGGAGGAGGTGCTGACGGTTGCGGGACAGCCGTCGGGCCTGGGATGGATGCCCGACGGCTCGCTGCTCGTCGCCTCGATGACGGACCACCTCATCCTTCGCCGTGATTCAGCAGGGATCGTCACCGTTCACGCCAACCTCAGCGCTGTCTGCACCGGCGTGCTCAACGACATGGTTGTCGACGACCAGGGGCGTGCCTGGGTGGGCGACTTCGGCTTCGACCTCATGGCGTTCGATGACCCGGTGGCGACGTCGCTGAAGCGGATCGACCCGGACGGCTCGGTCACCGTCGTCGCCGAGGGGATGCAGTTTCCCAACGGCATGGTCATCACCCCCGACGGAGCCACGCTGATCGTCGGCGAGACACTGGGCAACCGGTACACGTCGTTCACCGTGGCTGCGGACGGCTCACTGCACGATCGAGCGGTCTGGGCGGCCCTGGGCCCGGAGGTGACCTTCGGCTCGGCAACGGACACGCTCGCACAGCTGCGTGTCGCGCCCGACGGGTGCGGCCTCGACGCGCAGAACCACATCTGGGCAGCGGACGGCATCGGCGGTCGATGCATCCGCGTGGCCCAGGGCGGCGGGATCGCCGACGAGATCCGCCCGCCAGATGGGCTCGGTGTCTTCGCGTGCATGCTCGGCGGCGACGACGGGCGCACTCTGCTGCTGTGCTGCGCACCGGACTACTTCGAAGCCAACCGCCGCGAGGCCCGTGAGGCGGTGCTCCTCACCACCGAGGTGGCGGTCCCCCACGCCGGTGTTCCCTGACCGGAGGACGGGGCCCGGGTACCATAGGCAACGGATCGGCCGCGCCAGAGTAGCCGTGGCCATTCCGCGCCGACGTAGCTCAGTGGTAGAGCAACCGCCTCGTAAGCGGTAGGTCGTCAGTTCAATCCTGACCGTCGGCTCC
>CAAGKR010261835.1_pt1 | contig 11868 bp, 11 predicted proteins | sample 2556971 | NCBI WGS metagenome assembly CAAGKR01 (sample SAMEA5207829, study PRJEB30636) | soil metagenome | biome: forest; feature: boreal; material: soil | place: USA | collected 2011-09 | depth 1 m
AGCAGAACTTCCTGATCCGCAAACGCGTGCTCGAGTACGACGACGTGATGAACGAGCAGCGCCGCGTGATCTATGCCTATCGGGATGAGGTGCTGGAGGGAAAGCCGATCGGTGAGGAGGCGCGCCGGGAGGTAACGAACACGGTTGAGCGCACGATCGACCAGTACACGCCGGGCGATTTCATGGAGGATTGGGACCTCGACGGGCTGTTCACCGCCCTTGGGCAGTTCTTCCCGCTTGACCTGAGCGACGCGGATCTCGACCGCGAGACGATCGACAGGACCTCGTTGACTGATCGCGTCACCGAGCTTGCGATGGAACGCTATGACGCGCGGGAAAGTGAGCTGGGTGAGGAGCTGATGGGCTCACTCGAGCGCTTCCTGCTGCTGCAGATCATCGATGAGCGCTGGCGCGAGCACCTGTTCGACATGGACTATCTGCGCGAGGGTATTCACCTTCGCGGCTTCGCCCAGATCGATCCGCTCGTGGCCTACAAGAACGAGGCCTTCACGCTGTTCGGCGATCTGATGAGCAGCGTTTGGACCGACTACACACGCATGATCTTCAACGTCCAGGTGAATGTCGAGAATGAAAACGGCGCAGGCGCTCCTGCGCCGGCTTTCGCTCCTGGAGGCTCCTCGACGCGCGCTGGCCGCGTCTCCTATTCAGGCGGGCATAGCGCGACCGGATCCGGCGCGCTGGCCGCGGCCGCCGCTGCTGGCGGTTATGGCGGCGAAATCTCCGGCGATGAAGAAGTTCTAGCGATGCCCGTGATCGAGCAGCGCGTCGTCGACGATGAGCATCAGGTGGGGCGCAACGACCCATGCTGGTGCGGGAGCGGCAAGAAGTTCAAGCGCTGCCACGGGGCTTAGATATGGCCGCCACAACCCCCAGCGAGCCGGTTCCGCAGCGTTTGGCGGCAATACGCGAGCAGCTGAAGCTGCTCGCGGACTATCTTTGACCCGCAAGAGCTGAGGGACCGCACAGAGGCGCTCGAAGCGCAGATGGGCGAGCCGGGCTTCTGGGATGACGCCGACGCCGCCGCGAAGGTAGGCGCCGAGCACGCCCGGGCGGCCAGGCGCCTGGAAACATTCACTGCGCTGGAGAAGGACGTGGAGGATCTCGACGGCCTAGTCGAGATGGCGGCGGAAGACCCGGCGCTACAGGGAGAAATCGACGAGCAGTTTGCCTCGGTTCAGGAGCGCCTGGCGGCGCTCGAGGAGGAGCGGCTGTTCTCGGGGAGCTATGACTCAGGGGATGCGCTCGTGAGCGTGAACGCAGGGGCTGGGGGGACGGACGCCCAGGATTGGGCGGAAATGGTGCTGCGGATGGAGATGCGGTGGGCGGAGCGGCGCGGCTTCCAGACCGCGCTGCTGGAGGCGAGCGCGGGCGATGAAGCGGGGATCAAGTCGGCGACGTTCCAAGTGAAGGGTGAGAACGCGTACGGGTTGTTCGGCGCCGAGCGCGGGGTGCACCGGCTGGTGCGGCTGTCCCCGTTTGACTCGGCCCACCGCCGCCAGACGAGCTTCGCGGGTGTCGAGGTCGCGCCCGTCGTGGAGAACACAGAAGAGGTGGAGATAAACGACGATGACCTGCTCGTCGACACCTACCGTGCTTCGGGCGCGGGGGGGCAGCACGTGAACAAGACCGACTCGGCTGTGCGGATCACACACCGGCCAACAGGAATCGTCGTGCAATGCCAGAACGAGCGCTCGCAGTCATCCAACCGGGCGACCGCGATGGCGATGCTGCGCGCGAAGCTGCTGGAGAAGCAGGAGCGGGAGCGTCGCGAGGAGATCGCGCGCGAGAAGGGGGAGGCCCAGGACGTCAACTTCGGCTCGCAGATTCGCTCATATGTACTGCACCCGTACGCGCTGGTGAAGGACCATCGCACAAACCTCGAGATGGGCGATGTGGGACGCGTGCTCGATGGGGATCTGGACGACTTCGTCAGGGCCTACCTGCTCAAGGCCGCATAGTGCCAGACGACGGTCTGCTCGCGCTCGTAGGACGGGCACTGGAGGAGGACATAGGCTCCGGTGACCTCACGACCGAGGCGACCGTCCCAGCCGATGCGCGCGCGCGGGCGCTGATCACGCAGAAGGGGCCCGGGGTCATCTATGGGCTCGCCGCGGGTGAGGCGGCGTTTGCGCTGCTGGATCCTGACGCGCGCTTCGAGCGCCTCGCCGGCGAGGGGCGCTGGCGCGAGGAAGGCGGGCCGGTGCTGTCGATCGAAGGCCTGGCGCGGGCTCTACTGACGGGGGAGCGCACCGCGCTGAACTTCCTCGGGCACCTGTCGGGCGTGGCCACGATGGCGGCTTTGGCCACGCGTGCGGTACAGGGAACGGGGGCGCGGGTGTTGGATACACGCAAGACGACACCGGGGCTGCGGGCGCTCGAGAAGGCTGCGGTGGCTGCGGGGGGCGCGTGCAACCACCGCGCGGGGCTGTATGACGCGGTGCTGATCAAGGAGAATCACATCGTGGCGGCGGGCGGGATCATCGCGGCTGTCCTGCGGGCCCGCGAAGCGGCGCCGGCCCTGGCCGCGAGCATCGAGGTCGAGGTGCGTAACCCGGAGGAGATCGCAGAGGCGCTTGCCGCCGGCGCACCACGTCTTTTGCTCGACAACATGGACGAGGGAGAGCTGCGGGCGGCGGTCGCCCAAGTGGCAGGCCGGGCGGAGCTCGAGGCGAGCGGCGGGGTGACGCTCGATACGCTCCAGGCGCGGGCACAGACGGGAGTAGAATGGGTGTCAATGGGCGCGCTGACCCACAGTGCGCCCGCCCTGGACCTGTCCCTGATCTTGGAGGTCTTGCCTTGAATCTGCCCATGGCACCGACGCTGCCAATGGCTCCAGCGCAGGGGCCGGGCACGGGCCTTTCGCCTGCAGAGGTGGAGCAGATGCAGGGGGAGGTACGCGCCCTGGCGGCGGAGCGCGGCGCGGTGATCCTGGCGCACAACTACCAGGTGCCCGAGGTGCAGGATGTCGCCGACTACGTGGGCGACTCGCTGGGGCTCTCACGTAAGGCTGGCGAGGCGGAGGGCGAGATGATCGTGTTCTGCGGGGGGCACTTCATGGCCGAGACGGCGTCGATCCTGTGCCCGGAGAAGAAGGTGCTGATCCCCGATCTCGACGCTGGCTGCTCGCTGGCCGACTCGATCGACTTCGGCCAGCTCGCTGCATGGAAGGAGCAGTACCCGCAGGGCGTGGTCGTGATGTACGTGAACACGAGCGCCGAGGTCAAGGCGCTGACCGACTACGTCTGCACGTCCTCCAACGCGGTCCAGGTCGTGCGCCACATCTACGACACGCACGGCGAGGACACCGAGATCCTGTTCGGCCCCGACATGTGGCTCGGTGCCTACGTCGAGAAGGAGCTTCACCGGCGCATGCACGTGTGGGACGGCGAGTGCCACGTACACGCGGGCATCCGGCCCGCTGACATCGAGGCCACGCGTGCGGCGCACCCAGGGGCGGACTTCCTGATCCACCCCGAGTGCGGCTGCTCGACGAGCGTGATGGAGTACGTCGCCGCCGGCGACGTCCCGGCCGAGGGCGTGCACATGCTCTCGACCGGCGGGATGCTGAAGTACGCCGAGTCCTCAGAACGCGAGGGCGGCCCCGATCAGGTCGTCGTCGCCACCGAGATCGGCATGCTGCATCCGCTGCGCATGGCCGCTCCCGGCACCGAGTTCATCCCCGCCAACGCCGAGGCGAGCTGCAAGTTCATGAAGATGATCACGCTGCGGGGCCTGCGCGATTCGCTGCGCGAGGAAAAGTACGAGGTGCGCGTCCCGCCGGACATCGCCGCCCGCGCGCGGTTGCCGATCGACCGCATGGTCGCGATCGGCTAGTTGCGACGCTAGAGGATGCCGATGCGGTCGATCGGCCAGTAGGTCGCGAAGGCTCCACCGATGATCCATCCGGTGGGGACGGGTCCCCAGAAGCGGCTGTCATCGGATTCCCCACGGTTGTCGCCCATCATGAACCAGTGGCCGGGCGGGACCCTGATCGCCACCGGGAAGTTGCACTCTGAGACGCCTGGGCAGGGGCGGATATAGGAGTCCTTCTCACGTTTGCCGTTGCGGATCACGTGGCCTTCGAGTACCTTGATCGTGTCTCCAGGACCGGCGACGATGCGCTTGATGAAGTTCACGCTCGCCTCCTTCGAGACCGGCAGCGCACACGCCGCGCCACCGGGCGTGATCCGCGTCCCCTCTCCGCACGCCTCCTGCTCGGCGCCTTCAGGCGGGTGGAAGACCGCGATCTCACCGACGTGCGGTTTGCTGAAATGCGTCCCGATCCGGTTGACGAGCACGCGCTGACCGACCGCCAGCGTCGGCTCCATCGAGCCGCTCGGAATGCGATAGGGCTTGACGACCCACGCCTGGATCCCAAACGCCAACCCAACCGCAACGAGAATGATCAGGACCAGCTCGACGAGCGAGCCCATCGTCGTTTTCGGGCGTTTGCCGCCAAAGATAGGCCGCCATCCGCTCCGCGCTGGGACGTCTTGGGCTGGCGCCGGCTCAACGGGCTTGGGGGGCCTGGCTGATTTAGATGTGGGTGTGGGCACGCTCATCGCTAGCTGAACTCCCCGGCGCTATGCGGACCGACACAGGCGACTGCTAGGTTGTCCGCCACGCCTGCGGCGACCTCACGGACCTCCTCGTGGGTGACGGCGTCCAGCGCGGCGATCGCGGCATCGGGGTCGATGTCCTCGCCGAACACGATCTGCTGGTTGGCCGCGTAGCGGGCGACCGCGCCCGTGTTCTCGAAGGACAGCACCAGTCGCCCGGCGGCGTAGGCGCGAGCGCGCTGCACCTCCTCGTCGGTCGGGCCCTCGTCACGCAACTCACCTACGATCTCGCGCATACGCGTGTAGGCCTCGATGCACTTGGCCGAGTCCAGGCCGGAGCCGAGCTGCAGGATCGGAACGTCGGCGAATGCGTGCGTGATTGCGTAGACGGAGTAGCAGAGGCCGCGTTTCTCGCGGATCTCGTCGAACAGCCGCGAGCCCATCGAGCCGCCGAGCAGCGTTGAGTAAATCGACAGCGCCGCGCGCTGGCGCACGTCGGTGACGGCCACGTCCGGGCGATAGATCATCCGCAGGTGCGACTGGTTGGTGTCGCGTTCCTCGACGAGCGTTTCCGGCGCGAAGGGGGGCACCGGGTCGTACGGACCGGGCGCTGCGAGTGCGGGAAAGCGGGCAAAGCGCTCGTGTAGCTCCTGCTCCTCGGGAAGATGGTCGAGGTTGCCCGCCAGGAAAGCCCCGCCGCGGGCGCCGGCCCAGCGGCGCTCGCGGAACGCGACGATTCCCTCACGGGTGAAGGCGCGCAGGTTCTCCTCCGGGCCGAGCACCGTCCGCCCCAGGGGATGCTCGCCGAAGGCGGCCCTGTCGATCAGGTACTCGGCGACGGTCGAGGGTTGGTCATAGGCGCGGTTGATCTCCTGGATCACCACGCCGCGCTCGCGGTCGAGCTCCTCTGCGTCGAGCCGTGGCCGGCCCACGAAATCCGACAGCAGGTCGATCGCCTGTGGCGCGGACTCGGCGCGGACGGTGAGGTGGAAGGCAACGAGGTCGTGGCTCGTGTAGGCGTTGAGCACGCCTCCGAGCCGCTCGGCTGTCTCGTTGACCTGCTTGTAGGTTGCGTACTTCTCACCGCCCTTGAAGACGAGGTGCTCGAGGAAGTGGGCCATGCCGTTCTCCTCTGCCCGCTCGTTGCGCGCCCCCGCGTCGAATGCGACGAGCACGGTCAAAGCCCGGGTGCCTCCCAGCGCGACCGTGGATACGGGCAACCCGTTCTCCGGGACTGTGCTCGTCTGGATCGTTGTCATCGGCCCACAATAGTTAGGAAATGGCCTGGAGACGCCGCTAGGTGCCTGCTCCACGGTCCTCCCGGTGCAAATCCCGTTGCATGCAGGCAATTTGTCAATGCGATGACCAACGTCGCGCTACTGTGCCCGGCGATGGTCACTACTGAGAAGGGCGTGATCGAGCGCGATGCGCTGCGTCGCCGCCGCGCCGTACTGCGCCTGCGCGCGAGTACCCGTCCAGCGGCTGTGCGCCCTCGGGTGCAGCCGGGAGCGGAGACCGTCGTGGAGTTTCGCGGCGTGTCCAAGCTCTACGGCCCGGGTGGCATCGGCTTGGAGCGCGCTACGTTCGCGGTCAATCGCCAGGAAATGGTGTTCCTCGTCGGCGCGACCGGCTCGGGGAAGTCGACGATCATGCGGTTGCTGGTCAAGGAGCTGGAGCCGACCGAGGGGACGATCCGCGTCGCTGGCCGTCCCCTGTCGGAGATCGGGCGCAAGAAGATCCCCTATTACCGGCGGAATGTGGGTGTGGTCTTCCAGGACTTCAAGCTGCTCCCGACGCGCACGGTGTACGACAACATCGCCTACGCACTGCAGGTCACGGGTGCCCCGCGCAAGCAGATTCGCGCGACGCTGCCGGACATCTTGCGTCTGACCGGGCTCTCGACGAAGCTGCACAACTATCCTCACCAGCTCTCCGGCGGCGAGCAGCAGCGTGTCGCCGTGGCACGCGCGTTCGCCAGCCATCCCCCGCTGCTGCTCGCGGACGAGCCAACGGGCAACCTCGATCCCGAGACCTCGATCGGAATCATGCAGCTGCTGTACCGCATCAACCGCGCGGGGACGACCGTGATCGTGGCTTCGCACGACAGCGAGATGGTCGACAGGATGCGCCGCCGCGTGATTGAGCTTCGTCGCGGGCGCATCGTCCGCGACGAGGCCTCCGGCTCCTACGGCTCACATGATGAGAACACCGACGAGCTCGGTGATCGCCTGCGCCAGGAAGCCGTGGACACCTCGCCGGACGCCCTGGAGAAGTAATGAAGCCAGCGTTCTTCCTGAAAGAGGCGACTAGGTCGATGCGCCGCAACGCCGTTCCGAGCTTCGCGGCGCTGGCGTCGGTGCTCGTGACCACACTGGTGCTCGGCGCGTTCATCCCCGTCGTGCAGGCCACTAACGGGGCGGCCAATGACATCCGCTCGCGGGTACTCGTCGATGTCGATCTCAGCCCTGGCGCGAGCCCTGCGGAAGTGGCGCACGTGAAGAGCGAGCTGCAACGGGCGCCGCACATCAAGAGCATCCAGCTCGTCTCAAAGCAGCAGGGCTATGAACAGGAGCGCAAGCTCAACCCGCAGGCGTTCGCACTGATCGGCTACAACCCGTTGCCGGACATCTTCCGCGTCACCCCCTCCAGCCCTGAGGAGTCGGGGGCTGTGCGGGCCGAGCTCGACCAGTCAAGCCCGCTCGGCACACGCCTGGTCACCGACGCGGCGATCGTCGACGTGCAGAACCGCCAGGCGCAGACGAACACGATCCTGTCGGCCACGCGCACGATCAAGCTCACGATGGCGCTGCTCGCGGGGCTGCTCGTGTTCGCATCGGTGCTGCTCATCTCGAACACGATCCGCCTCTCCCTGTTCTCGCGCCGGCGCGAGGTCGAGGTGATGAAGCTGGTCGGCGCCACCGACTGGTTCATCCGCTGGCCGTTCGTGCTCGAGGGCCTGTTCCTTGGTGCGCTCGGCGGCGCTGGCGCGATCGGTCTGCTGGCGCTCGCCAAGATCACCCTGGTGGACCCACTGGCGAACACGGTCAAGCTGATCTCCCAGCCGAACATGATCGACTTCCGGCTGCTGATCGTGGTGCTGATGGCGTGTGCGATCGCCGTCTCCGCCGCCGGCTCGGGCTTATCGCTCCGCCGCTTCCTACGAGTCTGATCCGTAGGCTCTCAGGGCCTTGCCCACACCTAGACGACAGTTGCTGATCGCGGCCTTGACCGTGATGCTCCCGATCCTGCTCATCGGGGGGATTTGGCTGGGGGGCCATCCGGAAGAGTTGCCAGGGTTCGCGCGGAGCGCATTCGAGGTCAACCACCAGACGCTCGTGGTGGACGAAGCGATCGCGCGGATCTCGAGCGACTACTACCGGCCGGTCGGCAAGAGCCAGCTGGCGAACGCGTCGATCGCCGGCGCGGTGGGCAGTCTCGGCGACCGCTTCTCCCATTACCTGAACCCGAAGGAATACAGCCAGTTCAATGCGCCTCCGAGCTTCGCGGGCATAGGTGTGGTCGTCGCACCGCAACACCGGGGGCTCGAGATTGCGCGCGTGTTCGACTCCTCCCCAGCGCTGCGTGCGGGGCTGCGGGCCGGCGATGAGATCGTGGCGGTGAACGGCCACAGGCTCCTGGGTCTCTCCGCCGGTGCGGCCACGGCGCTGATCAAGGGGCCACCGGGCACCGATGTAACGCTTGAGATCGAACGGCCAGGGAAGGGTCGCTCGAGCAAGCGCACGGTGCGGGTCACGCGCGCGATGATCTCCGAGCCGGTCGTAGCCTCTGAGACGCGAACCGTGCATGGGGTGAAGCTCGGCGTGGTCGCGCTTGCGACGTTCAGTCCCGGGGCGCACGGAGAATTTTCAAGTGCGGTGCAGCGCGAGCTGCACGAGGGTGCGCGCGGGATCGTGCTCGACCTGCGGGCCAACGGCGGTGGCCTCGTGGAGGAGGCACGGCTGGTCGCGAGCATCTTCATTGCGAAGGGCACAATCGTCTCAACGCGCGGGCGCACCCAGCCGAGTGAGACGATCCTCGCCACCGGCCATCCGATTGCTCCCTCGATTCCGGTGGTGGTGCTCGTCGATCACAACACCGCCTCAGCCTCGGAGATCGTCACCGCGGCGCTGCAGGATCATCACCGCGCCACGGTGCTCGGCACCCACACGTTTGGCAAGGGCGTCTTCCAGGAGGAGGAGCCGCTGTCCAACGGCGGCGCGCTCGACATCACGGTCGGCGAGTACTTCACGCCCAACGGGCGCAATCTCGGCGGCGGCGGCGTCAAGCAGGGCGCCGGGATCGCCCCCGAAGTGCCCCTCTCGGCAGGCGTTGTCGACACCCCGCGGGGCCTCACCGCTGCGCTGAATACTCTCGCCACGAAGATCAAGTGAACGCCGCTCGCCGGCCGGCCGGCAAGTCCCCGGGGACGGTGGTGGCAGTGCTCGACAAAAAGGGGAAGTTCTGGTCGGCTGAGCCGCTGTTTCCAGCGCAGCGCTCGGCTGAGGACGGCCGGGATTCCAATCGCTCCAGACGCGTCACGCTCGCCTCCAACCGTGTCGTGGGGCCGGGGGCAAAGACGGCGCGTACGGGGGACCTGGTGCTCGTGCAGCAGGCCGGACGCGGTAAGGGTGCTCGCGCTCAGATCACGCGTGTGCTGGGGCGCCCCGATGTGGCCCGCGATCTGATCGAGGGGCTGCTGCTCGATCGCGGGCTGGCGCGTGGATTCGAGCAGGCCGTCGAGCGCGATGCTCGCGCGGCCGGCGAGAAGAAGATTCGGGCGATGGACGGCCGCCGTGATTTGACCGGCCTGCCGACATTCACGATCGACCCCGCGAGCGCACGCGACTTCGACGACGCAATCTCGGCCGAACGCCTGGGATCAGATCCCACCCACCCCGTGCGCGTGTGGGTCCACATCGCCGACGTCTCGGCCTATGTGCCGGAGGGTTCGCTCGTGGATCTCGAGGCGAGGCGGCGCGGCACGAGCGTGTATGTGCCGGGCGCCGTCGAGCCGATGCTGCCCGAGGCGCTCTCGAACGACGCCTGCTCGCTCGTGCCGGGGGTCGAGCGCGCGGCGGTGACGGTCGAGCTCGAGTTTCACGGGGCCAAGGTCGCGAAGGCCGCGTTCTACCGCTCGCTGATCCGCTCGGACGAGCGCTTGAGCTATGAGCGCGTCGATCAGATCTTCGCCGGGACGCAGCGGGCGAGCGCGCCATGGGGCGAGCCACTGCAAGTCGCACGCGAGGTGGCAGCGGTGCTTGAGGAGGACCGCCGCAAGGGCCACAGTGGCGCACTGACGCTCGACTCTTCGGAGCCCGAGTTCTCCTTCGATGGCGATGGGAACGTGAGCGAGATATGCATGCGCGTGCAGACCGAGTCCCACCGCTTGATCGAGCATTTGATGATCGCCGCCAACGAAGCGGTCGCGCGGCTGCTGTCAGAGCGCGGGACGCCGACTCTGTATCGCGTACACGAGCGGCCTGAGCCCGAGCGTGTGAAGCGTCTCGTCGACCAGCTTTCCTCGCTTGAGGTACCGACGCCGCCAGTAGGAAAGAACATGTCTCCCTCGCAGGCCGCCGAGCTGATGGGGGAGATCTCCCGACGTGTCGAGGCCCATGTGCGCGGTGTGCTCGCGCGTGCAGGGTCAGACGATGACGGCGCGGGGCCATCGGGTGGACGCGCGGCGTTGACCTCACTGATCCTGCGAACCCTGCAGCAGGCGGCCTACTCGCCGAAGAACAGCGGTCACGCCGGCTTGGGAACGGCGTACTACTGCCACTTCACCTCGCCGATCCGCCGCTACCCCGATCTCGTGTGCCATCGCGCGCTGCTGTCCGCCGTCGGTGGTGGGGAGCGGGCTCCGCGGGCCGCCAGGATGGGCGAGCTCGCCGAGTGGACCTCCGACCGTGAGCGTGCGGCGATGAAGATCGAGCGTGACGCGGACGACGTCGCGCGGTGCTTTGCTTTGGAGCGGGTGCTGTACGAGGACGGCTGGGAGCAGACGTTCGCCGGCGAGGTGGTCGGGTTGATCGCGGCCGGTGCGTTCATCGCGTTCGAGGGGTATGAAGGCATGCTGCCGGTAAGACACATGGCGGGCCCTGAGGGGCGCGAGTGGTGGCAGCTCAACGAGCAGAGCACAATCCTCTACGGGGATCGCTCTGGCGCCACGCTGAGACTGGGCGACCCTATCGAGGTGCGCGTGGGCCGCGTCGATGTGGCCCGCGGCCGGGTGGACCTGATGCCGGGTGCAGATCGCCCGGCAGGCTAGTCTCGGGGGTATGGCCAAGGGCAAGGGCAAGCGTAAGATCGGGGCGGGCGACGTGGCGTCCAACCGCTACGCCTCGCACCGCTACGAGCTGATCGAGCGGCTCGAGTGCGGGCTCGTGCTCGAGGGCACCGAGGTGAAGGCGCTGCGTGCCTCCGGCGCCCAGCTGAAGGACGGCTACGCCGCGATCTCAGGCGGCGAGTTGTGGCTGCACTCGATCCACATCCCTACATATGCGCCCGCCTCCCGCGAGAACCACGACCCCGAGCGTCCGCGAAAGCTGCTGCTGCACCGGCGCGAGCTGGACCGCATCGCAGCGCGTGCCTCCGAGCGCGGGCTGACACTCGTGCCGACGCGCATCTACTTCGCCGGTCCACATGCCAAGGCCGAGATCGCCCTCGCAAAGGGTAAGGACCTGTACGACAAGCGCCAGTCACTGCGTGAGAAGGACACCAGGCGGGACATCGAACGCGGGATACGCGAAGCCCGGCATTAGGGCTCGTTGGCCTCTGAGTCGTGGTCCTAGAGGTGGCTGAAGCTGTGTCCGGAGGAGGAGAGGATGTGCGTCTCGTGCATCCCGAGTGCGAGCACGACGATCAGGCCGACATATACAGCACCCACAAGCAGCCGGTTGCGCGGGGAGACCCGGTAGTAGGCGGCCTGCTCGAGTGAGCGCGTCCTGCGCTCCTTCCAGCGGTGATAGACCTCCATCCCGCCGAAGAAGAGGATGATCAGGAGGATGAAGTTGGGAAAGACGAACAGCATCGCGGCAACGGCGCCCAAGCCTACAAACCACATCCAGGGAGCCATCGCCGCCATTGCACGACCACCGTCGAGGGGAACGACGGGGAGCAGGTTGAAGAGGTTCAGAAAGAAGCCGATGTAGGCGAGCGCGCGGAAGAAGTCGCTGTTGCTCGCTTCGCCGATCGCTAGGCATGCCGCCGAGCCGATCGTGCCGAGGACCGGTCCGGCGAGGCCGACGCGTGCCTCGGCGAGCGCGTTCTCGCCGAGCGACTTCGCCAT
>CAAGKR010458866.1_pt1 | contig 11867 bp, 12 predicted proteins | sample 2556971 | NCBI WGS metagenome assembly CAAGKR01 (sample SAMEA5207829, study PRJEB30636) | soil metagenome | biome: forest; feature: boreal; material: soil | place: USA | collected 2011-09 | depth 1 m
CCCGCCACTGGACCTACCCGCACCGCACAGGACGGCCTCCGGTCAGCGCCGAGATCACCGCGCTGATCGAGCGGCTCGCCACCGAGAATAACGGCTGGGGATACAAGAGGATCCAGGGCGAGTTGCTCAAGCTCGGCCACCGGGTCAGCGCATCCACCATCCGCCGGGTCCTCAGAACACTGAAGATTCCCCCGGTACCACAACGGAACACCGATACGACGTGGCGGAAGTTCTTGCACACTCAGGCCGCCACGATGCTCGCCACCGATTTCTTCCACGTGGACTGCGCGGTCACCCTGCAGCGGCTGTACTGCCCGTTCGTCATGGAGATAGGCTCCCGCTACGTGCACATCCTCGGGATCACCGCGAACCCGGACGGGGCCTGGACTGTCCAGCAGATCCGCAACCTGCTGATGGATCTGGGGGATCGCGCCGTCAGCTTCCGGTTCCTTGTCCGGGACCGGGCCGGGCAGTTCACCGCATCATTTGACGCGGTGCTGGCCGATGCCGGTATCCAGGCCGTGAAGATCCCTCCCCGGAGCCCGCGAGCGAACTGTTATGCGGACCGGTTCGTGCTCACCGCCCGCAAGGAGGTCACCGACCGGATGCTCACCTTCGGCGAACGGCACCTGCGAACTGTCTTGGCCCAGTACGAGGCCCATTACAACGGACGGCGCCCTCATCGCGGCCGTCACCTCCGCCCGCCGCGGCCCGATCACCCTGTCGCTGATCTGTCCCGCAAGCGAATCCAGCGTCGGCCTGTTCTCGGCGGCCTCATCAACGAGTACGAGCGGGCCGCATAGAAGCCCAGGTCAGGGCCAGTGGCCGAGTTCTGGAACCCCACAGGTGTACGACGGGTACTTCCTCGGTTACAAGCAATACGCGGCTGACCGCCTGTCCATCCCAGGCGAGACCCAGAACCCATACTTCTCAAAGGGTAATCGTCTTGTCCCCGGCGTGCTCGAAATCCACCTCGGGGTCTGCGTCAACTGGTGGTCGGGCGGCAGCCAGCTCAGGCTCGCTTCGGTGGAGCTGGACGGCGCGTATTCGCATCCGATCCAGCCTGTGTAGTCAGAGGACCGGACGAGGTCAAGCAGGTAAGAATAGTTGATCTCCCCGGTCCCGGGCTCGGCGCGGGTGGGAACATCAGCGACCTGCACGTGTCCGATGAGGGGTGTAAGGAGCTGAAAGGTCCTGGCGAGGTTACCCTGCACGATCTGGCAGTGATACAGGTCCAGCAACAGCCGGACACGGTCGCTGCCGATGAGGCCGATGATGTCCGCAGCGTGCTCCTGGCGCTGGATGAACGCGCCTGGCCGGTCGTAGGGGTTGACCGCCTCGATCACGAGCGTGACGTCGGTGCCGCCGCACTCTGCGGCGGCCCAGGTGAGATTCTCCAAGTACGTGTCGGCGGCCTGGCTTTGGATGACGGTGGGTGGCTGGACGCCGGCCATGACGTTGATCAGCGGGCAGCCGACCGCGACGGCGTACTGCAGCGCTCGGTCGAATCCGGCGCGGAATTCCGAACGTGCGCCGGGAACGCAGGCTGCGCCGAACTCGGTGTCGCTCCGGCTCGGCCCGGTCGGGGTGTTGAGCAGAACCTGCGCGACGCCTGCATCGCTGAGGACCTGCCCCCAGCGGGCGGCCGGCAGGTCGTATGGCTGGGGGTGTTCGATCGCACGGAACCCGGCCTCAGCGGCCGCGGCCGGCCGTTCCTCGATGCGACGTTCGCCGAACAGCCATTTCAGGTTCGCGCTGAACCGCAGCGGCCAGCTCATGGTGCCGTCAGCCTGAGGACCTGGCCGACTTCCCGGTTCTCGGGCAGGCGACGCTTCAGCAAGGCGACGCACGCCTGGGGGCAGAGACCGGCCGCCTGCTGCGCGCGGTCGAGGCTGATGCCGGTTCCGGCCCGTCCGCGGATGGCCACTTCGCCATCAGCACCGGGAAGCTGCCCTCTGACGGAGGCGAGATCACGGTACTCACGCAGCGGGGTCACGAAAAGGCTGGAGGCATCTGTCGGCTGCGTGGCGCTCACCGGGAGTCATCAGGGAGGGAAGCGATGAACTGACGGAGCTGATCGGCCAGTGCCTCGGGCTGTTCCTCAGGGATGTAATGACCGCTATCGGCGATGACCCCGCCGCGCAGGTCCTTGGCCAGCGGCTGCATCCGCTCATAGAGATCGGGCGCGCTGCCCGCGTCGGCCGCAAGCGCGAGGAGCGGAACCTCTATGGGGCGTGTCGTGAACTCGGCGTGGATCCCGATGTCTTCCAGTACGGCCCGGTAGTAGCCGAGCATCCCGCGCATTCCGCCGGGCATCTGATAGGCGCGCTCGTACTCGTCGATGTCAGCCCGGGTGAAGGTCTGCCGGGCGCTGGCGGTCTTGCCTTGGAAGAACCACTCGATCAGGACTCGTTCCCGGCCCGCCAGCAGTGCTTCGGGCAGGTCGCGGACGGCGTTGAACAGGAAGTGAAAGCTGCGCCAGTTCTCTGGTCCGAGCGTGATCGTCGACGGAAGCGTGACGCCGGGGATGTTCGCGTCGAGCAAAGCGACCCCGCGCGCGGCGTCGGCGAACTCGTGCGCCAGTGCGTACCCGACCCATGCCCCCACGTCGTGGCCGACGTAAACGTATCTTTCGTGACCGAGGGTCTGGAGCAGACCGTGCAGTCGCCGGGCGGTCGTGCGGGTGTCGTAGCCATCCAGGGGTTTGTCCGAGTCGCCCTGCCCGGGCAGGTCGACCGCGAGGACCGTGTACTGGTCAGCCAGCAGGGGCGCCACGCGGCGCCACGCGTAACAGGTTTGCGGAAACCCGGCGACCAAGACCACCACCGGTCCCTGGCCGCTCGCTACGAGATGGTATCGCAGGCCCTGTGACGTAACCATGCGGTGGTCGCCGGGCTGCCAGCCTCCGGGCTGGTTCTCCGGGTTTGAGGTTCCGGTGCTCATAGTTCCCTCTCGGTAGTCAGGTTAGCGCCAGGCCCTCTCGGGCCTGGTCTCGTGCGATAGCAGGCTCGGGGACTCTCGCGGCGGCGCCGCGCAACTGCCACTGCCTGGCTGCGTAAGCGACCACGATGAGCACTGCCCCGACAGCGCCCGCATAAAGGCCGATGCGAGTCCCGGACGTGAAGCCCATGCTGATGGCGACTCCCACGACGGCGGCCAGCACGAGGAGCGCGGTCCAAGGCGCACCTCGCAGGTGAAATGCGGGCACGGCCTCGCCTGTGCGACGCAGCGCGCGCCGGAACCCCAGGTGCGCGAGTGCGATGAATGCCCAAGCGGACAGGCAGGCAATCGTCGCGACGCTGGTGATGTAGGTAAAGGCTTGCGCCGGTGCCACGTAGTTGATAAGCACACCGATGCCAGTGCAGCCGAACGAGACCGACACTGCGACGCCGGGGACGGCCCGCTTGCTCACCCAGCGAAACCGGCGGGGCGCCGAGCCGGAGGCAGCGAGGCCCCACAGCAGCCGACTCGCCGAGAAGAGATTGGCATTGCAGGCTGACAGTGCCGAGGTGAGGACGACGAAGTTGAGAATCCCCGCTCCGCCGACCAGGCCTGCCTTCGACAGCGTCACGACGAAGGGGCTGGCGTTGGCGGAATATGCGGTCCACGGCTGGACCATCATCAGCACGAACAGCGCGCCGATGTAGAAGATCAGGATGCGCCAGATGACGTTGTTGACCGCTCTGGGCAGTGTCTTCTCCGGATCGGCGGCCTCTCCGGCGGTTATGCCCAGCATCTCCACGCCGATGAACGCGAAGACGGCCAGTTGCAAGGTCAGGAACACGCCCTTGGCGCCCTGGGGGAAGAACACGCCGTGATTCCAAAGGTTGCTGATGGTCGCCCCGTGGCCAAGCGCCGTCCAGCCGGTGATGACAACGACGAGCCCGATGAGGATCAGTCCGACGATGGCGACGACTTTGATGATCGCGAACCAGAAACTCGAACTCGCCGAAGAGCCGCACTGACATCCAGTGCACCAGGTAGAGGACGGCTAGGCCGACGAGAGCAGGGATCCACTGGGGCAGTGACGAGAACCAGCAGTGCATGTAGATGCCGGCAGCGGTCAGTTCGGCCATCGGCCCGGCGACGGCATACAGCCAGTAGCTCCAGCCAGTCGCGAACCCTGCGAACTCGCCGACGTACAGCCGCGCGTACTCGCTGAAACTGCCGCTTATGGGGTGGTACACGGCCATTTCCCCGAGAGCGCGCATCAGCCAGAAAACAATGACACCGACCAGCGCGTAGGCGAGAAGCACGGCCGGGCCTGCGATGGAGATGGCGTCTCCTGATCCGAGGAACAGGCCGACCCCGATGGCCGAGCCGATAGACATCATGTAAATGTGCCGCGGTCCTAGCCGCCGTTGCAGGACGTCAGCGCTTGAGGCAATTGGTTCCTGCATGGCGTGCTCCTTGTCTGCTTTCAGGTGGGGACGGCTCCTCGCGCGATTGCGGTGGATCGGTCAGCTCTTCGATTTGGGCTTGGGTGAGCGGACGAGCAGGCCGGTCTCCGAGAAGGAGGAGGATCCTGGCCGTCTGTTCGAGTTCTTCGATGGCATCGGCAGCGCGCTGCAGTGTGCTTTCGCCGACGATCGGGCCGTGGTTGGCGAGCAGCAGCGCGTGGCAGTCGCTGGCGATGGCCGCGATGGCCGCGACGACGGCGGGGTCTCCGGGCCGGTGGTAGGCGACAAGGGGAAGAGGGCCGACGCGCATTACGTGGTAGGCGGTCAGGGGAGGTATGCAGTTGCGGTGGTCGAGTCCGTCGAGGCAGGAGACGGCTGTCGCGTGTGGCGAGTGGAGGTGGACGACCGCGTTGTCGCCGGGCCGCCGCTGGTGCATCGCCCGGTGCAGTGCGGCTTCCTTCGTGGGCTGGCCGCCGTCGATGTGGCGGCCACCGGCGTCGAGCCGGGACAGCTGATCGCCGTCGAGCCGTCCTAGGCTGGAATTGGTCGGCGTCATCAGAAAACCGCCGTCGTCCAGGCGCACGCTGATGTTGCCGCTGCTGCCGGCGGTCAAGCCGCGGTGGAAGAGCGACTCGGCGACCGTCACGAGCTCACTGCGCAGCCGGCTCTCGTTCGTGATCCCGGTCATGGCAGCAGGCTCCAAGCCCGGGTGAAGAAGTCGGTGTCGCCGAAGTTGCCGGACTTGCAGACCAGTGCGATTCGCGGCATGTTGCCAAGGCACGTCGTCCATGGCACTCCAGGGCTGATCTGCGGCCCGATGCTCAGTGCCGCTGGCCCGAGTGCGGTCACGACCGCGCCGGATGTCTCACCGCCCGCGACGATCAACCGGCGTGCGCCGGCGTCCACGAGACCGGCGGCGATATCCGCAAGGGTGGTTTCCAGGGAACCGGCGAGGGCCACGGGGACTGGCGGCGGCTCCGGATCGTCGGACAGCGTCGGATGTATCAGCACGGGCTGATCGGTGAAGCGGGACCGGGCCCAGTCGACGACGGTGTCGACCAGTTGCCGGTTCGCCTCTCGTTCCGGCCGGATATCGGCGGGGTCGATCACGAACGTGGGACTGTGCCGGGCCATCGAACGGATCTGGCTGACTGTGGCAGGCGAGCGACTGCCCGCGATGACGGCCCGCGGGCCGCTCTCGGGCACCGTCCACCGGTTGGGGGCTGCCCCGGTCCGCGGGCCGAACCACCGGCTGACGCCGGCCGCCAGGCCAGATGCTCCGCTGACCACGGTGAGGTCCCTGGCGGCCTGCCCGATGGTGACCAGGTCGTCGTCGCTGATGGCATCGATCACGGCGATCGACCGCTGGCCGTTGCCGTGTTCCCGAAAGGCATTCGCGAGCTCACCGGGGCCGCGGGCGACCGTCCTCTCGTCGATGAGGCTGACCGGCAGCTGAGTTTGCGCCTGCAGCAGGCGCACCACGTCCGAATCCCGCATCGGGGTCAGCGGGTGGTTGCGCATCGGCGACTCGGCCAGTAGCCGGTCCCACACGAACAGGTGCCCGCGGTAGACCGTGCGCCCGGTTACGGGGAAAGCCGGGCAGGCGATGGCGAACGGCACTTCCAGTTGAGTCATGACCGTCTCGAGGACCGGACCGATGTTGCCGGCCGGCGAGGAGTCGAACGTGGAGCAGTACTTGACGTAGAAGCGGTCGCAGCCGATCCGGACGAGCCAGCCGAGTGCCTTTCGCGTTTCGGCCACAGCCAGGTCAGCGGGCACGGTGCGGGTCTTCAGCGCGACCACGACGACCTCGAAGTCGTCATGGCCCCCGACGTCGCCGAGTTCCGCGTCAGGCACGCCGACGACTTGGATGACCTTGATGCCGTTGCGGGCGAACTCGTTGGCGAGGTCGGTTCCGCCGGTCAGGTCATCGGCGATACAGCCAACTCTCATGGCGGGCGCTCCTCACCGATCCGCAGCCGCGGGCGGGGAAGCGGTCTCAAGCCGCCGGCGAAGCGCGATGACCGCCGAGTCCGGCGCGGTCAGCACCGTCCGACCGGACAGCGCCGCGGTCTCCCTGGCCGCGCGGGCGGTGGAGAAATGCGCGAGCAGCACCGCGTCGCACTCAGACAGTTCCATGGCGGCCTCGGCCACCAACTTGTCGTGCGTCTCCCCGTCGCCGGCGCGCAGGGCGGCCATGGCGCCGGGGGCCACGACCGTGCGCAACGTCGCGCCTGGCCGCTGGATCGCCGCTACCGCCTCGTACTCCTCGGTCATCGTCGGCACGGACGGCGCGAACGTCGCCACCATGCCGGTACGGGGCCCAGCGGACAGCGCGTGAGCGAACATGGCCTCGTTCGGCTTCACGATCGGAGTCCGGGTCCGGGCCGCAGCCCGGTCGATCGCGGGCCCGAAGGCCGAGCAGGTGATCAAGATCCCGTCCGGTTTCGTGGAATCCGCGTAGCCGACAAGATCAGCGAATCGCCTGATCAGCGGCTCCTCCAGTTCGTCGGTCTCGCTGCGCTCGGCAGTGAGCCCGTCGTCAAGCAGGTTCGATGTCCGGGCATATGGCCACAGTCGCGAGAAAGCGTCCAGGACCGGCTCGACCGCCACCGGCGTCGCGTGCAGCAGAATGACCCGTGGTCCCTCAGACACGCGCATCACCCCAGCTCCCGAACGTCCGCGAGCCCACCCGGGCTGGCCGCGGGAACAACCGAGCGCAGCGCCTCGATGATGGCGACGTGGACTTCCAGGGGAAGCCGGTCAATGCTCATCTGGAGCTGGCCCAAACGGTCCACCCGGCTGTCATCGACGGCCTGGCCGACCGAGACGGCCGCGGTGAGCATGGCCTTTTCGGTCTCGGCGTTGAAGTTCCGCAAGAGCCGGCCGGCTAGCTCGGGCCTCAGGGCGGCGACGGCGGAAACCAGCGCATAGGCCCCGCAGTTGGCGACTCCGGAGACCAGCAGATGGTCGGCGCCGGTTCGGGCCGCGATCAGCGCACCGTTGGGGATATCGGTCTCGACGATCTCCCGGGGCAGATTCGCCATGCCTATCTCGTTGCCGCCGTCGCCGGCCCCGATGGTCGTCCAGCCCCGGTGCCAGCCCTCATCCTCGAACAGGTAGTCCAGCGGCGCGGTGTCGTCGGAGATGTCCCAGCCGTGCTCGCGATACGGGCGGCCATCGGCGCCGAGCGAACAGCGCTCGATGGCGATCAGGTGCGTGATCGGATGCTCATCCGTTTCCAGCTGGCTGCGGAGTCGGCGAACCGACTCAGCCGACACGTCGGTCACCTGGAGGCTGACGCGGTGCGGCAGCACCCTGGTGACGGCCCAGACCGCCTTGGCGCAGGGCGCGTCCGTGATTACGGTGACCGGCACGCCCACCTCGCCGAACGCGGCCGCGAGGTGGCCCATGCCGTTGAGCCCGTCGGTCTCGGGCGACGGCGGCTCAGCGTGGCGGACGAAGAAGCCGCATACGACGCCGATGTGCGGCCGCGGATGCTCGGCGATGGACCGGGCCGCGGCCTCAAGGTTGCCCTGGGCGAATGCCACCATGCGGCTGATGTCACGCCAGGCCGTGCGGCCCACGATGTTCTCCATTCTCGTGATCTCACCCATGACCACCTCAACGTATACCTTACATATATATTGGTCAGCGTAACCCCACTGCAATCCGGCGTCCACCGCCGAGCCAGAAAAAGTTTGCTGGTCGACGATGGGATACGTTACGTATATGTTGGGTATATGCCAATCGATCTGATGTGCACCCTGGCGATCCGGGGGCCACTCGAAAGCACGGTCCTACCCTCCCTGGAGCGGTCAGGCATGTCAGTGTCAGCCATCTGGGAGCCGAGCACGATCCTTGTTGCGCGTATCGGCGAGGGCGCGCGCGGCGACGTGTTGGTAGCCGTCTCGGGTTCCGTGGACAGCCTGAGCAAGCGAGGTATCGTCGAGCCGGATTCGTGCCGCCGCCTGGCAAAAGTTGGCGTGGGAGTGGCCGTTCCACCGGGTTCGCCGACCCCGGAGCTTGCGGATGAGGACTCACTTCGCCGCGCGCTGCTCGGCGCCCGATCGGTGGCCTACTCCCGGAGCGGGGCGAGCGGCCTTTACTTTGTCTCGCTCCTCGACCGGCTGGGGATACGGAGTCAGGTCGAGGCCCGGGCCACGCGATTCGACCGGGGCTTCACCGCGACCGCTCTGCTCGACGGACGGGCCGACTTGGCGATTCAGCAGCTCAGCGAGCTTAGCTATGTCGAGGGCGTGTCCGTCGTGGGCGCCCTGCCCGGCACCCTGCAGCGATACACGGAATTCTCGGTGGCGCGGTTCGCCGACCGCGACCAGGACGGTCTGCGGGAACTCTACGACGCGATCGTCGGCTCCCCAGCCGCGGCGGCCTATCGCGATGCCGGGCTGATCGTCCTGTGAGGATTGACAGCCTCCGCGCGAGGAGATGAACGGGCAGCAGCAGTCCCGTTCAGTCCTGCAGGCTGCCGGCGTCGAGGCCGAGATGAAGGTCGGGAACAGTTCCGCTGGACACGATCCGGACGAAGCGGTCTTGCGCCCCGCGCGCGTGCTCAGGCAGCAGTTTCGCGAACGCGGCGCGGTCGCCCGCGCGGACGGCCTCGATGATCGCGTCGTGCTCGCGCAGGTTAAGCGCGAACTGGTGCTTCTGCTCCTGCGGTGTCGCCTGCTCGAGTGTGTAAAGGTGTACGAGCAGCCGACGGTGGTGCCTGTAGGTTGACTGCGCGAAGTCGAAGAAGAACTCGTTGCCGAGAGTGCTGATGATCCGCATGTGAAACTGTTGGTTCAGGGCGGTGATCTCCAGGTTGTTGCCCGCGATTACCTCCGCCCGGTACCGCTCCTGGATCACGGCAAGATCGTGAGCCAGGCCCTCGTCTTCGTGCGAGTACAACTGCCCTGTGACGGTCTCAACCAGTTGCTGGGCGACAAGGACCTGCTTGATCTCCGCTAGGTCGAGTTTGCGGACGAATACGCCGCCGCGGTTCGGCTGGATGTGCACGAAGCCCTCCGCCGCCAGCCGGCTGATGGCTTCTCGCGCGGGGGTGCGGCCGAGTCCGAACTGGCGCAGCAGCAACGGCTCGTCGATGCGGCTTCCCGGGCTGATGGTGAGGTCGATGATTCGTGACCGGATCATCTCAAGAGCGGCCTCGGTCTGAGACGTCCCGTCAGCTCGCGCCGGTTCGTTCATCGCCGTCCGATCTGCCAGCCCATAAACTTCTCCTAGCACAATGGTAGACACCGGATTGCTCCTGAGTTACGCTGGCATCACATATACGTTAAGTATACGTGGAGGTGATCGTGGACGAGAACATAAGGATGCAGAACCTCACCAGGGCGTCGACGGAGGGCTTCTTCCCCGGCCGAGCCGCCCACCTGTGCGGCCGGTTCACGGGCCCCGCGATGTCCTCGGCGCTCTCGGCGGGGCGCTGACCGCGCGTGTCAACCTGGATCATTCGCGAGGAGCCGCGTGCGACCGGAACCGGGCTGAAGGTCGCGGTCAAGGACGTGATCGACATGGCCGGGCTGCCGACGACGGCGGGCTCCCGTGCCGTCGCGGACACTGCGGAACCGGCCGCCCAGGACGCTGCGTGCTTGGCCGGATTCCGCAAGGCGCAAAGACGTGGCGAGGTCGTCTTCATCGGCAAGACCAACATGCACGAGTTGGCGTACGGGATCAGCGGGATCAACGAGGCGTTCGGCACTCCGGTGAACCCGCTCGACCCGCAACGTGTCCCGGGCGGCTCGTCCAGCGGATCGGCCGTGGCCGTCGCGGCCGGCGAGGCCGATATCGCCTACGGGTCGGATACCGGCGGCTCGATCCGCATCCCCGCCGCCTGCTGCGGAATCGCCGGGCTCAAGACGACCTGGGACCGGATCCCGCTCGAAGGCGTGTGGCCGGTCGCGCCGGGCCTCGACACGGTGGGCCCCTTGGCCCGGAATGTCGGCGGACTGGTGACCGGGATGGCGCTGCTCGAGCCGGGCTTCACCGTCGCGCCCGCCGGCAGCGTGCCGCAGCGGATCGGCAGGCTGCGGCTCGCTGCCGACCCCGTCATCGACGAGGCAGTCGACCAGGCCCTGGCCGCCGCCGGGTTCGCCGTTGAGACCGTCACCGTCGAGCGACTGGGTGACATCATCGCCGCGTCCATGACCGTGCTCGACGCGGAAGCGTGGGCGACGAACCGGGGGCTGGTGGCCGCGTCCGCGAACCGGATCGGCCCCGACACGCTGCGGCGGCTCCAGGGCGCTGCGCAGGTAACCGCGGCCGACGTCACGGCCGCCCGCAGCGAGATCGCCCGCTGGACGTCCGTCCTGGACAGGCTCTGGGAACGTGTCGACCTTCTGGCGCTGCCCACGCTGCTCGGCTTCCCGCCGCTGCTGGAGGACGCGGGCAGCATGTTCAGGATCCGTGGCCTGACGTCCCCGGTGAACGCCGCCGGCCTGCCCGCGCTCGCACTCCCGGTACCCGCCGGGCCCGGCCCACTGCCCGCGAGCGTGCAGCTCATCGGGCCACGCGGCAGCGAGGAACGCCTGCTCGCCGCGGGCGCGATCCTGGAGCAGGCAGTGCGAAGCCAGCCCGGCCAAACGTCGGCCGCTACCATCAGGTAAAGGCTGGCCATCACGTGTGCCGACAGGTCAAGGCCGGGGCAGACGCGCACACCTCAGCGCGGAGGGATGCTCGCGTGAAAGGCCATCAGCGGCCATACACGCCCCAGCGACCATCGCGGGGCATCCGGAGAAACCGTGCAAGTACACGGAGACAAGAGCGCCGCTGTCCGGAGCCGGTGTAGCCCGTGCCAAGAAGGTTTACTGCTGAGCCGTGTGCGGGAAACCGCACGCACGGATTGGAAGGAGGAAGGGGAACGGCCAGAGATGGCATCGCCCCAGACCGCCAATGATTGAGGAGATAGCAAGCAGGCACGTCGCCCGGGTGAAGCACCCACTGTCGCAGGGCGTACGGGCCGGCGACTACGTGTTCGTAGCGGGCCAGACGGCGGTACTGCCGGACGGGACTGTGGTGACCGGCGATTTCGAAGCAGAGGTGCGAGCTGTCTTGGACAACGTCCGCCACGTGGTCAATGAGGCCGGCGGATCGCTGCGCGACGTGTGCAAGGTGACGGTGTTCCTGGGCAACACCGTGTTGTTCGAGCCAATGAATCGCGTATACGAAGAGTACTTCGCACCGCCATACCCCGCCCGATCTACGGTCCTCGCTCCGCTATCGGACCCAGACCTGAGGATCGAGATCGAGGCGGTGGCCTACATCCCAGCCGGAGGTCAGAGCAGGCAAAGGACTCAGTGAACAACTGAAGACGCCGCTGGCCTGCGCTTTCACGCCAAGCCTGTCGGTTTTCCCGGCTCCTCCTTCCCGGCGCCCGGCAGTTTCAGGTCAGCGTAGGCATGCCAGCAGGATCCGGGCACGCTGTTCGACAGGCCGCCGCTGCTGTGC
>CAAGKR010290629.1_pt1 | contig 11864 bp, 10 predicted proteins | sample 2556971 | NCBI WGS metagenome assembly CAAGKR01 (sample SAMEA5207829, study PRJEB30636) | soil metagenome | biome: forest; feature: boreal; material: soil | place: USA | collected 2011-09 | depth 1 m
CGGTCCATGCGGTGGGGCCACCAGAGGGCTCGGTTCTGCTCGAAGGGGCTTGATGCCTGGCGGGTGAGGACTCGGTAGCGGTAGGTGCGGGAGGTGGCGTCGCGCCTGGCGTCGAAGCCGTCCTCGGCGAGCGTCGCCGCGGTGACGGCGATGTCGCGGGGACCGATTCCGTTCAATCTTCGCGCCAGATCGTCGGGCATCTCGGCTGCTGTGACGAAGCTCGCCACCTGGCCCCAGGCATGCACGCCGGCATCGGTGCGCCCCGCCACCGTCAGCTGGACCTGCTCGCGCAGGACGGTGGCCAGCGCGGCCTCCAGCTCACCCTGCACGGTCCGCAACCCCGGTTGCGCCGCCCAACCGGAGAATCCTGTTCCGTCGTATTCGATGTCCAATCTGATCGTTGACACGCCGCGCCAGTATGCCCACCTAGAATCGCCCTATGCGCGTCCTTCTGACCAACGACGACGGGATCACCGCTCCCGGCCTTCAGGCAGCCCGCCGCGCTCTGCGGGAGATCGAGGGGGTCGAGGTCGACGTGATCGCCCCGGACTCGAATCGCAGCGCCACGGCGCGCAGCATCACGACTCGCTCGCCGCTGACGGTCGAGGAGGTCGAGTTCGGCGACGGGGACAGTGGCTTCGCGACCGACGGGACCCCGGTCGACTGCGTCCGCTTCGCCGAGCTCGGGCTGCTCGGCGGCCGCCCGGACCTGATCGTCTCCGGCATCAACCACGGCGCCAACCTCGGCGACGACATCACCTACTCCGGCACGGTCGCCGCCGCCTTCGAGGGGATCGTCCTCGGGATCCCCGCGGTGGCGTTGTCCCAGCAGTCCTCGGGCGGCGGCATGGGATACGTCAGCGGCCGGTTCGAGTTCGACCTTGCCGCCTCCTTCACGGTCGAGCTGGTCCGCCGCCTGATCACCGAGCCGATGCCGCCGGCGACCCTGATCAACGTCAACTGCCCCGCCGGAGAGCCGACCGGGATCGAGGTGACGAAGCTCGGCAAACGGCTCTACAACGACGAACTGAAACTGGTCGAGGAGGATGGGCGGGGCCGCCGCCGTTACGAGATCTACGGCTGGCAGCCCGGCTTCGAGGACGAGGAGGGGACCGACCTCTCCGCGGTGTCCCAGGGGCGGATCTCGGTGACCCCGATCCACTTCGACCTCACCGACCACGGTGGGCTGGAGAGGCTGCGCGGTTGGGGTTTCGAGGAGATGCTGGCGGCGAGCGCCCCGACGGTGTGAGCGGACCCGGTCCCCAGAGGCGGGCTGCCGAGCTGCGGCGGGAGCTGGAGCACCACAACCATCGCTACTACGTCCTCGACGATCCGGTCATCGACGATGACGCCTACGATGCGCTGCTCGACGAGCTGCGCGCGATCGAGGCCGAGCATCCGGAGCTGCGCTTCCCCGACTCGCCGACCCAGCGGGTCGGCGCGCCAGCGCTGGAGCGCTTCGAGCAGGTTGAGCACGCCGAGCCGATGCTCTCCCTCGCCAATGCCCGCAACGAGGAGGAGCTGCGCGCCTGGGAGACGCGGCTCGCCAACTACCTGAAGCGGCTCGACATCACCGCCTCGGAGTTCAGCTACACGACCGAGCCGAAGATCGACGGCCTGGCGATCTCGCTGACCTACGAGGACGGCGTGCTGGTCCGCGGGGCCACCCGCGGCGACGGCCGGGTCGGCGAGGACGTCACCCAGAACCTGCGCACGATCGGGGCGATCCCGCTGCGAATCGAGGGAGTGCCGCCACTGGTCGAGGTTCGCGGTGAGGCCTACCTGCCGATCGCCGCCTTCAAAGCGCTGAACGAGCGTCGCGCGGCGGCCGGCCTGCCGACCTTCGCCAACCCGCGCAACGCCGCCGCCGGCTCGATTCGCCAGCTCGACCCCGCGATCGCCACCGAGCGCCCGCTCTCGGTCTGGTGCTACGGGCTCGGCGCAACCCGCGGCCTCGACCCCGCCACCCACACCGACGAGGTCGCCTGGCTGACCGAACACGGCTTCAAGGTCAACCCCGACACAGCCCGTCATCTCGGCATCGAGCCCGTGGTGGAGCGCTGCCGCTGGTGGGAGGAGCGCCGCGAGGAGCTCGACTACGAGATCGACGGCGTCGTCGTCAAGGTCGACGAGCGGGCGCTGTGGCGGGAGCTGGGCGTGGTCGGCCGCGAGCCCCGCTGGGCGATCGCCTGGAAGTTCGCGCCGACCACGGCGACCACGAAGCTGCGCGACGTCGTCTGGAACGTCGGCCGCACCGGGCACCTGGTGCCGTTCGCGATGCTGGAGCCGGTGCGCGTCGGCGGCGTCACCGTCTCCACCGCGACCCTCCACAACGAGGAGGACCTGGCGCGCAAGGACGTGCGGGTGAGGGACGAGGTGGTTGTGATGCGGGCCGGCGACGTGATCCCACAGGTGGTCGCGCCGCTGGTGCAGCGACGCAAAGGGCGGCCACGGAAACCCAAGCCGCCGAAGAAATGCCCGGCCTGCGGCACGCCGACGGTGAAGCCCGGCGACGCCGTATTCACCATCTGCCCGAACAAATCCGGCTGCCCGGGGCAGTCGTTCCAGCACGTCAAGCACTTCGTCAGCAAGGGGGCGATGGACATCGACGGGCTGGGGGAGAAGCAGGCGCTGCGCTTCCTCGACGAGGGCCTGATCGAGGACGTCGCCGACGTCTACGAGCTGAGCGAGGAGCAGCTGACCGCGCTGGAGCGGTTCGGGGAGGTCTCGGCACGGAACCTGCTGGCGGCGATCGACGGTTCCCGCTCACGCCCCTTCAAGCGCGTCCTCTACGCGCTCGGCCTGCCGGGCGTCGGTTACGTGACCGCGGAGGCCTTGGCCGACCACTTCGGCTCGATCGACGCCCTGCGCACCGCCGACCCAGAGCGGATCGAAGAGGTGGAGGGCGTCGGCCCGATCATGGCCGTGCAGATCGCCGAGTCGCTCGCCGACGAGCGCACCTGGGAGCTGATCGAGAAGCTGCGGGAGAAGGGCCTGCGGCTGGAGCAGGACCCCTCCGAACGGCGCGCCACCGGCGGCCCGCTGGAGGGAAAGGCCCTCGTCCTCACCGGCACCCTGCCCAGCCTCACCCGCGAGGAGGCCGAGGCGACGATCAAGGCCGCCGGCGGCAAGGTCGTCAACTCGGTCTCGAAGAAGACCGACTACGTGGTCGCCGGCGAGAGCCCCGGCTCCAAGCTCGCCAAGGCCGAGGGGCTGGGCGTCGAGATCCTGGACGAAGCTGCCCTCCTAGCTTTGCTCCGCTGACCTCGGACCCCGCTCCGGCAACTGTCAGCGCCGCCCCTTCCGCTGTTCCTTTGCCCCGCATAACGAGGAAAAAGAACAGCGGAACACCGGGTAGGGGGGCGAGCTTCGGGCTCCGCTGTTCTTTATCCCCATATGACGAGGGGAAGGAACAGTGGAGCGGGAACGTGGCGTGCGGTAGGGGAGGTCGCTGCGCGTCAGCACGGCGTGGTTTCGCGCGATCAACTTCGGGGGGTGGGAATGACGGAGGCCTCAATCGACCATGCCATTGCCTCCGGCCGACTGTACCCGGTCTTCCGTGGGGCCTTTGCGGTCGGCCACCCCCGGGTGGAGGCTCACAGTCTGATGCTCGCCGCGGTGCTTGCCTGCGGCGAGGGAAGCGTTGTCTCCCACGGCACCGCGGCTGCGCTGCTCGGCCTCTGGGAGCGCCAGCCCCACCTTATTAACGTCATCGCCCCCATCCAGGCGGGCCGCAGGATCCCCGGCGTCCGTCGCCGCCACGCCCCACCGCCGCTCCCCCGCGACGCGCATGTCCATGACGCCATCCCCTGCACAAGCCCATCCCGCACCATCGTCGACATAGCCGGCATCGTCAGGGAGATGGCGCTGCGCCGAACGATTGAGCAGGCAGCGGTCCTCGGCGTCCTTGACGTCTCCCGAATCGATGCGATCCTCGCCGGCCCTCGTCGCCGTGGCAGCCCGCTTCTTCGCCTCATCCTCGAGGATTGGCGGAGTTACACGCCCGTCACCCGTCTGCGCAGCGGCATGGAGGCAAAGTTGCTGTCGTTGCTGGCTCGCCGCGGCCTTCCCGCCCCATTGTGCAATGAGAACCTGAGGGTCGGCGGCCAGATCCTCGAGGTCGATTTTCTCTGGCCACGACAGCGACTCGTCGTTGAAACCGACGGGCGCAAGTACCACGACAATCCCGCTGCCCGTGCCCGCGATGCCAAACGCGATCGCCTCCTCGATGAGGGCGGCTTCAGGGTCATGCGTATTGCCTGGGCTGATCTGGAGGACACACCGGAGGCGACTATGACGAGAATCGCCCGCCTCCTCTCCCAGTGAGGTCCCCGACCCCGCTCCGCTGTTCCTTTCCCTCTCCATGCGAGGCAAAAGCACAGCGGAAGTGATGGTCCACGCTCCAGCTGTTCCTTTTCCCCGCCATACGAGGCAAAGGAACAGCGCTGCCTTTTGGGGCGGGGAGGGGGTCAGTAGCCGGCGATCGCCCCGGCTATCCGGTCCTGCTCTTCGTGGGCGAGGGTCAGGTTGGCTACTCCGGCCATCAGGATCGAGAAGACCATCGTCCTGCCGTCGCGGTTGAAGCAGTAGCCGGAGAGGTTGCTGACCCCGGTCAGGGTGCCGGTCTTGGTCCGGCAGCGGCCCTCGGCCGGGGTGCCGTGCATGCGAGAGGCGACGGTGCCCTCACGCCCGGCCAGGGCGAGATCCCCGATGAAGTCTTCGCCGACCGGCATGCTCCGCATCGACTGGAGCAGGCCGACCACCTGGCTCGGGGAGGCGCGGCCCGACCGGGTCAGCCCGGAGCCGTCGACCGCGTGAACCCCGGAGCCGTGCTGCCGCGCGAACTGGGCGACGACCGACGCCCCCGCCGCGGTGCTGCCGGCGCCGCCGAACCGCGCCCCGAGCAGCTTGATCAGCGTCTCGGCGAAGAAGTTGTCGGAGTAGACGTCGGTGGTGTCGACGATCCGGGTCAGGCTGGGAGAGCGCACCACGGCGACCTGCGTGCTGCCGGCCGGCGCCGGTCGCAGCGCCACCTGAGTCGAGATGCCGACTCCGGCGCCCCGCAGCGATCGTGCCAGGGTCGAGGCCGCGAGCTTGGCCGGGTCGCTCGCGAAGTTCCCCGCGCCGGGACTGCTGTAGCCGGAGTCGAAGGAGAGGCCGGAGAGGGGGCCGATGTAGGAGCTGGTCGCGTAGCCGGAGTCGGCCACCCCGCGCAGCCGGTCGAAGATCGTGTCGTCGGCGTACAGCCTGCCGGCCACCGAGCGGATGCCCGCGGCGCGGATCTGCGGCTTCAGCGCGAGCAGGTCGGTGCCGAGCCCGCCGAGGAAGCGGTCGTAGAAGGCCGGCGTCCCCAGCGCCGGGTCGCCGCCCCCTTGCAGGTAGAGGCTGCCGTGCAGCACGCCGCTCGAGTCCACCGTCCCGTCGCTGAGCACCCTGGTGGGGATGCGGGCTTGCGGCCCGAGCCGGGCCAGGGCGGTCGAGGTGGTGAACAGCTTCATGTTCGAGGCGAGCGGCCGCTGCGTCTGCGCCGCCCGCCGGCAGACGACCTGCCCGGTCCCCGCGTCGACCACCATCAGCCCGCTGGCCTGGCCGCCGCCGCGCACCAACGACGCTCGCAACCCCTTGCAGAGCTGCCCCCCGGCGTCCGCCACGGCGGGCAGAAGCCCGAGCGCAGCCGTCGCCGCAAGCAGCGCGAGAACCCGTCTCATCTCACGTTCCAACACGAGATAGAGCGAAGGTAGCGTGCCCAGCCGATCCCCCTGGGATAATCCCGTTCTATGGGCAAGGTCGTCGACTTGAAGTCCACCTCTCGCCGCAAGGCCGGCAAAGGTCGCAGGCGCCCCTCGAAGACCGCCCTGGTCCTCGGCGGCGGCGGCTTCACCGGCGGCGTCTATGAGATCGGCGCCCTGCGCGCCCTCGATCTGCTGGCGGTCAACAGCACCGTCAACAACTTCGACATCTACATCGGCACCAGCGCCGGCTCGTTCGTCGCCGGGATGCTCGCCAACGGCATCACCCCCGACGAGATGATGCAGGTGCTCAGCGACGATGTCCCTTCCGAGCTCGACGACCTCGACCTCGACAAGGTGCTGAAGCCCAACTACCTGGGCTTCCTGCAGAAAGCCGCGGTGCTGCCGCTGCGCATGGTGGAGCTGCTGCGGGCCCTGGCCCGGATCGGCGATTTCTCCGCTATGGACATCGGCGTCGGCCTCGCCGAGGCTCTGCCCACCGGCCTCTACTCGAATGGCGGGATCGGCGACTACGTCGCCGGGGGGCTCGCCGACGCCGGCCGCGCCAACGACTTCCGCCTGCTCGACCGCGAGCTGTACCTGACCGCGACCGACCTCGACACCTGCGAGCGGATCGTCTTCGGCGAGGAGAAGTGGTCCGACGTGCCGATCTCCAAGGCGATCGAGTGCTCGACCGCGCTGCCGATCGTCTACAAGCCGGTCGAGCTGAAGGGCCGCCAGATGGTCGACGGAGGCATCCGCTCGACCACCAACGTCGACATCGCGGTCGAGAAGGGGGCGAAGTTCATCGTCGTCGTCAACCCGCTCGTCCCCTACGTCAACGACTTCGAGAAGACGATCCCGACCGTCTTCGGCACCCGCGTGCGGCGGGTCTCCGACATGGGGCTGCCGGCGATCGCCAACCAGGTCTTCCGGCTGATCGCCCACGCCCGGCTGCACGAGTCGGTCGCCGCCTGGGAGGAGAAGTACCCCGGCGTCGACATCGTCCTGGTCGAGCCCGAGCCCAACGACGAGTTGATGTTCGGCACGCCGATCATGGACTACTCGCGGCGGCTGAAGATCGCCCGCCACGGCTTCGAGTCGGTCACCGTCACCCTCGCCCAGGACTACGACCGCTACAAGGAGATCGCCGAGCGCCACGGCCTCGAGATCTCCGAGCGCCGCGTCCGCCGCGTGGTCGAGCGGGCCGCAGAGGAGGAGCCGGGGCAGACCTCCGCCTGGCGCCGAGTCCTCGAGCAGACCACCTCGGCCCTGCTCCGCCAGTCCGGCGAGGCGTCCTAGCCCGCGTAGAGCGCCTCTATCTCCGGCTCGTGCTTGGCGGCGACGACCGCGCGCTTGACCTTCAGCGTCGGGGTCAGCTCGCCGGTTTCCTGCGAAAGGTCGTGGGGGAGGATCGCAATCTTCTTGACCTGCTCGACCCGGGCGAATTTCTCGTTGATCTTGGCGACGTGGTCTTCGATGGCTTTGCGAATTCCCTCGTCGGAGACGAGCTTCTCGGGATCCTCCGGGAGGCCGTGCTCTTTGGCGTAGGCGACGACGTCTTCGGGGTCGAGGGTGACCAGCGCCACCAGGTAGGGACGGCGGTCGCCGACCACGACGCACTGGCTGACCAGCGGGTGCTGCTTGATCTCGGCCTCCAGGTTGGTCGGGGTGATGTTCTTGCCGCCGGCGGTGATGATGATGTCCTTTTTGCGGCCGGTGATCTTGATGAAGCCGTCGGAGTCGATCTCGCCGATGTCGCCGGTGTGCAGCCAGCCGTCGACGATCGTCTCGCGGGTCGCCTCCTCGTTCTTGTAGTAGCCCTGAAAGACGTTCGGGCCCTTGACGAGGATCTCGCCGTCCTCGGCGATCTTCACCTCGCAGCCCGGGAAGGGTTTGCCGATCGTGCCGATCTTGAAGTCCTCAGGTGAGGAGATCGTCGCCGCGGTCGAGGTCTCGGTCATCCCCCAGCCCTCGAGGACCAGCACCCCGGCGGCGTCGAAGAAGCGCAGGATCTCGGGGTTGATCGGAGCGGCGCCGGAAACGGCGAGCCGCAGGTTGCCGCCGAACAGGCTGCGGATTTTCGAGAGCACCTTGGCGTCGGCAAAGCCGTATTTCCTGCCCAGCAGGAAGCCCGGCTCGCGCCCGGCGCGTTCGGTCTCGCGCACCCTCTGGCCGACCTCGATCGCCCAGTTGAAGATCGCCTTTTTGAGGCCGCCCTCTTTCTCCATCCCGCTCGTGGCGGCGGTGTAGATCTTTTCGAAGATGCGCGGCACCGAGGGGAAGTAGGTCGGTTTCAGCTCGGCCAGGTTGGGCAGGATTTTGAGCGGGTCGCGCTCCCAGTAGGCGAGGGTCGCGCCGAGGTCAAAGCTGCCGAGCTGGATCAGCAGGGCGAAAGAATGGGCGAGCGGCAGGTAGAGGTAGGTGACGTCTTCGTCCTCGATGACGCTGGTCTCGTTGACCATGTCGAGCATCGAGCGGTAGTTGCCGTGGCTGATGATGCAGCCCTTGGGCGGGCCGGTCGTGCCGGAGGTGTAGATGAAGGTGCAGATGTCGCTCGGCTCGACCGTGCTCCAGCGCTGCTCCCACTCCGCGGCGGGACGGCCGTTGCCGCGCGCGATCAGGTCGTCGAAGGAGATCGCGTCGTCGCTGGAGCCGGTCATCCGCACCACGTGTTCCAGCTTCGGCAGGTTGGCGCGGACCTCGCGGATCTTCTCCAGCTGCTCGTCGTCCTCGACCACGACCACCTTGGCGTCGGAGTTCTCCAGCACGTACTGGCACTCCTCGGGGGAGTTGGTCTGGTAGATCGGGACGACGACCGCTCCGGCCGAGAGTGCCGCGAAGTCGAAGTAGGTCCACTCGGGGCGGGTGTTGGCGAGGATCGAGACCTTGTCGCCCTTCGCGACCCCGAGGTCGACAAGCCCGAGTGACAGCGAGCGGACCGTCTCCAGCACCTGGTCGAAGCTGCGGCTCACCCAGGCGCCGTCCTCCTTGTAGCGGATCGCCGGAGCGTCGCCGTAGAGCTTCGCGGCGCACGGCAGCAGGTCCGCGAGTGTGGTCGACTTGGTTCCCCGCCCCATCGCGGGGAGTCTAATTCAGCGCAAGGTGGGCGAGGCCTGTCGCTGCTCTGCAGCCTGCCGGCCCAGCCGACGCAACGAGGTCTCGAACAGGGCCCTGTCGATGCGGCCGTGGAAGATCGGGACGCCCATCTGCACGCACTTGCCGACCACCTCCTCCTGCTTCATCTGAAGCTCGTCGGCTAGCTCGGTGGGCGTCAGGTGATTGGCCACGGCGGACCTCCCAGGTGGTTGAAATCGAGTAGGGAGATATTCATCGCTGGAGGCAGGCGTGTCAATCGGGGAGCCGCATATTGCGGCGATTCGCACCTGCGCCGATCGGGATAATGCGCGAATGCCGGAAGCCGCAGCCCAACCGATCCCCCGCCGGGGCCGCCTCTGGGTGATCGCCGTGCTGGCGGTGGCGATCTTCGGCCTCGGCTACGCGATCGTCAACATCGCCACCCAGAAGGCGGGCCGGGCGGTGGTCAAGGTCGCCGGCATCTCCGAAGCCCAGGAAATCTTCGGCGGGGTGCCGCAGGAAGGCGACCGGCTCGGCTCCTCCGACGCCCCGGTTGCGATCCAGGTCTTCAACGACCTCCAGTGCTCGAGCTGCCGCGAAGACTTCCTCAGCACGATCCCGGGCCTGGTCGAAGGCCCCGTCCGCGCCGGGGACGTGAAGCTCCTCTACCGCCACTACTCGGTCAGCGAAAGCCCCCAGGAGCTCGGCTTCTACGGCGCCGAGGCGGCGGCCCGGCAGGGCTACGGCTGGCAGTACACCTATCTCTTCTTCCGCAACCAGGACGAAGCGAAGCGGTTCGGCATCGACCAGAACTTCCTCGAATCGATCGCCGGCGGGGTCGAGGAACTGAACGAGCCGGAATGGCAGGAATACCTCAAGGAAAACGGCGGCTCCGGCGGAGCGATCGGCAAGCAGCTCGAAAGCTACGAAAAGCTCGGCACCGATCTCAGCATCCGCACCCGCCAGGCGGCGATCGTCACCGGGCCGAACGGAAACCGCACCCTTCAGGACGGCCCCGGCCTGGGCCAGATCGAACAGGCGATCCAGGCAGTCCGGTAGTTGAGGCGCAGTCTGGGATAATCGCCGACTCTCGGGGCGTGGCGCAGCCTGGTAGCGCGCACCGTTCGGGTCGGTGAGGTCCTCGGTTCAAATCCGGGCGCCCCGATATTTGACTGGCTTGCCGATTGCTCAGCCGGTCAATACGCGAACAAACCTGCTCATGTCAGCCTGGCGCTCATATCCAACGGATTCCCACAGGGCTATGGCTGGGCGCTCGTCGTCGGCAACAATTGCCGTAAGGCGGACTGCTCCCATCCCTGCCAGCTTCTTCTCGCCGGCACCGACCAGTGCAACGGCAAGGCCCCGATGGGACATCAGCCTTTGTCGCGGTGCGAATCGTGTAGTTCACAACCGGTTCCTCGGTGGACTACCAGACCACCAACGATCGCGGTCGATCGTGATCGTGAATCTCCCGATCCTTAGTCACGAGTTTCAGGCCGTGCTCGATTGCGGTGGCGTAGATCAGGCGATCGGCGGGATCGCCTGGGGATGAGGAGGGGAGGGCGACCGCGGTGTCCGCAATTGCCGGATTCACGCCGATCGTTCGCAACTGCGCCGCAAGGCCCTGCAGCCAGGATCGGATCGGAACACTCACGGTGATCCGCTCATGCTTCGCCAGCCACGCCAGCTCGTACCAAGAGATCGCCGCAACGACGAGTTCGTCCGCATCTTCGAGGGCCTTGCGCGCCGGGGAGCTGACCCGCTTCGGCTCCGCCGACCACCAGTGAACCACGTGGGTGTCAAGCAGAATCGCCCTCACGTCCTAGGAGACGTTCCAAGCCTCGCCAGTCGAGAACAGCTCATCCTCCTCGACTGCGGTCATCGCTACACCCTCGAACGAGCCCTTGAGAGAACGCGCACCCGATGCGGGTACGAGACGCGCGACTGGACGGCCATGCCTGGTGATCTCGATCTCCTCGCCAGCGGCAGCGTCGTCCAAGAGGCGGAGGATCGTTGCCTTTGCGTCGGTAGCAGTCACTTGTTTGGCCATATGGTCAGTATAGCGTCTAGATAGTGGAGGAGAGCAGACGGGCATTTGTGATGCAGGAGTGATCCAAAATCCCGCGCGCGCGCCGACCGCCGCGACTTTCGCCCACGCTCGGGGTCCGAGGAAGACCCATTCTCCTCGCTCGCTAGGCTCCGTTCAACTTCCGAACTCGACCAGGAGGAGACGCCAGATGGCTTTCTCGGTTCCCGACCTTCCCTACGCCTACGACGCGCTCGAGCCACATATCGACGAGGCGACGATGCGCGTCCACCACGACAAGCACCACCAGGCCTACGTCGACAAAGCGAACGCCGCCCTGGAGGGGACCGAGTGGGCCGACCGCGATGTCGAGGACGTGCTGCGCAACCTCAGCATCCTTCCCGGCGAGGTGCAGGGCCCGGTCCGCAACAACGGCGGCGGGCACTTCAACCACTCGCTGTTCTGGCAGATGCTCAGCCCCGACGGCGGCGGCGAGCCGCAGGGCGACCTGGCGGCGGAGATCGACGAGACGTTCGGCTCCTTCGACTCCTTCAGGGACGAGTTCAAGAACGCCGGCATCGCCCGCTTCGGCTCCGGCTGGGCCTGGCTGGTGAAGGACTCCTCGGGCCTCGCCGTCGTCTCGACCCCGAACCAGGACTCGCCGGTCTCCGACGGCAGCACGCCGCTGCTGGGCTGCGACGTCTGGGAGCACGCCTACTACCTCAAGTACCAGAACAAGCGCCCCGACTACATCGACGCCTTCTGGAACGTGGTGAATTGGGATTACGTCGCCCAGCGCCTCGCCGCCAGCTGAGCTGAGCGCTACTGCGCGACGGGAGTCGCGGGCCGCGCCGCCTCGGGCAGGTGGCGCGGCCCTTCGCCGCCCTTCGGCGGGATCAGGCTCATCGCGTGCTCGGCCTTCGCGGTGATCGTCAGGCTCGGGTTGACACCGGGATTGGCGGGGATCGAGGCGCCGTCGGTGACCAGCAGGGTCTCGTAGCCGAAGGCCCGGTTGGCCGCGTCGACGACGC
>CAAGKR010208498.1_pt1 | contig 11861 bp, 9 predicted proteins | sample 2556971 | NCBI WGS metagenome assembly CAAGKR01 (sample SAMEA5207829, study PRJEB30636) | soil metagenome | biome: forest; feature: boreal; material: soil | place: USA | collected 2011-09 | depth 1 m
GATCATGCGCGCCTGGCCGGAGCGTTCGCCACGCGTTGGGGCAACGAGCGATTCCTCTCTCCACAGCCGCGAGCGAATGTGTTGACCGGCATCGCGCGGCACGACGATGGCTGGACCGAACGCGACGCCGCGCCGCAGATCACGCGACAAGGTAAACCCAGTGCGTTCTCTGTCGAACTAGTGGGGAAATATTCAGCGTTCGAAGAGATCGACCTGGCGGATTACTTGGCCGTACGCGACCGCGCAGTCCGGTTGATCGCCGCCGAGGATGCCTACGCGGCCGTCCTGATTTCCATGCATACGTACGATCTGCTGACGGCGCACGCTGACCGAACGACGATTGCGGCTACAGGCTTGCCGTTGCTCGATTCGTTCCTGGAAGAGCAGAAAGCGTTCCAGGGCTCCTTGCGGGAAAAGATTTCCGCGGACATTGCTTTTGTACCAGAGTACCGGACGGAGGTGGCAATCCTCGATCATTTCCGCTTGTTACAGGCCACCGACAATCTTTCCTTGCTTACATGCGTCGATTTTGCAGGGCCCGCTCATTTGCTTCATCCCTTCCCGTTGCGCGGCGGCGGGCATGCCGAAGTACAGGTTAGGCACGTAGGGTTGCGGCACTTCGCGCTAAGGCCTTATCCCTTCGATGAGGATGGATTGACGTTTGAATTCCCGGCAAGGTTCGTGGAAGGGAAGTTGTTTGGATCTGCGGCGGAATTACAAGAAAGGTATGCGACAGCCCCGGTAGATATGCTTTCCGTTACGGTTAATGGGGGGTAGGTCGCGATGGGCTTGATTCTGTTGGCGGAGATGGCTTGGCGCTAAAAAAATGGGCCCTCAAGAACTTTGAGGGCCCATTTTTTTGTAAGATCCTGCGTCTAGAAATTTAGCCGCAGATTCATTTGAATCTGGCGCGCGCTTCCGATTGTTTTATTGACGTTCCCCAATCCGAACGGACAATTGTAGAAATTATTGACCGGATTCGTCGTTCCGCAGCCTGTAGGCAGCACTGGTGTGCCCGCTGGTACTGCCGGGGGGAAACCGTTGTAATACTGGTTCTGTGAGACATCGTCTATGGGCACATCGAAGCTGGGTGTGTTGGTCACGTTGAACACATCGAAGCTGAATTTGAGGTTTACCCGCTCCGTGATTGCGGTGTTCTTCACAAAGGAAAGGTCCAACCTTCTCTGCCAGGACTGCCTAAAAATATTGCGCTGCCCGGTGGTAAAACCCGTTTCGTAGGGATCGTTCGAGGGAATTGCGCCATTCAACGAGCCGGGCGCCAGGATTGGAATGGTGAAGCAGGACGCATTCAGTGAGGGGATTCCGGGCGTCGCGCCATTGTGGCCGGTCGTTGCCGAACCCGGCGTGCAGTTCGAGGACAGTGGCACGATCGGATTGGTGATGCCGTCCGATACTCCGTAGTACACGCTGCCGACCGCACCGCTATAGTCGATAACGCTGAACGGTTGTCCGCTCTGGAAAATGCCCAGCCCTTCGAGCGCCCACCCGTTCGTGAATCGTCCTTTGACAGAAGCGGAGTCTCCGCTGAACCTCGGTAACTCGTATACGAAGTTAAAATTGAATACGTGGGTACGGTCAAAGTCGGAAGAGCCATAGCCGTCGCGCAGGTTCAGAGGATTGTTACCATTGTAGAACAAACCAAGCCCGCTTTGCTCGTCCGTGGCGTGAGAGTAGGTATAGGAGAAGCCCACGGTTAGACCATGGCTTACTCGCTTTTCAATGTGAGTCTGGAGCGCGTTATACGCTGAGACGCCTGCCGCGGTGTAGCTTTCCGATTCTGAGGAATAGCCAACGTAGGGAACCCGAAGATCAATGTTTCCACCTTCGTAGGTATTCAAATAATTGCCCTGCGGCACGCCATTTACAGGTGGTAAAGCAATCCCGCTAAAGGTGGGATCTACGACCTGATAACCGTAGGAATAGGATTGACCGTTGATCGGATGAGACGGAGAAGCGATTTGTGCCTGGTTGAACGGTACGGGAATGACCCCATGGCGTCCCAGGTTTCCTACGTAGCCGACCTGAATTAACAAATCGTTGCGGGGTTGCCACTGAACGTCGAGCGTATTGTTGATCGTGTAGGGCAATTTATTCTTGCGGTTATAATCTGCAAAAGCGAAAAGCGGAGACGTAGACTCAATTTGACTTACGGTAGGCAGGTAATTGATGATGTCGCTCGCCTTGCCGCTTGGCGGGGGCTGTAGAGTGTTGCCCCAGGGGTAGGAGAGCGAACCTCCCGTCCCTGGACCCGATGGAGTCGGGCCTACATCCGTGGAATCGCAGGTGGGAATGAATCCCTGGTAGTAACCGGAAATCGTGCTGCAGAGTTGAGAATTGACAAAGGGCGGAGTCTGGTTCACGCCGAACGGACCACCGGTGATTACGCCGGCGGCGAAACCGGGTGAAAGATAAGTGAACAATTCGCCGCGGTCGTAGTAGAAACCCGTTCCTGCGCGTACGACGACTTTGTTGTGGAAAATACCCGGACTCCAGGCGATTCCAAGGCGAGGAGCAAAACCCCACTGGCGGCCGGTAAGGGTCGTGCCGCTGACTCCTTTGCTATCCGGAGTGATAAATCCGGAAGAAGTGACCGCTTCGCCGTCGAACGCGTAGAGTGACGGTTCGAAATTGTAGATACGGTTGTTCTTTTCCTTGAAGGCACCGTTCCAGTCGTAGCGCAGGCCCAGGGTAATATTCAAATTCGTGCGCAACTGAAACTTGTCCTGGACATAGAGGCCGGTTTGGCCTGCTCGCAGGTAGCGATTGGCATCTCCCTGCAAGAATGCGGTAGTGACGAAGCCATCCGACGTATACGGCGTGACTTGGCCCTGCAAAAACTGCGAGAAATCGGAAATACCGATAATCCCCGAACCGGGTCTCTGATCGCGGGTATTCATTTGTGTATAGGCGTAACTGCCGCCGAATGTGACGGTGTGTTTTCCCTTCGTCCAAATTGCCGTAGCGGAGGGCATGAAACGATTTTGAAAGACACCGGTGAACGCTCCTTGTGCCGCCGCGCCTTCGCCAATCGTCATGGCCGCGTTGGCAACCGGTTCAGGAGAAATCTTGCAGCTCCCATCAGAGTTTTGTTCCGATAGCGGGCAACCTGTGTTATACGGGGCTCCGTTACCGAAATTGTCCACGATGGTGATACCGGGGAAAAGGCTTGAACCAAAGGTGTTGATGCCCGCAGAGCTCGGCGAAAATGATTGTGAAACGGTGCTGTAGACCTTTTGGCGGATGAACCCGAACGTTTCGCTGATGCTCAGGTTGGGCCTCAGGGTTTGTGTATTAATAATCGAGGCGACCTGGCTGCCCGCATCTAGATGTTGAGCGAAACCGGCAATGCTGGAGTAGGCATAAGGCGCGATCGTCGGATCGTGCTGGTAATAGTATTTCAGCGAAAGCGTATCTTTTGCGCTGGCGTTCCAATCCAAGTCGGCAACAGCCTGGTTGGCAGTGAAGAGGGCTGTGCCGGGAATAATCGCGTTCTCCGGGAAATTAGTCGTTGGCGTTTGCCCGTCTGCCGATGGAATCAAGTATTGTCCATTCGGAAGTTTGTAAGTCAGGAGCGCATAGGCTACCGGACTGATTTCGCCAGGGCTATTGCCTATTACAGGCGAAACCAGCGCAGAAGAAGGGAAGTTGCAGGGAGGAGTGGCGCAACTACCGACGCCGTTCACCACTTGTGCCAGGCCCGCTAGGCTCCGATCATCGGTCAAGCCTGCCGGGACCGTCGCGCGCGAAAGTCCGATTTCCTGATCCGAACTGTGAAGATGCTGGTAGCTGATGAATCCGAAAAGCTTATCTTTGATGAGCGCTCCGCCCAGCGTTCCACCAACATCGACGCGGTGCAATTCGGGATTTCTTTGATCGGCGGGGATATTCGGATCGGCATTGAAAAAAAACGGTGCGGCATTCAGCGCATTGGTGCCGCGAGTGATGTAGCCGCTACCGTGAAGAGTGTTGGTGCCGGACGCCGTGCTCATATCGATGTGGGCGCCGCTCGTTCCGCCTTGCTGCACGTCATACATGCTGGTGTTGACGCGTAGCTCTTCGATGGATTCAGGCGCTGGTGTAGGTAGAGCCTGACCGATGGCGAGATACGGCGAGGCCGTGCTTTGAATCACCGCGGCGCTGGTGCTGGCCGCTCCGCTAACACCGGTGTTGTTCACGACGCGAGCTGATGCCACTTGGCTGGTGCTCTTGCCATTGAACAGGTTGCTGGCGTCTACGCCGTTCAGAAGAAAACTGTTGCTGGTATCGCGCTGGCCGTTCGCCCAGATGGGTTGATTTCCCAGGCCGGCGTTCGCTCCGGTTCCGCTAGGTAGTTCGGCGTTCACACCGGGAGAAAGAATCGCTAAGCCGGTGAAGCTCCCAGTGGGAAGGGGCACTTCCTGGATTTGCTGTTTTTCAAGGATGTACCCGTTGGTGGTGTCTTCGGAGTTCAACAGCGGCGACGATTCCACCGTGACCGTAGTTCCCACCTGGCCTACTTTCAGGGTTGCATTTACCGTCGCGGTGCGGTCGGCCTGCACCGGAATGGAAGGAATCGCTCGCGTTTCAAAACCATCATGACTAATGGTCAGGGAATACGTGGCGATCGGCAGGTTCACGAAATCGTACGAGCCAACACTGTTGGTTGTTTGCACGCGGGTCAGCTTGGTGGCGTCGGAGACCAGCGTCACCGTACAATCCACTACGGCACCACCCGATGCATCGGTCACCGCGCCGGAGATGCCGCCGGTCTGTTGCGCGAAAGCGTGAGGCGAAAGAAGAATTGTTGCACAACAGCTTAGAAAGATGCCGAAGAAGAAACTAGAAGATTTAGTGGCTATCCTGATCATTCGGTTCAGCCTCCCACCGTTCTATAAAACTCATCAATTAAATCGTCACGGCAGGTATGACCAAGCATGATTTCCAATATGATTTGTTTCCCCCGCTCGGGACGCCTGGTGACAAAACGTTGTGTGCAAGCTATTCCAATTTGCCTCGAAACCGAAACGCAATCTTTGGTTTTCGCGGATTAATTTTTTTATTCCATCGGATCTGTGGAAATACCCTGTGGAAGCTGTGGAAAAAGCCTATGGAAAGTTCCATTTTTGGAAATACGGGACGAGCAATGTGACAATTCAAGGCAACAGGGAGACATGGGCCGATACAATCCGCCAGCCCTCCGCGAATCGCACCCAAGTCTGGCTTTGCCGGCCCAGTACTGTTTGTCCTTCTACCCCGCGCGTAAACTCCAAATTGATCGATGTGCAATTCTTCCCAAACGCAACGATGTCCAATCGCTGAATTGTTCGTGCCAGATTTGCCGCGCTCCGCCCCTTCCGGACGAAGCAATTTCTGCAAATCCATGGAGACTTTCAGTGATGCCAAAGGGAGTGGCTAGGGGGGAATCCCAGAACAATGCCACCAACGCATCCACGTCGTTGGTAACCAGTGACGCTTCATAGAGGGGATAGATAGCTTGCAGCTCGGCTACAACTTCCGGCGCGTTGATTTCCATGGCTTTGCCGCTCATGAGCTAGAACAATTTTCGAGGCGGTAGCACGGATTTGGGTATTGCTGCGCTGATCGTGAAGATGGGTTCATTTACCAACTGGCAAAGCTTTAGATTCATGGCCACGCTGCACAGGAGATACGCGTGCACCTCGCTGAATCCCCAGCGTGAGGCTAGCAGATCAATCATGCGTGAAGTGGCGGCGCGGGCCGCGGTCAGAACGTCAGCGCCCGATTCCACCACCATCCAGGCTTCGGACTGCATTTCGGGCCCGCGCGCGGCCGCCGATTCGATCAGCGGTCCGGCCAGTGGGGCGTGCTGCTGGTGGAAGTGGAAGCGCAACGAGGCGCTTGCCGGGCATTCGATTCCGTTAATGCACACCTCGCCATCGCCTTGCGCCGCGTGCGCGTCACCGGCGGAAAAAAGCGCGCCCGTATTCAAGACCGGAAGATAGAGAGTCGAGCCGCTACAGAGTTCGCGCACGTCCATGTTGCCGCCGAATATTCCCGGCGGGCGCGTGCGGAACTCGCCGTCCTCGGCAGGCGCTACACCCATCACGCCGCAGAATGGACGCAGCGGAACAATGGCAGGGTGCAGCGACGAGCTTGAACCGGATTCGAGCTGCCAGTGGAAGAGGTACGGCGCGGTGAAGCGTTCCTTCAGGAAGCCGAGACCGTTGATGACACTGCTCCAGCCCCAACCCTTGTGCGCGACTTCGAGCACGTCGATCTGCAGCACGTCGCCTGGTTGCGCTCCTTCGATAAAAATTGGGCCGGTGAGCGCGTGGATGCGGGCGCGGTTGATCGCCAGGAATTGGCTGACGTTCATTCCCGGGTGCACTTGCGCGCCGCTTGAGTCGAGACAATCCAGATGAACGGTGTCACCCGGCGCGACGCGCAGGCACGGAGGAAGATGGCGATTCCAGAATGAGTGCGTAGGTTCAGCAGAAAGGATATGCTCGGCCATTCGCGATCTTAAATCTCCACGGTGATTTGCGTTTCAACCAGCGCATTGTGCGGCAGCGCCGAAACGCCGATGGCTGCGCGCACATGCCGGCCCGACTCGCCGAACAGCTCTACGAACAAGTCGGACGCGCCGTTGATCACCTTGGGTGAATCGGCAAATCCGGGTGCGGCGTTTACGTAACCATTCACACTCACAATGCTCTTTATCACATCCAACGAGCCGAGGTGTTTGCGCAGTATGGCCAGATGCGTCAGCGCACACGCGCGTGCCGCTTTATAGCCATCCTCGATGCTCCGGTCAACGCCGACAGTACCGGTAATGACGCCCGAGCGATTTGTGGAAATAACGCCGGAAAGATACACCAGGCATCCTACGGTTTTGACCGGCACATAATTCCCACCCGGCGACGGCAACGGCGGCAGAACGATGGCCAGTTCCGAAACGCGTCTTTCCGCACTAGTAGCCATGAACGTCGCACGCCTCCTGTGGTTGAATCACGCGACACTTTATCACATGCCCCGAATCGCAAATGCGCAGGCTTCGATTTTTTCTGTTGTGGGGAACAACCAGTGCGTTAGCATGTGCCATGCAACGATTCAGTCGCGATGTACTCTCCTGTTTGAGTTTCTTGATGCTTGGCGGTGCGGCGGGTCTGTCTGCCGCTCACGAAGGTTTGATTGAGGCCAACGCGGATGTTCACATTAGTTTGCGTTCGGCGCGCAGTTCGCCACTGGATCTTGAAATAGGCCGCGACTTGGCCGGCCTCGCGAAAGGCACGACTGGCTATCTCACACGAGAAGACCTGCTGGCCCTTCCGCAAGTCACTTACACCGTGGACGACGACCCAAATTTCAAAGGGGGTACGAAAATCAGTGGAGTTCTTTTGAAAGAACTGGCGGCGCGTTTTAGTGCCGCACCGCAAACCGATTTAATCATAGCGTTGTGCGATGACAAGTACCACGCCTACTATCCGCAGGCCTATGTGGTCGCCCACCAACCGATTCTTGTGCTGAAAATAAACGGCAAGGATCCCGCAGCCTGGTCAAAAGACCTGAAAGGGCAGGGCCTGAACATGGGACCCTACTTGATTTCGCACGCGAAGTTTACGCCGAGCTTCAAAATACTTTCCCACGAGGATCAACCGCAAATTCCCTGGGGCGTGGTGCGCATCGAATTTCGCGACGAAGCGAGCACCTTTGGCGCGATTGCGCCAAAGGGGCCGAATTCGCAGACTGCAGCGGTGCAGGCCGGCTATACCATCGCCCAGCAAAATTGTTTCCGCTGCCACAATATGGAGGGTGAGGGCGGGCAGAAGGCTGCGCGCTCCTGGCTGGTTCTCTCCACTTGGGCTGCCGCATCGCCGGAATATTTTGCCGCCTATATTCGCGATCCGAAATCGAAGAACCCTCGCGCACAAATGCCCGGATTCCCAGGATACGACCGCGAAACGCTTCCGGCTCTGACGGACTACTTCCGCACATTTAATTCTCAGGAGAAACCATGACCCGGCGCCTGGCCAAGACGTTTCTCGTATTCGGTGTCGCGCTCATCTATACCCTCGTGGTTTTCAATAATCTGACGGACTACGATACGAACTACCAATTTGTCCGCCACACCTTGATGATGGATTCTACGTTTCCTGGCAATCACGACATGTGGCGAGCAATCAACCAACCAACCAACCGTCCACACACTCTTCTACATATCGATTATCGCGTAGGAATCTGTGGCGATGATCTTATGCTGGTGGGGGGGAGTTCGCCTGCTAAGATCGCGGCAGTCTAGCGCCACAAAGTTTCGCCAGTCCAGCAACGTCGCGATCGCCGGGCTCGCGGTGGGCCTGCTGATGTCGCTGGTGGCTTTTCTCAGTGTCGGTGGTGAGTGGTTCCTGATGTGGCAATCGCTAACCTGGAGCGGCCAACAAGCGGCCTTTCGCATGTTCACCGTAGACGGGATCGTTCTAATCGTTTTGTTGCAAGCCGATACCGAAGAGCAGATTTAGTTCTCTGCAGGCTCAATCTTTGCCTTGCGAGCGCTCCAGAAAAACCACAACAGTCCCGCCACCAGATACGCGAGATAAATATACGAAAGTTTTCCATACGCACCCTCAGGGACCGGATACAAATTGCCCACGAGCGCCATCAGCATGGCGAAACCGGCCAGCCACGGGATAATCTGAGCGCCAGCACGGAACGCACCGTGATTCTTCAGATAACGCGGCAACGCCACGCAAACCAGCGCGTAGGTGACGATGAATCCATAGGTCGCGAGTGATCCCATCCAACCGTAAACATCTAGACCACTCGCCCCGCGCGCGGCTAATACCGCGACTGGAAGGACTGCCGCAACGCCGGTCACCACAATAGCTCGGCCAGGAGTTTCATTCAGCGCATGAGTGGTGCGAAGAGATCCATGCGCCAGGCCCTTGTGAGACATCTGCAGGAGCACCCGTGCGGCCGCGGTGATGCACGCCAATGTTCCCGCCAGCAAACTTACCAGCGCGCCAATATCGATCAGCACTCCGAGAATTCGCACACCGCCGAGCTCCGCCAACACCCGCATGGGCGCCTGGCTGGTGGCCAAATCCTGCCCGGCCGTTCGCAAGCCGAGAACCTCCGTGTACGCGCAAACAATGAAGATCACTCCGGCAAGCAGCGCGCTTTGAATCACCGCGCGGGGGATTGTCTTCAGCGGATTGCGCGCTTCGGAGCCTAGAGTGGTGGCGCTCTCGAATCCCACAAAACTGAACATGGAAAGCACCAGGCCAAGCCGCAGTCCGCTGCCGGTCATGCCTTCCAGCCGAAATTGATGCCAGTCCAGGCGCCAGCCGTGACGAACCAGAACGAAAACGATCACTGTGAGAATAAACGAGACGGAAATCGCTTCGATCCACAACATCAGGCGAGCGGAAACCTTCACGTCTCGCCAGGCGATCCACATGGAAATCGCGGTGACCAGAACCGCTAACAAAACCGCGGACGTGCCGTGGCCGGTCGCGTCGCGAAGCAGAAGATTTCCGAAGTGATAGAAGCCGCCGATGACGCTGGAACCCGTGGCGATATACGCCAGCAGCAAACTCCACGCCGCAGTGGCGCCGAGCGCCGGCGGAAGAATCATTGAAGCGTAGGAGTAAAGCGAGCCGGGCGAGGAAGAATATTTCGCGAATTTGCCGATGCACACCGCGACCAGAAGAATCGCGGCGGTTGCCAGCACATAAGCCAGCCAGGTTCCATTGCCCGCCAACGCCCAGACTAGTGGAATGGTGGCGACTGGCGTAGTGGTCGGCGCAATCGTGGAGACCGATTGCGCCAGCGTTTCCATTGGCGAGAGGACGCCTTTTCGTAGCCCGAAATCATCTGCGTTGGAATGCGCCAGCGCCGGATCGTCCATGCAACTCCGTTCCTCAATTGATTGTGAGAAGAAAGGCGGTAACAATACCGTTCCCGCGGAAATCCCGCAAGCGATAGCTTTGGACTGCGGCAGGCTGATTGGCGCTTTCTCAAGCGAAACAAACTAGAGTGAACTCTCAAACACTGTGAATCGCCGCTCCAGTTCCCACTGTGCGCGCGCCCTTTCGTTGCTCTGCAGGAAATCGCCACAATGGCTTGAGGGATGTTCTGTCCCGGCGGAATCGTGCGCGCAGGCGGAGGCCGGCTGCGTAAAGTCATCGGGGTTGGCCCACAAGCCCGCGCCGGTAAGAAAAGCGTGCTCCATGCTGGTGCGAACCATCAGCTTCAAATCCGCATAAGTTAGGTCATACGTTTGCACCGCCCGAACATATTCACGCGTCAGATCGATACGTGAAACACCTTCGTCGTCCGTAGCAAGTGCTACCGGAACATGAAACTGTCTGTAGATCGATAGGGGATGCTCATTCCCGGTGACGCCCAGGATAACGTCATCGCTCGTGAGATTTATTTCCACCATGACGTGCTTCGCCACCATTTCCCTCAGCAATTCGTGCGGCCGGTCTTCGTACATCACGTCGACGCCATGTCCGATACGCTCGGCGTGCGCCTCCTCGACCGCCTGGCGAATGTGGCAGCAGAGTCCTTCGTAGGGCACGAGGCCAGGAGCAAGCTCGCCTGCATGCAAGCTGATGTGAATATTCGGGTAGAGGCTGTGAAGAAAGCCAACGATACGCATCTGCACGTCGTAATCGGTCATAGGTGTATAGGCATCTTCGGGCATCACGAAATTAATTCCGACGTAACGTGAATCAACGCTCGCAAGCTCGAAACAAGAAAGCGTTTGCGCAAAGACAATCTCTTTGGGAAATCCGCGCAGCACCTGGCAAAGATAACGCACCTCCACCTGACAGGCCGCTGTCGCATCGGGCTGTCCGCAGTGCTCGTGCTTGTTTCGGACCGCGCCGGCCTGGTCAAGCTCGAATCTTGCGTCCGAAATATCTTTCTTGAACCCGGGTTTTAGCAGTTGTGCGCGCATTAGGGACAAGTCATCGTGCCATCCGACTTCGCGTGCAATTGCGGTTGTGCGCTCGTATGACGGCGTGTGCATCAATTCCAGATACTGTTCATTCTGTGCCGCGGCGCGCGCGGCCACCTCGTCAACCCACTCGCCCAGGTGTTTCGAGTATGCTCCGTAGAATTTCCCAAACGTCGAAAAGAAATGATCGTGTCCGGTGACGCCCGTCGAGGGTACAAAGCCACGCATGGAAAATGCGTCCACCAGCGCGTCGTAAAGCTCCTGATTCTTTAGAGCTTCGTCCGCCGGAACCTTTCCGTCCTTGCAGGCAGGGTGAGCGGCATCACCTGATGCCGGTTGCGAAAAGGAATGATCCCGCAGGTCGGTACAGAGATGCTCTTCCGCCGCCGCGCGAATCCAGGATTCCGCGTACACCGCACCGGCCAGATGATTATGCAAATCCCCGCCTTTTGGCATGCCCAGAAGAAAGTGGCGCAGCGCTAGAGGATTCTTACGCGCGGTTTGCAGGTTCAGTGCGGCCCGTTTCTCCTGGCTGCTGGGGTCCTTCGCCACCGCAGAGCTTGCCGACTGAGCGCCGGCAATGGTGGCGAAACAAAATGCCAGAATAATCGCGCTACAGATTTCCACCGCTCTTCTTGTTTTCGCAAAGCGCATTTTCATTCTTCCTGTCAATCCTGGTTCGCAGATCCAGCAACGGATGATAGCTGCAAATTGCTCGCAGGAAAGCATATCAGACAGGTCAAGGAAGATTACAATTTGGACCATTTTTGGGCTGAGAGAACGGCGCCGGCGCGATGTAGAAAACGTGATCCCCCGCAAGGTGTCTGCGGGTCTAGTTGGAGCCGGCGTACCGGATAGGACACGGTTGAGCTATTGAGGAGTCAGCGTAAAGTCGTCAAACGAGATCGCGTAGCCGTAGGCA
>CAAGKR010143588.1_pt1 | contig 11859 bp, 5 predicted proteins | sample 2556971 | NCBI WGS metagenome assembly CAAGKR01 (sample SAMEA5207829, study PRJEB30636) | soil metagenome | biome: forest; feature: boreal; material: soil | place: USA | collected 2011-09 | depth 1 m
CTCGCGCGCCGGCGGCATGAAAATATACAGCACGCCGTTGCGCGGCTCGGCACACATCGAAGTGCGCGTGATGCCGGCGGCGGATTCCTTGGGCAGCGGCGCCGGCTCGACCGCCGGTGCAGTAATCCCCGGCACCGAGTCGACCGTCCGCGCAGCATCAATCGCCGCGGCGTCGCCATCGCTGAACTGACGGCGGATTTCCGCATGCGGGCGCAGCGCGGAGAAACTCCGCGACGTGTCAGGCGCATGAATGAATGGAAAATCGGCGGCGGCAGTCCAAGGCTGCGAGTCGAGCGGTAGCCGGTAGCCGATCGGCGAATCGCCGGGAACCAGGTAGCAGCGTTCACTGCGCAAGAACCATGAGCCGGTTTGCCACCGATCCCCGGCCGCGGAGCGTGCAACGGGGAGCACATGGCCGACGCTCTGCTCCAAGCCTTGTTCGAAGACCTTGGCCAGGCGCGCACGCTCCATCGGATCCTGCAGCCGCGAATCGAAGGGATCGACGTTTGCCGGCAAACGGTGCTCGCGCCACAGGTGGTAGAAGACATCTTCGTAGGCGGGAAATACGTGCTTCGGATCGAGTCCCAATTCCTCGGCGACGCGCATGAGAAAGCGCCGTGCTGTATCTTCCGTCAGCGGATGAGCGACCTGCTCATCCGCGGTCAACCGGGGGTTGCTCCACAAGGGCTCGCCGTCCTTGCGCCAATAGCAATTCAACGACCAGCGCGGCAGTTGTTCGCCCGGATACCACTTGCCTTGCCCAAAGTGCGCAAGGCCCAGGGGCGCGTACTTTTCCTTGAGCCGGTGATACAGGGTGGCGGCCAGGCGCCGCTTCTTCGGACCCAGGGCGGCGGTGTTCCATTCAGCGCCGTCCCGGTCATCGATCGACACGAAGGTGGGCTCCCCACCCATCGTGAGGCGCACATCCTGAGTGCCGAGGTCTGCATCGACCGCGCGCCCCAATGATTCGATGGCCGACCACTCCGCATCGCTGTAGGGCTTGGTGACACGCGGCGCCTCCCAGACTCGCCGCACGCTCATATGATGCTCGAACGAGGTCTCGCACTCGTCGACCGCCCCGCTGACGGGTGCGGCTGCGGACGGTTCCGGCGTGCAAGCGAGCGGAATATGACCCTCGCCGGCGAGCAACCCGGAGGTCGGATCGAGCCCGATCCAGCCGGCGCCGGGCAGGTACACCTCGCACCAGGCATGCAGGTCGGTGAAATCCGTCTTCGCGCCGACGGGCCCATCAAGCGCCTTCACGTCGGGCACCAGCTGGATCAGGTAACCGGAAACGAAACGCGCCGCGAGGCCGACGTGGCGCATCAGCTGCACGAGCAGCGCAGCGGAATCCCGGCACGAGCCGGCACGCTTCGCCAACGTCTCCTCCGGCAATTGCACCCCGGGTTCGAGGCGAATCACATACTGGATGTCTTGGGCAAGGCGTTGATTGATGCCGACGAGAAAATCGATGGTGCGGCAGCGTTCGCGAGAGATGCCGGCCAAATAGCTGGCGAGGGACACGGTTTCCGGCGCCTTGACCAAGTACGGCACCAATTCGCGGCGCTCGTTCGAATCGTACTTGAAAGGAAACTGTTCCGCGTACGGCGCGAGGAAGAAATCGAACGGGTTCAGCACCGCCATCTCGGCGACCAAATCAACTTCGATTCGCAGCTCGCGCGCCTCGTTGGGAAATACCAATCTCGCCAGGTAGTTCGCCTGAGGGTCCTGCTGCCAATTGATGAAATGCTCCGCGGGGCTCACTTTGAGCGAATAGCTCAAGATGCGCGTGCGGCAGTGGGGCGCTGGACGCAGGCGCACCACCTGCGGACTCAAAGCCACCGATCGGTCATAGCGATAGTGAGTGACATGATTTAGGGCAACATGGATCGACAATGGCGTCTCCGTCACGCACCATGACAGTGCATGACATAATCACGGCAAGGGGCCTTGGCGTCTCGAATTGTATAACGCGCGTGCCTGCGCCTGTCGGACTTCAACTAGCGCCGGCTGATGACCACTCGGTCCGGAAAGCGCGCCACTTCGCGCATCGGCAGCGGAAGGCCGGACAGGCGCTCCCGGCTGCGCGGCGGCAAGACCGCGAATCCCTGTGCGAGGGGCAGCCACACCTCGGCGAATTGGTGCAGCGTCGCGATGCCGCGCTGCGGATCGAGTTTCAAACCTAAGTCGAACTCATCGCGATAGTCGACCAAGACCACCGGCCGCTGCAAATAAAAGACGAGCGATTGTTGATAAGCCTGCACCGCGAATACCGGAATGTCCGGCGGGATGCCCGCGCCCGACGTGGCGGCCGCAGGCTCGGCCGGTACGGCCGCGTGCCGCACGGCCAGCGCGATATCCTTGGCGCTATACAACGACTGCGCGGCATTGCCTGCCACCAGGATGCTCGCCGACCCCAAAAACCAGGCGCCGCTCAGCGCAGCAAGCGCAGCGAGCGGCCGGCCCCGCAGCGCAAAACGGGCAGCGACCAGCGCGCCCAGCGCCAGCAAGGCGCTCATGCACAAGAGCATCGGTCGTATCAAGCGCAGCAATTGCACTGCCTCGGGCGAACTCCACGCACCGCTCGCATAGGCGAGCACTCCCGCGCCGGACGCCAGAGACAGGAATGCCCCGGCCAGCAACACCCCGCGGCTGTCGCCTCCCGGCCGCCCGGCACAGAGAAGGGCGAGCCCGGGAATGGCCGGCAGAATGTATGGGATCAGTTTGGAATCGGAGCAGGAGAAAAAAACCAGCACGAAGACGCACCAAGTCCAGAGCACGCGGGCCGCATCGAATTGGCCGCGCTGTACGCGGTTGCGGGGCACGACGATCAACGCGCGTGTTGCCTGGGGCAACCACGGCATGATTCCCACGACGAGCACCGGCACGAAGAACCACCAAGGCTCGGTACGATGCTCAATCGCCGTGGCGAAACGCAGGAAGTGCTCGCGGATGAAGAAGAACTCCAGGAATTGTGCGTTGGCGCGTGCGGCCAGCGCGAACCAGGGCGCGGCGATCGCCGTGAACAGCGGCAGCCCCCAGCGAATATTCAATCGGCGCAGCAGCATCCAATCGCGCTGCCACAAGAGGTACGCGCCCAAAGTGGCGCCCGGAATCACCACTCCGATCAATCCCTTGGTAAGCACTGCGAGCGCCATCGCGGCCCAGCAGCCCAACATCCACGCCTGCCAGCGGCTGCCGGTGTCGCGCCGCGCCTGCGCCGCCAAAAAGCAGCCCAAGGCCGCCAGCAGCCAAAAGCTCAATAACATGTCGAGGGTGAGCTGGTGTCCCAGCAATACGAACAAGGCCGATGCCGAGGTGAACAGCACCGCTCGCAGCCCGGCATCGAAACCCCACAGATCGCGGCCCAGGAAGAACACCGCCAGCAGCGCGAGGTATCCGGCAAGGCCGGTGCAGAGCCGCGCCGGGAATTCGGTCTGCCCGAAGGCGCGGAACGCCAGCGCCGTGAACCAATACTGCAGCGGCGGCTTCTCCAGATACACGAGGGCGTTGAGATGCGGAATCACCCAATCGCCGCCGCTCAACATCTCGCGCGGAATCTCCGCATAGCGGCCTTCATCGGGATCGAACAGCGGCCGCTGCGCCAACAGGGCGAACCACAATACGGTGCAAAGAATCGCCGCTGCACCGAGCAGCCACGACTTGCGGAGCAGGATCATTGGGTCACCGATAAATTAAACCTAAACGCAAACTCGCGTTGCTACTATACCGGGGCGTGACAGCTCAAACACAAACCTCCTGGGTACGCTCCGCGGGTTTCGGCCTTGCCGTCCTCTCGTTCATCAATTTGTTCAGCTACTTGGATCGCTACGTCGTATCCGCGCTGATCGAAAGCCTGAAACATTCGGAACTCGCGCTTTCGGACGCCAATCTGGGATCTCTCATGTCCGGTTTCCTCGTGGTGTACACCCTCACCGCTCCGGTATTCGGCGCCTTGGGCGACCGGCGTTCGCGGCCTCGATTGATCGCCTTCGGCGTCGCCTGCTGGAGCTTCGCCACCGCCCTGTCCGGGTTCGCGGGCAGCTATCTCGCCCTGCTCGCGGCGCGCGCTTCGGTGGGCGTGGGTGAGGCCGCATACGTCACGATCGCACCAAGCCTTCTGTCGGACTATTATCCCGCGCGCCAACGCGCCCGCGTGATGGCGATTTTTTTCTGCGCGATACCCGTGGGCTCGGCTTTGGGTTACGTCGTCGGCGGACTCGTCGACAAGCATTATGGGTGGCGCGCAGCGTTCTTCGTGGCCGGCGTACCCGGACTGCTGCTGGCGGCGCTGTGTCTATTGCTGCGCGATCCGCCGCGCGGCGTGCAGGACCCCGGCGGCGCGGCGGCGGCGAGTCACTCGGGAGACTCCGCGGCCGTAATGCAAAAAGATACCTGGGCGACGTTTGGCCGGCTGATGCAAAACCGCCCCTATGTCCTGACCATCCTGGGATATGCGGCCTATACCTTTGCCGTCGGCGGACTCGCGTTTTGGATGCCGGCGTTCCTCGAGCGGGTGCGCGGCGTGCCGCGCAGCGAGGCCACCGTCAACTTTGGTACCATCGTCGTCATCACCGGCTTCATCGGCACATTCGTCGGCGGCTGGCTGGGCGACTACTGCGTCAAATATTCCCGGCAGGCGTATCTGTGGCTATCGGCGCTGGCTACTTTGGCGGCGGCCCCCTGCGTGTGGATGGCGCTCACCACGCCGTCGCGAACTCTCTACGCGGTGTGGATGGTGGCGGCGCAGCTGTGCCTGTTTTTGTCGACCGGTCCGATCAATGCGGCCATCGTCAATCTCGTCGTCGCCACGGAACGGGCGACGGCGATCGCTCTCGGAGTATTCGCCATCCACCTGCTCGGCGACGTCCTCTCACCGTTCATCATCGGCGCAATATCGGATGCGTCGTCCCTCGCGCAGGCCGTCCAAATAGTGCCGATCGCCGTGCTGATCGGCGGCTGTGTGTGGGTCTGGGCGGCCCTGGCACAGGCGCGGCTGCCGGCGAACACGGCCGGCGCTACGCAAACAAGCCCAAGTTAGCGGCGGGGGTAAACCCCGGAAACACGCCGGACGCGTAGGCCGGTCCGCGCCAAAACCTCACGACCTCGGCCAGACTCTGCCGGTAGTCGTTGACGACGGCCAGATCCACTCCCTCCTCCAGCTGCTCGGATTTTAAGCCCGGCCAGCGACCGTAAATGCGGCCTCCCGCCACCTTGCCGCCGAGCACCATCATGACGCTGCCTCGTCCATGGTCGGTGCCATTGCTGCGATTGGAGCGCAGCCTGCGGCCGAATTCGGTGACCACGACGACGATCAACTGATTTTGGTAACGCACCATGTCGTTGTAGAAAGCGCCGAGACCCTGCGACAGCCGCTCCACCTGATTGCGAAATCGGCCCGGCTGGTACTCATGGGTATCCCACCCTCCAAGATCCACGGTGGCGGCACGCAGGCCGAGATCCATCTTGATGAGCTGCGCCAGCGTTTTGAGCGGCCTTCCCAATTCGTAGGCCGTGTCGTAGTTCACCCCCGGCTGCGGCGCGTAGGCGATGTACTTGCCGTGCGCGTCGCGCGCGAGCCGCGCATCGATCGCCGTCATCGCCTGCAAGGTCACGCGGCCGGCCGACTGCACCGCGCGCGTGTCGGGCGCGCGTGGTTCGAGCGAACCGCGCGCACCCGCCGCATCGGTCGACGAAGCGTACAGCCCCTCGAGAACCTTGCCCGTCTGTGCGCCGCCGGGCGGACCTACCCCGTTGGCGAGATCGGCCACGGAAATCGCGCCGGCATCTTGAGTCCACGCGCCGCTGGGCGCGTTCGACGTGGATACACCGCGCACCGACCCCAAGGCCGGTATGGTTGCCATCGCCCGAGCCAGCCAACCGGACGGCGTCCGATTCAGGGATGCGCCGTCGGCGACCCCATGCTCGATCATGTCGGTGGCGACGAAATGACTGCGCGTCGTATCGGTGAGCCCCGCGGCATGGACAAAGGCGAGATGCTTGGCGTCCGCCAGTTCCGCGAGCGACTTTGCGGCGGCGTGCAAGCGAAACTCCAGCTTCGGGTCTTGCAGATGCGCGATCAGGTGCCCCGCCTCGTCGCCGTCGGCGAGAACCCGCAAATCGGAATTGCGCGCCGCAATGAAGTCTGCATCGCCGGCCGGCGACAGCAAATTCAGGCCGTCGCAGCCGCCGCGCAAATGCAGCACCACCAGGATTCGCTCCTCCTGCGACTCCGCTCCGAACAATAGCCGCCCCAACCCTGGCAGCGGCGCAAGTCCGGAAGCCGCGGCCAATGCGGTGGCCTGTAGCAGAGAACGGCGTGAGAGAGCCATGCATCACCTCAGCTGATTTGAAACTCGGGTGCCATCGCGCAATAGGCCGCCAAGCGCGCCCAGCGGTGGCTTGCATCGGCAGCGCCGTTCACATTCAGTGGCTGATCGGCTGGCCATCCGCTGCCCGCGACAATTGCGGCCGCTGCTGCGGCAGGCGCGTACCCCAGTAAGCGCGTGAGCAAAGCCAAGGTCGCGGTCTGCGTCGTCGGCGACGTCAGCCCTACCGCAGCGGGGCTCGCGAACGCGCCGGTACCCCAGCCGTTCTCGGCCAGACCGAGCAGCATCGACCAACGGTGACGCATCGCCTGCGAGGTGAGAAAGGGCGCGGACGTATCCGGTAACCCGGTCGGCGTCGGCCAGCCGAAGAGATTCTGACCGGCGCCGGCGATCTCACCGCCGAGCTGCTCGCTGTACGCCAAATCGATTTCCAAGGCTCGCGCGAACGCCGCAGCCAGCGCCAGCGGCCTGCGCGTTTTCGTGCCGGACGCCGCCATGAATTCGCGCGACAGCAGCAGTGTGCGCAGCACACGAGCGATCTGATCATGAGATTCCGTGTGAGCGAGCCAGACCTCCGCCAGCTTTCCCCGAACTTGCGCGGAGGCGTTCTCGCCCAGCAAGCGGCGGCATAATTTGTCGCACAGAAAGCGCGCGGTCGCCGGGTGCGCGGCCACCAGGTCGAGCACTTGGCGGCCATCCGCCAGCGCCGGCGCGAAAGCGTCGAACTCCGCTGCCAGCACCCGCTTCTGATACCCGTCGTGCCAATTCTCCACATACACGAATTGTCCGGTCTGCGGCAGCTTGCGGTGCGAGTCAATGGTCCCGCCATCCTCGATGGTCCACCCCGTGAATGCGCGCGCCGCCTCGTAGACATCTTGATCGATATATCCCACCGGCTTGCCTTGCAAGGCGCCGGGAACGTCGCGCCAGCGATCGTAGCGGTCATTGAGATATCCGCCGCGGCCCATGGTGTGCAATTCGAACAGCTCGCGCGCGTAATTTTCGTTCGCTGCACCTGCCCGCGACGAGCGATTCGACAAATAGTATTGCATCGCCGTACTGGTCGCGGCCGCCTCCAGCATTTCGCGAAAATTACCGAAGCAGTGGCGCCTGATCACATCGCGATCGTAAGCCGGCAGGGCGACGCCGATGGCCTCGCTGCCGAGCGCATCGACGTTGAAGTGATCGTGCCAGAATCCACACATGACTTCCCGCAATTGCCAGCGGCTGTGCACGGCGCGCAGCACCGTGGCCGCAACCACTTCGTCGCGCGGGCGCCGGCGCTCCGCTGCATTCATGACGTTTTTATGATCCACCAGGTGCCACAAAGTCGAAATCGGCGCATCGAGACTCGTGAGCGGACGCGACTCGTCGGTCGCCGGCCAGCCATCGCCGTCCGGATACTTGATGTGCAGTCGCGCCGAGCGCAGGCGCTCATCGGCACCGGGATCGAGACCCGGCCGCGGCGCGAGCTGGCTTTCGACCCAGGCGGGATAGCCGCTGCTCTTCAGTTCCTGCAGCGAGGTTGGGCTCGCGCCAAATGCCGCACGCCCGAGAACGTAGTAGGCGAATGCGGTGTCGACATGCACTGTAGTGACCTCGGCAGCCTCGCTGCACCAATATCCATGCAACGCACGACGGGCACGTCGGTGACATTAGGAATTTGTCATCTGGGGGCGCGCCTGCGCTCGGGCTACGCCCGCGCCGCGCGAATGTCCGCGAACTGCGCCGCCAAATCCGCGCGTCCCGCCAGGTCCTCGATATCTGCCGACAGCTTGCGCCGCCAATTCGGATATTCCCGGTCCGTGCCGGGCACGTTCACCGGCAGGGTCTCCCCCAACAGATCCTCGATCTGCAGCGCGACCAGCGCGGTTGCCGAGCGCGCCAGGTACAGATGCAGGGCATGGGCGAGTTCGGCCGTGAAGGGCTCGGACGGCGTTGCCGGCTGCGTGGGATTGAGACCCTGCTCCTTAAGCGCCGCCAACAACAATTCCCGGTCCTGCTCGCGCTCTCGAATGACCTCGGCTTCGACCGCCGCGCTCGGGTACAGATTCAAACCGCTGCGCAGCTCGATGTCGCGCCCTTCCCAATAGCTGCGCAGGGTGGGCATGTCATGGGTGGTGACCGTGGCCAGCGCGTGGCGCACATACTCGTCGGGACGGCGAAATCGGCCCTCCAGCCGTTCGAATAGCAGAACCTTGTAGTGATACAGCCCGTAATCGGGCATCGCCCGGCGCATCTCGTCGGGAACCACGCCGAGGTCCTCGCCGACCACCAGGCAGGAGTTGCGCGCGCTTTCCAGCGCCAGAACCGTGAGCAGCTGCTGCAAGGGATAGTGAACGTACGCACCCTCGGTGGGTGAAGAGCCGCACGCGACCCACCACAACCGGAACAGCGACATCACGTGATCCAGGCGCAGTGCGCCGTAGTAGCGCATGTTGTTGCCGATCAGGCGCACGAAGCCCTGCAGCCGCTCCTCCTGCATCACCGACGGATCTTGCGGCGGTATGCCCCAGCCCTGTCCCTTGAGGGCCAAGGGATCCGGCGGCGCACCGATTTCAGCGCCCAGACAGTAACTGTCTTGATCCACCCAGGTTTCGGAACCGGCGGGGTTCGCACCCACCGCATAGTCGCCGTAAAGCCCGATGGGCATACCGAGTTCGCGTGCCAGCGCCTGTGCACCGCACAGCTGCTCATGCGCCAGCCATTGCAGGTAGGCATAGAATTCGACTTCTTCAGGATGCTCCGCCGCAAATCGCGCCACCGCGCGGCCCTGCACATCGCGATACTCCTCGGGCCACGAGAGCCACCCAGAGGCGGCACCCAAGGTCGCGCGAAAATAGCGATCGAGCGCGTCGAAGCGGGCATGCCTCTGCAGGGGATCGCCCCCCGCGGCAACGAAATCGCGAAACTCCCGCCCCCGAGCGGTCCCTGCCGACAGATGGCGATCGCGAAAATCGCCGTACAGCAGCGCGAGGACCTCGAATTTGAGGTCCGCCACGCCGCGGTAATCGACCAACTCAGCGCCGCGCAGTGCGCGCAGCCGCTGCGTGAACGACGCATCGGCCAACCGTTCCCGCGCCGCCGCGCATTCCTGAAACTCAGGCACCGCGGGCACCGCGATGTACAGGACGTTGAGAAAGTGGCGGCTCGATGCGCTGTACGGGCTCGATCTGTCGGGATCCGCGGGTGCCAGCGCATGCAGGGGATTTAAGCCGATGAACCCGGCGCCGTGCGACGCCACCCACCGGATCAAGGATCGCAGATCGTTGAAATCCCCGATGCCCCAGTTGCCGCGCGAGCGCAGTGTGTACAGCTGCACGGCGATGCCCCACAACCGGCCGCCCACACTGATCGGTTCGGGCTCGAAGCAGCGCGGCGGAGAGACGATCAGCAGGCAGCGATCGGGGCTGGCTGCAGCCGCGCCCGCGGCTGCGCTCACTGCGATTTTCGCCTCTAATTCGTGATAGCCCGCCGGCAGATCGAGCGGCAGTTCAAGGCGCCGGCGCGTGATCCAAGATCCCTCGACCTCGCCTCTCCAGGCCTCCTGGCAATCGGCGCTCGAGATCATCCCCGAGTGGCGCGTGCCATCTTGCAAGCGCACCGACCACATCAATGTGGAGCCGAATTCGCGCGCTGTGACATTGACGTCGACGCCGATGCGCGGGCCGCGCACGGCCGCGACCGCCGGCAGAAACCTGCGCCAACGCGCCCCCTCGAGCCGGCTCAGCTCGAGCGCGAGCGCGGCGGGCTCCTCCACGTTGCATCCCATCGCGCGCAGCAGATCCTTCTTCGTCTGGAGACTGAAATGCTTGAGCTCGCCGCGATAATCATGGTAGGCATCGCCGATCCCGCGCAGGCGTGCCAGTCTCTCGATCAGCGTCGTGTCCACTATGTCAGCACTCCAACAGGGCCGCGCTGCTGGCGTCCAGCCGGTACTCGCGCACAGCGCCGAGGCTGGTCGCTTCGAGCGCGTCGAGCGCCGTGTCGAATTGACGGATCCACGGCGTGTCGTCCCGCGCCGCCGGCAGGAAAAAATTCTGCGGCGCGGTGCCCGCGTTCAGCAGCAACAACAGGCGCCCGCCGCTGTCGCTGTGCTTGGCGAACCAGACGCCCAATGTGCGCAGGTTTTCATCCTGCCACTCACCTTGCTTCATCTCGGTGCCGTGCACGTTTAACCACGTCACATCCTTGACGCCGGCGCGCGAGGCCGCGCCCTTGAGGAAGGTCTCGCGCCGGAATTCGACGTGCCGGCGGCGCAGCTGCGCCAGCAGCTGCACGAATCGCAGCAGGTCGAGGTTGACGCTGCGCAAATGCCAGTCGACCCAGGAAATCTCGTTGTCCTGGCAGTAGGCGTTGCTGTTGCCGCGCTGCGTGCGCGCGAACTCATCCCCGCCCTGCAGCATCGGAACGCCCTGCGAGAAGAACAACGTGGCCAGGAAATTTCGCATCTGGCGCTTGCGAAGGGCATTCACGGCCGGATCGTCCGTCGGCCCCTCGACTCCGCAATTCCAGCTCAAATTGTCATTGTGGCCGTCGGTGTTGTTTTCCAGATTCGCTTCGTTGTGCCGTTCGTTATAGGAGACCAAATCGTTGAGCGTGAAGCCGTCATGCGAGGTAGGAAAATTGACGCCGGCGGTCGGCTTGCGGCCGTTGTGCCGGAATATATCGCTCGAACCTGCGAATCGCTCGGCGAACTCGCCGATCTTGCCGGCGTCGCGCCGCCAAAACGAGCGCATCGCGTCCCGGTAGCGGTCGTTCCATTCCGACCAACCCGGCGGAAATCGTCCGAGCTGGTATCCGCCCCACCCCACATCCCAGGGTTCCGCGATCAGTTTGACGAACGCGAGGGCGGGTTCGGAGCGCAGCGACTTGAAGAGACTGCTGCGTTCGCTGAAACCGGTGCCCTCGCGCCCCAGTACCGTCGCGAGATCGAATCGAAACCCATCGACGTGCATTTCTTCGACCCAGTACCTGAGGCAGTCGATGATCAGCGTCCGCACCTGCGGGTGCTCGCAGCAGACGGTGTTGCCGCAACCGGTGAGGTTCTCGTAGACGCGCCAGTCCTGCGGCATCAGCCGGTAGTAGACCGCATTGTCGATGCCCCGCAGCGAGAGCAGCGGGCCGGATTCGTTGCCCTCGGCGGTGTGATTGAACACAACGTCGAGAATCACTTCGATTCCCGCCGCATGCAGCGCCTTCACCATGGTCTTGAACTCGACGACGGCATCGTGCACGGCGTATTCGTTCGCCGGTGCGAACCAGGCCACCGGATTGTAGCCCCAGTAGTTGACCAAGCCGCGCTCGCGCAGGAATGGCTCGCTGACGAAGGACTGGCACGGCAATAGTTCCACCGCCGTCACCCCGATGGATTTCAAATGCTCGATCACCGTGGCGACCGTGAGTCCCAGGTATTTTCCGCGCCACTCCGCCGGCACTGCCGGATGCAGCCGTGTAAAGCCCTTCACGTGCAGCTCATAGATGACGGTGTCGCGCCACGGTACGGCGGGGGGGGGGGGCACCCCCCCCC
>CAAGKR010423804.1_pt1 | contig 11856 bp, 12 predicted proteins | sample 2556971 | NCBI WGS metagenome assembly CAAGKR01 (sample SAMEA5207829, study PRJEB30636) | soil metagenome | biome: forest; feature: boreal; material: soil | place: USA | collected 2011-09 | depth 1 m
CGAGGCGCTCGACCACAAGTTTCACGCCGCGGGGCTCTCGGTGCTCTGCGTGAAGCCCGGCTTCGTGAAGACCAGCATGACCGCCGGGCTGCGGCCCCCGCCATTCGCCGGCGAGCCCCCACAGGTCGCGCGCGACGTCGTGCGCGCGATGGACCGGGGCAAGCCCGTCCTCTACACGCCGGGCATGTGGGCGCTCGTCATGTGGGTCATTCGATGGCTTCCGCGCTTCGTCATGCGCAAAATTTCATTTTAGCCATGCGCGCCGGCCCGAATCGGAGAGCGAACGACCGTACGTCGTGGCGTAGCGCCTACCGGCCCGAGAGAAAGGGGAGGATTTGAAAGAGCCTTTCGGGGGTGTTCTTCACCACAGGCATGATGGCTCGCCAGAACGAAGGGACGTACGCTTCCCCGGCGCCGGCATCCATCGCGCGCACGATGTCCCTCGCGACGGAGGCAGGTTTTCCGAAGAGGGCCGTCTTCTCGTGGTCCCGGGTCATCGGCGTATCGACGGGGCCGAGCTTGAGCGTCGTGACGCTCACGCCCGCTGGATAGAGACGCGAGCGGAGCCCCTGGAGGAAAATGTTGAGCGCTCCTTTGGCCGAACCGTAGGTGTAGTTGCGTGGCCGTCCCCGGTCGCCGGCCACGGACGTGATGGCCCCGAGGCGGCCGCCCCGAGCGCTTTCCATGTGATTCGCGAGCGGAATGAGGAGCGACACCACGCTGGTGAAGTTCGTGCGAAGGATCGCCTCCGCGCTCCCGAACGCGCGCTCGCTCGCAATCTGATCGCCGAGGGCCCCGTGCGCGATGAGCGCTGTGTCGATCGTCGCCAGCGCGGTGATCGCGCCGAGCACCACGTCGGCGTTCGATTCCAGCGCGTCGAAGTCGGCGATCGCCGTCGTGACGCTTGCGCTCGGGTTCGCGCTCGCGCACCGGCGAGCGACGCCGGCGAGCTTGTCTGGGTTACGCCCGACCAGATGAAGGCGGTCGCCGCGGCGGACATGGATCTCGGCCACTTCGGCGGCGATCGCGGAGGTTGCGCCCAAGAGCAAAACGCGCTTCATGGACGCAGTATATAGCGTTGTCTCGCCGCTCGAAGATGGAGCTCCTGCACGACTTCGCGCGGTTCAAGTATCCGAACGAAATCGGGCCGGGTGTATACGACATTCACTCGCCGCGCGTCCCTACGGTCGACGAGATGGCGGACCTCTTGGAGCGTGCGGCGCAAGTGCTCGCGCCCGCGCAGATCTGGACGAATCCCGATTGCGGGCTTAAAAGACGACAATGGCCCGAAGTCGAAGCCGCTCTCACCGCCATGGTCGAAGCCGCGCGGCGGGCTCGCCGAAAGGTGCGTGAAGGCGCGTCATGAGCACCGCGGCCGTCGATCTGTCCCGCTGTCCGCTGTGCGGCGAAGCCAACGCGTGCGCGATGGTCGAAGGCGGCTCGACGTGCTGGTGCTTCGAGCTCGTGATCCCTGGCGAAGTGCTCGCCCGCATCCCTGCCGAAGCGCAGGGCATCGCCTGCGTGTGCCGGCGCTGCGCGGCGGGGCAGAAGGCGGCGGCGAATAGCGAATAGCGCCAAACGAATGCGGCAGGGTCGAGACGCGAGCGGTGGCGCACGGCGCCTCGCGACAAATCGGTCTGTGTTGGCGAGAGAGCGTGGCACCATTGCGTCATGCCGCGATGGCCGATTGCGTATCTTCCGGGGGGTGGCGGGCGGTCGTCATTCTGGCGCCCCGTGGCCGATCGTCTTTGGCGCTGCGGAGCGCCCATGGTGTTCGCCTATCCGGGGTTCGGCGATGCGCCCGCCGACGAGACCCTGGCGTCCTTGCCGGATCTTTACGATGCGCTCTTGGCGGTATTGCCTTCGCGTTTTCACGTCGTAGCGCAATCGATGGGCAATGTGCTGGCGCTTCGAATGGCGATCGAACATCCCAAACGCGTCGCGAGTCTCGTCCTGTGCGCGGTCTCGGGCGGCGTCGACGTCGCGGCGCGCGGCGGCGAGGCGTGGCGCGTGACCTTACGCGCCGCGCAGCCGTCAGCGCCCACGTGGTTCATCGACGACGAAAGCGACTTCACAGACGCGCTCGGGGCTCTGCGCATTCCCGCGTTGGTCCTCTCGGGCGACCGCGATCCGCTGAGTCCCGTCGCGGTCGGCGAATTTCTGTGCACACGGATGCCGCACGCAGAGCTCCGCGTCATTGCAGGGGGGACCCACGGGATGGCCGAGGAGGAGCCGGATCGCGTCGCTCCGCGAATTGCCGATTTTCTGGTCGGCAAGGAGTGACGGGCGAACGGCATGGCCTCGCGATCACGCGCTTCAAACGTCGCGATTACACGATACCGGCTTCACGACCTCTGTTTTCATCGGCGGTGCGGCCCTCTCGCAGCGTTTCAGATGACGAGGTCCTGAAATCGCCGTCGCACGAGCGTGCTCGCCGCGTCGCCGGCGCAATTCCGGCAATAGCCGAACCGCGCGATCATCCGCTCGACCGTGCCTTCTGCGTCGCGCTTGCGGTCGGCGTCGAGGCCGACCCCGTCGTCGCGCACGAGGACCGACACGTCGCGCGCGAGGCGGGCCACGGCGGGCCTACGCTCGGTGAAGATGGCTTCGCGCATGCGGCGCATGTGCTGCGGAAAGACCACCGCCGCGTCGATCTTCTGGCCGGGATGCTCGATCGCCCATGCCGCGATCGCGCTGATGAGTTGCCGGCGCCATTCTTGCGCCTCGACTTTCACGTCGAGGAGGCGCTCCACTTCACCCATCGTTTTTTCGTCCGGCTCTTCGTATTGGCGGGTGCTTCGGTTGTAGAGGCGCTCCTTCTTGACCCAAACGCTGACGTGCTGCACGTACCGGTCGAAGAGCTCCGCGTATTGTGCCTCTTGGACCACGCCGCTCGCGATGTAGAGCTCGTACTCCCACGCGGCCAGAAGCCGCGCACCCAGCGTATCGCGAAAGACTTTCACGTCGTGGTATCCGCCGATGATCGTCTCTTGTTGCAGCCACTCGAACTCGTTCTTGCGCTGGCATAGCGCCTCGATTTCGGTGATCACGGCGAGCGGATTGAGGCACTTGAACGCGGGTGACTGCGCCGCGTCCAGGAGAGCAATGCGCATTTCGCGCGGGCTCGCCCCGACGCGTCCTTCGTAAATGGGGTACGCGTCGCTCTCGGCCCAAACGTCTCTGATCGCCGCGCGGAGAACCTTCTGACTGTCCGCGTCGAGCCGCTCGGGAGCCTTGCCGAGGGCGTAGAGGTCCGCCTTCTCGACGGCCGACAGGGTGGACACGATCGCGCCCACCGCGCGCGGATACCGATCGGGGTTGGGCTTGCGCATGCGCGTGAGAACCGAGAAGAGGCCCGCCATCTCGACGGCATGCGGTGCCACGTGTCGGCGCACTTGGGGCGCCACGTGCGTCTCGTAGATGAGCCGCTCTTGTTCGTAGCTCTTGAGATACGGCACGCGCGCGAGCTCGAGCCGGCCGCGAAACGACGCGAACTCCGCGTGCTCGCGAAACGCATCGAGGTGCAGCTCGTTGGCGCTCCCGATCATCACGCAATTGAGCTGCACGTTCTGCGCGCCGAGCGCGACTTCGCCCGTCTCGACCGAGAGCTGCAGATACTTGAACGCGTCGAGCGGCCGCTTGAGCAAATCGCTGAACTCGAGGACACCGCCCGCCGCGTCGACGAGCTCCCCCTTCGTTTCGTAGAGCGTGACGGCCTGCAGAGACGGAGGTAGCGACTGGAGGGACCGGTCCATCGTGATTTGCCGTTCGCCCGCGTCGACGCTCAGCTGCGGGCCGATGGTGACGGCTCCCACGCGGTAGCGCCGGGAGATGAAGTAGCGCTCGACCTGAACGTGTTTGAGGACCTCGGCGTACGATCCATCGTACGAAGAGAGCAGCGCCTCGAAGATCTGCTGGCTCTTGTGCGAGAGCTGCCCGCGCACCATCCAATCGTTGGGCGGCTCGAGGGCGCCGGCCTTCTGGTAGGCCGCGTCGAGCAGCGTGCGGCGTTCGGGGACAGGAATGACGAAGAGGGGATGATCGCGCACTTCGACGATGACCTTCGCGTCGATCTCGTCGTCCGGCAGATGGGCGTACGACTTGGCGACGTCCACTTTCGACTTGTCGTGGGAGAAGCCGAGCGAACCGCGAATGATCTTCTGCGATGGAAAGACCCAGTGAAACCGGTAAAGCGCGCCGAGATCGAGCGTCGAGTAGTGCTCGAGCGCCGCCATGATGGCGGCCGCGATGGTCGATTTCGCCGAGCCGTTGGGGCCATGGAGGAGCATCAGGCGGTTGGGCCGTCCCTCGCGCACGAAGTTCGAGAGCGCGCGGTAAATCTCTTCCTGGACGTGCTCTTGGCCGATGAGCGAGCCGCGCGGTAAGCCCTTTCCCTCCACGGGCTCCCACGGCAGATCGAAGAGATTGAACCGCGTGTACTCGCCCCAGGGATGCCGGACGGTCGTCGTCCCGAAGTGATCGAAGACGTCGCGCACGTACCGGCTTGCGTCGCGCGAATGACGCACGGGATCGGCGTCGAACAGATCGAGAAACTCCGCGAGCGAGAGCACGCGGCGGCCCGCGCGGAAGCGCTCTTCGACGTGCTCGGCGATGGCCCGGACCTGCGACGCGGCATCGCGCGGCTCGCTCATGAATCCTACAATAGCACCCCTCTCGTTCGGCCTACGCCGCCGCACGTTCGGCCGCGTCGCCGCATCGCCTGCGGCACCCGCGAGACGGCCGCAGGCCAACGCACACGGACCGCGCGACGTGCACCTGGCAGCGGCGTCAGGTTGGCGCAGAATGGTCAGGTCGAAGCGTCAGGTCTTGAGCGCACGCGATTGCGCCGGCAACCGCGAAATGCGGCGCGCGCGCTGGCGACGCAGAGCGGCACGGAGCGTGCGTTCTACGGCTAAGGTCTAACCAAGGAGCTCCTGTGAAACGCCGTCTCTCCTCTCTCTTGCACGCATCGACCTTCATTGGACTCCTTCTCGTCGGCACAGAAGGGTGCGGCGACGCGTTCGGCACGGCGGACGGCGACGCAGGACAAGACGCGGCGACCTCGGAGACCGGCGTAGCGGACGCCGGGGACACCGGCGTAGCGGACGCCGGCACCGGGGACACCGGCGCAGGCGATGACGGCAGCACCGGAGGCGAGGATGCCGCTACGGATGCAAGCCGCTGTGCGATCGGCGAGATCGTGTGCGCTCCGTGTGGCGGCCGGGGCTACTGCGCCAACAGTTGTCCCGACATCCCGTGCTACGTCGACGCAGGGCATCCCGTGGATGCCGCGACGCCCGACGCGGGCGTATGCCCCCCCGATGAGCACCCATGCTCCAACTGCGGCATGGTGTCTTGCGGACAGGTGTGCCCCGCCGACGCGTGCGTCTTCGACGCGGGGCATCCCGCCGACGCAGCTCCGCCCGACGCGGGCGTGTGTCCCGGCAACGAGCACCAATGCCCGACCTGCGGCGACACGCCCACCTGCGGCGTCGCGTGCCCCGAGATCGCATGCTTCATCGACGCGGCCATTCCCATCGACGCGGCCGGCATGTGCGTCCCGTGCAACGTTGGAGCGAAATGCTGCGGCGGAGGAACCCCCGGTTCGTACAGCTGCGTCAAGCCGTTGAATGGAGACGTCTGCCCGTTACTCCCCCAGGCTTCCGCGCAGTGAGCGTCGGCGGGCGGTGCGCGAAGTCGTGCGTTCGAGCGGGCGTCTTCAACGAGCGATGACGGGGACCGCGAGCTGCCGTTGTTCGAGCAGGCAATTCTGGACCGAGCAGACGCTCAGCTTGAACGTGCCCGAGATCGTCTTGCCGCCCTTCTCCCGCGGGGTGAACTTGACGGTCATGGCGCCGCTCTTCGCGTCGTCTTTGTGCCAATCGCCCGCGGTCTTCGAGAAGACCCCCTTGCCCAACGCATCGGTTCCCCCAAAGTCCACGCCCGGCGCGTCGTCGGCCTTGAAGCGATACGGGTACTCGTCATTGACGTGGAAATCGCCGAGCGCGACGAGCTTCACCGTGACGCTACACGGCGCCCCGACCGCGCAGTCATTCGCAGCGGCCGTATCGACGAAAAAGTTGTCTGCACACGCGGCGTGCTTGCACGCGCCATCGGCCGGGCGCGGCGACGGACCGGGAGCGCTCGCCGCGCCAGTGGCAACCACCGCCGGGGCAACGGCGGCGACCGGCGGCGCGCTCGGTGTGGCCGGGTCGGACGCCGACGCCACGGTCATCCCGCTCTTCGCGCCCGTCGCGGCGGCCTCACCCTTGCCGCACCCGGTGGCGGCGACGCCCACGCCCACAAGCGCGAGCCCAACTACCCCTCGAAGCGTCGTCCGCAAAGCCATGTTGACACCCGGCTAGCACGGGGCGCCTTTCATTTCACGTAGAGCTCCAGCTCCGGTCCATCGATCACCCCGGGCGCGTCGTGCTCCATGGGCGACGAAGCGCGCGGATCGAAGGCTGAGCCGAACGCCGGAGCGACGGGGTCGCCCCGTCCGTCGCCCGCAGGAACGGGCTCGAGCGCAAAGGTAACGCCCGTGGCGCTCGGGCCCTCGGCGACGACCGCGATGCCGAAGTCTTCGCCGGGCCGGCGCCGCCATCTCTGCACGACCGCGCGCACGTCCAAGCGTACGATCCGCGCCGTGGCGGCCCCCACGCGCGTGACGGGAGCGCCCACTTCGATGACCCGCGGAGCGTGCGCCCACGTCACGGAGCGCCCGTCCCACGGGTCCGTCACGCGGGCAGCGTGGAGCACGATGGGATCCGGATCCGCGTCCACGGCGTCGGCTTGCCGCAAAAGGAGATACGCCTCGAGCACGTTGGCCTCGGGCGGAAGCGCGATCGCGAAGCGAAGGAGAACGAGCGCCCCGTCCCCTTTGCCGAGCGTCGCCAGGCTGTGCGGAGCCTGCGCTGCGGACGCCGCGAGGACCCGCCGCCCGTCGAACGCCCACTCGCTGCGCATGCCGCGCGCAACGAGCGCGGTATCGACCGGCGCATAGAGCCACCGATGCGCGCGATTCACGGCGGCCGTCGCTCCGCGCCGGAGGCACCGTCCCGCGACGCACGAGGCCTGCGCGCCGCAATCCGGTTCCGAAAGGCACATGCGCGGGGACGGTACGCACGCCGTCATCCAGAGCGCGCTGGCCGCACCGAACGCGATGAACGCACGGCGGGAGAGGCCCCCGCGCGAACGGCACGCGCCCCGCGCCCGCGTGAACGCCGCGCGGCGCCCGACCGACCGACTCGGCGCCCGCGTCATCGCGAGCACGGTATCATCGGTGCTATGGCTTCGCCCGCGATGGACGACGCGCCGCTTCTCCGCGTCCGAAACCTCGTTACGAGTTTTCGCACGGAGGGCGGGCTCCTCCGCGCCGTGGATGACGTCTCGTTCGACGTGCCGCGCGGCGGTACCGTGGCTCTCGTCGGCGAGAGCGGGTGCGGCAAGAGCGTGACGGCGCTTTCGATCCTCCGCCTTTTGCCGGCACCTCCCGCGCAAATCGAGTCCGGATCGATCGCGCTCGAAGGACGCGATCTGCTCGCGCTTCCGGAGGGGGCGATGCGCGCCGTCCGAGGCGATCTGATCTCGATGGTGTTCCAGGAGCCGATGACGAGTCTGAACCCGGTCTACACCGCGGGCTTTCAGATCGGAGAAGCCCTGCGCCTGCACCGGAAAAAATCGCGACGGCAAGCGCGAGCGCGGGCCGTAGAACTTCTGGGACTCGTGGGCTTGCCCGAGCCGGAAACGAGCGTGGATGCTTTCCCTCACCAGCTCTCAGGGGGGCAGCGGCAGCGCGTGATGATCGCGATGGCGCTGGCGTGCGAGCCCAAGCTCTTGGTGGCCGACGAGCCCACCACCGCTCTGGACGTTACGATCCAGGCGCAGATTCTGGCGCTTTTGCGGGGGCTGCAAGAGAGCCTCGCGATGAGCCTCTTGCTGATCACACACGACCTGGGCGTCGTTGCGGAAGTCGCGGGGCATGTCGTCGTCATGTACGCGGGACGGGTCGTCGAGACGGCGCCCGTGCGCGATCTGTTCGCGAAGCCCGCCCATCCTTATACGCGTGGATTGCTCGACAGCGTTCCGGGGGCGTTCGAAAGCCCCGTAGAACCGGCTCGCCGGCGGCTTCGCGCGATCGAGGGGATCGTCCCGGATTTGCGCGCTCTGCCCCCGGGATGCCGCTTTGCCGACCGCTGCCCGATGCGGATCGAAAGGTGCGTTCGCGAGGAGCCGGAGCTCACGACCCTTTCGCCCGGTCGCAGCTCGCGCTGCTTTCGCGCCAGCGAGGTCTCGCCATGACCCCGACCGACGCGTCGCCGCGACCGCGGCCGAGGGACACGCAGGTCGCCGAACGAAGCGCGGCCGACGAGCGCCCGCGAACGCTCATGGCGACGGATGGTGTCTCGAAGTACTTCCCCCTTTCCACTGGATTCTTCGGCGCGTCGCCGCGCTTCGTCCGCGCCGTCGACGGCGTGTCGATCCGCGTTCGGCGCGGCGAAACGATGGGGCTCGTCGGCGAGAGCGGATGCGGCAAGAGCACGCTCGGGCGGCTCATGTTGCGGCTCCTCGAGCCCACGTTCGGCCACGTCATTTTCGACGGCAAAGAGATCACACGCCGTTCGCAGCGCGATCTGCGGCCGCTCCGCCGGCGGATGCAAATCATCTTTCAAGACCCGTACTCGAGTTTGAACCCGCGCATGACGGTGCGCGAAATCGTGGGGGAGGCCATCCGGATTCATCGTCTCGCGAAGACGCGCGCCGACGAGGAGGCGCGCATCGCCGCCCTGCTCGACCGCGTGGGTCTCCGTCGCGATGCCATGGATCGGTACCCCCACGAATTCTCGGGCGGCCAGCGCCAGCGGATCGGTATCGCGCGCGCTCTTGCCGTCGAGCCCGACTTCATCGTGTGCGACGAACCCGTGAGCGCGCTCGACGTGTCCATCCAGGCGCAGATCGTGAACTTGCTCGTCGACTTGCAGGAAACGATGGGCCTCACGTACCTCTTCGTGTCGCACGATTTGAAGCTCGTGCGGCACCTGAGCCATCGCGTCGCCGTGATGTACCTCGGCAAAATCGTAGAGCAGGCCTCGGCCGCGTCGCTCTACCGGGAGCCGCGCCACCCGTATACGCACGCGTTGCTCGCCGCCGTGCCCGTGATGGACCCGGCGCGCAAACGCACGCGCCTCGTGCTCGAGGGCGACGTCCCTTCGCCCATCGATCCGCCGGCGGGATGCGCGTTCCATCCGCGTTGCTGGCGCGCCATCAAGGGACAGTGCGACACACAATCGCCCGTCCTCGAGCGCGTCGGGGACGGAACCGACGGGCACAAGGTCGCCTGCTTCAATCCCATTTCGCGCTGAACGGTGAAGATGAGCAGGAGACTGCCGGCTTTGACGGTCCACCGCACCTCCTGCCGTCCATCAAATCGCCGATAGGCCCGAGTGTCTGCTCAATTAATCGTCGATGCGGGCCATTCACGTCTTCGGCGTCTACGCAGTTCTCCGGCGCATGGTGACGACTGCCGACCCCACGAGTCGCGACGGAGGGTGACAGACTTGCCCTCGAGGACGCGCCTCGCCGCTGTCGCCTCGAGGAGGACCAAGCGCGGTCGTGAGCGACTCGCTTAGGTCGAGCACGGCTCGTTGGAGTGCAGGGGCGCGATGCGGGGATTGACCCGCCTCGGCGAGCCCATCGCCCTGACCGTCAGACTCGTCATAGGCATCGACCATCCGGCGCGACCTGCAATGACTTCGGTCGAAGACTTCGGTTACAGTCGTTCCGCCTTCCGTGAAGACCGAAGACAACGACGCCCTCACGTCACCGTCGCCAGAGGCGCCCGTCCGCCGACCGCTCGGCCAGACGGGCCTCCTCGTGCCGCCGATTCTCTTCGGCACGAGCAGTCTGGGCAACCTGTACCAGGCGTACCCTGACGAGACGAAGCTCGACATCTTGCGTGAGATGGTTCGGTGGGGCCGCCCTTCCCTTCGGCATCCTGCCTCCGGACCGGCGCCGATTGTGCTCGATTCCGCGGGAAAGTACGGCGCCGGCCTGGCCCTCGAGACGATTGGCTCCGGTCTCCGGACGCTCGGTGTTCCCGCGGGAGATGTCCTCATCAACAACAAGCTCGGGTGGGCGCGGGTGCCGCTGCGTGGGCCCGAGCCCACGTTCGAGCCGGGGGTCTGGGCCGGCCTGAAGAACGACGCGCAGCCGGACATTAGCCACGATGGCATCGTGCGCTGTTGGGAGCAGGGCAACGCGCTTCTCGGAGCGCCCTACGCGGCGGAGCTCGTGTCGGTGCACGATCCGGACGAGTATCTGGCGCGCGCGGGCGAGGCCGGGGGGCAAGCCCGCGCCAACGCCAAGCGCGATATCGTCGACGCATATCGTGCGCTGCACGCGCTCAAACGCGCGGGCAAAGTCCGCGCGGTGGGCATTGGCGCAAAAGAGTGGCACGTGATTCGGGAATTGGCCGACGAGGTCCCGCTCGACTGGGTCATGCTGGCCTGCTCGCTGACCGTGTTTCACCATCCTCCCGAAGTCTTGGCATTCGTGGAGTCGCTGCGTCGCCGGGGCATCGGAATCGTCAACTCGGCAGTTTTTCATGCCGGCTTTCTGACCGGCGGCCGATTCTTCGATTACCGCATTCCCGATCCCAAGGCTTCGACGGACCGTCCGCTCTTCGTCTGGCGGGACCAGTTCATCGCCCTCTGCACGACGCACGGCGTCGACCCCGCGGCGGCTTGCGTGAACTTCGGGCTCTCGGTGCCGGGCGTCGTCGCCGTCGCCCTGAACACGAGCCGGCCCGAACAAGTTCGGCGCAACGTGGCGCTCGGCGCGGCGGAGATTCCGCCCTCCTTTTGGACAGCCGCCAAAGACGCCGGCCTCGTGCGACGCGACTACCCGTATCTCTGACGCCGAACGCCATGACGACCGACTCCTCCGCGCCCGTTCCGACCGGCATGTCCGTCCCCGTCATCGACGCGCACCATCACTTTTGGCATTACGAGCCGGCGGCCTACGACTGGATCGACGATTCCATGGCCGTTCTGCGGCGTGACTTCCTGCCCGCGGACCTGGACGCCGCGATCCGCGCTGCGGATGTCCACGGCGCCATTAGCGTGCAAGCCCGGCAGACGCTCGCCGAAACCGACTGGCTCCTCGCGCTGGCCGCCGCACATAACTTCATCGTCGGCGTCGTCGGTTGGGTGCCGTTGGCGTCTCCGTCGGTGGGCGCCGACCTCGCTCGCCTGAGCGCCCACCCCAAGCTCCGCGGAGTGCGTCACGTGGTGCAGGGCGAGCCGGATCCCCGGTTTTTGGAGCGGGCCGATTTCAACGCCGGCGTTCGCGCGCTCCGCGAGTTCGGGCTGACCTACGACATTCTCATTTACGCGCATCAGCTCCCCCTGGCGATCGCCTTCGTCGACCGGCATCCTGGCCAGGTGTTCGTCCTCGACCACGCCGCCAAGCCACCCATTCGCGATCACGCCATCGAGCCGTGGCGAACGCACCTGCGCGAGCTTGCGCGACGGTCCGAAGTCTACTGTAAGCTGTCCGGCCTCGTGACCGAAACCGCGCCCGACGCCTGCACGGAGGCCTCCCTCCGGCCCTATGCCGACGCCGTGCTCGACGCGTTCGGCCCGCGCCGTACCCTCTTCGGAAGCGACTGGCCGGTGTGTCTCCTGGCTTCGCCGCCCTACGACCAGTACGCGCAGTGGATCGGCGCCGTAAGGACGTTCATCGCGCGCCTCGCTCCGGCGGAGCGCGACGACGTCATGGGCGGGGCGGCGCGGCGCGCCTACCGCCTGTGAATCGCCGTCGCCGTCAAGGAACGCCCCCATGAAAGCCGCCATCCTC
>CAAGKR010260857.1_pt1 | contig 11844 bp, 12 predicted proteins | sample 2556971 | NCBI WGS metagenome assembly CAAGKR01 (sample SAMEA5207829, study PRJEB30636) | soil metagenome | biome: forest; feature: boreal; material: soil | place: USA | collected 2011-09 | depth 1 m
GCCCCAGTCATCCCAGGTAAGGATGAAAACGGTGTCGTCCCAGTGGCCGCCAGCTACCACTGCATCGACCCGCTGCCACGTCAGATTGTGGCCATTGGTCACATATGCCGGATTGGACCCCCTTGGAGGGTGCTCGTCGTAGCCTGTGGGACTCCAGACGTAGCAGAGGTCAGGAAGAGTGCCCTGTTTTGCCAGCTTCAGGAATTCCGCCGACGTCTGAATCTTCTGAGATTGCTTTAACTCGGTGAAGCAGGAGGTCGGGTAACGTTGCCCGTCCGGGAAGGCGGCCCACGAGACCCCGCTCTTCTCAGCGTGAGTAAATATTGTCGGGAGATCCCAATCGCGGGGGGTGGTGAAGTAATTCCTGAGGGTGGGCGTCTGTCCGCAGACAAGCATCATGTGGCCCGGAGTGGAGTTGCTTCCTATTCCGAAGTGATGATCGCAAAAGGTGAATTCCTTTGCTAGGAAGCTGTAGTACGGAATGACAACGTCATTGTCGATTTGAGCGACTTCGGCTGGATAGTCGCCCATCTTGAAATGCACCCAGGAGTTTCGGTCATGTGGTTGGTCGTAGTTCGGGGCGGCCTTGAGCACGTTGCCACGATCCTCGACATCAGCACCCCAGAGACTCAGCGTTGGAAAGTAGAAGTCAGTGCTCTTGTTCTCCTGGATCATGACGATTACTCGTTGGCGTGCCATCGCTTGACCTCCTCAAAAAGAAAACTGCTGCCTGAATGGGATTCGGTCGTCTGTGGGAAGGGAAACGGAGGAATGCCCATCGTTCGCCTTTCCTCAGGTCCAGGCGGAGGACGGAGTCGGGATAGCGGCGCTTGGCATGAGCGCTGCGACAGAGACATGCTGCCGATCAGTGGCGCGAAGGTCAGGAAGACGGGCTGTACGTACGGTATCTGCGTCGTCTTGATCTTGATCGGAGGCGGCCTGGGGATCGGGATCGGCGGGTGCACGAGCAATCTTGGAACGAGCTGCGCGGGATGTGTCCTATCGCCCGGGATCGTGGCGGCCCGAACGCGCCGCAAGTCAGTCCACAAAGTGTGGCAGCAGGGTTCGTAGGCGGCCTGGCGTGGCCAAACTCGTCAGCCGTTCGCACCCGAGCCGAATACGGTGGTATCCAAAGTGAATAGGGATCAGGCCTGGCACAACTGCACGGACTACATGAACTCCATGCTCCTGGAGAAAGTCCGGGGCAATGTCCCGTGCATACGCGGAATAGCCTTTGGCTTCTAGTGCAGCAAGGGCGAGGTCAAGCGAGTCCTTAACCGGAGCAGGTGCTTCCTCCCCACCAGCTACTTGATCGCTCGACGGACTGGAAACTCGTTCGAGAACTGCCCGCAGTACTCCGTGAAGCGGCCCCTGGTTGAACAGCATGTAGTGATCCGAAGGGGCCCGGACTTGGAGCAACGGCGCGTGGAGAACATTCCGTTGTGGAGACTCAGTTAGCCACGTAAGACGACTCCAGAACTCTTGAACAGCATGAGCGAGCGCGGCATGGCTGTCCGGATGGCAGCCGGCACCGTAGGCGAAAGTGGATCCGCGTACGGCAACGATCAGGAAGCAGGGGATAGACAGGTCATATGTGATGCGGAAAATGACAACGACAAAGCCGAGCGCCTGGGCTTGCTGGACACGGCTTCGCAACCTAGAGTCTGCAATTGCAACTGACGAAATGACAGGCGTTGGAGGCTGTCGATACCAGAAGGTCATCATGCAGTCCCGTTCAACGATCTCGCACAAAGCCGCCAACGTGGCCGCACCAAGGTCGGTATTTGCTGCAACACCGCTCGATGTCTCAGCAACGATCCTGGGACGTTCAAGTGGGAGCCTGGGGTAAATGAATTCGATCGGAAGCAGACGCTCCTGCCCGTCAAGAATGTTCTTTAGAGTGACCCATTCGAGCGGTTCGGTCTCATTGAAGGGCCCCATGTTGGTTTCGAACATGGCGTACTGGGCGGGGCTATACAGTCCGCAGGTCAAAGGAGAGATAGACGAACCGTCGAGCTCGCGCATGCTGTCAATACAGGTGGGCGTAACCGTCATCGGGCCGAACTGAGCGAAACGCTCGGCCCATTCCATTACCGCCCGGCAACGCGTATCTTCCACGACCTCGGAGCAAGCGCTTCCGAGCAGGTTCGGTTCGCCGGTACGAGCAGTGCAGGTATACATGGGACTGCCGTTTACAGAGGTGGCTGGAGTCACTGTCACCTCGACCTGACCGGCCTGTATCAGTGAGTCCAGCATCTCAGGATTCATTTCGTACCCGGATCAAGCCCGCACAGCGTTCCGCTCGGCGCCCGGGGTCTTTCGGGCTCTCCAGTAGCCAAGGATGAAGACTCCCTGTCGCGCGGCGGTGCCAAGCGCTTTGCCTCCGAGAGCCAGTCGGGGCAAGTCGCCTGCGATCGCTTCAAGGCGCGCGACGCGCGCAGGCTCCAACGCGTCCCAGTTGCGTACGACATCGCCGAGTTCAGCGGCATTGCGCATCTCTTCAACCTGAAATCCGCTCTTCCTTAGGTGCGAGCTAAACGCGTCGGGACTCGCAAGTCCAGGCAGGGCAAAGAAGCGGCAGACGGGCTCCAGAAACCGAATCTCTTCTTCCCGGGTCAGCCCGTCGGCACGCATCCAATCCAGGCCCAAGAACAAACCCCCCGGACGAAGGACTCTTGCAATCTCTGCACAAAGCCTCTCTTTGGATGGTGCGTGGCAGCCCGATTCGAAGAGATAAGCGTGGTCAAAGCTCTCGTTTTCGAACGGGAGCTGCATGATATCGGCACAAACAAAGCTAACCTGACCGCTCAGGCCTCGTTCGATCGCACGGCGTCTTGCGACGACCACATGTTGGTCCAAGATGTCTACCCCGACGATCCCAGCTCCTGATGCCGTCGCAATGGTCAGCGCCGGACCACCAACTCCGCAACCCACGTCGAGGACTAGTTGGTTCGTTCTGAATTGGCCGTCCCGCGCCAAGAATCGCTCCGTTGCAACTATGGCTTCATCCAAGCTCTCGCCCTGACCGAAGATCGCAAAATGCATCGACTCTCCCCAGACCGAACGGTAGGCTCGAGAGATCGATGCATAGTGCGACTGAACCATCTCGCGATAGAGTCGAGCCCGAAGGTCGGGATCATCCGTAATCTCCTGAAGCCGAGAAGTCCCAATCATTTGGAACCGCTGACATCGCTGGTCATCGGTTCCGCAGGGAAACCCAACACAAGGGCGTAGATGACGGAGTGTTGCGCGGTGGCGAGCCCAGCCCCCCTACTCAGGTCTTCCGAATAGAAGCCCGATAAAGGTAGGCCCCCAAGCCCGAGGGCCGCCCCCACGAGGAGGAGATTCTGCGCCAAATGGCCCGCCTCGAGCAGCATCAGCCGGTAGGCGGCAACCCCATATTTTGTAAGCGAAGGGCGACCGAAATCTGTGACGAACAGAATGCATAGAGTCGCGTCTAGGCTCATTTGGTCATCGAGCAAAGCTGCCATCTGATCAGGGCTTTGGCTCCCTGGCAGGCGTAGAAGACTGTGGCCTAGAGGTTGATAAAGGTAAAAGCCGTGACCCAGGGAGTCGACCGACAGCGGGTAAACAACGGTTTCGACAGGATAAAGTGCACCGCCGGACGGGTAAGTCCTCGCGGCGGGCGGTCCACCGAGAACTTGAGGCAGTGGCGCCGAAACTCGCATTCTTGGACCGCCGCCAGCGCCAAGTGCTAGAAGTGTGCTCAGGTCGGCTAATCGGAGAGGTTCCTTGACAAAATGTCGCGCAGATCGCCGTCTCCCTAGCGCGTCCTCCAAACCAATTGCAATGACTTCCGGGGCCGGAAGGTCGATTACGACGCCCGGGCCGGCTATGTCTTTGAGCGCTCGGGTCGCATCGGAGACGGGCGATTCCAACGGAACCGAAGTGCCTCGCATCATCCGACCATGTAGCTCAAGGAGGTGATCCGCCAGGTCAACGTTAAGCAACACGCGCTCCTCAAGTAAACGGTCGATAAGCTCACCGCCGCCTGTCTTCGAACCAATTACCTTGCGGAGGGTTTCCTCCGTAAGACCCAGCGTGGCGAGTTCCACCAGGATTTGGATCTCGGTTGCTTTGCCCGACAGAAGAAGCTGCGGATCGGCCGGCCTGTCGACAATCGCATCGCCATTCATAGTCCAGATCAGAACATCCGGTGCAATGCGCAGCATCACGAAGACGGTGTGACCGGACTCCGACCCCTAACGGACAGCAATGCTCTAAGGCAAAATGCAGTCGTAATCGCTCGACTGCCGTACTCCTCAGGGCCGTCGAGAGTGGGAAAGGCGATCCAGGTTGACCGAGCCCAACCTCCGTCTGGGTTCTGGGTCTCCAGAAGAAATGCCTTGGCCCTCCGCACGGAGGCGTGCCGGGCGTTCATCCCCAAGGCCGTGAGCGTTAGAAGGGCCAGCCCAGTATCGAGTGCAGATCCACCGCCCTCGCCCCATTGGCCAGTTCGATGTTGGGTTGCAAGCAAGAATTGGCGCGCCCGCTCGAGTGAGGAGTCGCCAGAAGTCAGCAAACACAGAGCAGCGACCGCCTTATATGTACCGTAATACGGACCCGCATACCACCTGCTGGTCCAAGCTCCATCGTCACCCTGTACCTGTTTGAGGTAACCGCATGCACGTTGCAGCTGGGTCCGATAGCGCAGCCGATCGTATAAGCCAAGACCAAAGACGAGGTTGGCTACAACCTCAGGATGGACTCCCCAGCCACCCATAACAGCGAGATACTCGCGGACCCGATCATCGCTTCGAGTCGACCCTCGTGGATCGACAATCCATGTCGAAAAGGATCCATCCGGGCCGGCGCCGTCTAAGGCCAACCGGATCGCCTCTTCACACGTAAATGCAAGCGGTTGGCCGCCAAGCCGCATCAGTTCCTGCAGCACCTGCCCCAGGTCGTCGGCGTCTGGCGGTAGCTCGGGGACGGCCGGGATGTAGTTCCAGCCGCCACGCACCTCCCGGTGCTTAGCTTGCAAAAGCGCCATTGCCTCGGCATTCAGTACAGCGCTCGGCACGGGTACGCCCGCATCAACCGCATCCAGCAACGCATCGAGCGCGACCGCCCGGTGCGACAGAATGGCCGCATGCGTTTCGTACCGCACTCCAAATGGACTCAAGCGTGGAAACCGCAAGTGGTGCGCAGCGTCCGCATAGCCCTCCTTCTGGAATTTCAACAGGAGAGCTACGGCTTGCCGGACGGCTTGACTAGTTGAATCCGATTTACCGAACGACCATTGTCTGTTCGACGTCGTACTCCGAGTTCCTACGCTCCAGTCGGACCAGTTCGCGATTGTGAGCCGCGCGAAGTTGACAAACCCGGTTGCCGCTTCGTGCGAAGCCACGCGACCGCTGAGGTCTCGGATTGAATCCAGCGAGGCGACGATTTCCGAGGCGGCTTCGTCGATCGCATCGTAAAGATCGGCGTCGCTAGCATGGTCGCTGGCCCTGGCCCTCAGGCGCTCCGCGATGCGGAAGGACAGGACGTTTGGCAGCCCACGCCTATCGTCGCTGAGTAAGTCGACGGCATCGTCGACTCGAGAGAAGATCTTACCCAGGTCATGGACGGCTCGGTGCACGAGTGGTGGTGGTTCTGAGACACCGCTTGCCACTGTTGATACGTAAAGGAGCGCAATTGAGGGGTAGGTGGACTTGATCTCAAGAACTTCCAATGCATCGTTACTGGACATCAAACCCGGGTCTGCACTTCGGCGTTCCGCTACGAACATCCGCCCAACCTTTTCGCCTAAAGCGGCCCACGCCCGGTCGTTGCCAGTCGCCCGATATAGCCGCATGCCAATATCCGCGCATATCCCAACCATGGTGATGACCAGTCGGAGTCGTAGGTCCGTGGCCTGACGGTACGCCCTACCAAGATCCTTACCCGCGGTGCCTGGCGAGCGGAAGATGGCAATCAGGAGTTCTGGTGTCAGAACGTCAAAGAGTACTTTTGACTCCACGAGGCGTTCGTCCAGAACGTAGTCTGTGGCTGCGATCGCTACATTGAACGCTGCCCCGAGTGTATGAACTGCTGTGTTGGTCGCGGGTGGCGCCCCTGCCAACCTCTGGATCGCGGCGGCTTGACGGTAGCCCAAGCTGGACATAAGTAGGATGCGCTCCCACAGGTACGGGTCCGCATCGGCGATCGCACGATAGTCCGCGGCGTCGGCATAAGCCGGTAAATGCGCAGGGAACGCCCCATCCCGGAGCCATCCGCCCAACGAGAGCTCCTGCTTTAGCGCGCCTCTGGAGGAGTTGGCGTCAGCTTCGAAACCATGGGCCATGAGCGCCGATCTAAGCACCGCGCGGAGATGAGCTGCGTCGAGGACACCGCGATAAAGTCCAGCCGTTTGCGAAGTCTGCCGACTGACTGCTGTTGTCATTCCCATAGAAGTCTCTGGGTGTCAGGACCAGCAGTCGGCAGGAGGCCTGGGCGCTTCACGGTTCTGACGCTCCCGCCATTCGTCGTGTAATGCCTGCTCACCGATGCCGGGCTTGACCGCCAAGTCATCGATTTTGGCCATCACGTCTACGTCCGAACCAACCGGGAAGTAGTAGGAAGGGATGCGATCTCGCGCATCGCCAAGACGCACCAGATCTCCGCGGATCGCAATGACAGTATCAGCACCGAACGCGGCGACGAATTCATCAAATGAATAGAGGGGGTAGGTTGCTGACTGAGCCAGATCTTGGATGTTGCTGCTCGGTCGGTCGAGGCCAGATTCGCCGTCGCCTTTCACTCAAGGGCATCCAGGCCGGCAGACTCAACACCCTTGACCTCCATCGCTGGATCAAACAGAGCAATGACGCAGTCGCAGATATCCGATACAGCCTCACCCCGGTAATGAGCCGCCTCGACATGGGCCAGCATCGAGTGCACCGCACCCCGAGCTCGGGGGTTAAGGGTTCGACGCAACAGGGCTTCGCGCCAGAGAGCGAGTGCATTAGGTTCATTCGTGTAGATCAATGCGTGAAACACAATGTCCATGGCTTCGACTGCCTCACGAGTGAGAGCCCCGACTGTGGGCAACCTCGAGACGCGTTCTTCGATCCCCGAGGCGATAGCGTCTATTGATGGTCGTACGTCGGACTCTGTCCGACTCATCGTGCGCCTCGATTACTGTCATTGCTAACTTCGTCGGCGGAGCTCAAAGCATCAACCGGAAGCAGGCCGCGTGCGATGCACAGCTCGAGCACTTTGTGGATGAGTTCAGCCTCGGCAGCGACTGGAAAGAAGAATGTCGGGATCAAGTTGGCTGCGAACCGGGCGTCGTAAGGGCTACCAAGAAATGTGACGGGTTCGCCTGTCGTGCACATTTGCTCGACGAACTCTGACTTTGAATCAATCGGATAGCGCAGGTTTCGAGCCTGAGCCAAGCCCGCGAGCTCACTCGTGATGTCCTGAGCGGTGATCGCCATTTGCTGTCGGTTACGTCCCCCCGAGCAGGGTCGAGGGCGCGGCGAATCGGATCAGAGCGAGCTTATGCTCGGATGGCGCGAAGCACTCTAGGGATCGAGCTGCTTGTGTCGCGTGGATTTCCATTCCGCGCTCGACCTCTACGAGCTTTGCTCCGGCAGTCGGAACGTGGGCCCCCCCGTTCTGATGCGAGATCGAGCGCGCGGTGTTGTCCAGAGCGTCGTCTGTCATCTGGTAGAGGATTCCCAAGCTCCTGCCGTAACTAAGGGCCCCCTCCACCTGCTCGCGGGTTCCGCCGGCCAAAATCACCCCAAGGGCCGCAGCCGCGGCGAAAGGTGCACCTGTCTTGCGGGCGGCGATCGAAACATACGTGCCCCGGACGGAAGCGGACGACACATCTCCGAGCTCGTCGACTTGGCCAAGGCAACACTCCTGGGCGCAGCGGCTAAGCGTCCGTATGGCCTCGAGGGCCTGGTCTGCGCTCGTCTCGACCGTTGAGTCGCAGAGCGCGTCGAACGCAAGAAGAATCAGGTAGTCGCCCATGACAAGCGCACTCCTAGCACCGATCGCGAGATGCAAAGCCGGTAAACCACGCCGCTGCGACGATCCATCGAGGATATCGTCGTGTACGAGCGACGCCGCGTGCATCAATTCAATTGCTTCGCCACCCGACTCAAGTGCTTGAACCTTGCCCCCAACGGCATGGCTGAACAGGTACAAGATCAAGGGACGCAGCATTTTGCCACCGCAGACATATGCCGCAAGGCGTCGAGTTTCGGCTCGGCTCTCAAGGCGTGCAGCAAGTCGATGTCTGCAGGCGCGCAGATACTCGGCGTGTGCCGTAAGAAGAGTCTCGAGTTGCGTGTTTGGAGCGGCCACCGGCACGGTCACTCGCTGACTCGACCGTAGTAGATCGGCCCGTGAAGGCGTCTTCCCTCTCACACCGCCCGGGGGCCCGATGGCCCCAGAGCGGTGCTTCGAAAACCCCACAGACATTCCTCAGCTCCAGCAGTTGCAGTTCGGCGGTGGCGGCGGTGGTGGCACATATCGAGATAGCCAAAGAGTGAAACCGTTGTAGTAGTCGTCGCTACCCCAGAAGGTGTTGTGACCAGGCGCCGAAGCGGTGAAACCCTGGTCGTAGTAGGTGAAGTAAACCCAGTAATACCCGTCACCGCGGTTATAGAAGTTGATGCTAAAGCTGGCGTTCGTGATCTTTATGCCGGACACAGCGTCCAGAACGAGAACCCACATGTCAGCCCTTCCCCTTCACGCCATGCTGAGCGGGAAAGCCGCCTGGGCGTGGACCGCTATCCGCAAGTTGTGGATTGCCAGCGTTCGCTGGGGGCTTGTCCTGTTGTTGGCCGGGCACGTGGTCGCTTGGCACGACGCCTTGGCGGATCAGAATGAATGCCGACTTGGCTAATAGATCCTCCCGCGACTGAACTGGAAAGAATTCCTTAGGCACCATGTGTTTGGCCTGCCCGATGTTGTGATCGCGGCCCTGAAACGTGACGTTCGCTTTGTCGCCGCCAAGCCCTTGTGCGAGCTGCTCAAAGTCATTGATCGGAAACTTCGCCTTCGCCGCAGCTTGATCGACAAGGGCCTCTAGCTCGGTGAAGCCCTTCGGCATGTTCTCCTGGTGACCCGGCGGCTTCTCTTTCATAGTCAACCTCCATTAAGTGTTGCCGTCTTGTTGCTTGGGCGCCTTCGCGGCTCTGTAACTTGAATGTCGAAAAGCTTGAGTCTGGTTTGATGCTGGCCTTGCCCGGCGCGAGCCTTACCTGGCGAGGCACCAACGAAATAGTGCTTCTGCCAGTCGCGGCGATTCGCCTGGGCATTGAAGCGAAACCGGCTCTCAGAAAATGTCGAGTATTCCTCGAGCAGATCTGGATTGTTGGCAATGTCCTCGCTACGCGGCCGCCAGTCCTCCAACTCACCTCTTCGCTGCGGGAGGATCATGCAGATCGGTTCTCCGTCCTCCCAGGTCACCCCTTTATCGGGGCGGGTCATCTTCCAAGAATGGAAGGCTGGCTGCACTGCCCAGTCGGTCTCGATTACACCCTCAAGCGAGCTCGCTCCATCCTTTGGTTCATTTGCCGGCCCTCGCATCAGAAGATTCCACCCGGGCGGCGTACGGAAAAGGTATGGAATGCGCCACGTCACGATGCCATCGCCAAAGTGAGACAACGGAGGCTCAAGGCAGTCCGTGGACTCAATACTGCAGTCGGTCGAACGCGGCCCTCCGTTCCACTCCGCCGTAACCCGGCCCCGCTGACTGATCACCCAACCAGATTGATTCGCTATCAGCAGGGGCAAGCAGCGGTAGGCGATGCGTCCCTCGGCCCCGTGCATCCAGCGTCGGCGCTCATCGCCCGGCGCGAGGCATAGGTTCGGCTCTTGGAGGCGGTAAGCAACGAACGTTTTCATATTGATGGGACGCCGTGCGTCGACCAAGACCGAATATGCGTGGCCTCATTGGTTCCGTCAGGGTGCCTGCCGAAAAGGTAATCCAGGTCCTTTCGGTAGCCGGGTCGAGATCGACGGTCTCGCCACGCTGCGGTTTCAGGCGGCGGTGTCTCATCGATTGAGAGAGAGGCGAAGCCGGCCTCGGATCGGTACACACACATTTGTGCTATTGGCTCGCCACGACTTACCGTGAAGTTGCCTTTCCGGTTCATCATGCAAACAATCCCGAACTCTCCTGGCTGCCACCAGGCTTCAATTAGGGCCTCAATCGCCGTAAACCACGGTCCGCGTTGGTTGGCGATGCCTTTAATGAATATGAAGTCACCGACTTCACCGGTGACAGGAATAAATCCAGGCTGAACCGTGAATGAGGCTGAAGCCGAATGATTGTCTACTGGGCAGGGGGTTCCGCCCGCAGGCGTCTCGACAATCACGTCGGAGTCGCAATCGCCGTCCCAGCTTACGCAAAAATCACCGGGCGCCAAGATGTAATAGCCAAGGCTGCTGGCCATGCTTACTGGGAGGCAGTGATACGCGTGATTTCGCGTTTTAGGGTCGAGCTGCCACCAATCCCGCTTCGTTGTTGCCTTGACTGGAGCCAACTCCGCTGGCAAGTCCAGAAGGTGAACTACAACGGTAGGAACGGCAATGCGGTCATTCCCGGACGCCATCATCAAATCAGGCCCCTCTCCCCCGGACGCAACTACGACTGCAGGGTGAGTATCGAACGTTAAGCGCCTACCACCAGTCTGTCAAGTACTAGTCCAGCAAGAGCCATGCTGGCAGTAAAGTTTGCCTGCCAACTGGCCTCAACGTTGCCCCTACCTATGACAGGGCGCCGATCATCGGGGCGCTTCTGCCGCGCAGCAGGGAGGAATTGTGGGCGACCCGCCAATCATTGATTCAAGTAGTCCAGTTCAACCGGCAAAGCATCATCGGGATCAGCCGACTGTCATGTTTGAGATCGACCCTAAGGCCGTGTCGCAACCCGACCTCGCGTCATAGCTCCTTAGGATGGTTCTGTGAAAGTCTGCGTCACGCCGCTTCCAACCGCTCCGGCACAAGCCCAATTTGAGTTCGGATCGCGCAAGGAAGTAGTTATCGACAACAGAGGGTTATCGAAACCACAGCCCCCTTAACGACAACCTCCAGATCTAGACCGCAGTAACGGCGTAGGGCAACGACTAAACCATCAAGGCGAACCCGTTTATTCCTTCGTCACTTCCTTTATTGCATGCTCGGCCAACGTTTGATAGTCGCTCGTATCCAAGCCTTCGGACTGAATCCGTAAGAGATCTTCTGGCGCGAAGCCAATACTTGAGGGGAGTTGGCGGACGTCCTGTAGTGCGGTCTTTGCAAGCTTCGCCGTTAAGTTAACCGCCTTCTCCTTATTCTTAGCTTCAATCGGCTTCGCGCTAGGGTTTGCTGCCGCTCGCGCTGCCTCAGCAACCGTAACGGCTTCCTGGGACTTGGGTTGGATGTCGAGGCCAGCTTGGGCAAGATCAACGGATAGCAAAAGGCGCATCCAGACCCAGGCAGCAATGAAGCCCAGAACCGACGACGAGATCACTACGGTAAGGCCGAAGCCTGCAGCGGCGTCGGTGCTTGTGCCACCAAAGACAGGCGCCAGATAACTGGCCAGCGCCTGCAACTTCGACGGAATCCCGTATAACTGTGTCAAGCCAACGCCAACAAGAATCTTCGTGAGCCAATCGGAGATCTGATCGAGACTCGTGTTTGGTAGTAGGCCCCACGCCGAGCCAGATCCGGTGGACGTCGTCGATTTCTCGGCTGAGTGAGGGACCCCGAACAGCACACCTACGAGGCCGCCGGCCGCGAACGCTGCGAGTGCGGCCAGAGATCCGCCCGCGAAAACACCCCAACCATGCGCGGGTTGGTTTGCGTAGAGAGCAATCAAGCCAACGATGACCAACA
>CAAGKR010537277.1_pt1 | contig 11844 bp, 8 predicted proteins | sample 2556971 | NCBI WGS metagenome assembly CAAGKR01 (sample SAMEA5207829, study PRJEB30636) | soil metagenome | biome: forest; feature: boreal; material: soil | place: USA | collected 2011-09 | depth 1 m
CCACATCCGCACCCTGCTGCTCACCTTTTTCTTCCGCCACATGAAGGAATTGATCGAACGCGGCCACGTGTACATAGCGCAACCGCCGCTCTACCGCGTAAAGCGCGGCAAAACCGAAAAATATATTCGCGACGAGCGCGATTTTGCGCGCGAGCTGATGAAGCGCGCCACCGAAGATCACATCGTAAAGGCCAAGGAAGGTGTTTCTCTGGAAGGCCCCCGGCTGACTTCCTTCCTGCTGAACGTGCAGGAATATGAAGCCGCGGCCGCGAAGCTCGGGCGCCGGCTGCGAGACTTGGCTCTGGTCGAATTGCTGGTGGATAGCGGCATCGAAAAGAAAACCGACTTCGAAGACAAGAAAATCGTCGAAAAGCTCTTGAAAGAAATCGACAAGGCTAAGTTGAAGCTCGAAGGCAAAGTTGTTTTCGACGAGGAGCACAGCCTTTACGAGATTCAGTTTGGCCCGCCGCACAACCAGAAAATCAACTGGGCGGTTATATCCACGGCCGATTACAAGAAGTTGCGCGGACTGGCCAAGCAGATCGAGGAATTCAATCATCCTCCGTTCGTCGTGGCGCGCAATGGGGACAAAGTTTCCAAGGAAAAGGTCACCGACGTGCTCAACTACATCGTCGAGGATGCTAAGAAAGATTTCACCATCACCCGATTCAAGGGCCTGGGCGAAATGAACGCCGAACAATTGTGGGAAACCACCATGAACGCGGATACACGCACGCTCCTGCAGGTGAAACTCGAGGACGCGGTAGCGGCCGAAGATATTTTCACCACGCTGATGGGCGAAAACGTGGAGGCCCGTCGCAAGTTCATTGAAGAAAATGCCCTCGAAGTTGTCAACCTGGATATCTAAATGTAGTGACTGATCGCGCGCATTATGCGATCGGTTATGCGGATGATGACGGAAACAATAAAGTACCAATTGGGATGGACAACGTTACCTGGATTGCGTGGCTTGGGCGTAAGCGAATTTCGCGCGATCCCGACGACGACGCCCGATAATGAGAAGGGCGTAGTGACTGAATTCGCCGATGACGCCGAGCGCGACGAATTTCTACACCAGCTTGGGGAGTATTTTACTCCTCGGCGCTTCACCAACGCAGCCGATGCCTTCGATTCGGTGAAGGCCTACGTGCTGGAGCTGGCAGGCAAAAGGAAATAAAGCCAGGGCGGGCACAGCTGTAGGTGCCGCGACCAAGGAAACACGAGGAAACATGGCGGACGAGAAAAACACATCCATACTGCTTCCCATCGATATTGAAGCGGAAATGCGCAAGTCGTACCTCGACTATGCCATGAGCGTCATCATCGCGCGCGCGCTGCCCGACGTGCGCGACGGCCTCAAGCCGGTGCAGCGCCGCATTCTGGTCGCCATGAACGACCTCGGCCTCGCCTCCAACCGTGGCTACCGAAAATGCGCCAAAATCTGCGGCGACACTTCCGGCAATTATCACCCGCACGGTGAAGCGGTCATCTACCCCGCGATGGTTCGCCTCGCACAGGACTTCAACCTGCGTTATATGTTGGTCGATGGTCAGGGTAACTTCGGTTCCGTCGATGGCGATCCTCCGGCGGCCATGCGGTACACCGAAGCGCGCCTGGCGAAAATTTCAGAAGACATTCTCGCCGACCTCGAAAAAGAAACTGTCGATTTCATTCCCAATTTCGATCAGACCCGCGAAGAGCCCGTCGTGCTTCCCTCGCGAATCCCCAACCTTCTTGTCAATGGCGCCAGCGGTATCGCTGTTGGTATGGCTACCAACATTCCGCCGCACAACCTCCGCGAAATTGTGGACGCCGCTATTCTGTTGATCGAAAAGCCGGATGCTACGCTGAAAGAAGTGATGAAACTCGTCCCCGGTCCGGACTTCCCGACCGGCGCATACATCGCGGGCCGCGAAGGTATCGAAGCCGCCTATCGCACGGGCCGAGGCAGCTTTATCATGCGTGCAAAAGCCGCTATCGAAGAACCCAGCAAAGATCGCGAGAGCATCGTCATCACCGAAATCCCGTATCAGGTCAACAAGGCGCGCCTGATCGAGCGCATCGCGGAGCTGGTGCAGACCAAGAAACTCGAAGGCATCTCGGATGTGCGCGATGAATCCTCTCGCGAAGGCATGCGCATTGTCATTGAGCTCAAGCGCGGTGAAGAATCGCAGCTCATTCTCAATCACTTATTCAAGCAGACCCAGATGCAGGAATCCTTCGGAATGATCCTGCTCTCCATCGTGGCCGGCCAACCGCGAGAGCTCGGCCTGATCCCGATGATCAAGCTGTTCATTGACCATCGTGTTGAAGTTGTCCGCCGCAGAACCATTTTCGAATTGAAGAAAGCAGAACAGCGCGAGCATATGTTGCTGGGCTACCAGATCGCGCTCGATCATCTCGACAACGTCATTCGCATCATTCGTGGCTCCGCCAGCCGCGCGGATGCGAAAGAAAACCTGTTTAAATATTTCACTGAACAGGACGTCACAATTTCGGAAAATGGCAAGTCCCGCAAAATCGAAGGCGTCAAGCTGGACGGACGCAAATATCGTTTCCAGGGCGCATCGGAAATCGAGGGCATCGGCCGGGGCAACACGCTTGGGCTCAGCTACGAGCAGATCGACGCCATCCTCGAATTGCAATTGCACCGCCTGACGCAACTTTCCATCGATGACATATTGAAAGAATTGAAGTCTATTCGCGAACTCATCGGTGAACTTCGCGAAATTCTGAACAGCGACAAGAAGCTGAAGGCCGTCATCACCGCGGAATTGAAAGAAGTCCACAAAGCCTACGGCGACGACCGCCGCACGCAAATTGTGGATAAGGTTGACGAGATCAAGCTCGAGGATCTCATCGCCGATACCGACATGCTGATCACCGTCAGTCATGCCGGCTACATCAAGCGGACGCCCGCGGAGACTTATCGACATCAATCTCGCGGCGGCAAAGGACGCATCGGCGCGAAGACAAAGGAAGAAGACTTCGTCGAGCATTTGTTCGTCGCGTCGGCGCACAGCTACATCTTGATCTTCACGTCCAAGGGCCGCGTTTACTGGCTGAAAGTTTACGAACTGCCCGAAGCCGCAGCTGCAACGCGCGGCAAGGCCATTGCCAGCCTCGTGAAGTTCCAGGAAGACGAAAAGCTGACCGCACTGCTAGCCGCCACCAACTTGGAAGAAGAAGGCCGCTTCGTTTTCATGGCTACCAAGAGCGGCACTGTCAAGAAATCCGCGATCACCGAATTTTCGAATCCTCGTTCGAACGGCATCATCGCCATCAACCTGGAAGACAAGGACGAATTAATCGGCGCGAAGCTCACCGACAGCAAACAGATGATTTTCCTCGCGAGCCACGAAGGCCAGGCCATTCTCTTCCGCGAGACCGAAGTGCGTCCGATGGGTCGCAACGCGGGCGGAGTGAATGGTATGGACCTCGACAAGGACGATTACGTCGTCAGCATGGACGCCGTTCAGCCCGATTTCGAGATCATCGCCAAAGAACACAAGACCACATCGAAGAACCTTGAAGAACTTGAGAACGAACAGATCAAAGATTCGCTTACTACGCTAATGCTAACCGTTGCGGAGAAGGGTTTCGGCAAGCGAACACCTTTGGCCGAATACCGCATCACCTCACGCGGCGGTAAGGGCGTCGTCAACATTAAAACCACCGAGCGCAATGGGTCTGTGGTTTCTACGCTGCAAGTTACCGAAGAATCCGACGTTATGATCATCACCGAACAAGGCAAAGTCATCCGCGTCCACGCCAACGAAATTCGCGAAGCGGGGCGCTCCACGCAGGGTGTTCGCTTGCTTCGCCTGGAGGATGACGATTCCGTAGCAGCGGCCGCAATCATTCATGAAGCGGAGACCGAAGAAAAGAAGTAAGCGTTCGTGATTAGCATGAACGTCACTAAATATCGGCTGGGCACAAATCATCGCCCCACTATTTTTTATCCTGGTGCGCTACACTATCTGCATGAAAATTATTCGCCTTTTGCTCATTTCATTCGCCTTTATTGCCCCGCTCTTCGTCGCCATTCCCGCTGGATCGGCGCAGAATTCCTCGCCGAGCCACAAGTATTTCGTTTACGTCGGAAGCTACACGGCAAAAACCGAAAGCAAGGGAATCTATCTGTACGAGTTTTCTACCGACACCGGGAAGCTAACTCCAAAGGGCCTGGCCAGCGAGACGGCCGACCCATCCTGGCTCGCGATTCATCCCAACGGCAAATTCCTGTATGCTGCCAACGAGACCGATAAAAATGGCACCATCAGCGCATTTGCGATTGATTCCAAAACTGGCAAACTCACTTTGCTAAACAAGCTTTCTGCGCTGGGCGAATCTCCGTGCTATTTGTCGTTCGATCAAACTGGAAGGTATTTGTTTGTGGCAAACTACACTTCCGGAAGTGTAGTTGTGTTTGCGATTTTGGCGGACGGCAGCCTGGGGGCACACACTTCGTTGCTCACCGACCAAGGTACTGTCGGGCCGAATAAGAAGCGCCAGGAGGGCCCGCACGCGCATTGGATTCAAGCCTCTCCCGATAACAAGTCTGTTTATGTCGCCGACCTCGGTCTAGATCGCATTCTGGTTTACAGGTTCGACGTGGCTAAGGGAACACTCACGCCGTCCGAGCCCATGGATAAATCTTCCGCCGTTGTGACTCCAGGTGACGGACCCCGCCACATAATATTTTCCGCGAACCAGAAATATATGTACGTGTTATCCGAGCTGACGGGCACCGTCACGGTCTTTTCCAGCGATGGCCACAATACCTTCAAGAACCTGCAGGAAATCCCCGGTCTCCCCCAAGGCTTCAACGGACGCAACGATGCCGCGGAAATAGCTATGCTCCCCGGTGGAAAATTCCTGTATACCTCCAATCGTGGCCATGATGCCATTTCTGTCTTTGCCGTAGACTCCGCGAAGGGAACTCTCACGCAGATTGCCGACGTCCCAACCGGAGGCAAGGAGCCGCGCCACTTCGCTATCGATCCAACCGGTCATTATTTGCTGGCGGAAAATCAAAACACCAACACTATCGTGGAATTTAGCATCGACAAGAATACCGGCGCTTTGACGAAGGTCGACACGGTCGATGGTGTGATATCGCCCATTTCCATTGCCTTCCTTCCGGTGCACTAAATTCATTTTTGCAAGCCAGAGTCTTTTTTTCTAAATTGAGTTAGAATCCCGCGTCCGAAGCTAAAAAGGAGTTCTCCATGGGCCGCACGTCCTGGCTGAAACTTATTGCATCCTTTCTTATTGCGCTCGCGACTTCCGGCGTAGCATTCGCTGATGGCGAGACGCAACCCGGACGTGATCCCAAACAGCCCGCCGACGAGGCCTACAGCGCGAAAATCCGCAAGTACACCACGCAGCCGTACTTTTTGTCCCCGCTCGTCGACTACTTACCGGCCTCAAAAACCGTCCCCACTCCCGAAGTCGTTCTCGGCGACATAGCCGGCGCGCCCGGTATCCTGCCCTACGCGGAAGATGTTTACAAATACATGCGCTTGCTCGAAAAATCTTCGCCGCGTGTGGAGGTCTTCTCTATCGGCACTACCGAGGAAGGCCGCGAAATGATTGCCGTCGCGGTCTCCTCTGAATCCAACCTCAAGAATCTTGAAGCTAATCGCGCCCGCCTGGCACAACTTGCCGATCCTCGCATTCTCAAACTCGACGACAGCGCAGCCGACAAACTCGTAGCTCAGTCCGTGCCCGTCTACTACGTCACCGGAACCATCCACTCGCCGGAAACGGGGGCGCCCACAGCTTTGATGGAACTTGCGTATCGACTTGCGGTTGATGAAAGCCCGTACATCCGCGAAATCCGCGAAAACGTCATCACCTTGATTACTCCAGTCGTAGAGGTCGATGGCCGCGACCGCATGGTCGACATTTACAAATGGCATCTGGCCCATCCGAAGGATTTCTATCCGCCCCTGATCTACTGGGGAAAATACGTTGGTCACGACAACAATCGCGACGCCATGGGCGTCACTCTAAAGCTCACCGAAAACGTGCTGAACACCTACGTTGGTTGGAACGCCCAGGTTATTCACGATCTCCATGAATCCGTGCCCTATCTTTACGACAACACCATTGGCGACGGTCCCTACAACGCCTGGGTGGATCCCATTCTCGTCGACGAATGGCAGATGATCGGCGCGCGCAACGTTGCGGACATGACCAAGTTCGGCATGCCTGGCGTTTTCGCCCACGGCGACTTCGACACCTGGTCGCCGGGCTACCTCATGTTCATAGCCTCCATGCATAACGGCATCAGCCGCCTTTACGAAACTTTCGGCAACGGTGGCGCAGACACTCTCGAGCGCACACTCGAAGAAGAGGAATACTCACGCACCTGGTTCCGGCCCAATCCGCCGCTTCCCAAAGTGCTCTGGTCTCAACGCAACAATAATAATTACGAAGAGACCGGCCTGCTTACCTCTTTGCACTATTTCGGTCAGAACAAGCAACTGTTCCTCAAGAATTTTTACCTCAAGGCCAAGCGCTCCACTCTTAAGCCCACCACCGAAGGCCCTTCCGCGTATGTCCTCCCCGCCGACGAGCAGCGCGCGTCTCTGCAGGCCGACCTGCTCCGCGTCTTGCAGCGGCAACACGTGGAAATCTCGCGCGCCACCACCGCTTTTCAGGTCGCGCTTCCGGCGCCACCGAAAAAGAAGCCGGGGAAATCCGCCGATTCAGTGGAACAGAAACCGCCAACGCCTACGCCCGTTCCGGTTGCCGCGACGCGCGATTTTCCTGCCGGCAGTTACATCATCCGTATGGATCAGCCGTACTCCAGGGTGGCGGATGCTCTTCTCGACTACCAATACTGGAGTCCGGACGATCCACAAAAGACTCCCTACGACGACACCGCCTGGACGTTTGGCGAACTCTTTGGCGTTCAAGTCGCGCGCGTTACCGATCCGATAGTTCTCACCGTAGCTATGGATCGCATTTCCGATCTTCCTCCATTCGGCGGTGCGGATGGCCAAGGCAAGTTATTCGCCATCGATAATCGCGCTGAGCCCGCCCTCGCCACGCTCCGCTACACATATCCAAACGCGAAGATCGACGCGGTGGAAGAGCCGTTCGAATCCGCAGGCCACAAATTTGGCCGTGGCACCTTCCTGATTCGCGATGCCAACGCATCGGAGCTCGATGCCGCGTTGAAGGAGCTTCGCCTTCGCGCCATCTCGCTTGCCGCTGCTCCCGAGGTCAAAACTCACTCAGTGCGCGCCGCGCGCGTCGCGTACGTGCACACCTGGATTAGCACCCAAGCTGAAGGCTGGTGGCGTCTCGCCCTCGACCAACTCAAGATTCCCTACGACTACATCAGTACGCAGACCCTCGCCAAGATTCCCGATCTCAACGCAAAATACGATGTCATCCTATTTCCGCCCGTTGGATGGAGCGCTGCTTCCAGCACTATTATTCAGGGCTGGCCGACATCGTGGGGCAATCCACTCCCTTGGATGAACACGCCGGAAACTCCCAACCTGGTTGGCAAGAATGATTCCACTCCCGATATGCGCCCTGGTCTTGGTTGGGATGGTGTTGCCAAGCTTCAGGCTTTTGTGGACAAAGGGGGAGTGCTTCTGACGGCCACCGATACTTCTCAGTTTGCTCTTTCGATCGGTCTTGGTCCCGGCATCACCGCGAGCAGCTCCGATAAAATGAAGATCGTCGGCTCCATCGTTTCGACGCGTCTCGTCGATGCGGCCAGCCCCATCGCCTACGGCTACAGCGAAAAGCTGTCGGCCTATTGCGATGACGGTCCAATTTTCTCGCTGAGCAGCGTGCTGGGATCGCGCCGTCGCCATCTCGGTCCCGAATCGAACACGCGCCCCACGGGTAGAGGCACCAAGGACGATCCCGACTTTGTCGTTGGCCGAGCGGCCACGGAGCCGGCCCCCGAAGAAGCGCATCGCGAACTCTGGGAGTATCCAGCGTTAACTCCAGAGCAAACTCACAACAATCCTCGCATTATTCCTCCACCAGACCGCGCTCGGGTTATTTTTCGCTATGCCGATACCAAGGACCTTCTCGTTTCTGGCTTGGTAGAAAATGGTGGCGAGATCGCCCAACATCCCGCAGTCCTGGATGTTCCGAATGGCTCGGGGCACGTCATCCTGTTTTCGATAAATCCTGTCTATCGCGGTGAGACGGAGAGCACCTACTCTCTCGTCCTCAACACCATTCTCAACTTCGACAGCCTCAATGCTGGCCGCAAAGACCCTCAACCCTAACGGATCATTCGCGGCGACCTAGAAAATGCCTTCTTAGACGTAACGCTGGTCTTCATGTCGGCGCCTTAAACCGGCGTCGATACCCGTGCATCCCGTGAATAGCGCTTGCGTCTATTGAAAAGTACGATACAATCCCCGCCGTAATGTCCAAACGAAGAGCGAAGAGATCCTCCAAGCGCCAAGTGCGCAAAAGCAAGAAGAAGTCCCGGACGCTAAAAATCACGAAACTCCCCAAGGAAGCGGTGACGCTCGTCGTCTTGCTTCGTTCGAAAGATGGCCAGCACCTGCTGCTGGAGGCTGAAATCCGCGCGATCGTTGGTCCCACGCGTAAGGAGGAAGGCTGTTTGCAGTACGACCTGCATCACTCCCTCGATCAGCTCGGCCTCTTTTTTCTCCATGAAGTTTGGGCCACCCGCGAACACCATACTGCGCACACCAAAACGCCTCATTTCCTGCGCTGGAACGCCCGCAAAGATTCTTTGCTTGCTTCTCGCGATGCCACCTACTGGCAACAGATTATTTAACCGGCTTTTTACGGCAGCGATTTTCCGAGTCTCACCACCGGAAACGTTAGTCCATTTGGAAGGGGAACTTCGATTCGCCCGATGAATGTATAGCCGCGCGCTAAATACATTGGAACTCCTGTCAGTGTTGCGCCCATCTCGAAGCGATGAAACCCCTCGGCCTGCGCGACATCCTCGCAGGTCTGCAGAATCTTCGTCGCGATTCCCATCCGCGTCCATTCGGGGTGCACGAAAAACGCACGTATCTTCGCAGCGTCTTTGCCCGGCTCCAGCAGAGCCGCTTCGCGGTAGGGTCCATGATCGCTTCCGTAAAGCGTTTTACGTCTGCTCCATCCGCCGCATGCCACGATCAAATTCCCTCCGCAGGACAGCATCGTTTCCGCCATGTAGTATGTGCGGTCGGCGATCAATTGCGTGTCCACACCCAACGCCGTTCCCAGAGCGGCATCGATCTGCTCATCGCTGTAGTCACTGCGCTGCAAAACGCGCACGGACATTTCGATCAATGTTCTCAACTCCGGAATGTCCGTTTCGTTCGCCAGCCGAAGGGAATAGCGTCTCTCTGGCCCAGCCATGCAAACTCCTCAAAATCTTTTCATCAACCACTTTAGCTAATCGGTTCCCCGAGATAATAACCCGGTCTCGCCCGCACTCTCAGGTCCGCCCGATCCACCGTCACATGAATTTCATGATACCCGTTCGTCACGTTTCCGCTCGGTGTGTAGGTGAGGGTGTACTGCGAATGCAGTTCCCCGCCCATCTCATCAAGCACTTTCTCCATCGTCCGGTTTTTCCATGTCGAAACACACTGTCCGCCCGTTGCAGCCGCCGCAATCTCCAGGGCGTGCGCGGTCACTTTATCCTTTGCATGCGCGACCGCCCAAATTCCGAGCGCAACCGCCGCCGAAAGAGGCGCACCCGCTTCGGCGTTTTGTTCTTCGGTGGTTGGCGTCTGTACCGTTCCTGGTGCCGTCGGCATTCCCTGGGTTTCGTCTGGAGCCATGCTCGGCGGGTTGCTATAATCCGGCTTCTTCTGCAGATCCGCTTTCGCACCTGAAATTCCGACCGCGTAGATCGTAATGTTCGCCAACTGAGCCCGTCGCAACACTTCGCCCAATTTGGCCTCGCTCCCTGAATCGTGCGCTTCAGACATTACCAGCATCACGCGCCGGTGCCCCAAATCTGACTCGGAGACCTCCGGCCTCTTGCTCAACATATCAACTGCAGTGGACATCGCGTCGAACAGCTTCGACCCGCGTCCTCCTTCCTGCAATCTGGAAATTGTATTCTCCAAATCATCCGCGCTGCTCGTAAAATCCAACAGCGTTTTCACCTCATCGTCAAAGCCCACTACCGCTCCCACGCCGGTAGGTCCCGTCATCGTTTGCGAAATCAGGATCCCAGTCTTTCGAAGATGCGGCAAAATCGGTCCGATCCGCGAACTCGTCTCTGCTACCACCACCAGCGAAATTGGATCTCCTCCCAAATCGAAATGAGTAATCTTTTGCGGCTCGCCGTTATCGGTAATCCGGAAATCCCTTTCTTCCAAGTTATGCACCATCTCGCCTTTAGCGTCGCGAACCGTCACCGGGGTATTAACCAGTACGGTTTGCAGCTTAATCTTCGGCGCTTGCTGAATCGCGAGTCCCGGCGGCGGCTCCAGCGGACCTTCCAGAACCTGTCCACGGGTGGCAATACACGGCAGCAACGCGAGACTACCGGCCAGCCATATTCTATGCAGTTGTTTTTTCATTTCAAGATCGCGGGCACCTTAACCTATCTTCTCAATCGGCATGAGTGTATTTGATTCGACGCAGTTCATCCCAAAGACGTTGCTGCCGCCGTAACCGCTGCCTACAATCGAAGTTCGCCTATTCGAGGATACTCCCCATGCCCTACGCCAAACGCTTAAAGCCCCAGCACTCACCCAAGGTCCCTTACGAAGATGCAACCTTTCTGAACAGCACGCCCGCGCGGCCGATTCGCATCCTGGCGGAATACATTCATCCGCTGGTACAACTGAAGACCCAGGGCATCGGGGACACCATTGTCATGTTTGGTTCCGCCCGCATCCACTCTCGTGAAGATGCTTCCGCACACTACCAGCGGCTGAGAAAAATGAAAATGGGAAACACCAACCCGGCACGCAGTAAACTTCACCGCAGCGCCCTTCGCGACGCCAAGAGCGCGCTCGAAATGTCTCGGTATTACGAAGAGGCCCGCGACTTAGCGCATCGCCTCACGACCTGGTCCTTGTCCCTCGGTCCAAAACCACGGCGCTTCGTCGTCTGCTCTGGCGGCGGGCCCGGCATCATGGAAGCGGCCAACCGCGGCGCTTATGAAGCCGGCGGCAAATCCGTGGGGCTATCCATCGAACTGCCTCACGAACAATTTGCAAATCCCTACATCAGTCCCGAACTCAGTTTCAACTTCCATTATTTTTTCATGCGCAAACTTTGGTTCGCACAAATTGCCAAAGCCCTCATCGTATTCCCGGGCGGTTTCGGCACCATGGACGAATTATGGGAAATGATGACCCTCTCGCAAACCGGCAAAATGCCCAAAAACACTCTGATCCTTATCTATGGCCGTAAATATTGGAATGAAGTGCTCAACCTGAAAGGTATGTTACGGTGGGGCACGATCAATCAATCAGACTTCGACCAACTTCAATATGCCGACACTGTCGACGAAGCCTTTGATAAAGTCCGCGCCGGCCTCGAAAAATACCACACGCAAGTTGACCCTTTCTTGCAAGCCTACTGACAACTCAGTAGTCGTCCCACATCGGAACAGTATTCATGCGGCGACTGTTACCGATTTGCTCTCGAGACTCTACTTCTCAGGTATCTCCCGTATTGTTCACGCTAGCTTCGTACTGACAAAATCTTGTCAGCATAATCACGGGTTTTATTCCGTATATTTTGCCGTTCATTCTTTGCGGCAGACTTCGAAAGGAGACTTGATGAAGCTCACAAGCAGCAACTTTACATTTCACGGAATGATCACAGCTTCCGCCTTGGCCGCTGCAATTTTCTTCACAGGAGCCTCAC